>Ga0126381_100009546_pt1 | contig 10893 bp, 11 predicted proteins | sample PanSoiMetPlot_28_FD_96465 | JGI IMG/M metagenome (GOLD analysis project Ga0126381, IMG submission 96465) | Tropical forest soil microbial communities from Panama - MetaG Plot_28 | ecosystem: Environmental > Terrestrial > Soil > Tropical forest > Bulk soil | place: Panama | collected 2016-02-17
CGACCATCCTGATGTGGCGGCGGAACTCGACAGAGTACTACTCGGCCGTGAGCGCGAGGAGCCGGCCAAGCCCAGGCGGCGCGACCAGCAACTCCCGTCCGGGGGAGGCCCCCCGCCCAGGCCCATAGTTCGGTGGATCAGCAGCCCGTCCACGGCCGGTGGCGGCAGCGCAGCTACCCGCCCGGGCTGGCCATCCATTTGTCGGCTTCCGGCTCTTCACGTGGCTGGACTGCCCGCGATCCACTTCCACGATCTACGGCACACCGGGAACTCGCTGACCGCCAATGCCGGAGCTAATCTCCGCGAGCTGATGGCTCGTATGGGCCACGCCAGCACCCGTGCTGCGCTGGTGTATCTGCACTCGAGCGACGAGCGCCAACGAGAGCTAGCGACAAGCCTGGAACGACTTGTGCCGGCAGGCCTGGGTCGGCAAGCCGACTAGCCGAGGTGGGCAACCAACGGGCGCGCAGCGGGCACGGCGCATGACAACAGAACAGTGAGCTTACAAGCTAGCGGCAAGCGCGTGCAGCTTGATCTGCGGTTATGTGGGAGTGGAGCTAACGAGACTCGAACTCGTGACCCCCTGCTTGCAAAGCAGGTGCTCTTCCAGCTGAGCTATAGCCCCTCGAAACCGCAGGTCACGCGGCTCACGGATGATCTTAGCATTCACGACCAACTTGAGCATCCGGCCAGCTCGTCCGCCTGATTAACGTTAGGCCAGGTCAAAGGCACGTTGCTGGCTGCTTGCATCGACGAAGAGCACCTGATTTTCGCGGCGCCTTCTCGGGGCTCTGCACCCGCTCGCGGCCGGTGCAGAACCTGGTTCAGCGTGCTGCTGGTCGAGATGGACCGAGCCATACGGCGGCCCGAGGGTGACAGCTTGACCCGCCAGAACGTTCTGCGCCACCTGCGTATAACGGCCGCCCGAGGGTGATGATCAAGAGTGTGACCCCGGCTGTACAGGCCGGGTATAGGCGCATGTTGATCACGCTCACACCGCGCCAGCCTTTCCGTCGCCACGAGGCCGGCATCTGTGCCGCTTGCGTCGAATGTCCCCGCCCGCTCGGAGCGCCTGGCCAATGGGTATTCCGATTAGTTCAACCGTTATGCCTCCCGGATGCCGCCTCGGATGTGGCTTCTGTGCTCTCGTTCGGGCGCGTTTAGGTATGCGGCGGTCGCTGCGGCTGCGGCTGCCCCATGCCCGGATCGGCTTGATGGGCGCAGGGCAACTGGTCGCGCGGGGCAGTACTAGCTGGTCCGAAAATGGTGCAGTAACCAAGGCGGGCCGCAGCGCGCTCACTGCCTGGGTCATGCCGGCGCCAGCTGGGCAGCCGCAGCTTGCGCGCAGCTCCAGCCGGGTGGGCAGCTAGGTGCAGGGTGGTTGGCTGGCCGATGCGCGCTGGTAATGCAGTCGAGAAGGCGTCTCAGGCGTCGCGGTAGCGGAAGACGAGTGCGCCGAGCATGGCCGCGGCTGCGGCCCAGGCGGCGAGGACGGCCAGGCCCGTCCAGGGTCTCAGCGGAAGGCCTGCCAGGCCGGTGGTGGCCTGGATGGACAGTCCGGCGTCGGAGGGTGACCACTGGTGGAGGTGCCGCTGCCAGGTGGCGTCGGTGACTAGAGCCGCGGTCAGCGGGAACGCGTACAGAAGCGCCAGGACCGCGCTGAGTGCGGCGGCGCCGTTCCGGATGACCGCCGCAATGCCGGCTGCGAGCAGCGCGATCAGACCGAAGTAGATGACGGTACCGGCCGCGGCGCGCAGGGTGGCCGGATCCGCGAGGGAGTGTCCGTAGCCGCGGGTTACCGTGTAACCGCGCGCGGCAAAGATCCAGGCGCCGGCAGCAGCGGCGGCGGCAGCCGCTGCGACGCCGGCCGCAGCCGCGGCGACGACGGTCGCCGCGGCCTTCGCCGTGAACGCCTGGTATCGGCGCGGCACGGCAGCCAGCGTCAGACGTACCAGTCCGGTCGCGTACTCGCCGGTGACTGTGAGCACTGCGAGCACCGCAACGGTGACCTGGCCAGCCCGGGTTCCGTAGAGGGCGAGCCGGGTGGTATCGGCCGGGCACGGCAGGCCCGGCCGGCAGGCGGGCAGGTGGATCGCGCCGGCGATGGCGGCGCCGATCCCGGCCGTGGCAGCGATCGTGCCCAGCAGGAGCCAGCCGGTGCTCGGAACGGTGCGCAGCTTCGTCCATTCGGCGTGCAGCGCTTGTCTCACGCGTCCCTCCGCTCCACGCGCCATATGGCCAGCGCAAGTGCAACCGTTGCGTAGCCGCACACGACTGCCAGGCCCAGCCACGGCGAGAGCATCGACCACGGCTCTGCCAAGGTGTCCGTGGGCGGCTTGGTGCGCTGGATGGCCAGCCCTCCGGCGGGGGTCAGCGCCATGAGCCACCGCGCGGCGGTCAGTGGCAGCGGTACGGCGATGAACACGGGCAGCACGAACAGGGCTGCCACGATGGCGATCGTGGCCGCGCCGCGCCGGAGCAGGGCAGCGATGGCCATGCTCAGCACGCCGAGCGCGCCGGCCAGCAGGGCGCTGCCGAGCAGCGCTCGCAGCACTGCTGGTTCGCCGAGGGAGGTGTAGGCGAAGGCTGGCGGGCGGAACCCGCGGGCCTGGAACAGCGGCCGGGTGAGGAGGTAGGTGGCCAGCGCTGCGGCCAGGCCGGTGCCGAATGACGCGGCGCCGATGATGCAGGCCTTGGCGGCCAGAACTCGCCGGCGGCGCGGACTGGCGCCGAAGGTGGTCAGGATCAGCGGGCGCCGGTACTCAGAAGTCATGAACAGCACCGCGACGGGGATCAGGACGAGCACGCCGAAGAACAGGCCGAACAGGCTGTTCTGGATTGGGTCATCGGGTCCCTCGCCCGGGCCGATGGCGCCCGAGCCGGTCACCGTGAATATGCCGTCGGCCTGCGTCGAGCTGCCCCGCACCGGGGGTTTGACGTCGGTACGCCCGATGGTCTGGCCGACCCAGGTGCCGGCGGTGGTCCCGATGAGCCGGACGTGGTCGAAGGTGGCCCGGCTGATCGTGGCGGTCTGGCCGCCCGAGATGGCGCTCAGCGTCTTGGTAACCACGGTCTTGGGCGGTGACGAGACGAAGAGGCCGACCTGGACCGTGCCGGGCGGCCTGACCAGCCGCATGGTGCCGACCACGTGCCAGGTGAGGCCGTCGGCGGAGCGGCTTGCCGTGATCTCGGCTCCAGCGCGGGTCAGCCGCAGCCAGGTTGGGGCAGCCGCGGGTCCGGCGCTGGTGCCGGAGCCGAAATTGGCGCTGAGCTCCAGGCGGTGCCTGGCAGTGATTATCGCCGCCGCGTATGAGGATCCCGGCGTGGTGGCGGTCTTCACCATGATGCCGGCCGCAGCACCCGGTTGGCTGGCGTGCTGGCTGGCAACCCGGGCAATTATGCTGCCGTCACCAGTCAGCGGCCGGTGGACGAACCGGAAGCTGTCCAGTACAACCAGGCCTTTCGGGCCGACGATCAAGTCGGTGCTCTGGTTGGTGTTGTCCTGAGTGCCGTTGGCGGCCAGCAGCCCGAACAACACCGAAAGCAACGCCGCGCCAACCAGGCCAGCGGCCCACCGCCGCACTGTCCACAGCTTGGTCCACTCGGCATGCAGCACGCGTGAGGTGAGGCGAAGGGTAGTCATGACGCCTCCGCCGCGGCGAACTCGGTGACCTCGCGGGTCAGCTCCATGTATGCCTCCTCGAGCGTGGCCCGGTGCTGACGCAGCTCCGAGTAGCGGACGCCTGCCCCGGAGAGCAGGCTCACGACCTGCTCGCCGGGCAGACCGGTGACGGTGACGACCTGCGCCTCGGAGGTGGTCACGACGGCACCGGCTCCTGCCAGCACGGTCATCGCCTCAGTGGCCATCTGGGTGCGCACGTCGATCCGGTCGCCGGAGGCGCGGGCCAGCAGCTCTGCAGTGGGCGTGTCGGCGATCAGCCGGCCACGGCCGATGATCAGCAGGTGGTCGGCGGTGTCCTGCAGCTCGCTCATCAAATGGCTGGACACCAGGACCGCCCGGCCCATTGCGGCCAGTCCGCGCAACAGGCCCCGGATCCACACAATGCCCTCCGGGTCTAGCCCGGTGGCGGGCTCATCGAGCATCAGGATCGGCGGGTCGCCCAGCAGCGCCGCGGCGATGCCCAGCCGCTGGCGCATGCCAAGGGAGAAGCCGCCCACACGCCGGTCAGCTGCCGACTCCAGGCCCACCTGGGCCAGAACCGCGCCGACGCGGGCACTGCTGATCCCGTTGCTGTGCGCCAGCCACCGCAGGTGGTTCCGGGCGGTGCGCGCCGGGTGCGGGGCACTGGCGTCGAGAAGCGTGCCCATGGTGGTCAGTGGCTCGGTCAGGTCCCGGTACCGGTGTCCGGCCACGGTCGCTGTGCCAGCCTGAGGAAAGTCCAGTCCCATGATCAGCCGCATGGTGGTTGACTTGCCGGCGCCGTTGGGGCCGATAAACCCGGTCACTTCGCCAGGTCGCACCGTGAAGGTCAGGTCGTCAACGGCCACGACGCGGCCGTACCGCTTCGTCAGGCCGCCTACATCGATAGTCGATTGCATGGAAACGAGCGTAGAAACAGACACGCCGAGGTGCCTCCCGCCGCGGCGCGGACTTCGTCTCCCGCTGGCGGGGGACGCCGGGCGAAGGCCTCCCGCTCGGGAGGGAACCGGCGACGACCTGCCAGAGTGACGCCGGCAGCGGCCCGAACCGGCGACAATGTGGGCGTGACCAATCTGGCGCGGCGGACAGCCGCTGCGGTCCGCTGGCGGCATGCTGCGGCTGGGGCGCTTGCGGCCGCTGCAGTCGGCGAGGTCGCCGCCCGGGCATCGGGTGGCGCGCATAACCCGTCACTGGCGCTTGTCCTTGCGCTGCTCGGCACGCTGCCGCTGGCCGCTGCGCCCGCCCATTCCCGCATCGCCGCCGCCGCTGTGGTCACCGGCGTGCTCCTGGCCATCGTCGAGCCTGGCCGCCCAACCGTGGCCGCTGCCGCCGCTGCCGTCGCCGCGGTGTACCTAGCCGCCCGCCGTGGACCGGTCAGCTACGCGGTCCTGATCTCGCTGCCGTTGCTCGCTGCCGTCGCCCTGCCGGTAGGCAAGACCGCGCGCCTCTGGGCGGCGGTGATCTTCGCGCTTGCCGTTGCCGCAGCCGCGCTTGGGACGCTGCGCCAAGCCCAGCGACGGGCCGCGCACGCCGATGAGTCGGTGCGGGCGCTTCAGGCGACACTTGCCGTCCACGAGGCGCGCGGCGAACGCGCTCGCATCGCCCGCGAGCTGCACGACGTGGTCGCCCACCACATCTCTCTCATCGCCATGCAAAGTGACGCCGTCGCGCTCACCTCGCCGAACCTCAGCCCACAGTCGGCGAAGCTGCTGGCAGGCATCGGCGATGCGGCTCGCACCGCGCTGGCCGAGATGCGCCGCATCGTCGGCCTGCTGCGCGCCGACGCCGGCCCCGATGCCGCGGCGCGATCGCCCCAGCCCGGGCTGCGCCAGCTCGTCACGCTGGTCGAGGAAGCCCGAGCCGCCCAGCGCGCTGGCGTCCGGCTCGTCGTCCGCGGCCCGGTCCGGGACCTCGACCCCGGCGTCGAGCTGACCGCTTACCGCATCGTCCAAGAAGCGCTGACCAACACTCGCCGGCATGCGCCGGCTGCCGCAGTGGACATCGAACTCGACTACGCGGCAACGCACCTGCGAATCCGGGTGCGCGATAACGGTCCCGGCCCGGCACCCGGCGGCACCGGGCACGGCCTGACCGGCATGCGCGAACGGAGCAGCATGCTCGGCGGCTCTACTCGCGCCGGGCCCGCCACCACCGGCGGCTACCTCGTGGAGGCACACCTACCCCTGCCGACCGTGCCATCATGACCACACCACCGATCCGCGTCGCCGTCGTCGATGACCAGGAAGTGGTCCGCGCGGCCCTGTGCACGCTGCTCGCGACCCAGATCGACTTCACCGTCGTCGGCACAGCTGCCGACGGGGCCGCCGCGGTGGCCCTATGCCGCGAACAGCGCCCGGACGTAGTGCTCATGGACGTGCGCATGCCCGGCCTGGACGGCATCGAGGCCACACGGCGCATCGCCGCCGACGGAGCATCGCGGATCGTGATCCTCACCACGTTCGACCTTGACGAGCACGTCTACGACGCGCTCGATGCCGGCGCCAGCGGCTTCCTACTCAAAGATGTCCCGGCCGCCCTGCTGTTCGACGCGGTCCGAGTTGTCGCCGCCGGGCAGGCCATGCTCGCGCCGGCCGTCACCAGCCGGCTCATCAGCCAGTTCGCCACGCTGCGCCCGCGGCCGGCCGCCGCAGTCCGCGACAAACTGACCCCGCGCGAGACTGACGTGCTTCGCCTGGTCGCCCAGGGGCTGTCCAACAACGAGATCGCTGCCCAGCTGGTCATCGGCGAGCAGACCGTCAAGACACACGTCAGCAGCATCCTGGCAAAGCTCGGCCTGCGCGACCGCACCCAGGCCGTCGTGATTGCTTATGAATCCCGCCTGGTCGTCCCGCACGCCCCGCCATGAGAACGAAGTGCGACTGCACGGCGCTGACCGAACGCAAGCTGCGCTGCGCAGTGCTGCCCAGAGGCAGGTCACAGCACGCACACGCTGCTTGCGGGGTCGTCAGGATGAGCCTGTCCGCTCAGTCGCTGAAGCCGTGCCTGCTGCGGCACGCTTTTCCGCGGCGGCGGCCAGGTCAGCCACGAGTCGCGGGTACACATCGCGGAGTGAGCGGTGCACTAGGCGGCCCGCCAGCGTCCGGTCCCAGGTGGCTTCCCAGCGGACGCGGGTACCGCCCGAGGCGGGAGTGATCGTGACATCGGCCCGATAGTTACGGACCGGAATGCCTGCGATCACGGTATATGCCAGGTGGCGGCCTTCATCGGCGTCGATGATCTTCTCGACCGAGACCGGGTAACGCAGCATGTAGCGTTGCGAGGACTCCAGCCAGTACACCGCCCCTGGGCCGTGCTGCGACGCTTCTCCCTCGCTTCGGTATCCGGCCTTTCTCCATGGTCCCCACTGCGGGTACATCATCGCGTCACTGACCAGCGCCCAGATGATGTCGGGTGGTGCCTGGATGGTCCGTTCTGCCTCGACGTGCAGCCTCGTCATCGTCGTGATCTCCCTTCGATGTACCACATGGTACATGAACCAGATGGTACATTGAGGTATGGCGACCTCGCAAGCCCGGGCGCGGCTGCTGGCCGCCGCCGTTGACCAGGCGATGCGGGGCGGGATCGCCGATATGAGCCTGCGTGAGCTGGCGGCGGCCATCGGTACTAGCCACCGCATGCTGCTGTATCACTTTGAGTCCCGGGAAGGCCTGCTGGCCGCGGTCGCTGGCGCGGTCGAGGAAGCTCAGCGCACCGTGGTGGCGCAGTGGGGGATCAACCCCGCTAACGCGCAGCGGCTCTGGGAGCACTTCAGCGACCCTCAGCTCTGGCCCGCCGAGCGGCTGTTTTTCGAGTTGTATGCCCAGGCGCTGCTTGGGCGGCCGGGCACCGAGGGATTCCTCAGCAATGCGATCGAGCCGTGGGTGACCGTGCTGGCGCCAGCCATTGCCAAAGAGGCCGATCTGGATGATAGGTCCGCGGCGGTAGAAGCCAGGCTGGCCGTCGCCGTCACCCGCGGCCTGCTACTCGACCTGCTCGCTACCGGCGACAGGGATGGGGTCACGGAAGCCTTTGAACGTTATGTCCAGCACACTCAGGCGACTTATGGCACCGGCGACCGGCCAAGCACAACCGACCATAGTGAACGTACTACCCAGGTGTCATAGCCAAGCTGGGCAGCATAAATGAATCCCCGGGCGTGGCCTAGCGAGCGCTCCGGAGATCGCCTCACTCGTCCGCGGTTGTCGCCTCGGTCCACAGGTCGAGCTCAGCCCGATCGGCCTGCACCTTGCGCCAGACCGCTGCCACGCCGATCAGGACCACGGCCAGCACGATCAACTTCTTCGCCACGGCAACTTCCCTACCTCTTCTGTCACGAACGCGCTAGCCACCCGGACCGTCCAGACCCCAGAGTTCACCACTGATCCGTACCCTCAGGCAAGTCGATCATGACAGCCTAGCAAGCCCGCTTTCATCGCTGGCGATCCACGCGCTTGGAATCCCAGACAGGCTCGGGTGCCTCATAAACCTCGCCAGATTCGCCGAATACCATGAACCGGTCGAATGACCTGGCGAACCACCGGTCGTGAGTGACCGCCAGCACGGTACCCGAGTACTGCTCGAGCCCCTCTTGCAGCGCCTCGGCACTGGCCAGGTCCAGGTTGTCGGTCGGCTCATCGAGCAGCAGCAACGTTGATCCCGCGAGCTCGAGAAGCAGGATCTGCAGCCGAGCCTGCTGACCACCGGACAAGCTCGCGAAGCGCTGCCGGGCGCATGACTGAAGCTCGTACCTGGCCAGCGCCGACATGGCCTCGTTGATCAGCATGGCGTGCTCGGTCATCAAGATTTCCAGCGGCGTGCGCTCGGCCAGATCAGGCCGGGCGTGCGTCTGGGCGAATATGCCGGGCACAACTCGCGCGCCGAGCCGGCAGACGCCGGTGTGCCCTACCGCCTCGCCGTCGAGCAATCGCAGGAAGTGGGACTTGCCTGAGCCGTTCGAGCCGAGCACCGCCACCCGCTCGCCGTACCAAACTTCGAGGTCGAACGGCCGCATCAGCCCGGTCAGTTCAAGGTTCTCGCAGATCACCGCCCGCTTGCCTGTGCGTCCGCCGCGCAGCCGCATGCGCACGTTCTGCTCGCGGGGCGACTCTTCAGGCGGCCCGGCCTCCTCGAACTTGCGGAGCCTGGTAAGCGCGGCCTGGTAGCGCGACGCCATAGCGTCGTTGTAGCTGGCCTTCTGCTTGTACATGCGGACGAGCTGCTTGATCTTCTCGTGTTCCTCGTCCCACCGGCGGCGCAGCTCGTCGAGCCGCTCGATCCGGTCTCTGCGCGCCTGCGCGTAGGTGCCGAAGCCGCCCCCGTGCGTCCAGACGTTGCCGTCCTCGACGGTGACGATCCGCTGCGCGCAGCGTGCGAGCAGCTCGCGATCATGGCTGACCAGCACCACGGTCTTCGGCGTGGACACGAGCTGCTCCTCAAGCCAGAGCTTGCCCGGAACGTCGAGGTAGTTGTCTGGCTCGTCGAGCAGCAGCACCTCAGCCTTGCCGCGAAGCAGGGATTCGAGCACCAGGCGTTTCTGCTCGCCGCCGGACAACGTCCTGACCTGGCGATACTGGCAGCGGTCGAACGGAACGCCGAGTGCCGCCACCGTGCAGGCGTCCGCGTGCACCTCGAAGTCATAACCGCCCGCGTCGCCCCACTCGGCCAGCGCGCCGGCGTAGCGCAGCTGGGCCGGCTCGTCATCGCGCTCCATCATGACCAGCTCAGCCGAGTCGAGCCTGGCCGCGGCGTCCCTGAGTCGCTGCGCGGCGATCGACAGCAGCAGGTCGCGTACCGACGTCTCATCCCTGATGCCGCCGATGAACTGACGCATCACGCCTAGCCCGCCGCTGCTGGTCACGGTGCCCGATTGCGCTGGCACGTCACCGGCGATGATCCGCATGAGCGTGGTCTTGCCTGCGCCGTTCGGGCCGACCAGCGCGACGACGCTGCCGTCACCGGCCCGGAACGACGCGTCGCCGAGCAGCACGCGTCCATCAGGCAGAGCGTGCGACAAATGCGCCACCTCGACATGGCCCACGCGCGCACTCCTGTCAGCTGTGATAACCGGGCATCTCGGCCGTCCTGCTACCGCCGGACCCGCCGCCTGCCTGACAATATCCGGGTGAGTGCCGAGAACCCCAGCGAAATTTCCCGGATGCGGATCTCGGACGCTGACCGAGATCAGGCAGCGTCCGTGCTCAGCCACGCGCTGGCCGAGGGGCGGCTGACTCCGCAAGAGCACTCAGAGCGCCTCGACGCGATATTCGCCGCCAAGACTCAGGCCGACATCACGCCGCTGATCAGCGACCTCCCGAACGCGGCGGCCCTTGCCCAGCCCGGCGGCGCGGTGGTCCAGCATGGTTCCGGCGCGGTTGCCGCCACCGGCAAGCGCTCTCGGATGGTGGCCTTCTTCGGCGCGATCATCAGGAAAGGCGCCTGGCGCGTCCCGCAAGATATGACAGCGATCACGGTCTTCGCCGGCGGTGAACTCGACTTCCGCGGGGCAGTTCTGCCGCCGGGCGAGATCAAGCTGAGGGCGACATGCATCCTGGCTGGCCTTGAGATCATCGTCCCGCCGGAGATGCACGTGACCGACCATTCGTGGGCGATCATGGGCGGGGTCGAGATTCCGCCTGACAGCCCGGAGTCCAGTAGCCCCAATGCGCCGGTGCTGCACCTGAGCGGCGTCACGATCATGGGCGGCGTCTCCGTCAGGCGCAAGCCGCGCGACATCGGCCCGCCTCTGGATCGCGGGCAACTCTCTGCGGGCGGCTAGCCCGCCGAAGCGAGCCTGGCGCCCGGCGTCGTTACGCGGCTAACCTCGGCAAATGGATAGTGCCGGTTTGCCCGCCTTGCGGCGATCGATACCGCTGAGCCGCCGCAGGCTCGACTGGATCTTGCTGGCGTTCTTCGCCGTGAACCTGCTCTTCATCACGTACTTCGTCGACATCGAACAGCTCACGGTCGCCAATCCGGTCCACTTCAGCTACCCGCTGTGGCCGCCGACGCCGATCGTCGACCTGGTGCACTCTTACGGCAAGATGTACGACCCGCTGCTGATGGCTCGACCGGCGTTCTGGCGGATGACGATCTGGATAGACGTGATCTGGAACGGGCCTTTCTATCTTTGCGCTATTTACGCGATCGGCCGCGGCCGGGACTGGATCAGGACGCCGGCGCTCGTGTGGTGCGGAAGCATGACCGCCGTCGTGCTGATCATCCTGGCCGAGGAG
>Ga0126381_100009547_pt1 | contig 10893 bp, 4 predicted proteins | sample PanSoiMetPlot_28_FD_96465 | JGI IMG/M metagenome (GOLD analysis project Ga0126381, IMG submission 96465) | Tropical forest soil microbial communities from Panama - MetaG Plot_28 | ecosystem: Environmental > Terrestrial > Soil > Tropical forest > Bulk soil | place: Panama | collected 2016-02-17
CATCAGAAGATCAACGTGCTGCAGGGGATCGCGACGAACGGCTTCTTCGTATTCGTGCCATTCCCGGTAACGGACGCGTTCGCCAGCTTTCTCACCGGGCAAGCGGTCGTCTTCCTGCAGGGTATCGGCGATTTCTCGCGCGGGATTCCCGGCAACAATGCGAACTGGTACGTGCAGGATACGTATAAGCTCACGCCGCGATTCACAATCAATGCCGGACTGCGTTACGACTTGCCCAAACCATATACCGAAATTCACAACCGGCTATCGTTGTTTGAGCCGGGGAAGCAGTCCCAGGTCCTTCCGAATGCGCCAGCGGGACTGCTGTATCCGGGCGATCCGGGTGTATCCACAGGTTTGATTTCTACCGATCTGAAGGCATTTGCGCCGCGCTTTGGCATCGCATGGGACCCGAACGGTAAAGGCAAACTGCTGATCACGTCTGCGTACGGCATCTTCTATGAGCCTTATTACACCGGACAGGGCGGCCCGTTGCAGGCGCCGATCAGTGCGCCTCCGTATTTGGGAACGCCGCAGGTGAGCCTGCCGAACTTCGCGGATCCGTTCAACGGCAATCCTCCGGCCCCAGGGACTTTCTCCACACCATTGACGAACCTGACGCTGTCGCCGACGTTGACACTCCCGTATACACAGGATTGGGACTTGAACCTGCAACAATCGTTCGGGTCCGATTGGCTGTTCGAGATCGGATACGTCGGCACCAAGGGCACACGTCTGCCGCGCTTTATCGAAGCGAACCCGGCTGTATTCGTCCCGGGATATGTGGACGGCCAGCCAATCTCGAATTCCAGCAATGCCGATCAACGGCGGCTCTATTCAGGCTGCACGCTCGTCGATTCGCCGAGCAGTTGCCAGTTTTCGTCGACCGGCGAGATAGCGGGTATTGCCAACTCTGCGTACAACGCGATGGAAGTGTCCATGCACAAGCGGTTCAGCCGCGGACTGTCATTCCTCGTCTCGTACACCTGGTCGAAGGCGATCGACGATGTTTCGTCGTTCAACATAACGGGATCGGCGGCGAAACCAGTCGCCGGCGAAAACGATCTCGCCCAGGATCCGTTCAATCTCGCAGCGGAGCGCGGGCTCTCGCTGTTCGACGCGCGCAACCGATTTGTTGGGAGCTATGAATGGGAGCTTCCGTTCTGGAACCATGCTGCGCAGAACTGGTACCAATGGGCGTTCGGCGGATGGCATTTGAATGGCATTGCCACGCTGATGAGTGGCACGCCGTTCACCGTCTTTGACTCGAACGATGTCTCGGCGCAAGGTAGCGCGCCGGAGATCACTGGGTTCTCCGCGCAGCGACCGAATCTCGTCGGAAACCCCAATAACGGGCCGCGCTCCGTTAGCGCGTGGCTCGATGCTAGCGCTTTCCAGAGGCTCGATCCCGTGGCGAATGCGGGGCAGTTTGGTACGGAAGACCGCAACGTGAATGTCGGGCCAGCTTATGCCGACTGGGATTTCGGTGCCTTTAAGAATTTCAAAGTTACAGAATCGAAGCAGTTGCAATTCCGCGCGGAACTCTTTGACATCCTGAACCGCACGAATTTCCGGTTGCCCGATAGTGACATCAGTTCGCCGACGTTCAACCATATCCTCGCGGCACAGGCTCCGCGCCAGGTGCAGTTTGCGTTGAAGTTCATGTTTTAGCAGGTCCAAGCGAATAGGGGTGGGGAATGTTAGCGGAAAACGGCGCCTCGAATAACCGGTGCATTGCGGACTCCACCGGCATTGGCGGCCGGCTGGGAGAACCCAGATGGCAGTTTTTCTAACACACTGTTTTCACAAGAAGGAATAAAGCGTGGCTTATATCGAATTGCCTGTTTGCGCCAGAGGTAGGCCGTGAATTTCCTTGGTATCGTCGGCTTGATGACTTTTCGTCCTGAGACTGCTGTGCCAATCAACGAACTCGTAAACATACTTCTTGGATCAGCGCATACTTGACGGAGCCGCCGTACCGTCAGACCACTTATCCGCCAGGACGAATAGAATCGTCACACGTTCCTCAGGGTCATTCGCCACCATGACAGGTGAATTGAGAGCATCAGCCGCCCAGCTCTTAGTCATGTCACCGGAGTAAAAAAACATCGCATGCGGATGCCAGCTCTTGCCCTGGTCGTTTAAGTATTGCTGCTTAGACATCATGTAAGCCATCGCGCCAGGTTCCAGCGCGGGTAGCTCCTTCTTATCTAGTGCCGTCGCGATTGCCTGTGCGATTTCAAGCTTTGATTTTCCTGCCAGCACAAGCTTGGTCTTCATCAGATAGATAGGCGCGAAGCTCCTCGTGGCTTGGGCGTTGAAGCAATGGGGTGCACGCATCTTCGGATTCCAGAACTCCGCTTGATCCGTGCTCTGTCCCCACGACCTCTCCACGATGCAGAGAAAACCATTCGTGCCCCTCACCGCAATCGTGTATCCCTCGCGTCCTAGCACCATCACTTCAGCTCCATCGGAAATGGAACCGGGTGCGGCACTGCGAGCCAGCGCGATCTCGGATTTCTCGTCAGATATCAGGTACTGATCCAGGGGAGCCATTGCAGGATAAGCAGCTTTTCCAGTCTGTGCAACTACCTGCCGCCCTGTACCAGATAAAACAACCTGCAGGGCAAATGACAAAGCGATGATCTTGACGTGACTCTTCCGCATCCGATCCTCCAATCGGCGCATTTCGCGCCGGTGAGCATCGACCTGAGATCGATTCGCAGATTGTAAATAGGGCAAAATGGGCGCCGTCAAGCCGATATTGGACAACTCGCAATTCAATTATTTCCAATCGGTCACAACCAGACTGCTTAGAATATCTCAACCGGGAGGCCGGCGAAGGGATTCACGTCTGGGACAGCGTTCGAACGCGGAGCGGTGGCTGGCGCCGGTTCTTAGAAATAAACATAATGCGGAGGGTCAGATAGCCTCGTGAACTGCACGACGGAAAATACTAATGTCGCGCATCATGACGACGAAATAGAGTGCAATTCCGATCAACGCAAGTCCTGTGCCCACCAACGCGGAGGATATCCCAACGAGAGGGATGAGTTTCCCAAGCACCAGGCTTCCGACGGGAATGCCGAGTCGAAAGGCAAGATTGTAAACACTCATGACTCTGCCGCGCATCTGGTCAGAGACGATAAGCTGCACCAGTGACAGCATGAGGGATGCCGATGCCATCATGACCGCACCGCTGATGAAGATCAATACGCAGGAAAGTGGGAGAAACCGGCTAAGAGCGAATCCAGAAATTGTGATTCCAAGGCCAATCAGGGCCAATAGAACTAGATATCCCTGTTGTTTCACCTTCTCTGAAGCTGCCACCATGAGCGCGCCGACGATGGATCCTCCACCGGAACAGACAAGCAGCAGCTGATACGTTTTTGGGCCGCTATGGAAGACTGTTCTGACGATTACGGGCAAAAACGCTGTGAGCGAAAAGCCGAGTAGCGTTGTTGCGAAGGCAAGCACCACAAGCGCAGAAAGACCTTCTCGCCGTCGAATAAAATGAATTCCTTCCTGCATGCTTTTCAGGACGGATTCTGTCGATTTCTGGGGAACAAAATTTACCTGAATCACAATGAGCGACGCAATCACCGCAAGATAGGAAATGCCGTTCAAAGTGAAACACCACGTTGCTCCAACGGTCGCATAAGCCAACCCACCTAGAGCCGGACCTAACACACGCGCGAGATTGAACTGGATTGAATTCATCGCAATGGCATTGGCCAAGTCCTCGGGCGGGACAAGCGTCGGCAGGAGTGCCGAGTAGGCGGGCCCACCAAATGATTGGCCCAGTCCAACAATGAAAGACAGAGAAAGAATTTCCCAAATCCTAACTGTGTGCGTATAGAACAGGAGCGCAAGGACAAAAGCGCAAGTCATCTGTATGTATTGCGAGCCCAGAAGCATCTTCCTGCGATCCAATCGGTCCGCGAAAACGCCTCCGACGAGCGAGAAGAGAATGATCGGCAATTGTCCAAGGAAGAGATCCAGTCCCAGGTAAAAAGGATCCTTCGTCAGGTCGTAAACAAGCCAGCTCTGCGCAAACTGCTGTACGAAAGTTCCAATTGTGGATACGCATGCCCCCAGCCACATCAGGCGGAAGTCACGATGCAGGAAAGCTCGAAAGGTGCGGCGAAAGAACAATACTCCGGACACTAGAAACAACACCCCTCTCCGCACCAAGACGGGTGGTTGCTCTTACATCGAAGACACAGAAGCCATGGTGTTATGGAGTGGGTTAGTTTCATGGGGCTAATAATTGGTACGCGCCATTTGATGAAATTGCTGATGGTACGGTCGCAATATTAGAGAAATGGCTCAGATGTAGTCCGAACCGTAACCCGTTTCGACACAGTGGTCTACTTAGGTTCGTTTGATGATAAACACCGTTTTGTCGTCAATCATATCCGCTTCGCCGTTTTGACGAAGCCGCTCATCTTGTTTGACTGCATGATCCAGCAACGCATTGCAGATGTCGTTGGCTGGCTGTCGATAGTATTCGCGCATGACCGCTTCCAGTAGCTCACGCTCTTGCTTGTCGCTGCCGTCGTAAACTCCATCGGTATAGAGAACAAGAATATCTCCCTGACTCATCAGTGTGATCTCGCCGAGATCCGAGGCGTCTAACTCTGTTTGCCGGAAGTCCACCGAGTAGTACTTCTTACGATCCGGATGATTTGCCGGGATCTGCAAACCGAGGGCAAGAAATTGCACCATACGGCTGTCATTGATGTTCATGAACTTCTGATACTCCGCGGAGAACACCAGCGGTGGAGGATGCCCGAAATTCGCAAAGCGAAAACGACCGCCAGGGCGAACTTCACCGTATATCATCGTTGCGATTTCGCGTGCGCCTTCCTTCTCCATGATTCCCAATGCGTTGCGGGCAGTCACTGATTGCGCCAGCCGCAGGTTAATGTTGTTGAGCAGCATAGGTGTTGCTCTGCCGTATCGATCCAGTTCGGTGAGCATTAAGGTATGGAATGTGTCATGCACTGTAGAGGCAATCTTGGCTGCGATGATTCCGTGCCCCTGTGCATCTACCACCAGAACACCAGCCGTCGAATAAAGATCACGCAGCTCTTCCGCAACACGCACCTGCTCAGAGCTCCTTGCGAATCGATACTCTCCTTCCATCTCGGCTCTGTAGCCGCCCATTGTTTTTAGCCACTGCACTTGATCGTCAACCAAATTGCGTAGCAGAGCTCCTTGAGGAAGCGGTTCAAGAAACTCCTTCGATAGCCGCTGAGCTTGCTGAATGCGTGCATCAATGTCGTAACGCTGTTGAAAATTGATGTACTCAAAAAGATCCCCACCGACAGTTTCGGCAGGGATCGAATTCCCAAACATTTCAATACCGGGAATGTGCGGAATCGCCCCTTCGACCGGCATTAACCGATCACGAAGGTATTCATCGATGCTCAAAACTGCGTCTGGTTTCGTCATAGGAGAATCGCCACGGATGTGCTGTGCAATTTCAAACACTTCTCCCGTCATTATGAGGCAATCATGGATTCCAGTGATGAACACCGGAACACACAGATAGCGGACTCGGCCCTTACCAAAGGCAAAACTCAATTGGACTTCAATAAGCGCAGGGACTGACAACGTTCATCAGCTCACAAGAAAAAAGCGGACGGATTTCAGTTCGCGCTTGCGCTGAGTGCGCTTCTTCTTTACTATTCCGCTGCCTCGGTGCACAGTGCCTCAGTCGTCTCGATAAGAGCCCAGTTGGATGGAATAACAGGATCCCTGTCGCTTTTTGACATCCGTTTCCGATGTTCTCTAGTCAGGCCAAAATCGATCCTGACAGTGAGTGAATCCGTGGAAGACACTCAAAAACACTTAGAGCAGCACGGACGAAGAATGACTTGCCGCTTGATTGACTTCAAGTTGGCTGTGGCTCGTGGCCTCGGTCGTTGTGCATTGGCGGCATCCATCCAACGATCACCGCAACTAACCGGGGGATTCATTGCATGAGCATTTCATCGTTTTCCTCCGAGTTTTCACACTAGTCTCTAGGGGATAAGCATGTTGCCTTTTGATAACACCTGGCTCCACGCCCAACCTGTAAATCTGGGCGGGATGTTGCGTCACTCCGCTCGCAGATCTCCGCAGAAACCCGCGGTCATCTGCGGCGACCAGGTTGTGCCGTACGATGTGCTGGACCGGTCAACAGATGCTTTGGCACTCTGGCTCTTGCGCGAGGGTCTGGAAATCGGGGATCGCGTGGCCATCCACTGGTGCAATTCCGTGGAAGTGGTAACTCTCTTCTTCGCGTGCTTTAAGGCCGGGTTGATCGCCGTACCGCTCAACAACCGGCTGAAAGGGCCAGAAATCGCCTATATCCTGGGACATTCAAAGGCCAGGTTATGCTTCAGCCAGTCCGAGTTGGCTCCGCTTTGCGAGGAAGTATGCAAGGAGTGCCCAGAACTGGAGAACATCTACACGGAGCTCCCCGCGCTGGATTCCCTGGAATCAGGCACGTTTGCTTTGCCCGATATTAATCCCGACCGGGTAGCTGCCATCCTGTATACATCGGGCACTACGGCGCGCCCTAAGGGAGTGATGCACACCCACGTCTCCCTCATCGCTGGCGCCGAGATGATGTCGTCGTTAGGGGTCGAGCAAACCGATTCTTTGCTGGCAGTAACGCAGTTGATGCACATTGGCGCGCTCAGCTGCGTGCTGCTGCCGGGAATATCCCGCGGCAGAACCGTGGTTTTACTTCCCGCGTTCGACGCCGCGCAGTCTCTGGATCTGATCGAACGCTGGCGATGCTCCTACCTCTTCATTCTGCCGGCGATGTTGCAGTTTCTGGTCGAGGAGCAAAGCCGTAGTCCGCGCGACGTTCGCTCGATGCGTCTGTGCATCGCAGGCGGCGACACTGTGCCGGTATCATTGCAGGAACGCTTTCGCGATCTTTTTGGAGCGTCCGTCCGGGAACTCTACGGGATGACTGAGACTGTGCCTGTCACCTGCATCCGCGAAGGCGCGCTGCGGACCGGCTCTGTAGGCCCCCTGCTGGACATCGTGGAAGCACGCGTTGCGGACAAGGCCGGAAACGTCTTGGCCGACGGGCAGGTTGGAGAACTGCAAGTGCAAAGCCCTGCGAATTGCGTGGGGTATTGGGATGACCCTCATGCCACGGCAGATACGTTTGACGACGGCTGGCTGCGCACGGGTGACCTGGTGAGACGTGATTCCGACAACTTCTTCTGGTTTGCAGGGCGGGTCAAGCAGATCATTATCCGCGGCGGATCGAACATCTCGCCACAGGAAGTTGAAGAAGTCTTGTATCGCCACCCCGCCGTGCTTGAGGCCGGTGTTATTGGCATGCCTGATCCGATCCACGGGGAAAAGGTGATTGCGTTCGTTTCGTTGCGAGATGGATTTACCGCGGGCGAGGAAGAACTGCGGGACCTGGTCCGCAATCGCATCGCCGACTACAAGACTCCGGAGCGTATTGTATTTCTCCCCGTCCTTCCCAAAGGGCTTACCGGCAAAGTGCAGCGCCGCGATCTGAAAACCTTCGCCATGGCGTCTCTGGAAATGGGACTGGCCATCGGTAGCTCGGCTGCGCATCATTGAGGATCTGGACGTAACGCAAAAATGCAAGCCTTCGCGACAGCTTCGGATACAAAGGCCACGAAATCCTCCTCGAGCGTGGCGACTGGAAGTCCAGCACTCAGCGAAGCGGCCGGCCGGGAACGCCAATCGACACATCTGCAACACAATCCGGCCGCCGTGCGGTTCGCAGCGCCCTCAGGTTCCAGTCATCCACGCGAAAACGGCGGCAGACATGCCTGGGGTATCGCCTGGGATTTCAGTAAAGCCCCCATATTTCCGCTTGATCAGCTTGCCACTTCCAGAACATCGCACGTATCTGCACCGTTGCTTATTCAACCCAAGCTGGCAGTCTGCGAGGTAAACGATCCGCTTGAACATGAAGCCGACCGCGTTGCCAAACAGGTAATGCGTATGCCGGAGGCCCGGCTCCAGCGCAACTGCGACTGCGGCGGAACCTGCAGCAAATGCAGCAAGGAACACTCCGACGAACAACACGGGCCGATCTGGATGAAGCACATCGGCCCAGCCAGCCCGGCACACACCGAAGCGCCGCCCATCGTGCATGAAGTTCTTCGCTCGCCCGGCCAGCCGCTCGATTCGGCCACGCGCGCCTTCATGGAACCGCGCTTCGGTCACGACTTTTCCCGGATACGGATCCACACCGATGCAACTGCAGGGGAATCAGCAAAAGCCATTCACGCGCTTGCATATGCCTCCGGCAACAAGATTATCTTTGCGCCGGGACAGTATCAGCCCTACTCCAGCAAAGGCGTGCAGCTTCTGGCACACGAACTGACTCACACTCTGCAGCAGGACGGGTTTGTTCGTCGGCAGCCGTCGCCGACCGACGAGAAGGCGGCGGAACACCCGTTCGCCGCGGACAAGCGCATGCGCACCTGGAGAAGGTATGCCCGATCGGAGGCGCAAAAGGATGCAGAGCGAATTCGCAAAGCCGGCAAGCTCTCTTCCGAAGATCGTCAGGAGATAGACGCTAAACTAGCGTTCTTCGAAGGGGAAGCCAAAGAGATCTACGTACGAGAAATTAGGCCGGTGCTGTTGCAATTCGTACCTCAGCCTGAGATTGAGATGCCCGAGAGGTATCTCGGCAAGTTGTCGCCCAAAGAGCGCAGGAAGCTGGAACATCGCCGCTATCTCACGACCGCTTATTTCAGCAGGAGACAGGAGTATGAGTTTCAATTAAAGGACGCCTACCTCAAAGGGCTGCAAAGCCTGCTTGAAGGAAGCGACTCACTCGACTTTGAGACGATGGAAGAGATCGTTCAGCAGCGTTTTCCAAACGCTCCATGGCACGTGCAGGCTCGGCAGGAGTTTCTCGCGCAGCGCAAGGAACAGGAGCAGCAACAGGAAGCCAGACGTCAGGTTCGCGAGCAGGCCCAGGAACACCAAAAGCTTCTCCCACAGTTGCCGGACTATTGGCAGAATCAGATAGGAGCGCTCTCCGAACAGATACAGCCATGGCCGGAGGAAGCGCGACTACTGGCGCAGGGGCTGCTGTGGAAGTGGTACGAACTTCGCAAGAATGCCTACCCTGCAAACCCGACGATGGTGCTCCCCGGAATCGAAGGAGGGATCGAAGCTACCATCCGCAACGAGCTTCTGTCCGACTTCGAGTCGGTTCTGCGAGCGGCAGACCGGACAATACAACAAGAGTGCGCGAAGAATCCTCCGGGTTGGATGGAGAAGATCCACGGCGATCCATGTGTGTCATTGTTTGTACCTTTTGGCCGTGCGGAAAGTGCGCTTAACCATCTCGAGCGCAGGCTGAAGATCTTTCGAGACGAAGACGGCGTACCGTACAGAACAGTGTTCTTCTGGGTTCAGGAATACCAGAAGCAGCAGGTACCGACATCTATGGCTGGCCGGTATCTCGAACTGCTGCAAGCGCGTGCAAGATTGGGCCAAGCTTTGAGCTTAGCAGTGAGGCCCACACCTCTTAGTGGTCTTCGCCCACCCGCAACGGCAGGGGTTGCGGGCGCACTCGGCGAGGCTGCACTAGGTGAGGCTGCGCTCGGAGAGTCTGTGCGGCCGGGCCTGTCCGCGCCGTCAGCAGTAGAGCCCGTGACACATTCCGGTGTCGTAAAAGACGCTCCTGGACTAAGGTTTCCGCGTACCGACTTAACCCAGGGCCGCGCCTTTCCTCCTCCAGCGATCGAACCTCCGGCACCGCCGCCGGCGCCAGTTCCATCGGTACGCGCACCCGCAGGGCCACCGTCCGGGCTTGGCAATTGGCTTCGCTCGAAAGTGCTGGAGTACACCATGCGGGGAGTCGATATTTCCGAGGTGGCTCCGGGAATTCGTGCTGGAGGCGGCCCGGGTACGCGACCAGTTCCTGCCGAAGTGGGTGGCGTTACGCCTTCTACGACGCCCACCCCAGGTCCGGTTGTACCTTCGCAGCCTGCAATCCCTAATGTGAGCCGACCTGGAACAGTTACACCCTCAGTAACGAGTAGCTCTGTTACGAGCGGCACGCCTGCACCAGCGACGTCAACGCCGAGCGTCACGACCGGAGCTAGCGCCCAGGCGCGCATCGGACAGATGATCGGCGAAGCGACCGAGGGGCTATCGCAGCCGGGAAGCACGCCGCTCGATCCTCAGGCTCTCGGACCGTCGACGCCAAGTAGCCCGAGTTCCCCGCCATCCGGTTCAAGCAGCCCGAGTCTCACACCGTCGAATTCGACGAGTCCGACGCCGACGCCGTCGGGCTCGACGTTACCTCGCAGCCTTAGCGGAGGCACGATATCGATCCCGTCCCCCAAGACCGTGAGGCCGTCCTCGCTTTCGGCATCTCACACGCCCACGACCAATGCCGGTACCGCCTTCACGCCACCTGGGCCGCACCGGGTTCTGGAGGCACACGACTATGATGTCAAGCCGATTAAGGAAGGCGCTAATCGCGGCAAGCTCCTGCTCACCCATAAAGCAACCGGTCAGAAGTTTTTGTTCAAACCAAGAAGCGGGGAAGTGGATATCATCGGAGGAAATGTCGGCATCGTGGCGGGCGAACGTTACCGTCGCGCACCGGCGGCAGCATACTTGGCTCGCGAAGCAGGTATTCCAAGCCCCGCTGCTGAAATCGTTATATGGAGGGCAAGCGGAAAAGACGAAATCGGTTCCTTACAGGATTGGGTCACCGAGGGCCAGGCGGCTGAGAAATTGTATGGCCAACCCGCGTATCGATCGGCTGCTCGGTCCCAGTTGAAGCTCGACCTCGATGCCTTTGACTATGTCATCGCCAATATGGATCGCAACCCCGGCAATTGGAAAATCGTGTTGGATCCTCAGACCAATGCA
>Ga0126381_100009548_pt1 | contig 10892 bp, 9 predicted proteins | sample PanSoiMetPlot_28_FD_96465 | JGI IMG/M metagenome (GOLD analysis project Ga0126381, IMG submission 96465) | Tropical forest soil microbial communities from Panama - MetaG Plot_28 | ecosystem: Environmental > Terrestrial > Soil > Tropical forest > Bulk soil | place: Panama | collected 2016-02-17
ACGGAAAGGTTCTCCACGGGTTACCGCAGTAATCGCATTGGACCCGGCTTCTGCACGGAGACCAAGTGGCAACCCTTGAGAAATCAAGCCGTTAACGCCAGGAAGAGAAATGGCAGATAGGCCGCCGCGTGCGTAGGTCTGCAAGGGTTACTTGAGCGAGGTGACGCGCATCGGCATCTGGTATCCAAAAAGAAAAAGGCCTCGCATGAAGCGAAGCCTTTCGGAAATTGATGCGTTATTAACGAAGGAACCGTTTCCGCAGCAGCCCACCAATCCCTACCAGACCAGTGCCCAGAAGGCCAAGAGTACCTGGCTCTGGAACAGCCGTAGTCAAGCTGATGTCGCCGCTGGAAAGCTTAATTGTTCCATCTTCACCGAGGGTCCCGGACACCGTCAGTTCAGACGCGACGCCGGTCGTCGCCCCACCTGTGCTGACTATGCTTGCCAGCAAAACGTAGTTACCCCCGACGACTTGCCACTGTGCCGACGTGAACGTTCCGGTAAAAATCACGCCGTTGGGAACACCACTTACGCTACCGTTTCCGGTGATGGTAATGGTCCCACCAGCCCCGATCATTCCGCCCGTTGTTACGGTTCCGGACGTGAACGCCGGCGTCGTGAACGTGACTGATCCGAGATTACTGCCCGTAATCGCGCCGTAAACGGTGATTACCGAACCAGTCAGCGTCAACCCACCTGCGGTTGACCCGCTGATTGTTCCGCCTGTGTTAGTGATGTCGATACTGCTCGCCGAGGCCGCCAAGGGGACAGCAAGAGCCAGCAATACCAAGAGAAGTACTCGCCTCATAAAAAAAGCCCTCCTGAACCTGCTAGTCAGATACACCCCACAACCACTGAGCCTCGGGATCGAGACCCAACTTAGGAGAACGCAGAGACACCTTCGTTACTATCGTTTGCACCTCGGGTGCCAAAAGTAACCATTCGCGTAGTTGCTTAGTTTTGTGGAACTTGGAGGCTTACAAGAGAGGCCGTTTGGGGAAAAAAATGCAAATGTCTGCACACACATCACAAACGTTTTGCGATGTGCGAGCAGTCGGTGCAGCAGACCGGGCTAGTAGCGCGACTTCTGAGGTCCTACACCTCTGAGCGCTGCACTACACGATATTCTGTAGTAGCTCTCACACCCAATAGCCAATAAGTGCCAAGAATATGGCACTAAAGTCGCATTCTGAGATTACAAAACATGATTGAGAACAAATCGAAAACGGTAAGAAATCTTTCTTTGAGATAGCGGACTACACCCCCTGCTTAGAACTTCGACTCGACGGGTTGCGCGATTACCTGACGAATTCTCGCTTCTAGCGCGGCGGCAGTGAATGGTTTTTGTAACAATGCAGACCCTTCTGCACTTAGACCATGCTCTTCGAGTGACTCGCCGGCATAGCCCGTCATGTAAATCACCTTCAGCTCTGGACGCATCCCGAGCAATTGTCTCGCAAGCTCAGGACCAGTAATGCCCGGCATGACCACATCCGTGAGGAGAATATCGATCTGTAATTCCGCCCTCCTGCACAAAGCCGCCGCATCCGCTGCTGTCTCTGCGACGAACACTCGATACCCGCGATCGGCCAGAATTGAGTGCACTAGGTTTCGGACTGCGGGCTCATCTTCTACCAAGAGAACTTTACCTCTCACTTCTTTTGAACTTGGGCACAACACATTGTTCGCGAAATTGTCTTCAGCTTCGTGTGTCAAGGGAAGGTATACGAAAAACGTCGTGCCTTCTCCGGGCGCGCTCTCTACTGCAACATGTCCTCCGCTCTGTTCCACGATGCCGTAGACCATCGACAAGCCAAGGCCTGTGCCTTTCCCAGGATCTTTCGTCGTAAAGAACGGTTCGAACACGTGGGCGAGAACCTCAGGAGCAATTCCCACTCCGGTATCCTTCACCGATAAGACGACGCACGGTTTGTCGGCGGCCTGGCTGGGTTTAGCTTTCCGATCGCCAGCTGCCGCCGTTTCCGTGCGCAGTAACAACGTGCCTCCTCCTGGCATTGCATCGCGTGCATTGACGGCAAGGTTGATGAGGATGTGCTCCAACTGTCCCGGATCGGCCTTAACTGTCGCCGGATCGGCGCCCGTTTCAAGCACAATCTTGATCCGCTCGCCAAGAAGTGGCTCAAGCATCTTCCCAACACTGTGCACCAGCGCATTCAAGTTCACGACACGTGGCTGCAGCATCTGGCGTCGCCCGAAAGCGAGCATTTGCCGTGTCAGTGAAGTGGCTCGGTCGGCTGCGCGTGAAATCTGATCCACCGCCTGTGCCGACTGCTCATCCCATTTGTGCTTGTCTTGCAGGATCTGGCAATATCCTGAAATAACGGTCAGGAGATTATTGAAATCGTGGGCGATTCCGCCCGCCAGCGTTCCCACGGCTTCCATCTTTTGCGCCTGCCGCAGTTGATCTTCCAGAGCCTTGCGCCCCGTTACATCTTCTGCGATGACCTCGAACACCTCGGAACCCTCGCGTTCATCGCGTATGCCGCGGCCGCTTAGCCGCACCGCAATCACGCTGCCGTCTTTACGCTTCCACCGCGCCTCCACTCCTTCGAACCGGCCGCGACGCAAAAACGCTTGATGCAAAGCCGCGTCGCATTCCGGATCGGCAAAAACATCGCGTTGAAGTGTCAGCGACAAGAGCTCGGCGCGCGTTTGATATCCGAGCATCGCGACCAACGCCGGATTCACATCCAGGAATCGTCCGTCGAGTGTCGCTCGATAAATTCCAACCACGGCACTCTGAACAAGAGACCGATAACGCGCTTCGGATCGCAGCAACGCCTCTTCGGACTGCTTGCGTTGAATCGCGCTTGCCACTTGACGCGAGACGAACGTCAGCACCTCCTTCTCACGATCTCCGAAGCGCGTGCGAGCAGCGTAGTGTTGGACCGCCAGTACACCGAACGGCTTGTCGTCTTTCTTGAGTGGAACGCCTAGCCAATCATCCGCGGGAGAACCCGCCCGTTCCACCTCGCCTGCTGTCGCCAAGGCCGCCAGTTTCTGCCCTGTAGCCAGCAAAGCCTCGCCCGTCCGCAGCACGTACTCGGTCAGGCCTCGCTTTGAGTTCCTCGGTTCAGGAACTCGATCAAATTCGTCCACAAAATAAGGAAAAGTGATCCAATCGGTAGCATCGTCGTACAGGGCAATATAGAAGTTCTTCGCATCCATCAGGTCAGCAACGATTGCGTGAATCTTCGGATACAGATCCGCGAGGTCCCTCGACGTGGTCGACACTTCAGCAATCTGGTAGAGCGCCGTTTGCAGCTTTTCCGAGCGTCGCTTCTCGGTGATGTCCTGCGTCACCACCAACCTCGCACTTCTCCCGTGAAATTCGATCGTGCGCGCAAACTGCAGCACTTCGATGATGGAACGGTCTTTGGTGCGCTGGCGACGGATCTCATCCCGAAACTCGACGCCGCGCCTGGCTTCTGCCAGACGATCTGGATTCAAGTCGAGACAGATATCGGAGATCGTCAGGTTTAGAAATTCCTGGTGGCTGTAGCCATAGTTGTCAATTGCGGCTTGATTCACTTCGAGGAATCGCCCCGTAGTCGGATCGTAAAGGCATGTCGGTTGTGGATTGTCGTGGAACAGCGCCCGGAACTTTTGTTCCGCTTCCGCGATGGCTGCGGCCGATTTCTGCTGCTGGTATTGGACGATTACCACTCGCAATCCTGCCGAAGCCAATGTGCTCACGGTAACGATTGTCGCCAGAAGCGGGCGCTCGTGAATCATATGGGCGGCTACACCCAACACCAGTAGCGGGAGCAGCACTGACATCCAAAGTGATCCCCAGGACTCCGCATAGAACGATCTCTGCGCTTGTCGGGCGACCATGGTCGCAGGCATCTTCCATGTACACGCAGCGACAACCGCAATTACTATGGGTATCGAGTAACAGAGGTCCCAAAACGATCCTGCGTCCAACGCATAGGCGTTCTGACGGTACAAATAAACGATGTTGCCCACGCAAAAGAACGCCAGAAACGTGCCCAGTCGAGCCAGTAATGACCATTCGGTGCGATCGCGTACGAACGTGAATCGAAGTGCAAACGCCCCAATCACAAAGATGTCGCGCGCAACCTCAAATTTCCATTGCAACCGCTCCATCACGGCCCCAGATCCCTGCCAATGCGAGGGCAGGTAAAAGTAATAAAGATAGACAGCCGCCGCGAGGATAGTTACCTGAAACAAGTCGAGCGCCTGCGCCCAGTTGAAGCCCGCGTTGCGCGATTGCTTTCTGAGGAACAACGTCATGGCCATGGGCGCGATGAAGAGGAAATAGAGAACATCGCTTGGCCATTCCGAGCTCAGCGATGCGCGAAGCACCGCGTCGTAGTAAGTGCCGACAATCTCTGCGCAACTAAAAAGGAAGAAGCTAGCTGCCGTGAGGCGCCAAAACCTGCGCACGTAAGAGTCTGCAGCGCAGCCAGCGGTTGCGGCTGACGCAGTGGCTAAAATGCCCAGGCAGACCGTCAACACACCCGAGATCATTCGGACGTCGACTACAAACCTGCCCCACGCCAGAACAGACACTTGCAGTCCGAGCGCGAGGAGCGCCGTCGCCAACAGTCCTTTGGAAGCGCGTGGCATTGAGGATAATTTTCTGAGGGGAGGAGGTCGTCTGAGTCTATGTATCCCTTGGCGCCGCGGCAAGTTACCAGCGGGCTAGCGATTTGTGCCCGAAATATCTGAAAACAACGGTGTAATGTTAACCAGGCAGTAAGCCGTAGGCTGGATCAAACGTGGGTTTTGGGAACGCTATTTCTGCCTTACTTCTTGGCTGAAACATCTGGCCTGATCGAAACTGCGGGGACTTGTCCTTTTCCTGCCAGCACATAGTACAACTTATCGGCATCGAGATTCTTCAAGACATCTACCGTTCCGGACGGCCATCTTATCTCGACTTCGTCCACCCGAATCTTCTCGACAGGACGTCACTCGAACCGCTGCACCCCCGCCGCAGGAATCTCCCAGACCTGCCATACGTCCGAGGAAACCTTTTTCCCCGCGAATAGCACGCGCGCCCCATCGAACGAAACTGCTCCGTCCGCCGTCGCAAAAAATCCCGTCACCAGTGCCCGCGCTGTCTTCCCATCGAACACGAAAAGCTGCGCGCCGCCCGCAAAGCGATCTCCGCCGCGCAACCACGCCAATGGCTCGTAGTGAGGCGTTGCTGTATACAGAAGAGAAACTGCCGCGCTGCGATTCGGCTTGTGGCGCTCCCCAAACCACCGCCAACATTCCGACTGAAACAACGCACGCGGCGATCCACCACAACCTCACGCGTGCCTCCCGCCCACAACCATGTCAAAGTCGGCGCGCTTCGCTGCCAATGGCACATACCGCTCGAGGTGCCGCATCATTGCCTCGAATTACTCGAAGGTGAGCGACTGTTCGCCATCGCTCAGCGCCTTCTCCGGCTCCGGATGCACTTCCACCAGCAAACCGTCGGCTCCCGCGACCGCTCCTGCACACGCCAGGATCGGTACCAGCTCGCGTATTCCCGACGCGTGGGTTGGATCAACAATGACGGGAAGGTGCGTGACCGACTTCAGCAGAGGAACCGCAGCGACATCGAAGGTATTCCGCGTGACCGTGTCGGACGTCCGAATGCCTCGTTCGCATAAAAGAATATGGCTGTTTTCCGCGCTCGCCAGGCACTCGGCCGACCGCAAAAAGATCGTGTAGCGTTGCCACCATCCCGCGCTTCAGCAGCACCGGACGCCCGCAGTTGCCCAGTCGCTCGAGCAGAGAAAAGTGCTCCATGTTGCGCGAGCCGACTTGCATGATGTCGGCATATTCGGGCGACGAGTTCCACATCGCTCTCCGACATCACCTCGGTGACGATCGCCAATCCGGTCCGCTCCCGGGCCTTGGCGAGAAGCTTCAGCCCCTCGAGACCTAGTCCCTGGAACGAATAGGGGGAAGATCGAGGCTTAAATGCGCTACCCCGCAGAACATGTGCCCCGCAGCCGCCACCATCTCGGCAGTCCGCATGAGTTGTTGCTCCGATTCAACCGAGCACGGCCCCGCCATCACCACCAGATCGCCGGCGCCAAACGACACATCTCGTACTCGCACCACCGACCGGAGACACTGCGGAGTCTTGCTTACACGGTGGAATGCGGAGAATTGTTCCTGCCACTTTGCGCTCATGCGGGGCCGAAGAGGTCCGCCCTAAAGTAGCCAGCTGCCAACCAAGGGTCTGTGATCTACGTACGTCGGGACTATGACATCAGTGAGACGTTGGTTTCTAATGGATTCGTGTTATTGAACTTGCGCGCGGATGTGCGGCGTACCCCAGCAGGCGATCAAAGAAGACTCGAGTTCTAACCGACGAAAATCGCGCCTGCTCTAATTACAACCGCTCGTAGCCGCCATTCCTCGTTCCGTAGATTACTACGACAGCAGGTAACCGCAGATTTGTTACCCACTCAAACTTTCACAGATTGGGGCGTCGATATGTCGTCTAAGCGACCGCGACTTCGTCCCTTTCCCGCAGACCGTTAGAAATCGCAATACGTGCGCTGCAACTCAGCCTGAGCCCGTACAAATCGCGGTATTGGAAAACTAGCGCTCGGGTCTATAATCAGCGCCGTAACCGTTTTCTGCGCCTCTTCGAGTGCGCTGTTCTCAGTTTGAGGCTGAACGAGAATGCACTCCAAGCGGATGTGTCTCACGGCGATGGCTGTCGCGCTGGTCGTATAAGGATTCGACTGCGTTGGAACGGACACGCCGAAGCAAGCGACGCAGTGCTGTCCAACAATGCGCTGCCACTTGCACGTGCGCCACTACGGTGCGCGCCACGATCAAAAATGCTGTAGGACGACACTTCAGATGCGCGCTGTTTTTGGTTCTCCCTCATTGTTCGTGCAAGGTGTACCCGTCTCTGCGATCGCACTCGATGTGGTGACCGTTTTTGGTTACGTTCACTTGCCCGAGTTTTTCACTGCGATCGCGGAACACTGTAACGATCCACCACTTTCTTTCTCGATACCAGTCCTAGCTCTGCGAATTTAAGTCAATTCGTCGACTTCCGGCCTGAATGAGGTCGTGTGCTTCGCAGAACTCCACTTTCCCGGAGGAAATACGTGAGCACTGGAGATGTCCCTGTCGGAAAGACGGGCCCCATTCGAGTCTTGGTGGTGGATGATCACGAGCCTTGGCGCCGTTTCGTCACGACGTCGCTCCAGAGCGACGGCAACTTCGTCGTCCTCGGAGAGGCAAGTGACGGATTAGAAGCAGTCCAGATGGTGAAACAACTTCAGCCCGACCTGGTTCTCCTCGACATAGGATTGCCGCGCCTAAATGGGATCGAGGCCGCGCGACAGATCGCCCAACTCTCGCCACAATCGAAGATTCTGTTCGTGAGCGAGAATCGATCCAAGATATTGCCGAAGCCGCGTTGGGGACACGTGCCAGCGGCTACCTGGTCAAGTCCGATGCAGGTAGTGAACTCCTTCCAGCCCTGCGAGCTGTGTTGCAGGGGAAGCGGTTCATAAGTGCGAGTCTGGCTGGCCAGTTTTTGTTGACAGCGGTTTGCACCTGGATCGCAATGCTTACTTCGGGGATTCTTTGACAGTGGATGCGTGTCGCACTGCAGCCGTTAGCCGGCCGCCCGCTGCGAAGCTACTTCCGATGGAATGGGCACTCGAACACGAATCGTCGTCCCAGCATGGGGCATCGACTCGATCGCAATTGTCCCGTTAACAAGCCTGACTCGTTCCTGCATGCTTGTGAGACCCAGCCCTCTGCCTTGCTGTGCCGCTCGAAGATCAAACCCCATGCCAGAATCGCTGATTGTGAGCTGTACCTCATTCGAGTGTTCACTTACTTGGACGTCGACCCGTTTCACGCCGCTATACTTCATGGCGTTGTGTAGCGACTCTTGCAGAACCCGCAGCAGGCAGACACCAATGTCGAGCGGCAGAGCACTGGAAATATCGCTCTTGAAGTTGATTTCCATTCGCTGACGCTCGGCCAGCTCACTGCACCAACTCCTTAGCCCCGCTACCACACCCAGATATTCCAGTTTCGACGAGTGCAATTCGTGCGATAGCGCCTGCACATCGTCCGCGATCTCTGTGGTCTCTTTCCGGAGGTCTCGCAAACGACTCTCCACTTCCGTCGGATTCTCTTGCAATTGCTCAAGTTTCACAGCCACCATTGCCAGTCGCTGGCTGATGTCGTCGTGAAGCTCTCTCCCAATCCGCGCGCGCTCCTGCTCCTGCGATTCGATCAACTTTCGACTCATCTGCGACAGTGCTTCTTCCATCTGCTTGCGGCGGGTGATGTTTTCTGTGAAGATCAGAATTCCTCCTGGCAGTCCTTCGGAATTCCACCACGGACGAACTTCCCATCGGACCCATGTCGTGCCGCCACCTTTGCGCTCCCAGTGGTCTTCTTCGGCCCGTAGCGTTTCCCCCCGAAGCGCTCGCTGGTGAATTTCTTTCCACTGAGGAGGGATGTCAGGAAACATCTCGTAATGCGACCGTCCAACTAACTGCGAACCATCGACCCCGTAGTCCGCGCAGAAGCGATCACTCACTTGCAGGTAGCGCAGGTCCCGGTCGAGCATCACCGCACCCACCGGGACATTTTGGATAAAGATCTTTAGAAGTTCCTGCCGCTCCTGCAGCGCTCTGGTGCGCTCTTCTAATGCGCGGTTCAGGGTCATGAGCGCCTCTTCGGCGAGTTTGCGCTCGGTTACGTCCATGCTGACCCCTACCACTCGTGAGGGCGCGCCAGACTCGTTCATAAGAACCTGCCAGCGCGCGTCGATCCAATGAACGTTTCCATCGGGCCACACCGCCCGCCATTCCCCGTTAGTCGGTTGCCCCGTTTTAAGCGCCCCCTCCAGCAATTCGATCACTCTTGCACGATCATCACGATGAACCAGATTCTCGAAGGCCGCTCGGCTGCCGTCAAAACTTCCTGCGGGCAATCCGTACATGGATTCCATCTCTGGCGTCCAAGTCACAATTCCCGTTTGAATGTCCCGTTCGAACGCTCCAACGCGAGCCACCTGCTGCGCCAAGCGCAGCCGTTCCTCGCTTTTATGGAGTGTCTCCTCCACACGCTTTCGTTCCGTGATGTCGCGGGCGATGCCAGAGCAAGCTATGACTTTCCCAGTCGAATCCCTGATCGGGGATATGCTCAGGGAAACGTTGATCCTTTCCTCGCTTTTGGTAATACGAATTGATTCGTATTGCTCGATGCGACCGCCTGCCTTCACCGTTTCAAGAATCCTTTTCTCATCATCGAGCAAATCAGGCGGGACAAGAATGTTAACGGACTTTCCTACGGCTTCAGTTTCGGTGTATCCGAAGATGCGCTCTGCACCCGCATTCCAACTTAAGATCACACCATCGACGGTCACCGAAGCAATCGCATCTTGCGACGATTCGACAATGGTAGCGAGCCTGAGCCGGGCTTCCTCCGCCTTCTTTTTTTCCGTAATGTCCTGCACCATCCCAACAACCAGCGAAGATGAATGGCTCTTCAGCAAAGAAAGACTCAGCCGGCCCCACACCAGCGACCCGTCGCGTCTGAAATACCGCTTCTCTAGTTCGTAGTGGTCGATCGCCCCTGCTCGCAACTGCTGAAACAGGGCCCAGTCTTTTTCTGCATCCTCACGAGGAGAAAAATCCACGCAGTGCTTGCCGCGCAATTCCTCTTCGCTAAAGCCCAGGAATCGGCAAAACGCGGGATTCACGAATAGCGGCTGGCCTTCCAGGGTCTCTACCGCAATCCCGATTGGACTTGCGCTGAACACATCATGGAAAAGCTGAGTGTCGGGGGTACGGATTGTTGTGGCCTCACCCATTTGAGCCAACGTGTATAGCACCCTTTACGGGTTGCAACAATTCATTTCGCGGGTGCTGGAAGGGACGCGTTCCCTGATCGCAGCACTCTATGGGCCTTTCGCCTCTGCCGACGCCTCCGTTGACGTTTATTTACAAGACCTGTTCATTTAGAGAATGCGGAGTCTTGTGTTCGTGTCGCTCTCCGTTCACATGGAACTGCGCTGGGGCGTCGTCGGGGAGGTACCCTTCTGGAAACCGCCGCTTAATAGATGGAAACACGCAGCAGTGCTCACAACTGAGATCCTTCTTGCGGAAAGATAATGGCGCGCCCTGAGAGATTCGAACTCCCGACCTTCTGGTTCGTAGCATGATAATCAAAGGTCTAACCTCTAGATTCGAAATCGCTTAGAATTTTTCAGGGCGTTTCAAATTGTTCCCCAGTTGCACCCCGCTTTCCCGATGAAAACCTGATACACGTTCGCGCACTTTTTACCTATCGCGAGAAATCAAAAATTGAAGAAATTCTTCATGCGCTCGGATCTCGAGATTTCCAAGGACAAGATCAACGAGTGTAATTGATTCCATGACAATGTCGGCTCCTCGCTCCGAGTACAGTTAGTGGTGCTTAAAGCCAACCAACAGGGCTCGGGAAGAAGGAGCCGAACGATGATCATTATAGGTGTAGATTTCCATCCCGAGTTTCAAGAAATTGCTTCGGTGGATACGGAAACCGGAGAGTACCAAGAGCAGCGTTTAACACATCCTGGGAGAAGCAGAGCAGTTCTATCGTTCGTTGGCGTGTGTGGGTCAGACCGTACGCGTAGGCATGGAGGCCAGCGGGCACGGGCGGTGGTTTGAGCGGTTGCTGGAAGGGCTGGGATTGGAGCTGTGGAGAGGGGATGCTAGCGTGATCCGAGCGAAACGAGGACGCAAGCAGAAGACGGATCGCGAGGGATGCACGGCACATTCTCAAACTCCTGCTGAAAGATGATTTTCCGCGGATCTGGGTACCCAGCTGGGAGAACCGCGATCTGCGGCAATTGCTGTGGCACCGCCACCGCA
>Ga0126381_100009549_pt1 | contig 10892 bp, 9 predicted proteins | sample PanSoiMetPlot_28_FD_96465 | JGI IMG/M metagenome (GOLD analysis project Ga0126381, IMG submission 96465) | Tropical forest soil microbial communities from Panama - MetaG Plot_28 | ecosystem: Environmental > Terrestrial > Soil > Tropical forest > Bulk soil | place: Panama | collected 2016-02-17
ACCGATGTTGATGCTTCGGGTCAGGTGTGCCGCGGCAAACTCCGCGGGATCGCGTGTGTCCAGGATCTGCGCGCCGACCGATTGCAGCGCCAGGAGCTGATCGAGCCTCAGCGCGCTGACACGTTCCAGCGTCTGGTCGAGTGTCGGACGTTCCTGACTGTTCAGCACGGCGTCGTAGGTGAAATACGCCGGCGCATCGGGCTGATCGGCCGTCACCAGAGCGACGAAGGCGTCTTTGCTCATCGGCTGCAGAGCATAGTTGGAGCGCCGCTGCTCGCCGATGGTCGATACCGTTTCCTTGCTCAACGCCTTTCCGCACAACGAGCCGGCGCCGTGCGCCGGATAGACCAGGCTCTGGTCCGGCAGCGCCAACAGCTTGTTGCGGAGTGAGTCGTACAACAAGCCGCCGAGGTCGTTCGCCGACCATCCTAGAGCGACGCGGAGATCGGGTCGGCCTACGTCGCCGACGAACAGCGTATCGCCCGTGAGTACCGCCTGCGGCACGGCGGCGCTCCGATCGAGGTCGTAGACGACGAGCGAGATCGATTCGGCCGTGTGCCCAGGCGTCTCGAGCGCCTGCAACCGCACCCGGCCGAAATCAACCACGTCGCCGTCGTGCAACGGGGTGAATGCGTAGTCGGCTCGTGCCGAGGCGCCGAGATAAATCGTCGCCCCGGCACGATCGCGAAGTTCGAGGTGGCCGGCGATGAAGTCGGCGTGGAAGTGTGTGAGAAAGACGTGCGCGATCCGCAGGTTGTGCTCGGCGGCGAACGCGAGGTACTGATCGATGTCACGCTGCGGATCGACGACGGCGGCGGTACGCGAATGTTCGTCGCCGATCAGGTACGACGCGTGCGCGAGGCAATTCAGGTAAAACTGCTTCAGAATCATCCTCATACCCTTCCGTTTCCGCCTTCGTTCACAACCGGTCGATCAGATGCCGGGCTGCGGCACAAAACGCAGGTACGGCCGCGGCGCCCGCCATCCCTGCGGGTAAGCCTTCTTCGCGTCCTCGTCTGAAACCGAGCCGGAGATGATGACGTCTTCGCCCGGCTCCCAGTTGGCCGGCGTCGACACTTTGTGATTGGCGGTCAGCTGCAACGAATCGATGACCCGCAGGACTTCGTGAAAGTTCCGACCCGTGGTCATCGGATAGGAGATCATCAGCTTCAGCTTCTTGTCCGGGCCGATGACGAACACCGTGCGGACGGTCTGGTTGTGCGTCGCGGTCCGCCCTTCGCACGTGCCTTCCGTTGACGCGGGCAGCATGCCGTAAAGCTTGGCGACCTCCAGCGTAGTGTCGCCGATCATCGGAAAGTTCGGGGCATGCCCTTGCGATTCCAGGATGTCGACCGCCCAACGCGCGTGGTCCTCGACCCGATCGACGCTCAGGCCGATGACTTTCGCGTTCCGCTTGTCGAATTCGGGCTTGAGCCGGGCCATCGCGCCCAACTCGGTGGTGCAGACCGGCGTGAAATCCTTCGGGTGCGAAAACAGCACGCCCCACGAGTCACCCAGCCACTGGTGAAATGAAATGCGCCCTTCGGTCGTGTCCGCCGTGAAGTCGGGAACCACATCGCCAAGCTGCAGTGCCATAAAGGCCTCCAATCCTGGGCTATAGTGCTACCGCCCCTGCGGCTCTTCCATTGACGCGGGATGAGATCGTGATGAGTGTTCAATGAGTAGCCGCCCGGTTCTGCGGTTTGCCTCGTTCGAGTTGCGCCCGGCCACGGGCGAACTGCGGCAGCGCGGCGAAGTGGTCAAGCTGCCGCCGCAACCCTTCAAAGTCCTCGAGCTTCTCGCGCGCCGCGGCGGCGAGGTCGTGACGCGCGTCGAGATCCGCGATCACGTGTGGAGCGGCGACACCTTCGTCGACTTCGATCAGGGTTTGAATTTCTGCATCCGTCAGATTCGCGAGGTACTTGGCGACACCGCGGATGCTCCGAAATTCATCGAGACGCTGCCCCGGCGCGGCTATCGATTCCTGATGCCGGTTACCGACTCGACGCCTCCTCAGCCAGTTCGCGTCACCCGACTCATCGTGCTGCCGTTTCGCATGCTGCGACCGGATCCCGAAACCGAGTTCCTGGCCTTCAGCCTGCCCGACGCCGTCACGAGCGCGCTCGGCGGCCTTCAGGCGCTGGTCGTGCGATCGAGCATCACGGCGGCCCGATTCGCAGGCGAGGCAGCCGCCCCCAGCCAGATTGGGCTCGAAGCCGATGTCGACGCGATCGTCACAGGCACGCTTCTCCGATCGGGACCGGAGATTCGTGTCGCCACGCAGCTCACCGCCGCATCCAATGGCGCCTTGTTGTGGTCACAAGCGGCCCACACGTCGGTCAACGACCTGTTTCGGGTCCAGGACGAGCTGTCGCGTCGCATCGTCGCTTCACTGTCGTTGCCGCTGACCCACCGTGAGCAGCAGATGCTTCGGCGCGATGTGCCGTCGAGCCCGACGGCCTACGAGTACTTCCTCCGCGGGAATCAGCTCAGTCACGACGCGAGTCAATGGGGCGTGGCGCGCGATCTGTACTTACAGAGCGTCGAGGAGGATCCTGACTACGCGCCTGCGTGGGCACGCCTCGGCCGGATCCATCACGTGCTGGCCAAGTATCAGCCGGGGGGAACGCAGGAGAGTCTCGGTCGCGCGGAGACGGCGTTTCAGCGGGCGCTCACCCTCAATCCCGATCTGCCGATCGCCCACAAGCTGTTCGCACAGCTCGAAGTGGATCTCGGTCGCGCCCGCGACGCGATGGTCCGCCTCGTCGAGCGCGCGCACGCGGCCGACCCGGAGCTGTTGGCTGGCCTGGTGAGTGCATGCCGGTACTGCGGCCTGCTCGACGCATCGGTGGGGGCGCACAAACGGGCGCTCGATCTCGAACCCAAGATCCGCACGAGCGTCGGGCACACGTGGTTCCTGCAAGCCGATTACGCACGCGTGGCGACGGCCACCATTACGGAGTTCCCGTACGTCGTGGCGATCTCGCTCGCGGAACTCGGACGCGGCCGGGAGGCGCTGCCGGTTCTTCGCGAGCTCGAACAGAAGATGCCGACGCGTTTCCGAGACTTCGCCGTCGCCGCCCGAACGTTCATCGAAGGCCAGAGAACGGAGAGCATCGCCGCTGCCGGACGGATCGCCGGGTCCGACTTCCGGGATCCCGAGGGGCTGTATTACATGTCGCGACACCTCGCGCACTTGAACGAGGGCGGGCCCGCGCTCGACGTCCTCGAACGCGTGGTGGCCGGCGGGTTTTTCTGCTTTCCCGCCATGGCCCGCGACCCGTGGCTCGACTCGTTGCGCAAGAAACCAGCATTCACCGCATTGCTGCACCAGGCGGAAACCCGGTATCAAGAGGCTCTGGCGACCTTCGAGCGGCTTGGCGGCGGCAAGGTGTTGGCAGGTCCCGCTGAGTGAAAGCAGCCGTCGTACCGATCCTCTCGATCGTGGTCCTCGCACTGGCGTGGGGGAAAACACTTTCGCCGCCCCTCGTCGGCCTCGTCACGATTCTGCTCGGCGGCGCGGTGCTGTCGGCGGTTCATCATGCTGAAGTCGTCGCGCATCACGTTGGCGAGCCGCTCGGATCGCTCGTGCTAGCGGTGGCGGTCACGGTCATCGAAGTCGCGCTCATCGTCACCCTGATGATCGTGGGCGCGAGCGCGGCGGAAACGCTTCCCCGCGACACCGTGTTCGCAGCGGTCATCCTCACCTGCAACGGCATCGTCGGCCTGTCAATCCTCGCCGGGACACGACGGAAATCGGTCGTGGCCTTCAACGCCGAAGGATCGGGTGCGGCCCTCGCAACGGTCGCCACGCTGACGACGCTCGGACTCGTGCTGCCGACGTTCACGACAAGCAGGCCGGGGCCGGTGTTTTCGCCGGCACAGCTCGCGTTTGCGGCCGTCACCGCTCTCGCGTTGTACGGACTGTTCGTTGCGCTGCAAACAGGCCGGCATCGCAACTACTTCCTGCCGGTGATGACGAACGGCGAGGTCGATATCGATCAGCACGCGACGCCGCCATCGACACGGGCAGCGACGATCAGCCTCGCACTGCTACTCGTTGCGCTGGTTGGCGTCGTAGGAAACGCGAAACTCGTCTCCCCGACGATCGAACGCGCCGTTGAGGCCGCCGGGCTTCCGGTCTCGGTCGTCGGCGTCATCATCGCGATGCTGATTCTCCTGCCGGAGACGCTCGCGGCGCTGCGCGCGGCCCGCCGCGGCCGCGTGCAGATCAGCTTCAATCTCGCGTTCGGATCGGCGATGGCGAGCATCGGGCTCACGATTCCGGCGATCGCCATCGCGTCGATCTGGCTGCCGGTCCGCCTCCATCTCGGCCTGGATCCGACGCACATCGTGCTCTTCGCGCTGACGTGCATCGTGACGACGCTGACGGTGGTTCCTGGTCGCGCCACGCTCCTGCAGGCCGGCGTGCATCTCGCGCTGCTCGCCGCGTATCTATTTCTCGCGGTCAGTCCGTAGCAGCATCGCGGCGAGCGCGATGAATCCGAGGATGGCGAGATTCGGGAACAGCAGCGGCGCCATCGGCGGCGCGCCGGCCAGGACTCTCTCGAACAACGTCGGTGCCGCCCCGTGGAGATCGGCTCCCCGGATCGGCGACGTAGTACGAGAGGCGGTCCGACGGATCGTGCGTCAGCTTCTGGCCGTTGAGGCCGCTCATGTGGCACGTGGCGCAGGTCGGTATCCACATGTCGCGGGTCGACAGCGTTTGCGCCGGAGCGTCGAGGCGCAAGAGGTGTTCCTGTGCGCGAAACATGACGCCGTGCTTCGACTCCTCGTAAATCTCGATTTGGGAATGATCGGGTCCGAGATGGCACTGCCCGCATGTCGTCGGCAGCCTGGCGATCGCGACCGAACTCGTATGGCGCGTGTGACACGACGTACAGGTGCCGATCGTACCGTCGTCGTTCGGCTTGCCGATGCTGTGACAGTTGGCGCAGCCGCTCGTCATCGCCGATGGTCCCTCCAGCGTGACGAAAGGATGCGAGGGCCGCCGCGCGTATCCCGGCTGGAAACGTTCAGCGAAGTCGACCTGCTCGGGCTTCAGTCCCTGGTCACCAAACACCGCCGCCCACGACACAGCCGCGTGACGACTGTGGAGGAACTCCTGATAGATCGGTTCGTGACAGCTGCGGCAGTTGCCGGCCGTCAGCTTCGTCGCGATCGTGAACCCGTTGTGTTCCAGCGCATTTGCCGGACGCACGCACGAAGTCCACCGATGGCTGCTGCGTTTCGACCGGCGGCCGCGCGCGGTTGATCAGAAAGGCGCTCACAATCAGTCCGCTCGTGATGACGACGGCGATGAACACGGATCGGAATGACATGGACGAAGCATACCCCTGCGTTATTCCGTGGTTCGCGACGAAATGCCGGGGCTGACGAGGGGACGTCGTCTCCTTGTTCGCTTCGTTACGCTTTCGTCGGCTTTGACGGCGCTCAGACCGCGAGCGCGTCGGCTCTCCGCGCTGGAGACAATGGGATCCGGAGTTCCAGCCGCGTGCCGCAGCGCGGACTCGAATGCACTTTCAACGTGCCGCCGACGACCTGGACGCGATCGCTCATGCTGATCAAGCCGATCCCGCGGCCCCACGCGGCGTCGACGATGAACCCTACGCCATCGTCGATGACCGTGACGGCGAGCGTATCGAGAGCGCCGCTCACACGTACGGCAATCTGGCCGGCGCGGCTGTGTTTCACCGCGTTCTGCAGCGCCTCCTGCACGATGCGGAACACGGCGACCGTGATGTCCTGATCGATTGCGTCTGGAACGCAGTCGTGCGTCAACGTGATGGGCGGACCGTGGTGCGATACTTCGCGGACAAGGCCCGTCAGCGCGGGCACGAGGCCGAGCAGGCGCAGCTTCGCCGGATGGAGGCGATGCGAGAGGTCGTGCAGGCTCGTCGCGACTTCGTCGGCATGTTTCGCGGCTTCCGCGGCGATGGACGCCACGGAACCGTCCACGCGGCCGGTCAGCCGGTGCAGGTCGAGCTTCAGCAGCGCGAGACGCTGCCCCACGTCGTCGTGCAGCTCGTGCGCGATGCGGGTGCGCTCGCGCTCCTGTGCCTGCAACAGAAGCGTACTGAAGTCGCGCTCACGCGCCAGAAGCGTGACGCGCTCGGCGATCACGACTGCCAGCGTGAGCAGCGATAACGCGAGCACGAGCAGGAACAACTGGAGCGACAGGACGGATGCTGCGGCGCCGGCGAACACGCCCGTGCCGCGCACGGCGCCGATCATCGAGGTGATCGCGACGAGCGAGATGGCGTTCGCCGTGCCGAAGGGACCAAGCCGAACCGCAGCCCAGATCAAAAATGGCACCGGCACGTACAGTAGCGTCGGTGACGGCGCGGTATGGCCGCGCGCGACGAACGCGTATGACGACGCCAGCGCAAGCCCCACGCAGACGACGATGAGCTCGCCAAGGCGTGCATCGGAATCTCGATATCTGCGCGTGCACCAGTAGATCACCGTTGGCGTGACGATGACCTGCGCCAGGGTGTCGCCGAGAAACCACTGATACGTGGAGCTCCAGACCGGATCGCCGAGCGCGTAGCGCGCGGGCGCCGCGGCGATCGCCGACAGCATCGGCATCCCGACGGCCGCGACGCCAAAGAACACGATCAGCTCGTTCAGCGTCCGCAGGCGCACGTCGCGACCGAGCCACCGCTGGATCAGCCAGGCGGTCGCGACCGCTTTGGCCGCGTCGTTCGCAATCGATCCGATCTGAAACCAGAGCGGCATTCCCGGAACCGTTCCCGCCAGCAGCCGAATCGGCGCGACGGCCGCCACGAACATCCACCATTGTTGCGGCCGCGTCAGGAGCAACGCGCAGAGCAGGACCGAATCGGGCAGCCAGAACGGAGACGGCACGTCGAGCGAGCCGTATCCGAATTCGCTGAGGCCGAACGCGAGGAAGTACACGGCGACGAAGACCGGCACGGCCAGCCGGCGCGAGGACTGCAACGCTGAGGAGGCGGGCACCATGATCGTGCGTGTGCGACACACGTTAACACAGGGCCGCACGCAATCGTTTGAACGCGGCGAGCATCTCCCGATATGAAAAATTGGCGTTGCGCCCGCTCGGGTTCGGCAGCACGAAGACGCGGGCGCCCTCGAATGGCTCAGGCTGCGGACCGAGTTTCACGCGTTCGCCGGGCCGCTTTCCAAAGAGCGATCGAAACAGCGTGACGCCGACGAACGCGACGACCTCCGGCTTCCACCGGCGCACCTTGCGCCGCAGCGTGCGGGCGCCGGCGACGTACTCGGCAGGCCGCAGTGTGTCGATGCCGGGCGTGGCGCGCGGCACGAGATTCGTGATGCCGAATCCCCACTCGGGCAGCCGGACATCGTCCTCGGTGCCGATCGGTTCGGGCACGAGGTTCGAGTCGTACAGCAGTTTCCAGAAGCGATTCGAGTAACCGGCGAAATGGTGCCCGAGTTGAGCCGACCGAATGCCCGGGTTGATCCCCACGAAGAGGACGCGCACCGGCGGACGGACGCGATCACGTAGAATGCGCGGCATGAACTGGCTGTTCAAGGAAGAACCGACGCATTACAGCTACGACGATTTCGCCGCCGACGGCAAGACGGCGTGGTCCGGCGTGAAGAATCCCGTCGCGCAGCGGCACCTGCATGCGGTCAAGAAAGGCGATCGCATCTTCTACTACCACACCGGCGACGAAAAAGCGGTGGTCGGCATCGCGCGAGCGGCCGGCAACGCCTATCCCGATCCCAAAGACCCGTCTGGCAAGTTCGCGGTGGTCGACGTGGTGCCGGTGAAGAAGCTGAAGCGGCCGGTGACGCTGAAGGAGATCAAGGCCGACGCCGCGTTCAAGGACTTCCCGCTCGTCCGCATCTCTCGGCTCTCAGTGATGCCGGTCACGGACGCGGAGTGGAAAAAGATCGAGAGCATTGCAGAAGGGCAGTAACGCAGCATGGCAGAAATTCTGCCCTCCTGCCCTTCTGCCCTCCTGCCCTTCTGCCCTACTTCGATTCTTTGTATCCCGCCGGCACCGCGACATCGGTCGCGCCGACGTCGGTCGTGACTTTCAGCACTTCGTTCGTCATCGTCATGAACGTCGACCGCGCTTTGCCGGCGTCGTCGCCGCCGGAGATCTTCTTCGCAGCCATGCGGGAGGCGAAGCGTCCCGCGAGGCCGCCGATGCCGCCCTGCGCCGCCTGCTTCGCGTCGTCGCTCTTCTGTTGCTGCTGCTGTTGCTGTTCCTGCGCGATCTGATCCGCCGACTTCACCGCGTCGATCGTCGTCGTCGTCTGAATCGCCGTGCCGTCCATCTTCGCGCCTTCGGTCGTCATCTTGCCGATGGCCGGCTTCAGCATCGGGTAGAGCGCCATCGCGGACGCCACCTGCTCGGGCGATGCGCCGACGATCATCGGACCGTAGAGCTTCTCGTAGTAGCGGCGATCGAAGTCGCCGATCTCCTTCATCGCGGCGATCTTCGGCGCCATCCACATGTCGGCGGTGAGGACGAGGCCGCCGGCCTGCTCGAGCGTCTTCCCTTTTTCGCGGACGGTGACGGTCATCACGACTTCGTGCGTGTCGAAGCCGTTGATCGATTTCTTCTGACCGGTGTTCTTGACGTCGAAGTCGATCTCCATCTGCTTCTCGTCGCTCGGCTGCGAGGCCTTCGCGTCGGCGGGCTGCTCTTTCTTCGCGTCCTCCTGCGCCTTCTTCTGCGCCTCTTCCATCCGGCGGCGCAGTTCCGCGAAAGTCGTCACCTTCACGGTCTTCCGCTTCATGTCGAGGTCGTAGATCTTCTCTTCGGCGAGGTCGATGATCTGGCCGGTCGCGTCGTTGAGCGACGCTTTGCGATCGCCTTTGACGGCCACGGTCGTGTTGATGCCTTCTCGCGCCGCCTTGCCGCCGAACATGTTGACCATCCGGCCGAGCATACCGGCGAATTCCACGTGCGATTTCTCGTCGGCGCGCACATCGGCGCGCACCCCAATGGACAAGGACAGGACGCCGACCGTGATGAGCGCAGCAACACGCATAGGTGCTCCTTGAAGTCCGCCTCAAGGCGGACACTCCGTACATAGTTATCGGACCACCCTACGTGCGTTCGTAGTGTCCGGTTTTAGCCGGACCTAATTGTACGCGCGACAGGAACATCGCGACGATCACCAGCACCGGGCCCCAGACGATCGACAGATTTGTAAATCCGATCCGTTCGAACAGATAGCCGCCGAGGGCCGGCCCGCCGAGAAGACCGGCTCCCCATGCAAAGTTGTAAAGACCGTACGCGACGCCAAACGACTGGACGCCGGCATTGGACGTCGCCTCGCCCATGAACGCGAGCGACGGCGTGATCGCCATCGACGCGCAGGCAGCATGCAGCGCAAAGAGGACGACGGCAGATGGAAAGCTCCAGGCACGGCCCAACAGCGGCAGGGCGCAGCCGGCGAGAACGAGGCCGAGCGTAGTCATCCGGCGCGAGCCCCAACGGTCCGCGGCGCGTCCGTACAGCGGATGCAAGGTCGTCGTCGCGACCGCCCCGATGCCGTAAACAAGACCGACACGGCCCGGATTGACGCCCAGACTGTTCAGCCGAAGCGCGAGGACCGGTTCGAGCATCGACAGCGTCGACGCGATCGCGAGGACGGCCACGGCGCACAGCGCGACGGCGGGCACGCGGAGCACGAGGCCGATCGGCACCGGCTCGCGATCCTGCGGCGGCGACGGAACGTCGAGCCAGACGAACGCCAGCGCCATCACGCACGCCATTGCGGCGACGAAGACGAAGGGCAATCGGATGCCGCCGATCTCGTACAGCCAACCGCCGATGGACGGACCGATCATGAAGGCGAAGCTCGTCCCCATCATGACGATGCCGCTGATGCGCCCGCGCTCCGTAGCGGGATAGAGATCGGCGACGAGCGCGAACCCGACAACCCAGGTGACGGCGTCAGCCGCGCCCTGGGCGAGCCGCGCCGCGAAGAGCCATGGCAGCGTGTCGGCGAAGGCGAACAACAGCGACGCGCCGACGAGCAGAATCATCCCGCCGACGAGCAGCGGCTTGCGGCCGATGCGATCCGAGATGGCGCCGCTCGGCATCGACACCGTCAAGAGCGTCACGCCGAACGACGCGAAGAGCAGCCCGATCATCGTCGGCGACGCCCCGAGCTTCCGGCTCAAGTCCGGCAGGACCGGCACGGCGATCGAGTAGGCGATGATGTCGGTGAAGGTGCCGAGGGTGACGAATGCGGCGGCAAGGGCTCGCGACGAGCGCATGGTCATCACGAAACACACGAAAACACGAAGACCACGAAAACGACTTTAGATCACGCTGAGCCGGCAGAACACGCGGAACACGCAGAGGGAGGCGTGCGACCGGGCCCGCGAAGCGGGCTACGAAACACCAACGGCGGCGAGAAACGAGACCTGGGCTCCGTGGGTGGTCTCGTTTCTGTGGTTTATCTTGTCTCTGCCAGCTCTGCGATCTCTGCGCTGATCGTGGTCGTCGTCAGCGCTTCTTCAGGTACAGACAGCCGAGCGGTGGGACCATCAGCCGCAGTGACTGTTCAAATCCGTGCGCGGCGACCGCTTCTGTCTGCGCGCCTCCGCCGTTCCCAACATTACTGCCACCGAACACGCCCGCATCGCTGTTCAGCACTTCCGCGTACCACCCGGCCTCGGGCACGCCGATGCGGTACTCGCCGCGCGGCACCGGCGTGAAGTTGAAGACCATGACGATGAAGTCGCGCGGATCCTTTGCGTAGCGGATCGTCGAGACGACGCTGTTTTCGTTGTCGTTGCAGTCGATCCACCGGAACCCGGCGGGATCGAAATCGAGCTGATGCAATGCGGCTTCGGTGTTCACGCACCAGTTCAGCGTCTGCACGTAGCGCCGCAGCGC
>Ga0126381_100009550_pt1 | contig 10892 bp, 4 predicted proteins | sample PanSoiMetPlot_28_FD_96465 | JGI IMG/M metagenome (GOLD analysis project Ga0126381, IMG submission 96465) | Tropical forest soil microbial communities from Panama - MetaG Plot_28 | ecosystem: Environmental > Terrestrial > Soil > Tropical forest > Bulk soil | place: Panama | collected 2016-02-17
GAAAAAAGCGAATTCCCCGGCACGGGTCCAAACGGCAACGGCATCTCGCCCAACATCAAGACGCAGGGCCAGTGGCTGCACTTGATCAAGACGGACAGCTGCGAGTCATGCCATCAGCTGGGCAGCCAATATACGCGCACAATGCCGGCGATGTTTGCCGGCTTCGATTCTCCAGCCCAGGCGTGGATGCGACGGGTGCAATCCGGGCAGGCCGGAAATGCAATGATCGGCGGGTTGAACCAGTTGGGTCCGCAACGTGCTACGGCAGAATTCGGTGATTGGACCACGCGGATTGCGCATGGCGAGATTCCGCAGTCAGTTCCTGCCCGCCCGCAGGGGATTGAGCGCAATGTAGTGATCACGCAGTGGGACTGGGCGGACCCGAAGGCCTATCTGCATGACGAGATCTCGACCGACAAGCGCAATCCGACCGTGAATGCGAACGGGCTGATCTACGGCTCGCCGGAAGAAAGCCGCGACTATCTCCCGGTTCTCGATCCGGTTCGCAATGCGATAAGCCAGGTGAAGGTTCCTTTTCGGGATTCCGATACGCCGGGCCAGCCTAAACCACTGCAACCTTCGCCATTCTGGGGTGACGACCCCATCTGGGACAGCCACACGACAGTACACAATCCGATGTTCGACCAGCAAGGCCGGTTATGGTACACCTCGCGCATCCGTGCTGCCCAAAATCCCGATTTCTGCAAGGCGGGATCGAGCCTGATCTCGGCCAAGCTGACACCAGCAGACCGCTCCGGCCGGCAGTTGGCCGTCTACGACCCCAAGAGCGGGAAGACGGAGATGGTCGATACGTGCTTCTCCACGCATCACCTGCTGTTCGCGGAAGATCGGAATAACACGCTGTGGACGAGTAGCGGCGGCGGAGGCGGGGTAGTCGGGTGGCTCAACACCAAAGTATGGGACCAGACCCACGATGCAGCGAAGTCGCAAGGATGGACGGCTCTGGTTCTGGACACGAACGGAAACGGCAAGCGGGATGCCTACCTGGATACCGAACAATGGGTGCCGACGGCGCCTAGCGGGGAGAGCCTCGGGATCGCAACTGCATTGAGCGGACCCGCTGACTCGACAAGAGACACTCGTCTGAATGCGGCGTTTTACGGCTTGGCGATCGGCACCGACGGGATGGTTTGGGGCAGCGTGCTCGGGTTTCCCGGCGGCATCGTCCGGTTGAATCCAGGATCGAATCCACCGGAGACGGCGCTGGCGGAATACTACGAGGTGCCATTCAATGATTCCAAAGCGCCGGTTTGGGGATATTCGCCGCGGGGAATGGATATCGACCGCAATAACGTCGTCTGGGTGGCACTGGGAAGCGGGCATCTCGCGAGTTTCGACCGGCGCAAATGCAAGGGCCCGTTGAACGGTCCGCAAGCCACAGGTCGACACTGCCCGGAAGGGTGGACACTTTACCCAACACCGGGCCCAAACTTTAAGAACGTGACTGATTCCGGGAGCGCGGACTCGCACTATTACGACTGGGTGGATCAGTTCGACACTCTGGGGCTAGGAAAGAATACGCCTATAGTCACCGGCAACAGCTCTGATTCACTGCTGGCCCTTGTAGGCGGAAAATTTGTGATTCTGCGTGTTCCGTATCCGCTCGGGTTTTTCGCGAAGGGGATGGACGGTCGCATCGATGACCGGAAAGTCGGTTGGAAGGGCAAAGGCGTGTGGACAACCTGGGGCACGCGAACCCCTTTCCACGCGGAGACAGGACAAGGAACAACGAGCAAGGTTGTTCACTTTCAGATGCGGCCCGATCCATTGGCGAATTAGGCCCTCTGGGATTCTGCTCGCCGGCCTCACGGCCGACGAATCCAGCAATCGCCGGTCTGGAGCGCAAGCAGCGCCACGCTGACCGGCGGAAAGCTTTTTCGTCCCTGCTGCCGATGAATGCACTATGGTCGATCCGGAGCGCACGCAACGCCGAATTACGGGGGCGGGCCAATCCTAGCAGGCAAGCAAATCGGGAGGCTGCACTGCGGACGAAGACGATCCGTACCGCGGATCTTGCGGCGCGTGCTGCGGGAATCGCGGGCGACCGGCGGCTTACGGGACCGTGGTCGGGCCGCTCCAGGCAGACCCTCCGCACGTACATTGGCATCATGCGCACCGCCGTCGTCGCACGGTTTTAATTCCAAAGCACGTTCCGCTCCGCGGCCCTGTGTCTCGCCTGTCCTATTTGCCGCCAGGCGAGCCCAGCAAGTCCTTCTGCCGTGCCGTCGGCAGCTCATCGTATAGCTCTGTGAATACTCCGTTAGTCCAGCCGAAGCCGACCTCGTTCGACGTGTACCCGAACTGGATGCCGGCGCTGACATCGATGCTGCGGCGCACAGCATCATACTTTTCCACGATGATCCCCCGCCGCTCGTACTCATTGAGCACCATCGACAGGAACTCCTTCGTTATCCTGTCGGCTTCTGCCGTATAACCGTAGCGGCGCAATCCTTCCACGGCTATCATTTGCAGTGGAGCCCAGGCGAACGGAGCGTCCCATTGATTGCCGCTGACATTCGTGCTCGTCTGGACTCCTCCGGGCTTCTCGAAGAGTGGGAGGTTGCGAGCCACAGCCGCCGCCTGTTCGCGGCTCGCTACACCAGCCCAGAGCGGAAAGAACGTTGTGGCGAACGGATATTTGCGACGCCGGTGGTGCACAAATTCATAATCGAAATACAGACCAGACTCCGGGTCCCACAACAGCCGGTTGATGCGTTCGGCACGCTCTTGAGCCCTCTTGTCCCAAACCGCGGCATCGCCGGGATGGCCGAGGATGCGCTGGATCTCCGCCGTCTGCCGTTCCATCACGTACAGCAAACTATTGAGGCAGACCGGATCATAGTGGATCACATCGATGTTGAACTTTCCGAACCGATCGGAAGGATCGAAGCCCGACTCCCGCATCGAGCGATCCCCCTTATAGAAAAGCATCGTGAGGACGTCCCGCCGGGCGTCGTAATATTGCCCGACATCGTAATCGGAAATCTTGTGCGTACGGAAGTATTGTTTCACCAGGTCATAGTGAGTCAGCCCTTGGGCGTTCTTTTCGGCGGAAAGGCTTTCCGGAGCAGGACCCTCACCTAAATCGTAGTAGCGCGACAGCCCGGTCTCCGGCGTGAGGTGCGGCTCTGTGGTCCAGAATCGATAATAGCTTTCAACCGCCGGCAGCGCGCCTGCCAGCCACTGGCGGTCCTTCCCGTTACGGTATACCCCCAGCAACATTGGGGTAAGAAACGGCGGCTGCGAGCGGGTGAGGTAATAGGTGCGGTTGGCGTTCAGTATCTTGCCGTAGAAACGGATCTCGTAGAGGAAATTGTCGGCCATGTCTCTAGCCAGGCCAATCTCCCTGTCGCGCAGTAGCCCGAGCTGAATAAAATAGCTGTCCCAGCCGTACATCTCATTGAAGCGTCCGCCGGGGACAACGTAGGGGAGCGGCAGGAAGAGTAATCCCTGTTCGGCTACGTGCGAGAGATCCTGCGGAAGCAGCCGAATGTCGATCTTCTGGAAATCGGCGGCGCTCATCTCACCTTGCAATTGGCGCCGGATGGATTCAGAATTCTGGATGCGCGGCAAATAGACTGGCCAACGACCATCCGTCTCGGGGGGGAACTTCGGATCTACGGCGGATTGAGCCAGGGTGCGATTGGACCGCGTCAGAACCGACCAAGTCGCCTTGATGTAAGCGAGGATCGGCTGCCGCTGAGGCCGCGCAGTCGGTTGAGAGTAGGCCAGGAGCGCCGCGAGAAAGATCGCGACAGCACAAGATCGCCGGGGATGCAGTCGTCTCGCCATTGCGAGCGGAACGCCGGTAGTATCCCTGCTCTGCCGAAAAGTCAAGCTAAAGCCCTTGGATGGCAAAACACGTTACAGTCCACGAGTGGCGGCGCCAGATGGAGGACTTCTTCATCCACGATCCGTATACTACACCCGCCGAATTCGCGGACGCGAGCGCGATATCGCGATCCCGACTGCCGGTGAAGACTTACTCGAACTCAACCCTCCACACGGGGTGTATCTCCCAACATGTTCCGACGAATGCAGTCCCATGGTTAAGATCAAGTCGCACAGCTGAATCGGCGTACAGATTCGAAGTCCTCGCGATGCGCTAATCGTGCGGCCCCATCGCACGATCAGACATGAGATTCATTGGAACTTCGCTCCCGCAATCGTGGTCACGGCGTTCCAAAAGAACGCCAAATGCTTAGCCACAGAATCCTCCGGCATCCGCTCCTGATCGCTGTGGGCCCCGAAGCCTTTGAGAATATCCTCGTCGTCCCGGGCCGCGCCCACGCCGTAACACTGCACCCCGCGCGGCCGCAGTTGCGACATATCGGTTGCACCGGTCCCCATCAGCGGCAGCGCCATCACGCCGTACACTTTCTGGAAAGCGGCTTCGATTGCTTTGTAGGTGTCCGATGTGATGCTGATCGGCACGCCCGCCGGCCGCCCCCTGCCTGCATTCGGCACTACTTCTACCTGCGGATCGTCGATCACCTTTCGCATCAGATCGTAGAACGCCGGCATATCCTCGTCCGGCAGCGCCCGGATATCCAGGGTCGCCGTGGCCTCCGAAGGCGCCACGTTGCTCTGAAAGCCGCCCTGAATGATATTCGGCGAAATCGACGTGTGCAACATCGAGTACGTCCCCGGCTCGTGCACCGCCAGCCATTCGCGCGCCGCCGCCGACTTTTCCGGGTCGAACAGATCCTTGAGCCGCTGCGCATCCTCGGGATCGCTCACCTGCGCCAGCTTTTCGAAATAGGTGCGCGTGGTGTCGTTAAAACGCATGGGCGGATCCCAGAACGCCACCTTCGCCACCGCCTGCCCCAGATGCGCGATCGCATTCTGTCTCGTCGGCCGCGAACCGTGCCCCGAGGGTCCTTGCGCCACCAACTTCGCTCCCGCAGGCCGCTTCTCCATCGTCTGGATGGTCGCATAGCGCGCCACGCCGCCACGCCGGATCACGCCGCCACCCTCCGCGAGACAAGCCTCGGCTTCGATCTCCGGAAAATGGCCGGCCACCAGATAGCCGATTCCTACACGGGAGTTGCCTTCTTCGCCCGCCTCCGAGACCAGGATGACATCGCGGTCCATGCTTGCGTTGGTGCGCTTGAGCAGCACCATGGTCATCATCGCCGCGAACAGATTGCTCTTATCATCCAGCGTTCCGCGCCCATACACGTATCCGCCATTGCGTGCGGCGCTGAAGGGCGGAAAGGTCCACTTCGTCGGATCAACCTTCACGGTGTCGCTGTGGCCCATGATGAGCAGCGGCTTCTTCGACCCGTTCCCTTTGATCCGCGCAATTACGTTCGGATGAGCGGGATCTTGCGCCACAATCGACACGGCAATCCCTTCCGCTTCCAGCGTCTTTTTCACGAAAGCGGCGACCCCCACTTCGGTCGTGGTCGAATCGATCTGCACCAGCGACTGATAATTGCGCATTGCCTGGTCGTTGACTTTCGACCAGTCGATTTGCTGGCAGACCGCAGGAACAGCGAAAGACAGAGCCAGAAAAAAGCCGGAACCTTTCAGCATGCGAGATAGTGTAACGCAGCCGAATCACGGCAAGCACCCGGTCCTCGATGCGCAGAGATAGGTGCGGTCCAGATACGGGCATCTGGGAGATTACTCCCCGCAAGCGCCCGACGGTCCCCCCGATCCACGATCCGGGTGCGATAAGGCGCCCTGCCCTTGAAGCTCCTGAAAACGGCCTCGCAGGGAGTGTCCGGCGCTCCTCGACTATATGGTGGCGTTCACTGCACTCTGAGAGGCGCGACGCCAGCTTGGCAAAGTTCGGTCCAAAGGGATCTGATGCTAGATGGAAGCGTTGCAGATTGCGATCGCGGGTCACCAGTCTTGACGCAGTTCGCTTCGGGTTTCGCGGATTTGTCTCCAGGCTCGCCGGGGCGTAGTGGGGCGTCCTTAGAATGGAAGTTTCCTGTTTGGTTACAACAACCATCCGGTTTGCGCTCGCCAGCATGACAAAGTTTGCAGCTCTACCGAAGTTCCCGCTGTGACCGTCGCAGGAGTACAGAACGGTTCAGGGGTGGCGGACTATAATGGAGCGCGATGCAGTTGAATCTGCGTACGGCCATCGCACTGATCACGTGGTTGGCGCTCGGGTTTACTGTGCTTGCCACAACCGTCCGGTGGGCCCGGCGAGCTCATCCTGGTTACCGTCGCTGGGCCATCGCCGGTCTGTTGCTGGTCCTATCGCTGTTTCTGCTGAGTTTGCAGTCCGCACCGGCCTGGATCCACGCGATCAGCGCCAATAGCGGGATCGCTTTGGCTTCGATTCTCTATCTAGAGGGCGCGCGGGAGTTCCGCGGCCTCGCGCCTTGCAGTTGGCCCGCCTATGCGGGCGGTGTCGCGGTGCTCGGTGCGGTCGCATTCTCTTCCTATGTCGTACCGAGCATGAACTCCCGGGCTACGGTGATGTCTGCGTTCCTTGCAGTGGTCTTCACGCTGGTTTCTATCAGTCTGCTTCGCGGAATTCCGCCCGCGCACAGATTTGGACTTGCGTTTACGGGCGGAATGTTTGCACTGTGCGGGGCAACTCTTTTGGCCCGCGCTTTTTACTGCTGCTTTGGCCCCCCCATGAGTGATCGGAACATGTTATCCGGAATCCACGGCGCATTCTTCTTTGCCACGGTGGTGGAAATGTCTGCGTTTTCGCTCGGTCTGGGTTTCCTGGCGGACGAGCAGGTCGTTTCGGCCCTGAACGAAGTCAAGAAGCGCGCGTCCTCGGCCGGCACCGAAGTTGCCAGGCTAATCGAAGCCCAAGCCTTGTTGCGCGAAAGCGAAGAGCGGTTCCGCTTCGCGCAAAGGGCGGCAGGTATCGGCACGTTTGACTGGAATATTGAGACTGGCGTAAACACGTGGACCCCCGAACTCGAGGCACTGTACGGCTTGCCACCCGGCGGTTTTGCGGGTACCCAAGAGGCTTGGGAAAACCTGGTTCATCCCGATGATCGGACCAGGGTCCTACATCGAGTCACGGAAAGCTACCGCACGGGATCGCCCGCCGGGGAGGAATGGCGGGTAGTTTGGCCCGATGGGAGCCTACATTGGATCGCGGGGCGGTGGCAGGTGTTTCAGAACGCAGGCGAACCCCTCCGCATGATGGGAGTCAATGTCGACGTCACCGACCGAAAGAATATGGAGGAAGCGGTACGGAAAAGTGAGGAGCGGTTCCGGCTTGCCGTTAAAGCCACCAACGACGCCATCTGGGATATCGATTTAAAGGCCAGAACCGTAAGTTGGAACGATACCTATTCCACGCTTTATGGCAGGCCCGAAGAAGCAGATTCGTGGCAGTTTTGGATCGATCGCATCCACCCCGAAGACCGCTCCCGAACTGCTGATGCCTTTCGCGCTGCTTTGGATCGCGGCGCGTCGATTTGGGTCGGTGAATACCGTTTCCGTCGCGCCGACGGAAAATGGGCCCATATCTACGACCGTGCATACATCGCGCGCGACACGTCCGGTAATGCTTGGCGTGTGATTGGGGCGATGCAGGATTTGACAGAGCAAAAGAAGGCCGAAACCGGGCTGCGACAAAGCGAGGAGCGGTTTCGTAGGGTGTTCGAAGAGGGCCCTCTCGGGCTCGCTCTTGTAGGAAGGGACTATCGCTTCGTGAAGGTCAACAGTGCCCTTTGTCAAATGGTCGGTTACTCGGAGGCAGAGCTCGTCCAGAAGACCTTTGCCGAAATTACTTACCCGGATGACGTGCGAGCGGATGTGGAGCTTGCCGATCGGCTCTTCAAGCGAGAGATACCTTTCTACCGGATCCAGAAGCGTTACGTAAAGAAGACCGGTGAAATCATCTGGATCAACCTGACGGCATCTATTATCCTGGGCGCCGACGGTGAGCCACTCGACGGAATTGCCATGGTCGAAGATATCACCGAAGTCAGGCGTAGTCAGGAGGAGGCGCTCGTCAGACAGAAACTGGAGAGCCTGGGAACACTCGCTGGCGGGATTGCTCACGATTTCAACAACATCTTGGGCGCCGTACAGGCTCAAGCAGAGGTAGGGTTAGCGGCGTTAAGTGAGGGTTTGCCATGTAAAGAAGAGATGAAGTCGATCTGTGAGGTGACGCTGCGAGGCTCCGAAATCGTCCGTCAGCTGATGATCTATGCCGGGAAGGAAGACGCGGTTGTCGGACCGATCGATCTCTCGACGACAGTTGATGAGATGCTCTCGTTGCTCAAGATTTCGGTGACGAAGCGCGCGGTAATCGAGACTCATCTTGATCGAGATCTTCCAGCCATCCGCGCCAGTGCCGCACAACTTCGGCAGATTGTCATGAACCTCATCACAAACGCCTCCGATGCGATCGGAGATCGAGAAGGAGTAGTTCGCGTGATCACAAAGCGTGTCACCCTGAAAGGGGAATCGGGTGCAATCTCGACCAGAATGTTGCCGGACGGCGATTATGTGCAACTAGAGGTCTGCGACACTGGTTGCGGCATGTCTTCCCAAACTCTGGCGAAGGTTTTTGATCCGTTTTTCACCACGAAATCCGCAGGGAGGGGACTTGGACTCGCTGTCGTGCAGGGAATCGTGCGGGGTCTGGGTGGAACCATCAATCTGACGAGCGAATTGGACAAAGGAACCACATTTCAAGTGTGGCTGCCATGTGAGAAGACCACGCCGGGCGCAAGCGACACCTCGATGCCCCGCGCCGAGGAGTTGGCGCTCCGATCTGGGGGTGCAACCGTTCTCGTTGTAGAAGACGAGGTCTATTTGCGTCAGGCTGTTGTAAAGTTGCTCCGCAAGAATGGCTTTGAGGTATTCGAAGCTGCCGACGGTTCTTCTGCCATTGACGTCTTGCGAGCGGACGGCGACAACATTGACGTGATACTTCTGGACATGACGATTCCGGGGGCCCCCAGTCAAGAAGTCATTAGAGAAGTTGTAAATGCCAGGCCCAACATAAAGGTGGTTCTGACCAGTGCTTACGACCAGAAGACAATTGCGGGCGCGCTACGCGCGCCGCAGATCCAAAACTTTATTCGCAAGCCGTTTCAACTCGGGGATCTCTTGAAAATACTGCGGAGTGCGCTCTCTTCTTAGCTCCGCCGTAGGGCGCTTCCTGCGTATTGTGATTTGTGTGAGGCACTCGGCTTCTTCCCCACCTTCCGCACGGAATCCCGACCCGAAGCGCGCTCCGAACCAGGCGATCCAGAATGCCGGTCGCTAGCGTAGGATCGCCGGTCTGCTCTTGCCGGCACGAGACCATCAGTTGCGAAGTCAACGGGGTTCGTCCTGGGCAGCGGTCCCAGTTTCCAATATCGCGCCTTCTTGGTCTTGGCGAAGCCGCGTAACGCCTTAATGGACATCTGGCATGGGGATTTTGCATCTCGTTCATTGGGATTCTCACTTGTCAGCCGCCTCCCAGAGATCTGTTGTGAACTTCGCTAGCCTGCTTGCCGGCCGCCTCATCTGCTTCCTATTCCTGCTTGCCGCACCGCTAAGTTGGGCTCAGACCGACACGGTAGCTGCGCCTTCGCCGACAGCGGCAGCTTCCACCGTCGGACCTGCACCGCCGCCGGCGCCAGTCCAACCAGCGCCCGTCGCGCTCCCGCTCAACAACGATCGGATTCTGAAGATCATCCCGAATTATCAAACGGTCGAGGATTCCGACCGGAACATAGCGCCAATGACCGCGAAAGAAAAATGGCATCTGGCGTGGAAAAGCGTCACTGATCCCTTTAACCTCGGCAGCGCTGCGCTAGGTGCTGCGTGGTCACAGTCCACTGGCACTACCCCCAAGTATGGGCATGGTGGGGAGGCGCTGTGCCAGAGGTTCGGAGCGGCAATCGGGGACTTTGGCTCGCAAACTTTCTTTTCGACGGGCATGGCCACTGTGCTTCATCAGGACCCGCGATATTTCCGCAAGGGACCGCGTTACGGCTTTTGGGTGCGCGTAGGCGACTCCCTCAAGCAGATCGTCGTCGCCCGGCAAGATTCCGGTGGCAAGACGTTCAACGCTTCGAATTTCCTTGGAATGGCTGCGGGAATCGGTTTCTCTAATATCTACTATCCGCCTTCCAGCCGGACCGGGACGGTGATGGGGGGGCGGGTTGTTACGAGCCTTTCGGGCGATGCGATGGGCAATCTGTTGTCTGAATTCTGGCCTGACATACGGAGAAAGTTCTTTCACAAGAAGCCAAGGCCTTGAACGAATCGTGGCTCAAATTGAATCGCGGTGTCCGAATCACTCCACCACGACACACCCTTTGATCAGGCGCATTTCAGCGGCTGCAGGGTCGGCCGGACGGCCGCGGGTTTCTCAGGCGTGAGCGTGATGTCCTCGTCGTCGTGACGGATGGTTAGAACGCCCCCTTCTTGAAGGGTATAAGTTGTCGAATCGGGACGGATTTCGACCTCCAAGAGCCGGCCCCGCCAGGTGATCGGAAATTGTACAGATGCCTGGGTCTCGAGGGGCCGCTGGGGCCGGAAAGACAACGTTCCGTCATAGTCCCGTAAACCGCCGAAACCGTAGACAAGCATCATCCATGTGCCCCCCATGGAAGCAATATGGCATCCATCCCTGACATTTCCCCCAACATCGGCCAAGTCCATCAGCAGGGCTGCTCGTGCATATTTCACCGCTTTCTCATACTCGCCGATTTCCAGAGCGACGATGGCTTCGATACAGGATGAGAGAGAAGAGTCGCCGGTTGTGAGAGGATCGTAGAATTTGAAGTTCTGCCTCTTCTCCTCCAGCGAAAATTGACTCCCGAGCAGAAACATCGCCAGGATGACATCCGCTTGCTTGATCACTTGACGGCGGTAGATGTTCAAGGGGTGATAGAACAGCAACAGCGGATACCGGTCCGCAGGAGTGTTCTTGAAGTCCC
>Ga0126381_100009551_pt1 | contig 10890 bp, 9 predicted proteins | sample PanSoiMetPlot_28_FD_96465 | JGI IMG/M metagenome (GOLD analysis project Ga0126381, IMG submission 96465) | Tropical forest soil microbial communities from Panama - MetaG Plot_28 | ecosystem: Environmental > Terrestrial > Soil > Tropical forest > Bulk soil | place: Panama | collected 2016-02-17
AAAGGCTCCACTCCTCTCATGTGGGCTGCCTGGTGGGGCTTTCCTGAAATGGTAAAGCTGCTGCTGAAGCACGGGGCTTCCCTGGAAGCGCGGGATAGCGAGGGCCTGACTGCGCTCATGTATGCAGCCGCCGCCAAGGATCGTGGCAACACGGAGGTTCTGGAGATCCTGCTGGCAGCGGGGGCTGACGCCAACGCAAGGACTCCTGTGGGAGAGAGTTCCCTTTCCCTCGCGGAGTTCTACGGCAAACAGCTGGCTGCAGAGGTGTTGCAGAAATAAGCGGTCTTGAAGTGGCGTTCCCGGACCGTGTTCCGGAGTTGGTGGAATCGATGAGGGAGTTGACCCCTGCCGGTGACCAGGCCGCGGTCGGCCGCATCGTCCCGATCAAGTTACGCAGGGCAATTTCATTGAGGCCGAATGGTCTGAGCCATCGCTCTTGACAATGTTGAAAGACTAACATCCGTTGGCACAGTCTTGAAACACAACCCCCAGGGGTGTAGGCGGGCGTATGCATCTACATCGAGAAACATTCTTCCACCGCAATGAGTTTCGAGAACGGCGAAGCCGCAGAGTCACTTGGATAGCCATGCTGCTAACGGCTTCCGCCATGGGCCACACGCTGGCACAGAGTGTGGGCAAGTCGGTGCGAGTCAATGCAGCATGCGTCGAGCTGCACCAAATCGTGATGACTCAAATTGCAAATGGAAAACTCAATGAGGCTGAACTCAAGGTGTCCGCAGCCTTGGCCTCGGGCGGCGATCACGCTCAGGATACCTGTGCCGGGCTCGTCCTGAACAATGTGGCAGTATTCATGGCTGTGTCTGGCCGGATTGCCGACGCTGAAAGGTTGGCGGAGCGGTCTGTCCTGATTCTGGAGAAGGCTTACGCCCCGAACGATTTGATACTCCTCCGGCCGCTGCAAACTCTCGCGGCTGCTCGGTTTGAGCTGGGCAAGACGGCAAAAGCCAGGGAAGCCTTCAAACAAATGCAGGCGATTCAAGTCCAACGGCCCGAGGATGCCGCCCTCCTGCACGGGATGGCGGGCGCGATGTCGCAAGCGGAAGGCAAGTTGTCGGAGGCCGAGGCCGAATATCTCGCCTCTCTCCGGGCGTGGGAGGAGGCCGGCCGGAGAGAGACGGTTGACGCAGGCGCAGTCTTCAATGACCTTGGATCGCTTTACATCCAGGAGCAGCGGCTGGCTCAAGCGCAGCGAGCGCTAGACGCCGCCTTCGCCATTTTCAGCAGTGCAAAAGATGCGGGCCCGATGGACCGAATCAAAGTCCTCCACTGCATGGGTACCCTGCACGCTCGGCAGGGCAATTGGCGAGAGGCGGCGCAAAACTTCCACGATGCCCTTGGGATGGCAGATCAGGAACCATGGGTGGATCCGGTTGCCCTTCGATCGCTCTTGACCAGCTATGCTTACGTACTACGTAGAAATCACCGCCGTCGAGAAGCCCGGTCCATGGAAGCGAGGGCAGCGGCTTTGCATACGGCTACGTCAAGATCCGCAGTCGTGGACGTTACCGACCTATTAACCAAAGCAAAACCGACTAAAAAGTGACCGCACTCCATTCTTGGTTGATCCAGCACAGAACTCGCCACCGTGAATGGCGGAAATGAGGCTGACGATCCGGAGATGATCCGAAAATCGCCTGCCTCGCATTCAGGTAGCACAGCCCCACAGCCAAACTCGCCTTCAACCGCGCAAGCGGCGCGGCGGAGGCCTGATCGAACTGAGGGTTTATAACGAAACTACTGGCATGGTCGATGAAACCTTCCCTCCCGTCGCACTTCCAGTCTTTATACGTTCCGACGCACACTACCGCTAGCCCTTCCTTGAAGGCCTATGCCTCGCCGAATTGAGGGTTGACGACGTACTTACTGGCTTTATCGATGTAGCCCCACTTCCAATCGCCAGTATTCCGCCAGTCCCCCAGGCAAACGGCTGCTAGCGTAGAACCTTATCATGCCTAGTTCCTGGCAAGTGGCGCTTCCGTCCATAATCGGAAGTTATGGGCTGGCTTAATTCTATTAATGTGAGTTATGAACGATATCGTCGTTTTTACCTCGGAACGGCAAACCTGACCTGTTCAAGTCACCCGCAATTCCCGCCGAGGCGATTGCCACGATTTATAATCGGCAGGGCGTGTTCAACGAACCAGAACCGCATATGTACATCAGATTCGTGGTTGCGAATATCGACGAAGACTCCGGGCGCGAACTCGGAGTCTTTCACGCCGTTTGGAACCTGCGCGATGAACAGAGGCTCCAGTTCCACGAAGAGCAGCAGCACGACGCAGCGATTCAGTGGTTCGGTGAGCATTTGGATACGCCGACACGCTTCACTGCATCTAAGCCACCCTTCTATCGCAAGAAGAGCAAGGCAATTTCGTGGTTCAAAGATACCGCCCATGAACACCTTGCCCGTCTACGCGAATTGGTTCTGATCCTGGAGCATCACGGCATTTCGGTTCGGATGCTGAAGGCGAACAGAGTTGGATACATCGTCTACGAGGATGAGTTTCAGATTGTGGCGGAACCATTCGCTGATTCAGGACTCTGAAATGCGTTCAGACCACATCGGCCTGCGCAACCGGTGTTCGCCTGCCTCCTAGCCTCGATTAGGAATGGGTATGTAGCGTTCCCGTTCATTACCGAAATTTATAGCGGCACCCAATGCCACTAATGGACGAGAACGGTGTTTCGGCCACAATGGCCTGTAGCTTCTAATGGGCGAGCGTTGTATGGCGCGGCAGTTTGTCGTACGGTCCTCGGGACGGAACCAAGCAGGAGCGCCTCCGGGCCAACTCCTCGATCTTGGGCGTCACGATGCTAGTTATTTCCGCTTCGTTCCAAACGCGGTCCACTAGTGCGATAACGTCTTTCCATGCGACTCCCGGCCCACCCGCTACGTACACCACTCGCTCGGCGCGGTATTTCATCACTTCATGAATGCGAGAGACTGCCTCGTCCATACTCACCTCTGGTTCGGCGTTCAGCCTGATCCGGCCATTTCCAAGTGCCTTGGCCACGACGGGCCTTCCGTCACCGCATTGCGTTGGTGCATCGGCTATTGCGACGATAAAGGCGCTGGGTTCGGTGGCCAATGCAATAAGTGCAAAGATACAGACGGCCACCAAGAACGCATACATTACGGAGAATCTTCGCAACGGCATCACGTCTCTAGTAGACACCACTCGGACGAGTATGTTCCACCGCCGAAGGGCGGCTGTTTCCGATAAGCGGCGTAAAAGTGGCGATACCGGAAACTGGCCGGGCCCGGACTCAGTTCGCCACAGGCACCTTATCCGCACGGTCGATCACGAGGAACTCAACAGGCCCCTTGTCCGGCTCCAGTTTGAGGCCCCAGTTGTTGCTGCACCGCAACAAAGATCGAAGGCAGCGAAGCGTCTGCTGTTGCGGACTCGTTCGGTGAGAACTCCACCGAGAACGAATACGACCCCTCCAGCTGCGTGCTACTGGCGGCGGAGTGAAGGAGAAAGGAGAACACCATGACTGAAGACCAAATGATAAAGAACTTTATTCGTGCCGCTGACGGCAATGGGTATTTCAGCCGCGCCGCGATAGAGGAGTCCGTCCGCCAGAGCGTCTGCGCGGACTGCGGGGGGCCAGCCACCCAGTTCAAGGACAGGCTGTCGCGCAAGGAATTCACGCGCTCCGGCCTGTGCCAGAAATGCCAGGACGGGGTGTTCGGTCGCGCGGTGTACCTACAAAGCTTGCGATGACCAAGAAGGCCCAGGCCGCGCTGTCCGCCGCCGATAGCGGCAACGCCATCGCTGCCTGGGTTATCTTGCAGAACCCGGCGAAGTACGAAGGCCTACCGCTCGAATGGGCGCAATTATGGACCGAGGGCACGGCCTAGGTACAGCCCATATATCCGCGTTTTCAGGATGGACCGGAGCGACCTGCCGGCGGCCGTGCAGCGCGGTTCATTCTTTTTGGGTTTCGCGAATCGCGTAGACGAGTTCTTCGATTCGATACGGCTTGCGAAGATAACGCAGAGAAGCGCCGCCGTTCATTCCAGCCACAGCGCGTTCCCTTCCATATGCCGACGTGACAATCGCTTTGACTCGAGGCCGCACTAGCTTTAATTCCGTCAAGACTTCCTGACCGGACAGACCAGGCAGCGTCGAGTCGAGCAACACAACATCGACCTGCGAGGCATGGGCTCGAAAGAGCTCTACGGCAACTCTGCCCTCCCCGGCTTCGAGCACGGAAAATCCTCTCGCACGTAACATCCTCGCTACAGCGAGTCGGAGAATCTCTTCGTCATCGACCAGTAGAATCGTCTGGGTAGCGGCTTCGTCGCTCGCGAAACTCGCGTGGCCATTATCGCTTGGAGGCTCCAGGCCCGCGAGACAAGGGAGCAGAATTTCAAAACGTGAACCATGTCCGGGAGCGCTTACGATACCGATCTTCCCTCCATGGCTACGAACGATTCCTTGAACACTCGCCAAGCCCAGCCCCCGGCCCACGCCCTTAGTAGAGTAGAAGGGGTCGAAAATTCGTGCCTGCACCTCTTCGGTCATTCCAGACCCAGTGTCGGAGACTACTAGCCGCAGGTGATGCCCCAGATTGTGTTTGGACCCTTTACCCCTTTCCAAGTGCACCTCGTTCAGTAGAACCGAGACACGACCTTCCTTTCCTTGAAGGGCTTCCGATGCGTTTGTGATCAGGTTCAAGACCACTTGCCTGATCTGTGTGGCATTTGCCTGTACCGTGGTCATGTGATCGGGCAAATCCACTTCGAACGTTGTCTTCTTCGAGATCGACACCTTTAGTAGCGGCAGCATCTCCCGCACCAGGGCGGCCAGATCGACCACTTCGAATGTCGCACTCTCTTGGCCCGCATAGACCATAAGCTGCCGGACAATTTCGGCGGCCCTATCCGTAACCGTCGTGATTTTCGCAATCCCCTCCCGTGAAGCAAAATGTTCGTGTAACTCTTCCATTAGCAGTTCCGACTCCGCTTTAATGCTGCCCAACAGATTGTTGAAGTCGTGCGCGATACCGCTGGCGAGCACCCCGAGACTCTCGAGCTTCTGCCGGGCGAGCGCCTCCTGTTGCGCGCATTTGAAGTCGGTGACGTCCGCGCACGCGGCGATGTAGCCGTCGAAGGACCGGTCCAATTCAAACCGCGGAGCACCATGGCACAAAAGCACCCGGTAGTCACCATTCGCGCGCCGTAAACGGAATTGCAGTTGGTATGCCCTTCGTTCAGCGCACGCGGAGTAAAGGTCCGTTAAGTGACTAGATAAGTCGTCGGGATGAACACCTTGCGTCCAACCCCTGCCGAGTTCCTCTTCAAGGGTACAGCCGCGAAAATCCAGCCAGGCCTTGTTGAAGAACGTCGCGTTCTGATCGAGGTCCCGAGCGACGATCATCACGGGCGCAGTATCGGCCATCATTTTGAAGCGGTCGTTGCTTTCCCGTAGCGCACGCTCGGTTTGGCGTGACTTCGCTAAGGCGAGGCGCAGGTCTCTCAGGATCTGTGCAATCGGCACCGCCCCGATTAGGCATGCCACTCCAAAGGTGCTGAAGGCGCCTAGCGGCGTGCCGCGGGCGTTACCCGGCACGTGTACTCTGGCCGCTTCCAGCACCGCGAACACGAGCGCGCAACCCACGCACACGCCCGAAGCCCACAGGGCCGCTTCGTATCCGAGCAGCCAGGTCGCCGATATTGGGAGCGTAACGTAGAGTATTTGCGCGGGGCTGCGGATGCCGCCGCTCATCACCATCGAATACGTTGCGGAGACCCACATCCCGCCCATATACGTGAGCGCGGATGCCCTCAACCGGCCTCGGCTGAGTAGAACCAGGGCCGTCAGCAGCGTCGTGAACGTCATGAAGAGCGGCATGAAGTTCCAAAACCGGTCCCTCATGTGATACGGCATTAGGATCACTGACCAGATTCCCCACCACACGGTCAGCGCCCAGAGCAGCGCATTGAGTACCCTGGCAGTCGGATCCGCCGCGAGCGGCCCCCGCAGGCGAAGCGTTTGAGTCGCAATTGGTAACACTTTCGCAAACAGCCGTGGAGAGCTCACCGGCCCTGATTTTTCTTCTGGGAAAGAAAGATGTTCCGCCGGACCCGAATCCAGAGAAGATAGGCGGCTTGCAGAAAAGGAGATCATACAATTCGCGATCGTGTGAGCCAAAGGCCGTTCATCGGCACGCCTTATAAGATCAACTTAACTGCGAGTTGGATCTGACGCGCGGTTCCGAAGCCGATCGTGCGGCCAACGGTGTTCTGAATGATCCCAAAGGAAGTAGCGCCTGCCGGCGTCCACACATTGCCGCCGTCGCCTGCCAATGTCGGAGAATCGAAGTTTGGATGATTGAGGATATTGAAAACTTCTCCCCGAAACTCCGCTCTTAGGTTTTCGTGAGTGCGGATCTGTTTGATCAGCGAAAAATCGATCTGACTAAACCCTGGGCCGGTAAAGTCCCCGTCCGGAGCGCTGCCGACTGCCCCCGGAATTCCGCCGGAGCCGCCTGTAGGTGCCACGGCCTGCGCCGGGAGTGAAAATGCTTTGAAGTTTAGATACGGAACAGAGTTCGCCGGGGCCGGACTATTCCGCGGAACATAGATCTGTACGCCGGCATTGTAGTTCGGCCGCTGATTCGTCGTATCGGAATTTCCGTAAGTGTTCGTCCCGAGATAAACAGTGTTTGCCACGCCTGTTCGAATCAGGCCAAGCGCCGCGAGGCTCCATCCTTCGGTCAAGGCCCTGATCACCCGCGAGGACGAGTGCAAAACCTTCTGCCCCAGCCCGGCCGGAAAGGCGTACAGAACATCAAAACTCAGACTATGCCGGATGTCGTTGTCGGAATCGCCCCATTCTGCCTTCATATTGAACGGCTGCTGCGGATTGGTCCCGTAGAGACCGTCGTCGGGAACATTCGCACTCGCGTGAGCCCAGGAGTATGCCGCGGTGAATTGAAGTCCAGCGGCCAAACGGCGTCGCACAGACGCTTGCAAGGAGTTGTACTTGGACTGGCCGATCCACGTGTCGAGCGTGATGTTCGAATACTGCGGAAAGGGGCGAATCCCGGTGATCGGATTCACGTAGTTCACCCCGTTGCTGACGTCCAGGTTGAATGCGTGGTTGCCGGCATAAGAGACCAGCAGAACCATACTGGTTGAGAACTGATAGCCCACGCTCCCCGTCCATTGGATGCTTTTAGGATTCCGTGTGTACCAGTCGAATCCCGTAAGGCTGGGCGGCGGTGTCTTGCCCGAAGATGTGAATTGCGCAATAGGATACGACAGGTTGGGAATGTCCGCGCTTGAAAACGTGGCGCTGCCCGCAAGCGTATTTGTGACCTGATTGTAGAAATTGCCGATCGGCAGCGCTTCGATGAAGAATCCATAACCGGCGCGAAACACTAGCTTCGAGTTGGGCATCCACGCGATTCCAATTCGCGGGGCCCAATTGCCGTAGTAGCTCTTGAAGGTTGGGGCCCCCGGTCGTGTGAGCGAGTCTGTCAGATTGCTCCACACGCGCGTCGGCCAGTTACTGTATGGCGTTTGGTTCCAGTCGTAGCGCAGGCCAAGATCGACTGTCAGCCCTGGTCTGACCTGCCAGGCATCCGACACATAAGAACCGGCCTGTGTCATAAGAGTCGTGTTGCCCGGAACCGCCGGCGCGACCGCTGCCGCCGTGACCACGTTCTTCAGGAAATGTTCGATCGAAGTGAATGTAACGGATGAACCGCCGTTGAAGCCATGGTACGGTTCATCGATTCGCCACACCGTCACGCCGGCTTTGATCGTGTGCCGGCGCTTTACCAAACTAATCGAGTCGCCGATCTGGATATCTGTGGGCTCACGGCCGTAGAGCCCCCGATTGCCGGGAGAGAAATTGAGTCCGGCAATATTAATGACCGGGACCGGCTCCGCCTCGTCGAAGCTCGTCGTGTAACGCTGCATGCCGATCAGCAAGGTGTTCAGCAGCCGGGGAGAAATGGTGTGCGTTTCGCCGAGCGCCAGGTTCGTTGTCTGCGCGTCGATCACCTGATGGTCGAGCGCTCCGAACGCGGTTGGAAACACGCCGAATAGCGGGCCGGCGACGGAGGAGCCGTTGACGTTCGCGCGGAAGAACGAAGTATCGTTGCTGCCCCATATATTGTCGAGACGGGCGCTGCCCGTGTTCTCGGTAACGTGATTGACACCAAAGAACGAGACCGCATCGACCAGGGAATTGCTGGTGGAGGTCAGCTCGATATCACTGAGCACCGGCGATTTAGTTGACGGAGTCGGCATGAGAGCGACAATCGGCTGCACGGCGGGTGCAGCCTGAGCCATCCCCGCCGGGCTCAGCTCGGTGCCACCACCGACAATCCCAATGGATTGTCGGGATCCCTCGTAATTTGCGAAGAAAAACATCGTGTTGCGCCGGACCGGCCCTCCAAGGTTACCGCCGAAGTTATTAAAGCGGATCGGAGCGGGTTGGCCGGCGACCTGGAAAAAATTCCGCGCATCGAAAGCGTCATTGCGCAGAAACTCGAACGCCGTGCCGTGAAAATCATTGGTGCCGGACTTCGTGACAATGTTTATATAACTCCCCGCTGCGCGGCCGTATTCTGCGGAGTAGTCTCCGGACTGCACTTCAAACTCCGAAATCGTATCGAGACTGCCGGTTAGCAGTCGCGCGCCGCGTTCCGATCCGTTCGACATAAACGCTTCATCCACGCGCGTGGCATCGACTCCGTCGATAGAAAACTGATTGTTGCCCGACTGCAAACCATTGAACGTCAGATCCGCGATGTAGCTTCCCCGCAATACCGCTCCAGGTGTGAGCAGGCTGAAACGCGCGTAGTCGCGGCCGTTGATTGGAAGATCGACGATCTGGTCGTTCACCATGGTGACGCCCAGTGTCGCACCCGACGTGTCGAGCAGCGGAGCCCGCGATGTCACTTGCACCGCCTGCTCGACCTGCCCGAGGCTCATGTCGATGTCGAGACGGACCGTCTCGCCGACTTCCACTGCAACTCTTTCAAACACCTGCCGGGCGAAGCCGGAGTGTTCGGCTGTGATACGGTATTCCCCGATGGGGAGACTCGGGAATACGTAATGCCCGGTTTTATCGGTTGTACCCTTGAAAGTCTGCCCGCTCGCCAGATGCTCGGCCCTGAGATCGGCCTCCGAAACCGTGGCGTGCGAGGGATCGAAGACTTCGCCGGTGATTCGACCGGTGACGCTCTGGGGTGCCAGGACGGATGCCGCACCCATCACAACAAGGGCTATCCTCGTTAGTCGTGGATAGAAACGGTAACCCATGGATTCCCTCCTCGATGACGGATGTTACGTAGGATCAACCCGGAAAGCGCGATGCACTGGCAAGGCTGCAGGATTTATTAAGTTGTTCTTCTTGAGTGTTCGCAGGCCCAATTCACCGCATATAGCTTTAAAACCTGCAACTATCCAGCAGCGCTTGATGCGGCGTGGCTGTTGTCATTGGCGAGATCATAGTAATTTGCAGCTCTTCAAAGTGCAGGCACCGCAGCTAGCCACCGAATTGCGACGAAAAGGGCATCCCGGATCGCAGTTGCCAAACGGATTTCTTAAAGCTCAGCATCCTCATCGCCGTCGGGCGAATACCTGGCCCTACGCCGCGAGTCGGCTTTCCCGAGCAGACCGATTCTCAAAACAGTCCATCACCTCAACACATTTAAGAAACTCCTCCGTTCCGCAGCGGCATCGACACACTGGGAGGTCTTCGCTTTGGCAGACATTGAAAAATGCCAACGCCGAACACGGAGGGATTTTCTTGGAACGCAAGCAGTTGCAGCAGGCGCTGCGTTTCTGACGGCTGGCGCGGAATTCGTCGCTGCAACGCCGGGCCGCGCCGAAGCGCAATTTGCACCCGTATTTAACACGGGGAGGGCGTAATCACGACGGCATCAGCGGTAGCCTATGCCAATTTTCTGGGCCATCCTCCGCACCCGTTGGTGAGCGCATCCGGTTGCAATTAAGCTGGTTCGAGTTACCGGAAACGGTGGTAAAACGGAGGGGAAGCCATGGCGAAGCGAAACGGCCACGAAGTTCCGGCGCGGCTCGATCCCGAGCGCACGGCGGACGGGCGCAGTAGATTTGGTGGAGGGGGATCACGAATGAAAAACGGTATCATCGCCATCTTGGTATTCGCTGCTGGAATCCTGCTCGGAATTGCTGTTCGTCCACTGTCGGTTCGAGCACAGCCTACCGTGACCGGGAATGTGTACGTGGATGACGTGTCGGGAGGATCGGGTAAGCCAGTGCGCGGGGCACGAATCGTCGGCTTTTCGTGTGCGGTGGATGGGTCCGGTTCTATCCACTGCTATGCTGCCAGCGTGAATCACAGATAAACTTCGAAGCGTCTCCGGCGGGATGTGGAAAACATCGCACCTTTCTGCTCTCAATCGACCAAAGCGCGATTCGTTCCAGAAATCATCGGACGGTACCCGCTCCGGCCTACTCTACGATAACGTCTTTCAGCCGCGATGCATCCCGGTCACTTCAGATAGGTGTCGAACTTCTTCCACTCCGCTTTGGAGCCGAGTTGGAAGCGCTCCTTGCCACGAATCTCCTCTCCGTCACAGGTGAACGAGTAGTCGCCCCGGGAGTCGGCGTGGACGGCGAAGCGCTTTCCGTCTCTGCAGGCGAGTTTGGCGTCCTGCATGTTTAGGTTGAGCGCGACTTCGGGATCGCGAATCAGGATGGCGGCCTTCGGGTCGGCCTTTTTGCGAACCCCCGAGATCCCGGTTACGCCGTTGCAGACGAAGAATTCGAGGCCGTCTTCCTCGAATTGAGGTTTGTCGAAACAGGCGAGCGACAGACCTTTCATCGTCATGAAGCGCGGGGGAGGCGGAGGTGCGGGCGGC
>Ga0126381_100009552_pt1 | contig 10890 bp, 8 predicted proteins | sample PanSoiMetPlot_28_FD_96465 | JGI IMG/M metagenome (GOLD analysis project Ga0126381, IMG submission 96465) | Tropical forest soil microbial communities from Panama - MetaG Plot_28 | ecosystem: Environmental > Terrestrial > Soil > Tropical forest > Bulk soil | place: Panama | collected 2016-02-17
CGAGCCATACCTGATCAAGCTGCCATTCTTGATTGGGCCAAGAGAGCGAATCATTTTCGAGCAGGAGTCGCGCGAAATTACCTCGTCTACGGCCGCATGCTGTGCCCCTGGACGGTGAGCAATGTTACTGCACGCGATTTTGGCTGGGGTAAGGAACATTTGGTACAGTCCGCGACGTGGCGCGCAGCCGATGGGCGCACAGGCGTTGTGCTGGCAAACTGCGCTGACCAGGGCGAGTCTCCGCGCATAGAGTTGAGAGGATCGGGAAACAAGACAGTAGAACTATATATCGATGGCGAGCAAAGTCGTCGAAACTTACCACTTCCGAGCGTGATCGATCTTGAGATGCAGCCTCGCTCACTCTGTTTGGTTGAGGTGTCATAGATTTGACCACGGATGTTTCGTTCAGAGTGGTTAGCTGGGTTCTAGGTACTTTTTGACAGTGCCTCCATTGGTGCTACAAGCTTTGTTTATGCAGCAGCACTCCCGAATCCTTGCCACTTTCTTGCTCGCCATCTCCTCCGTATCCGTATTGGCTCAGGCCGCGCAAAGTCCTGCGCCTGCCCATCCAACGAGCACGCCATATACAGGCGATCTGTCGATCTTCGAATATCCGGATCGAGACGCAAAGCTTCAGCCTCAGCGCATCCTTACTCTGCTTGGCGTTGACAACGGCTCTACGGTTGCGGATATCGGTGCCGGCAGTGGCTGGTTGACAGTCCGAGCCGCCCAACGAGTGGGAACAAATGGCATTGTTTTCGCTGAAGACATCAACCCTGAAGCGATCAAAGCCATTCGCGATCGTGCCGAACGTGAGCACCTGCCGCAAATCCGTACGGTGCTCGGTCTGCCTGACGATCCAAAACTTCCTCCCAGCAGCATTGATGTCGTTGTGATTCTCAAGACGTATCACGAAATTGCTCATCCGAACCTGGTCTTGCAAAATCTTATTCCGTCGCTGCGACCTGGAGCAAAGCTGGGCATCATCGACCGCAATGGAACCGGTGCAAATCACGGATTGGATGAAGCAATCGTCGTGCATGAACTGGCCGATGCAGGCTTTCGGAAGGTCGCCCGCTACGACTTCACGAAGGCCGACGGAGAAGATTACTTCCTCATCTTTGAGCACGAATAACGGAATCAAACATTGTCCGAGCCGTTTCCATTTGAGACATCATTGTTCTATTGACATCGTGACCTCCGGCAAAGATATTGGGGAGGCTATGAAAGTCGCTCGTTTTTCTTCTCTTCTGACCATTTGCGAAATGGCTGTTCTGATAACTGTCCTGCCTCTCCCAGCGCTCGCCGCGGGACTTCATCCATCAACGCATCTTCTTTGCGAATCACTTGAGACGCCCATCGGCATTGACGCGCCAGCACCGCGCTTCTCATGGCAACTTGACGACACACGCGCCGGTGCAAAGCAATCCGCTTATGAAGTGCAGGTGGCAACCCGTCCCGAACTGCTGAGTTCATCGAAACCAGACGTATGGGACAGCGGCCGCACGAACTCTGGTCAATCGGTTGCCGTGCCTTACGGAGGTCCAGCGCTGAATCCCGAGACGCGTTACTTCTGGCGCGTGAGAGCTTGGGACAAGGATGGAGCAGAGTATCCCGCAAGCGCAGTCACATGGTGGGAAACAGGATTGATGAATACGGAATGGAGCGCAAAATGGATCAGCTTTGAACTGGATGAGTCTAAAAAGATCCGCGAATCTGGAGCAGAGTGGATCACAAATCGCGGCGAGGAACATTTCAACAAACCCGGGGACACCCGGCATGATTTTCGGCTGAGCTTTACTCTCGATCAGCCAATAAAGCTTGCTCAGTTATATGTCACAGGTAAAGATACCGCCGCCGCCTGGATTAACGGGAAACCTGTGCTTCAGGCTGAATCCCTGCCCCCGTACAAACAGACTCCATGGAAGAAGTATGTAGAGCGCGACGTAACATCCTCTTTGAAGCAGGGAAAAAACAATCTTTCTGTTGAAGTGACTCTTTACGATGTCGGCGAGAATGCGCCTGATGCGAATACAAGCAGATCTCCAATGAGTGCGTGTCTTTACCTTGAAGACAGTGATGGAACAAGCCACGTCATCACCAGTAACGAGACGTGGAAAGCGGAATTCAACGCGTCGGAAGGATGGTTTCGCCCCGATTTCGACGACTCTTCATGGGCAAACGCTGTGCCCATCAATACCAGAAGTGCAAACGGTAGCGATTCAGAGGGCAGACCATGGCCAACGGGCCCTGTGGTCATACTGCGTCACGTTTTCGAAGTTGCTAAGACTGTTCGTTCGGCGAGATTGTACGCCACCGCACTCGGCTCGTATCGGTTCTGGATCAACGGAGCGGCGATTGGCGATCAGGTCTTGGCTCCTGGCTGGACGGATTTTCGCGATCACGTACCTTATCAAGTCTATGACATTACAAACGAGATGAAGTCCGGAAAAAATGCGATCGGCGCTTATCTTGCGCCAGGCTGGTATTCCACACCTCTGGAATGGACCCAGCAACCCAATAACTACGGCAAGACGCCCCCAGTACTCCGCGCGCAACTTCGCGTGGAGTACTCAGACGGCACAAGCGAGTGGCTCAACACCGATCAAAACTGGAAGGCTGCGATCTCTCCCATCGAAAAGGCAGAAATTTATGATGGAGAAACGTACGACGCAACTAAAGAGCAATTTGGTTGGAGCACGGCCTCCTTCAACGATGCGGACTGGAAATCAATTGAACTCATAGAGCCGCGTGAGCCTACTGTTGTTGCCCAGGATTATCAACCTATCCGCGTCGAAAAAGTGCTGAAAGCCAAGGCTCTCACAGAACCAAAGCCTGGCGTGTATATTTTTGATTTCGGTCAGAACATGGCGGGTATCGAGCATCTGCGCGTCAGTGGCAAGGCTGGTGAGGTAGTCCAGTTACGCTTCGCGGAAGTGCTCAATCCTGACGGCACCATCTACACCGAAAATCTGCGTACCGCGCTCGCCACCGACCACTACACTCTCGGCGGCAAAGGCACGGAAGAATATGAACCCTCGTTTACTTTTCATGGCTTTCGTTATGTCGAATTGTCTGGTATCGCTAAAAAACCTGTCATAGACAGCGTAACGGCCAAAGTTCTTCACACCGACGCGCCCTTCTCTGTCGAACTGAAGACTGGCAGTCCCATGCTAAATCAGCTTTGGAGCAACATCCTCTGGGGACAGCGCTCGAATTTCGTCGGGGTTCCTACAGACTGCCCGCAGCGCGACGAGCGGCTTGGCTGGACCGGTGACGCCGAAGTCTTTTGGCGCGCTGCTTCCTATAACATGAGCCTCGGTCCGTTCTCGAGGAAATATGCCGCCGATCTGCGCGCCACGCAGGTGGGCACGCCGATGTATGGCATCTATGCGCCAGGCACATCCATTCCCAATGCCGGGTTTGGAGCTGGTTGGAGCGACGCAGGTGTGATCGTTCCCTGGACTTCGTGGTTGCAGTCGGGAGACACCCGTATCATCGAGCAGGACTGGGACTCAATGACCCGATATCTGGCAGCAATCGAAGAAAACAATCCCGACTTTTTGTGGAAGATCGGTGCAGGCATTCCATTCGGCGATTGGCTTTCACCGGAGGGAAAGACAAAAGCCTATCTGATCCAGACGGCATACTGGGCCTATGATGTCACCCTGATGAAGCAGATGGCGCATGCGCTGGGTCGCAGCACCGAAGAACAGAAATACGCCGATCTCTTCCGCAAGATTCAAACTGCATTTGCGGCCGCTTACGTTCGTGATGATGGCTATATTGCTGGAGCAGACGATACGCCTTCGCAATTTGGGCGAATCTTCACTGCCAAGCCGGTGCCGGGCGGTGACACACAAACTGGGTACGTACTCGCCTTATATATGAACCTTGTTCCCACTTCGTTGCGACATGCAGCCGCAGAAAGGCTTGTTAAAAAGATCGAATCCAACGGCTGGAAGCTTGGTACAGGTTTCTTAGGCACGCCATATCTTCTGGCCGCGCTCGTCGATACAGGTCACGCAGATGCAGCCTACCGGCTCCTCCTAAACACGGATTATCCGTCGTGGGGTTACCTTGTGGACCACGGCGCGACGACCATGTGGGAACGCTGGAATGGCGATCAGATGCGCGGCGATCCCAGCATGAACTCCTACAACCACTATGCCTATGGCGCTGTTGCGGATTGGATTTATCGCTATGCTGCAGGCATCGATGCAATTGCAACGGACGCTGGCTTTCACACAATATACTTGCGCCCAAATTTCAGTCCGCGATTGGGCTCGCTCAACTTTTCCTATGCCTCGCCTTACGGCGAAATCCATTCTGCATGGAAGATGACTGGGCCAAGCGTTGAATGGAAATTGTCGATACCGGCGAACGCCACAGCAGTGTTGCCTGTCTCTGCAATACGTGACACGCTATTCACGCTCAAAGGCAAGTCGCTCGATTCCAGCTCCGAAGTGCATCGGATCACTGGAACCGACGGCGAGAAGATGTATGAACTTGCCGCGGGAAGCTATACCTTCAACATTCACGAACAAACACAGAACACAGCCACAGACACACAGGTTAGATAGAAATTGGACGACGGCAAGGCAACGTATAACCGACTTCGTAGCATCGTCTCCAAACATGACGTGCGCAACCTAATCCTGAATGTGGCAATGATGCAGCTTATATGTTCCTTTGAAGAAAGGAGCAGCGCCTTGCAAAAATACCGGTCAAAAAAGCAGACTGCGGTAACCGCCGTGCGATTGGAACTCGAGACAGAAGGATTTGTTTATCAAAAGTGGGGCGGCTCGCAGCGTTGCAAACGCGGTGATTGGCTTGTAAACAATCAGGGCGACGTCTATACGGTCGACGGTGAAACCTTCGATCGCACATATCGTATGGTGAGTCCCGGGGTGTATGAAAAAACTGCGCCTGTATGGGCGGAAAAAACAAACGAAGCCGGATCCATTCAAACCCAGGAAGGTGCAACTGCATATGAGGCTGGCGACTACCTTGTTTTCAACGATTCTGCGGGCAAGGATGGCTACGCAATGAAGGGTGACATCTTTCATTCGCTGTACGAGCCGCTTGAGAATTTTGGCTAGACCTTACCAAATCTCAACGATGAAGCAATCCCCCCAAGACATCACCGAGGGGGTTAGACTGCTTACCTTTTTGCTGCTGGAAGGCTCCACCAACCATCTTAGTCATGTCTGGAGCGAAGGTCGGATTGGAAGTGGTCCCTGTCATGGTTACCGGGATTCCATTCTTCGTAGTCTGCGTTACGGCGCTGCCAAATGCACCCGGAATCAGGCTGATCGCTTCCGTAGCGAGTCTGCCTACGCCGCCGCTCGAATCAAGCTTAATCAGTAATTGATAATTAAGCGCACCTGCTGGGCTGATCGACCCGCCTCCGGAAGCCGATCCTAGTCCGGCCACGACGGCCGCGAGGTTGTCAGTCTGTGTGCCCTCCGGACCATAGCGCAGGTTTGTGCTCAGCGACTGAATCGTAGTATTCGCGCCTGTTTTCGCTCCAGTCATCGATTGTATACTGGCGAGTTTTTTACCGAGGTCAAAGCCTGCAAGCTGCGTATTCACGATACGCACTGGACCGCTGATCACCGGAGTAGACACAGGGCCGCTTACATCGAGTGTCGTTGTGAGAGTACCACCTTGCAGACGAGATCCGGAAGGAAGCTGCACGCCAAGCGACGGAAGAAAGGCAACCAGTTCATCGATCGGCATATTCTGCCCATTCAAGGTGATCTGTGCTGTGGTTGTGTTCCCGCGTGTCACGTAAGTGCCGGTAATTGCAATTGCCGCTTTGCCAATCGCAAGATTCGCGTTCTCAATCCTTCCTGAAAGAGACTGCAGATTCTGATTTATGGAAAACTGCACATCTACCGGTTTCGATGATGGGGAACCATTTTTAGCAAGCTTAAGTTGCGTAAGTTGAAGTTTGCCATTAGCCTTGGCTGAGCTCCTGTTCGAAACTACCTTCGCATTCAGATTGGCCGTGCCTGAAATGCCTTGGCGCGGTTCTACGAAACCAGCAGCTTCCAAGTCTGCGTCCTTCAGTGAGATGTCCGCCATCACTGGCGTCAACGAAGCATCATGTTGATTGATCGGACCGGCATTGCCTTTCATATTCAGGCTTCCACCAGCTGGCAGCTTGGCGTCCACCGTGAAGGGAAAAGTTTTCTCAAAGGAGAAATTCAGCGCATTTACATTCAATCCCGTGTAAACTCGTGGGTTGCCATGCTGAGGAACAGCGCCTACTGTGACTGTCCCATCCTTAATGTCAATTCGGCTGACTGTCAGGTTTGGGATAAGGCTGCTGGTTTGAGTTGTAGGTGCCTTACGCTTGCCTTCTCCACCAATGCTCGAGTAGTTCCAAGTGCCATTTTCGGCTCGTAAGAGCGTGATCTTCGGTTGGTTGATTGCGAAGCCCGTAATGTGCAACTCGCGATGGAAGAGCAGCGGTCCTACTTCAACGCCAATATGCACATCCTTTGCAGTCATAAATGGTTGATTGCTGAAGGCTGGATCATCCGAAATTGATGGCGCTTCCGCCACCAGACTTCCAGAAAAAAGCGAAAAGTCCAGTTGTCCTAATTTCGCAGGCCGTCCCAGAGCGTCGGAGATTGCGGCCTCAATGCGATCGCGATATGTATCGGCATCCAGAAAATGTTGCACGATGAAAAACCCGATCAGCAGCACACCCGCGACTGCCGCTAGCAGGATCCAGCCACGCTTGATTTTTACCATCTGCCTTCTCCCGTATACCCCGCTGAAACACGGTTTCAATTGCCATGTTCACCTATCCTGAAGCCCTCTCTATTGACATATTTGCATTTGATGCCAATGTTCGCATCTAGGGCTCGTTATGAAATCTGCAGAAGAACCTCGTGGTATTTTGAAGGACCAAAAACATCCATGCGGATTTGAAAGGGGAAAGGGTGAGGGGACAACAGAATCAAATAAACGGAAGCTGCGACGCTTTAGCGACGCTGCTCCCGTAGAGATAAATGGAGCTGCTGTCGTTTTCCTGCACATTCTCGATGGCTGCAACTACTCCAAAGAGACCGTGTTGCTCATGGTCAGTACCGATAGAGAAGAAGAGAGTAGTGAGCCGGCGCTGCCACCGCATCCTTTCTAAATCCGAGCCCCCAACCGTCGATCTTGATAGGCATATTGGAAGCCTCGGATAACCGGCCTTTAAAACGCCCCGGTCACGGCATTGAAAGGTAAAATCGCTCCACCGCCGAACTGTCCTACCAGAGTGTCGTGGCTGCGGTTTCCGAAATCACTTGATGCGTGCGTCCCAATAGGCGCGTTAAACGGCCGCAAAGGAGAAACGTTCCTAACCAGTGACTGGCATCTAAATCAGGATAGTTACAAAAGTCTATACTACCTTCTGCTCTTGATCTGCATCCTATTGTCGAGTTAGTGTTGGCCAAACCAGAACACGATGCTGGATACCGCTGTCATACTGTTCTGCTCTCCGAGGAATATATATGGATACCACTCAGATAATAGCGGAGTTAGGCAAAGAAATAGCACGTCTAAATCGAGTCATCGTACTGTTGGCAGGAACATCTAATGACACGGGCCACGCACCGAAACACCGGCCAATGAGTTTGGAAGGTCGTAAGCGAGTAGCGGCCGCACAACGGAGACGTTGGGCAAAGGCGCGGAAGCTTAAGAGATTGCGGCGGAACAATGAAGTTGATATGAGACGTCTCTAGGCATCATTTGGCTTTGAATCAGCGATCAATTAATTAATCGAAACATAATTTGTCTAGATCTTCATAGATAGCTGACAGGCGTCAAGATTTTGCCAGCTCGAATATTTGCCGATGAATTTGTCTGTAAATCCATTGAGGGTTACCAATGATTTATTGGAACATAAACATTTTAGTAAGGCGCGAGATTCTAATCACTGACTCTTATTCGCCGCGAGTCGAATAGAGAGTGACTCCAAACATGTCTTTAACCATCGGATACTCGAGGTCTCACGAATACCATCGACTAACTGAAATCGATGGCAGACTGTCCAGACAATTGTCCCGCAGTCTGTGCCCTCATGTCCTGCAATTTTCCAGTCCCCGGTCGCAAACGCAACTGTTCCATCTGGGATGGTGCTACATCCCTTCAACAAGTCCAGAGGCAAATTCAACTCTGGCGAATGCCAGGACCTGGCTTTCAGCGGGATACGCCAACTATGGACGCAGTGGAGGTCGACCTGGATCATCATCGTAGCCATGATCGTTCACCAGGACGTGTCTACCAGGATGCCAAGACATAACGATTTCGGCGAAGGCGTCAGTTAGGGTAAGCGCTGAATTCGCTGATGTTCGCGAAAAGCTAACTAGTAGCTCGGCGTCGAGGCATGACACCTTGAAGTTGTTGCTAATAAAATGCACCGTTCGGTTGCGTAGAACGAATGATGCCAGCGTTCACCCGCAGCTGGTAATCTATTGAATCACCTTGCCATAATTGCAAGTCGAAGCTGCCGCCTGTCGAGACCTTCTTCACCGAAATGGCCCCAGTAGACAATGGCACTTGTTCTTTTAAAATTACCGCTTGGTCCGTGTCTACAAGAAAGTAGACGGCTCCTCGGCCCACTACGACACCTTTCCCATCTGGTTCCATTAGGAGAGCAGTCTGCTCATCAACACCCATCCCTTTTATCGATTTAAGCGAGTTCGATTCGAGGATACGTGCCATGAATACAAGCAGACGGCCCATCCGGTCGCGTGTATCGAAATGTGTGTCGGTGATCGTATTCCTTAGTGTGGGGTCGTCCAAAAAACCCCGAGTCACCATAACCTGTCGATGAAAGGGATCGTTGAGGGCGAGCTTGGAACTTAGATCGGGGCCGTTTGGTGGATCATTTTGCGCGGAATAGATGTATTCCCCTTGCACGGCAAGCCCGGCGCTCGTGCCCCCGATCGGCACGCCTCTTTTGATTGCCGCATTCAACGATCTCTCCACTGCAGTTCCACGCCAGAAATTAATGTAGTTCGCCTGATCGCCGCCGGAAATGAAAATTGCCTCGGCTTTGCTGATTGCATCTTGGACGAAGGGATCTTCTGCTGCAGTTCGGCTGGGAATGACAAGTGTAGCTACCGAGTTCAAATGGCACAAGCCCTGAAGGTAAGAATTATAAGCGTCACCTCCCGTTGCCCGTAAGACAAGAAAGTCCCCGCCACCTGATCGATTGCACATCCATAGAAATGCTGAGTCCAGATCTTTTCCTCCGCCGATCAGTGCGAAGCCTGGCTTGCTTTTGCTATTTATATCGGCAGGATTTCCGACGCGAAAATATCGATATACAGTGTTGGGGTCTGCATGACCGTGAGACCACACAAACGGAACGAAGAGAATGACGAGTATATGAATAGCAGTTTTCACGATGTGGTTAATGAAGATGGTGCGACTCTACGTGAGGATACGATGTAAGGTCGCAGAATTTCCCCAATCTCAGCTATAGTGCAATTGATCTGAACGTGCATATAATTACAATGCTGTCTGGGCGGCTATTCGCTCACCACGGATGATGCGCTCTCCCATTTCGCTCCGAGTGCTCATCCAGTTTTCAAACCGCCCCGATTCTTAATTGATGGTTCATTGTTCCATTTTTCTGCTGCTTTCGAAAATGGGGACAGCCCATGTCAACAAGAGAATACAATCACGAGGGTGATGCTAACGCCAAAACAAATGCTACATACGTGGTATCAATGACTATCATTGCCGCTGTTTAACTGATCGCTTGGATACCCACATGGCCAAGGACGGCATCTCCGAAATCTATCGCGAGGCCAAGTTGTACAAAGCCTGTTATCAAAAGGGTTCATAAAATTGGAGGAAAATCTAAGACGAAATGTCCAATTCAATCGACGATCCATCGCGTAGGGATTTCCTTAAATTCGGTACGATGACTGCGGTTGGTATGAATATTTCACAGCGCGACGCGGCTCCTTCAAACGTACACACCGCCAGTGTGATTGGCATGCAGTTCTCTCCTAAGGATCCGAAGATTGGAATCATCGGTGTAGGGGGAAGAGGCACTAGCCTACTTCAGAACTTGTTGGCTGCAGATGCGCAAGTTCTCGCCATTTGCGACATTGTTAAGGAGAAAGCCGCGCATGCGCAATCGCTGGTGACGAAGGCAGGGAAGCCTTTTCCCGAAACCTACACGAATGGAGATCATGCATTCGAATCACTCGTAGCCAGAGAAGACCTTGACCTTGTGATCATTGCGACTCCCTGGAACTGGCATGTGGAAATGGCTGTTGCAGGTCTGAAGCATGGCAAACATGTCGCTGTGGAGGTACCGGCTGCTACCTCAATTGAAGATTCCTGGAAACTTGTCGACACATCTGAACAGACCCGCCGACATTGCATTATGCTTGAGAACTGCTGCTATGGGTATAACGAGACCCTTGTTCTGCGCATGGTTCATCACGGCCTTTTCGGCGATCCCCTTTATGGAGAAGGCGCATATATTCACGATTTGCGCGAAGAACTCTTCTCACAGAAGGGTGAGGGTCTCTGGCGTAGGACTGTTCACACAGAGCGCGATGGCAACCTCTATCCAACGCATGGGTTGGGTCCAGTTGCAAACTATATGGGAATCCAGCGGGGCGATCACTTTGACTACATTGTCTCAATGAGCACGCCGCAACGCGGGCTGTATGAATATCGTAAAGCCCATGTACCACCTTCTTATCCGAGGTCTTCTGAACGATACATTAACGGAGACATGAACACGTCCCTTATCAAAACGGCGAAGGGGCTCACAATCACGCTGAAGCACGACACGGTCAATCCGCACCCCTAGGACCGTATCAATGTAATCGTGGGTACGAAGGGAGTTTTTGCAGACTA
>Ga0126381_100009553_pt1 | contig 10889 bp, 12 predicted proteins | sample PanSoiMetPlot_28_FD_96465 | JGI IMG/M metagenome (GOLD analysis project Ga0126381, IMG submission 96465) | Tropical forest soil microbial communities from Panama - MetaG Plot_28 | ecosystem: Environmental > Terrestrial > Soil > Tropical forest > Bulk soil | place: Panama | collected 2016-02-17
ACACAGCGACGCTTTACGATGCCGCAGTGTAACGACCCAGAGCTTGTGCAGCAACTGATCCGTTGCGAACCGCCGATTCGCAAGTACGGCATTTACAGATCACTACGGCACCAACGACCATGAATTTCGGATGGATCGATGCAACCTTACTCCGAGATTTTGAAGCGGAAGGGACAAATGCGCACGGGCTCTGCACGATTGAAGATGGCTGGGTGGAACGCTTCGGCCGCGATGTCTTAATCTCGTTCAAAAGAGTTCTCGCGCGCGAACGACTATTCCAAGAGCTGCAATCGTGGGCAGGCACTGCTGAGTTTGAGCTTGGACGCGTTTTCGCCCGGTTCATCCCTCGCAAAATCGAAGAACGCGAACCTCCAGGTCTCATATCTGGTGATCCAAGCGAAAACTTGCAAACAGTCGCGACGGAACGACACCTAAAGTTTGGGATCGATTTCACGGCAGGATATTCGGTGGGCTTCTTTATAGATCAGCGAGAAAACCGGCGCCACGTGCGCCAGATTGTGCCGAGACGACTTCTGAACTGCTTTGCCTACACCTGCTCCTTTTCTGTTTGCGCGGCGTGTGTCGGGGCGACTACTCTCAATATCGATCTTTCGAAGAAATCTCTGGCACGTGGCCGTGAAAATTTTGCGCTGAATAGCCTGCCTACGATCGATCATCGTTTTATTGCTGATGACGTGATGGCCGTATTGCCGCGGCTCGCGCGAAAGGGCGAGAAATTCGACGCGATTATCCTCGATCCCCCAACCTTCTCGCGTTCGACTGGAAAAAGGACGTTTCATGTGGAAAGCGATTTCGAAAAACTGCTAGATCATGCAATCGAGCTAACCGAACGAAACAGCCATGTCTTGCTTTCAACCAATTGTTCCACGCTTCGCGAACATGCGCTGGAAGTAATGGCTCGCTACAGCCTCAAGGCAGCGCGGCGCGCCGCCACGTTTCACCAGCCACCTCTGTTGCCCGATTTTCCCTCGGGCGCAGGCGCAAGCTCAATTTGGCTGACTTTGCGTTGACAAAGTCCATGCGCGCAAGACATGATCCGGATGCGAATCACTAAGCGACATGAACCATTCATCTGCGGAAGCAGTTGCGGATTTCCCTGAACGAGCGATGTACTGGATGAAAGAACAGGTCGAGACTGTCCTCAGTGAAACTGAGGGTTACGTGCGCCAAAAACCAGCTCAGTCTCTACTCTACGCATTTATAGCGGGATATATTCTGAATCGATTGCCGATTAGCCGAATTCTAGGTGGTCTGCTGCGGCTGCTCCTTGTAGCATTGAGACCTGCAATATTGATTTACGGCGCAACCAAGTTCTATCAGGCAACACAGGAAGAGGAGTAACACGCGCTTCCAGCTCGTGATTGACCGACACAATGTCGATGCGCTCTAATCCTTGGGCGTAAAACCGATCTTCAACGGTACTTGCCAGCGGATCGACTTCCCTTGTTCCACGGATCCGCTTATTTCGGCCACCTCAAACATTTCTGGAAATCGTCCGGGGGGAATCAGAAAAAAGCTTTCCTAGGGTGATCTTGCGACGCCGCGCTGTGGCGTCCCGTCAGAAAACGAGCGAATTTGCTTTACAAAGCGATCTTCATGCCACCAACCTCGTGTCGTGAGAAAAGTGGTATTGGTCTGTACAGCGCTTTTCACCGCGCTGCCTTACGTCCACGCTCAGGAACAAGAGACGAAGCTGGTCGATCGTCTGCTCAAACCGGACCTGACTCTGGGGAATAGTGCGCAGAATAAGAAATTCAACGCCGATAGAGTATCCATAAATAAACAGGCGACCGTGGGAACATTTTACGTCCAAGAAAAATCCAATTCGAAAAAGTTTTTCGGAACGAGGGACTTTTCTACGCGGCAGTTCAATTCTCAATCCTTCCACGGCACGCGGAGCGCATCCGGGGTTCCATCGCAGCAGGCGATCCCAAATTCTCGATCCGTTTACCCAGCCGGAAATGCGCGCGGCGTCCGTGATGCCCCTCAATCTGACAAAAAGGTAGCCAGCCGTTCTTACGCGGAGAATCGGCCCTTCCTTGATCAGGGCAAAAGTCAGAAGTCGCTTAACAGGCAGAATGGTCCGATGACGATCGACCAGGTGCGTGAGTTGCTGAATAAAAACAAGTAGCGCTCGTCCTCCGACGCGGAAGCGTTATTCTTTCGTGGACCATGCAACCGGATGAGGCTCTTGCCTTCTTAAAACAAGGCGCCGCGAAGATCATCAGCGACAATGAATTGCGCGAGAAGCTCGCCCTCGGCCGGCCGTTGCGGATTAAACTGGGAGTCGATCCAACCACAGCAGATATTCATCTTGGCCACACCGTCGTGCTGAGAAAGCTGAGGCAATTTCAAGATCTGGGCCACCAAGCGGTTCTCATCATCGGGGATTTTACGGGAATGGTAGGCGACCCGAGTGGGCGTTCCGCCACGCGACCCCAACTGACTCACAGGGAAGTGATGACAAATGCCACCACGTATCGTGAGCAAGCATTCAAGATTCTTGACCCGGTACGCACAGAGATAGTTTGTAATGGCGATTGGTTTAGAGCGATGTCATTCGAGGATGTGATCCGCCTCAACAGCCGCGTCACACTGCAACAAATGCTGCAGCGCGAAGATTTCCGGGCCCGAATCGATAGGCAGCAAGCCATTCACGCGCATGAGATTCAATACCCAATTATGCAAGGCTGGGACTCGGTGATGGTGAAAGCCGACGTCGAGCTCGGTGGAACAGATCAGCTCTTTAACATCCTGATAGGACGTGACTTCCAAAAAGAGGAGGGTCAAGCGCAACAAGTCGTCTTTCTCCTTCCAATTCTCGAAGGCTTGGACGGTTCCAGAAAAATGAGCAAGAGCTTCGGTAATTTTGTCGCGATCAACGAGCCGCCGACTGAGATGTTCGGCAAACTGATGAGTATCTCCGATGAATTGATGGCGCGCTACTACCCGTTCTTGCTGGGGCGCGCACTCGACACAAGCGTACATCCACTTGAAGGAAAAAAGCGGCTCGCATTCGAAATTGTGGAAACTTATCACTCGCGCCCGGTCGCCCAAGAGACCCTAGACGAATGGAATGTTCGCTTTGGCGAAAGGCGGTTCACTGGCGCAGAGCTGCCCACTTTCTCAATAACTGGCCGTGAAAAGAACGACGTAGTCAGCTTCGTCTGGAGCGCGTATCGCGAGGCATTTCGAATCAAGAAATCTCGCAGCGAGATTTGGCGGCTGGTTGAGCAAGGTAGCGTTCAACTCGATGGAAAGAAAATTGTCGATCCAAAAGCGAAGCCTTCACTGCAACGCGGCCAAGTGCTGCGACTCGACAAAACACACGCTGTGCGAATCGGCTAGCCGCCGCAGAAGCCACCAGTCCAATAGCAAGCTGAGCCTTCTCGAGTTATCCCCGTTTAGGCTCTAGCTGTTTGAAGCACCGGCAACACCGAAGCATGCTCAAGATAGCTCGCCGCAATACCCTCGAAGTGTGCGCGAATGCTGCGCAGTTCGGCCGTCACAAAACTATCAACAAAATGCACGCGCCGATCCAGGCAAGCGAACAGCTTGTTCTTTATCTCATAGTGGATCGCAAGCGTGACCTCCGTACAATTTGGCCGAATCTCCGCAAAATCAACGATCCCCATCAGCTCGATATTCCCGCCCGCAGATTCGAACGCATACTGATCAGGCGAGTCGCTCTCGACCGACAGAAGAACCGTGTGAGCCTCGAACCCAAGTGGACCGCGAAAACTGAAATCGACTGTCTTGGAGGACGTCACTGTTGCCCTTGTGACCATAAGGAACTGCCGCCGATAAGATTGAATGCTGGCCAGCCGCGCTTTGCATTCTGCTACTGGCTGACTCATGTGTAGGGTTTTTTGTAAGACCATAGTAACATAAACTGAGCAGTAGTGATGCCACCTTGTTCGCCACGCGAGACTCCAAGAACTACGGGCCGTTTGTGTTCAGTTTTTTTACACTCCTGTATCGAGTCAACACGTTTGGAATCCGCGACTCGAATCAATCATAAGCTTCCAGTTAGCGGGCAGTTCCATCAGATCTGCATGTAATTCGGTAAACACCGGTATGCCAAGGATCTTCTTGAGAATTTCGGCATTGGTCGCGACAGCTATGTCGTTCGACGCTTCAACATCGTTCAAGACTACCCCTACGCAATGCAAGCAGTGCTCGGTAACGCTTCGCACCGTGAGGGCAGCATGATTAAGGCAACCGAGGCGGTTCAGCGCCACAACCAAGACGGGCAACTTCATTTCGGCAGCCAGATCGCTTGCGAAATAGTCAGCACGGATCGGCGCCATCCACCCGCCCACTCCTTCGACGACAACTTGATCAACTCGATTTTGAAGACTGCGAAAAGCCATCAGGATGTGCTTGACATCGATGTCCGCTTCTTCGATGAGACCGCCTACGATCGGCGCGGCCGGTGTTTTTAACCACATCGGATTGATTTCATCGATTGTCAGGCCGTCGGTGCTGGCTGCGAGCAGAAGCTCTGCGTCTCGACGATCTCCGCAACAAATAGGTTTCATTCCGGCACACCTTGCTCCAGCCTCGCGCAGTAGACGTAGGAGCTGGACCGCGGTGTGTGTCTTTCCTACGCCGGTGTCCGTTCCAGTAATAAACAGGCTCACGCGACCTGCTTTACGTGTTCCGGTACGACAGTCGCCCGAGTCGTGCTAATTGCTTGCATCATCGACCGGAAAATTTTCGCCCCATCGGCGCTGCCAAGCCGCGGATCGGAGGCGCGATCAGGATGAGGCATCAGGCCAAAAACATTCCGTTCGCGATTGCAGATGCCGGCGATATTTTCAATCGAACCGTTCGGATTCGCCTCCGGGACAATGCGGCCACGCCTGTCTGCGTAGCGCATTATCACTTGCTGATTGGCGTTAAGGTTCCGCAATGTTTTTGTGTCTACGAAGAAACAACCTTCGCCATGCGCAATAGGCAAACGAAGAAGGGTTCCTTTTGGGCAGTCACGTGTAAATGGCGAATCATCGACTTCGACGCGCGTCGTCACCATGTCACACACGAACCGCAGCGAGCGGTTTCGCACAAGTGCCCCAGGTAAGAGGCCTGCTTCGCACAGAACTTGAAATCCGTTGCACGTGCCCAAGACAAGCTTCCCCTCGCGCGCGTCACTGATCACTGCTTTCATGATCGGCGAAAAGCGAGCAATAGCGCCGCAACGAAGATAATCGCCATACGCAAATCCACCCGGCAACACGATTGCGTCAAAACTGTGAAGCGACGTTTGCTTGTGCCAGACATATTCGGCGCTCAAGCCACCGATGCCATTGATCGCTGCCACGCAATCCTGGTCGCAGTTTGAACCGGGAAACTGTATGACGGCGAATTTCATTGTCGATGTTATGCGCCGCGCCCCTTCTGTTTCCGACTGCCAACGCCTCGCTGTCGCGCCGTAGCCGGTTGGCCAGCCGGAGCGCTATGAGAACGCGGGTTCGCAAACGTGGAATCTTCGGCCTCTAACCGCTGGAGTTCGTAATCTTCGATGACCGGATTCGAGAGCAGATCGTGACACAAACCGTGCAGACGCGCCTCAAGATCGCCATTTTTTCCGTCGACATCGATCTCCATGTACTTGCCGATTCGGACTCTGCGGACCTCCGGCATCCCAAGATGCCGCATCGCATCGCGCACCGCGTTGCCCTGGGGGTCAAGAACCGCAGCCTTTGGCATGACGATGACCTTTGCCTTCACCGTCTCACCATATTTGCAGCTCACTTCACGAACAAGTGCAATTCGGAGTCATCCTTCCCGAACAACGTCGCCCCGATTTTTGTCTTCACGCAATCCGAGAAATACAGGAGCACGCAATTTTCCATCGCGGGTCCACTCGGCGAACTTAATCTGACATACGAAAACCGGGCTAACCCAATGCATTTTGCGCATCATGAAAGGTGTTATCTCCTGTATCCATTGTCCATTTTGTTTCGAAGGAAGATCAACGAATGGACACGTGTCTCGCTCTACAGCACGGAATTTCTTGTGCAAGGCCAACAATGATTTTGCTGTGAATCCGGTTCCAACCTTCCCGGCAAAAAGGAGGTCTTTCTTCTCATAATAACCTACCAGGATCGCACCGAAATATTTGCGCGATCCCTGCGGTGGCGTGTAACCGCCAATGACAAACTCTTGCTCGTTCAGGCATTTTAGCTTGACCCATGCACCACTTCTCCGCCCGGGTTCGTAAACTGAATTACGCTGTTTACCGACGATGCCTTCCAAGCCGAGGCGTTTCACCTCTTTCAGCAGTGCTTTTGCGTCTTTTCCGATCGCTCCCGAATAGCGGATTGGATCCCCAGCCTCTACACAAAGTTTTTCGAGAACGTTTTTTCGCGTCTTCAAAGGCAACGCGATCAAACTCTTACCGTCGAGCTGAAGGAGATCGAACGCGTAGAAATAAACGGGGCGCTTGCGTCCTTCCATCTCACGCGCTTGCAAAAGTTGAAATGAGGAGCGGCCTTCCTCATCGAGTGCAACTACCTCGCCGTCGACTACGCATTCGCAAGCCGGCAAATCTTTTACCGCCTCGACAATTTCCGGAAAACGTCCGGTCAAGTCATTCCGATTTCGGGAAAGGAGCGAGACTTTTCCATCGATTTTGATCGCGATTAGCCGGATACCGTCAAACTTGAGTTCGTAAATCCAATCGCCGGCGACAGGCGGCCTCTCCACCAAACGCGATTTCATTGGATCGATGAAACGGGCCTTCGCTGAAGGCAAACTTAGCAGAGACATCACAGAGCGATGTCTCAGACGTCGCGCCGCGGCGTCCTTACCACCATGGCGTTTAATCGCAGCTTTGATGCGCCCCCTAAATGCGGATGTGCCAGGCGGATCGTCTCGCTCGCGATTGGATTGCCATTCCGCATCGCGATCTCTGGCGATTTGGTTCATCGTACGGCCGGTCTTAACCGATTGATCATCGGCTCTCTTTGTCGGCGCCTTTGTGTCGCTTCCGGTTTTGAGAATTAGCCACTGATTTTTCTGCTCGCTGCGACGTATCCGCACCAGCGTCCATTCACCCTTAAGCTTTTTGCCAACTAAGAGGAGATGCAGTTTGCCCTCTTGAAACGATCTCGCGGGCTGTTCACCGTAAACATAATAGCCGCCGTGGTCCCATACCATCACCGTGCCAGCGCCATAGTTTTTCTCGGGAATGACGCCTTCGAAGTTTTCGTATTCGATCGGATGATCTTCGACTTCCACCGCGAGATGTTTCTCGCCCTTTTTCCACGGCAGCCCTTTCGGCAGCGCCCATGATTTCAGGACACCTGCCATTTGCAGCCGAAAATCGTAATGCAACCTCCGGGCGGCGTGTTTCTGGATGACAAAACGAGACGCACCCCGCGCTGCTTTTGGACGTAGCCTCCTGCCTTTTGGCTCAGAACTGGCTGAGAAGTCGCGCTTTCGCTTGTATTCGGCCAAAGCCATTGGCCCAAATTTAGCGACGTGATAGGCCGCCGCTACCGGAAAGCGCCCCCTAGCAAAAAGAAGCCCCCTTGGGAAGCGCGGTAAATCTTTCCGCAGGCCTAGGGCTCCGAAGAAAGCGGCTCTCCTACGAGATAGCGAGTGAAGCGGCGAATAACAATATTCTCGCCAAGCTCCGCGATCTTCGATTTTAAGAGATCGTCGATCGTTTGGTCTGGATTTTTAATGAAAGCCTGTTCGAGCAGGCAAACCGTGCCGAAAAACTTATCCAGTTTGCCTTCGACAATTTTGTTCAGAACGCTTTCCGGTTTGTCTTTTACTTGCGCCTTGTAAATCTCGCGTTCGGCCTCGATAAGATTGCCTGGGACATCGGCGCGACTAACGTAAAGCGGATGTGCTGCAGCGATGTGCAACGTGATGTTCTTTACGAACTCGCGAAATCTTTCATTTCGAGCGACGAAGTCACTCTCGCAATTCACTTCTACCAGTACCCCCACTTTCCCCTGGAGGTGGATGTAGGAGGCCACGATGCCTTCCTTTGTCGCACGGGAAGCCTTTCTTCCAGCACTGGCAATGCCCTTCTTCCGCAAAATCGCTTCCGCTTTTTCCAGATCACCACCGCTCTCTGCAAGAGCCCGCTTGCAATCCATGAACCCAGCGCTGGTTTTTTCGCGGAGTTGCTTAACCAGTTGCGGATCGATTTCGGTTGTCGTTTTCATCAAATAGCGAAATGAAAATCGCGAATCGTTAGGCGTTGAGCAGTTGGAGCAGACTGCAGTTTTTAATCGACGATCGACGTCTTCAGGCCGACACCCCGGCCATTTCGACCTGCTCGCGGATTCGAGCCTCACTCGTTGCCGAAACGATGGCGTCCACGAGCTTCTGCAGAACCACCCGAATAGCACGAATTGCATCGTCATTCCCGGCAATCGGATAATCAATCACATCGGGATCGGCATTCGTGTCAACGATCGCGACAACTGGAATCCCGAGGCGTCGCGCCTCATTCACCGCATTTTCCTCCCGCGTGGTGTCGATTACTACTAGAGCGTCCGGCAACTGCGACATCTCAATTATGCCATCGAGGTTGCGCCGGAGTTTTGCTGCCTCTCGACCAAGCGCCGCCAGTTCCTGCTTACCCATCTTCTTGTATTCTGGCGACTGTTCGATCTGCTCGATATATTTCAATCGGCCAATGCTCTTGCGGATGGTCGCGAGGTTGGTCAGCGTGCCGCCAAGCCATCGCTGATTGACGTAAAATTGGCCGCAAGCCAGCGCCGCCTCCTTTACCGCTTCCTGCGCTTGTTTCTTGCAGCCAACGAACAAGATCTTGCCTCCCCGACGCGCGATCTCCTTGAGAAACTCCGTGGCGCGCCAGAGCTGTCTCACTGTTTCGTCGAGATTAATAATATAAGTCTGATTGCGCTGTTCGAAAATGAACGGCTTCATCTTCGGGTTCCAGCGCTTTGTCTGGTGCCCAAAGTGTACCCCCGCTTCGAGAAGCTCAGGTACTAATTCAGTTGTGTCAGCCATAAAAAATGACGCCGGCTGAACGGCCCGGCGGGCGACGAATATGCCGTTGCCTCCTGCAGATGGCAAATCCAATTTCGATTCAGTTCGTTCATTTTCCTCCTGACTTGCGTTCTACATAGCGTGCCAGAACCCAGCAGAAATCGGAAAGACGGTTCAGGTAACGCAAAATCTCAGGGTTAAAATCCTTCTCATCGTTTATGAATACAGCAATCTGCCGTTCGGCACGACGGCATGTTGCGCGGGCGAAATCGAGAGCGGCCGAAACGACTGTCGCCCCTGGGATAATCCAGTCCTTCGGGTAAAGGGATTTGTCTTTCTCAAGATCGATGATTGTTGTGGTGATCCGATCCACCATCGCCGCCGTAGTGAGATGAAAACCATCTTTAGTGTACCGTTCTCGGTCTGACGGTGCCGTAGCCAGCTCACCCATCAGAATAATTAAATGCTTTTGTGCTGCTAGGAGTTCCTCCGAAAGGAACTTGTCGTTTGAAATGGATCGCGCGAGACCAAGTGTGGCGGTCAGCTCGTCGACACACCCGTAGGCGCCAACACGGGCGTCGGCTTTCGACACGCGCCGCCCATACATGAGCGAAGTCTCACCCTTGTCACCGGTTTTGGTTACGATCGACACGACAAGTGCAGTAATGGAGTAGCGGGGGAGGGCTGTTACCGTGTCACTCCTTACTTCATCTTTCTGTGCTAGATCACCCGATCGCTGGCTGCGGCTCGGCTTCTTCTATCACCGGCGTGCCGATCGGCTCGCCTTTCTCAACAAGTCTAATCTCGCGATGTTCGGGGAATCCAGTACCGGCCGGGATCAAATGACCCATAATCACGTTTTCTTTGAAGCCACGCAGTTTATCCACTTTCCCAAGCGTGGCTGCTTCGGTCAGCACGCGAGTTGTATCCTGGAACGATGCCGCCGAAATAAAGCTGTCCGTCTCCAGCGACGCCTTGGTGATCCCGAGAAGGACAGGTGTGGCTTCGGCGGGCTTACCCCCTTGATCAACCACGTGCTGATTCTCTGCTTCGAAGCCAATCCGATCGACTTGATCGCCCCAAAGCAACGAAGTATCGCCCGGATCGGTGATCTTCACTTTACGCAACATCTGACGCACGATGATTTCGATGTGTTTGTCGTTAATCTCTACGCCTTGCAGCCGATATACCTCCTGCACTTCGTTGACCAAATGCTCCTGGAGATCCTGGGGTCCGCAGACTTCGAGGATTTCGTGAGGAACAACAGGACCTTCCGTCAATTGCTGACCTTTCTTCACAAAATCGCCCTTGAAGACGATGATGTGTTTAGTAAGGGGGATCAGATGCTCTTCCTCGGCTCCGGTCTCCGGATCCTTCAAAATCAGGCGTCGTTTCCCACGGAGAGTTCCTCCCATCTCTACGATCCCATCGATTTTAGCAATCTCGGCGGCTTCTTTCGGCCGACGTGCCTCAAATAATTCGGCCACGCGCGGCAGACCACCAGTGATATCCTTTGTTTTTGCGACTTTACGCGGTGTTTTCGCAAGAAGCGCACCCGCGCGTACCTTCTGGCCCTCTTCGACAACTACGTGTGCACCGGCGGGGATGGAATAACTCGCGAGCACTTCCTTCTTATCATCCACTATTACGACTTGCGGGTGAAGGTCTTCCTTGTGTTCAATGATGACAGTCCCCATCAGCCCAGTGGCTTCATCGACATCACGTTTGATCGTGACGCCTGCAATCATGTCGCGGAATTCGACTTTGCCACCCTTATCGGTGAGGATCGGCACGTTATAGGGATCCCATTGCACAAACGTCTCACCTTTCTTGACTGTGGCGCCGTCGTCTTTAGAGATCATTGACCCGATAACCACGTTATAACGCTC
>Ga0126381_100009554_pt1 | contig 10889 bp, 10 predicted proteins | sample PanSoiMetPlot_28_FD_96465 | JGI IMG/M metagenome (GOLD analysis project Ga0126381, IMG submission 96465) | Tropical forest soil microbial communities from Panama - MetaG Plot_28 | ecosystem: Environmental > Terrestrial > Soil > Tropical forest > Bulk soil | place: Panama | collected 2016-02-17
CGGCTGGTCCGGCTGATGACGACGAGTCTGCGCAATTTCACCTCCGATAACGTCGAAGTGTCGCTCGATCGCATTACGTCGGTACGCTTCGGCGATTACCTCAACTCCATTCCGCTGCCGGCGATCCTCACCGTGTTCAGGGCCGAGGAGTGGGACAACTACGGGCTGTTTACGATCGATTCCAGCCTGATCTATTCGATCATCGACGTGCTGCTTGGCGGCCGCCGCGGTCAGAGCGCGATCCGCATCGAAGGCCGCCCCTACACCACGATCGAGACCAGCCTCGTGAAGCGCATGGTCGAGGTCGTGCTGGCCGACGCCGAGCTTGCGTTCAAGCCATTGTCGCCGGTCAAATTCAACATCGATCGGCTGGAAACCAATCCGCGCTTTGCCGCAATCTCGCGGCCGGCCAATGCCGCGATCCTCGTGCGATTACGCATCGACATGGAAGATCGCGGCGGTACGGTGGAAATGCTGTTGCCTTACGCGACAATCGAGCCCATCCGCGATGTCCTGCTGCAGATGTTCATGGGCGAAAAGTTCGGCCGTGATCCGATTTGGGAGGGCCATCTCGCCACCGAGATCGGACAGGCCTCGATCGCCGTCGACGCCGTGCTCTATGAGGCGGAGATCCCGCTCAAGCAGGTCATGAAGCTCGATGTCGGCGACACGCTCACCCTCGATCTCAAGGCCGACGCGCTTGTCACCGTCCGTTGCGGAGACGTGACGCTGACGGAGGGCCGCATGGGCCGCGTCGGCGACCATATGGCCGTGCGCGTCGCCAAGCCGCTGCGGAAGCCCAAGACCACGTTCGCCATGTTTGAAACGGCGGGTGAGACCTCGAACAGGATGGAGGCATCGTGAGTCACAACTTCGGTATGTTGATCGAGAGTGTGGTTGCGATTTTGCTCCTGCTCACGATCGGATATTGCGTGCTCCTCAATCGGCGGCTGCGTCGGTTCAAGGCGGACGAGCACTCACTGAAGGCGACGATCTCGGAACTGATCACCGCGACCGAGATTGCGGAGCGCGCCATCGCGGGCCTCAAGGTCACGGTGCGCGAGTGCGATCAGAACCTCGGCGAGCGATTGCGGACGGCGGAACGCTTTGCCGCTGACATCGCAGGCCAGGTCGAAGCCGGCGAGAGCATCGTGGCTCGGTTGGCGCAGATTGCGGCCGCAGCGCGCCCAACCAATGAATCCATCTCGCCGCAATCCGATCCGTCTGCCTCCCCACCCGACGCCAAGGCAATGCTCGCGGCCGCACAGGCCTTTGCCGAGCGCGCCCGCTCACGCGCCAACGGCTTGGCGGCCTGAGTAGCATAAAAGCGAGCGCCGACGCTCATGCGCGACTTTCGATTGATCCCGGTCGTCCTCGTCGCGGCGGCGTGTCTGCTTGCGCTCAAGGTGCTCGGGCTCGTGCTCGACGGCGGCTACACGTTGACGGATGTCGATGCAAGCGTGCGCGATGCGCCTGGCGAGCCGCCAGCGGCAACCTTGATTGCCGCGTCGCCGGCGGCGCCATCTGCTCCGGCGACGATCCCGGCGGTTCCCTCGCCCAAGTCGTCGCTTTGGATGCCGTCGATTTTCAGTGCTCCCGACGTGACCGGTGCCTCGGAGAGGGCCGCTCCGAAGGCCGAGGGCTCGAAGACTGACGCCGCGAAGACGGAAGCGTCCGCCAAGCCGAAACCGACGGAACCAGGATCGTCGCCCGGCGGGACTGTCATTCCGGTCGAGGAGCATCCGACATCGCCGGCTGAACGCGCGATCCTCGAGCACTTGCAAACCCGCCGTCAGGAGCTCGATGCGCGCGCACGAGAGATCGAGATCCGCGACAACCTGCTCAAGGAGGCTGAGCGTCGCCTCGATTCGCGCGCTGCCGAGCTCAAGGATCTTGAGGCGCGCGTCACTGCCGCTACCCAGAAAAAAGAAGAGGCTGACACGGCTCGGCTCAAGGGCCTCATTGTCATGTACGAGAACATGAAGCCAAAGGATGCCGCCAAGGTCTTTGATCGGCTCGACCTGAAGGTTCTGATCGACTTGGCGTCCGCCATGAATCCACGACGAATGTCCGACATCATGGCGCAGATGCAGCCGGATACCGCGGAGCGGCTGACCGTTCAGCTCGCCAACAAAAGCGCCAGTACCGAGAAGGCAATGTCGAACGAGGACCTGCCGAAAATCGAGGGCACGCCGACGCCGCAAGAGGGTAAACAAAACGGCAATGGTGAAGGCAAGCCGAACGGCACCTGATTTCCTGGATTGGATGTGAATAGGGGCATCCCTTACGCAATTCCTTAAGCGGCCAATAACGGCTCGTTAAATGCGGCAGCCTAGGGTAGGCAAGGCGCTCTAGGTCAGCGGCGCCGGCAACGGGATCGGCGTCGCACGTGCCATGAGTTCTGGGTCGTTCAGGCCGGAAGCAAGCTGCGCGGGCGGTGGTGCCAAGGCATCATCGGCGTCATCGCGGATTGGCGCGCATATCGAGCGCGCGATCCGCCTGTCAATGTTTCTCCTTGCCCTAGCGCTCGCGTACTCCGCCCCTGCAATCGCCGCGCCCGATTGGGTGCCAGCAGAGATCAGCGCTAACACCAGCGGCGGGTACGCGCGGATCGTGTTTCGATTTGCGGACGACGTTGAGTCCGATGTGCGGCTTGCCAATGGCATTCTTGTCGTCAGCTTCAAGCGGCCGGTCGACGTGTCGGTCAACCGCCTTGATACCAACGCTCCCGGCTATATCAGCGCCGCCCGACGCGACCCCGACGGCACCGCGGTGCGTATCGCGCTGACCCGCAAGGTGACAGTGAACACGATGGCGGCCGGAGAGCGGCTGTTCGTCGATTTATTGCCCGACACCTGGAAAGGGATGCCGCCGGGACTGCCGCAGGAAGTCGTCGAGGAACTCGCCCGCCGCGCGCGCGAGGCCGAGCGAAAGATGCGCGAGCAGCGTCAACTGGCGAAGCAGCGGCAGATGCCCACGACCCGCGTGCGGATCGCGAAACAGCCGACATTCGCGCGCTATGTCTTCGAATTGTCGCAGCTGATATCGGTTACCTCCGATCGCGGCAAGGAGCGGTTCACGTTGGTGTTCGATGCGCCGCTGAAATTCGATCTTGCCGACGTCATCGCAGCACAGCCGCCGATGGTCCAGTCGGTCGAAAGCGCGATCGATGATCAGACCACCAAGGTCAACTTCACATTCAATGGCAAGGTCGACATTCGGACCTTCCGCGAAGACGACAACTACGTCGTCGACGTCGGCGATCTTGAAGCGAAGGATAGGCGCGTCGACGCTGTGCTGTTGGGCACGCCGGGCGCGCAAGGCGCCGAACCGGCCGCCGCCGCACCGATGACCGAGGGAGCTGCCGCGGTGCCGTCGAAGGCGACGAGAGCGGAGCCGAGCGCGGCACCGGCGCCGCCATCGTCGGCGTCGATGGCCAAGGATCCGAGCGAAGACGCAGCCAACGCTGGGCGGCCGATCATGACCCCGCCGCCGTCGGCAAGCCCGGAGCACCCCGCCGCGATCTCCCCGCCCACGGTGCCAGCAGCGCCCGAGATTGCGCCGAAGCCCGCGCAGGAGACAGCGCCCGCCGCCGAGCAGAGACAGTCGATGACGCAACCCGAGGCGAAGCCCGAGGATGTCGCGCACGGCGCCGCGCCGCCGGCTGACGCCGTCGCTCCCGTCAGCGTCGCCATGCGACGCCAGAGCGACAATCTCAAGCTGACCTTCCCGTTCACGGCGCCGACGCCTGCCGCCGTGTTCCGGCGAGCCGATACGCTCTGGCTCGTGTTCGATACCGATGCGAAGATCGATGTCGCCGCGCTCAGCGCCGACAAGACCGACACGATCCGCAGCGTTGCCCTGAGCCGTTCGCGCGAGGGGCAGGTCGTGCGCATCCGGCTCGAGCGGCCGCGATTGACCAGCCTTTTTGCCGAAGGCCTGTCCTGGACGGTCACGATCGGCGACATGGTGCTCGAGCCTACGGCACCCCTCGGGATTGCCCGAAGCGCCGTGGCCTCGCCACGAGCAAGCGCGATCATCCCATTCGACGCGCCGCATACGCTGCATCGCCTGACCGATACCGATGTTGGCGACACGCTCCTGGTGGTCACCGCGCTCGGACCCACGCGCGGATTCGTCAAGACGCAGGATTTCGTTGAATTTCGCGCCCTCGCTTCGACGCACGGGATCGTTATTCAGCCGCTCGCGGACGATTTCACCGTCGAGCTCTCCGCCGACAAGATCATCCTCGGACGCCCGAGCGGGCTGACGTTGTCGTCGGCCGCGCAGGGCGCAGCGCGCAGCGGCAGCGCCAGTGCCTTCCGTCCGGTCGCGTTCGACTCACAATTGTGGGGCTTTGATCGTCAGGCGGCATTCACCGATCGCCAGAAGAAGCTTCTCGACGCCGCCGCCGAGGCGGCGGGAACCAAGCGCACCGCGCCGCGGCTTGATCTCGCCAGGTTCTATCTCGCCAACGACATGTACGCGGAGGCCAAGGGCGTTCTCGACGTGACCCTCAGCGACGAACGGCCGACCGCGGACGATACCACCGGCGTCGTCATGCGTGCGGTCGCCGACATCATGTTGGGGCGCCCGGAAGACGGGCTCAAGGATCTCGCCAATCCGATCGTAGGCAATCAAAACGGCGCCCAGATCTGGCGCGCGGTCGCTCGTGCCAAGGAGGGCAAGTGGGCGGAAGCGCGTGAGAGCTTCCGCAATGCCGACAACGCAATCGGTACGCTGCCCGTCGAGCTGCAGCGGGTGGCGTTGAAAGAAGCGGTCCGCTCCGCGATCGAGGCCAGAGATTTTGCCGGTGCCGCCAATTTTCTCAACGAGTTCGACACCATCGGCGTGTCGGACGGTGTGCAAGCGGAGATCTCGGTGCTGACGGGAAGGCTGGCCGAGGGGCTCGGTCGCGGCGATGAGGCGCTCTCCGCCTATCGCACCGCCGCGGCATCGTCGGATCGATCGGCGGCGGCCCAGGGCAAGCTGCGCGAGGTCGTCCTGCGCTATCAGATGGGCGACCTCAAGGCTACCGACGTGATCACCGAATTGGAAACGCTGACCACCATTTGGCGCGGCGATGAGACCGAAATCGAGGCGTTGCAGCTGCTGGCTCGCCTCTACACCGAGGAAGCGCGCTATCGCGATGCGTTCTACGTCATGCGTACTGCGATGCAGGCGCATCCGAACTCGGAGATGACGCGCCGGATCCAGGACGAGGCGGCGGCGACATTCGATTCCCTTTTCCTCGCCGGCAAGGGCGACGCCATGCCGGCCATCGATGCTCTGAGCCTTTTCTACGATTTTCGCGAGCTGACCCCAATCGGCCGTCGCGGCGACGAGATGATCCGCCGCCTCGCCGATCGCCTGGTGAGCGTTGACTTGCTCGATCAGGCGGCGGAGTTGCTGCAGCATCAGGTCGACCATCGCCTGCAAGGCGCGGCGCGCGCGCAGGTGGCGACACGTCTCGCCGTCATCTATCTGATGAATCGCAAGCCCGATCGCACGCTGGGGACGCTGCGCTCCACGCGGACGGCCGATCTCTCCAACGAATTGCGCAACCAGCGTCTTTTGCTAGAAGCGCGCGCGTTGTCGGACACCGGGCGCCACGACCTCGCGCTCGAAGTCATTACCAATATCGAAGGCAAGGAAGCGACGCGCTTGCGTTCGGACGTGCTGTGGGCGGCCAAGCGCTGGCGGGAATCAGCGGAGCAGGTCGAGCTGCTCTATGGCGACCGTTGGCACGATTGGCAACCGCTCAATGACGCAGAGCGCGCCGACATCATGCGCGCGGCGATCGGCTACGGGCTCGCCGAGGACCGCTTGGGCATGCAGCGGTTTCGCGAAAAGTACGCGGCGAAGATGTCTGAGGGGCCGGACCGGCATGCCTTCGATGTCGTGACCTCGCCGCGGGGCTCGAACGGCGCCGAATTCCGCGACATCGCCAAGACGATTGCGTCCGTCGACACTCTCGACGCATTCCTCCGCGATATGCGGGCGCGCTATCCGGAGACCGGCGCGTTGACCTCAGTCACGTCCTCGCCGCCGCAACCCCCTGCCCAACTCAACACCGCGCCGCAGCGTCCGCCCGGCCCGCAGACCCGTGCCTCGCAACCGGGTGTCAACGGGGGTCGTGTCGCCACGCGGTGAGATTAGCGCGCCACGGTCAAGTCCCGTAACTCTGCACCAGACTACCCGCCACCAACGTCCAGCCGTCGACCAGAACGAAAAAGATCAGTTTGAACGGCAGTGATACCACGACCGGCGGCAGCATCATCATGCCCATCGACATGAGCACCGAAGCGACGACGAGATCGATGATGAGAAAGGGCAGGAACAACAGGAATCCGATCTCGAAGGCACGCTTGAGTTCGGAAATCATGAAAGCGGGAACCAGAATACGCAGCGAGAGATCTTCGGCGCGTGCCGGACGCGGCTCGCGTGAGAGATCCATGAACAGCTGCAGGTCTTTTTCCCGCACGTTCTTCAGCATGAAAGCATGAAAGGGTTCCGACGCGCGGCCGAATGCCTGCTCGGTCGTGATCTGATCGGCGAGGAGCGGGCGCACGCCGACGTCATAGGCGCTCTGGAAGACCGGCGCCATGACGAAGCCGGTGAGAAAGAGTGCCAGCGAGATAATGACGGAGTTCGGCGGAGCGGTCGCGGTTCCGAGCGCCGTCCGCAACAGCGACAGCACCACCACGATGCGGGTGAAGGACGTCACCATCACCAGGATCGACGGAGCGAGCGACAGCACCGTGAGCAGCGCGATGAGCTGGAGCACGCGCTCGGTCAGGCCGGCACCTTGACCGAAGTTGATGCTGATGTCCTGCGCGGCGACCGGTGTCGCCGTGATCAGGGCCAGCGCTGCGATCGAGGCTATGAGAACCGCTACTCCGACCACTCCCGTCGCAAGACGGACGCGGCGGTCGGCCGCGGCTGCCGTCACGTCTTTCCTGCAGGACGGCCGAGCAGACTGGCCATTTCCGCCTCGAGACTGTCGTAGACCGCCTTCGGCGACGCCGGCTTTCCGTCAGGACGCGGTGGCCGCGGCTCGCTCGCCGCAGGGCGTGGAGGCGGCTGCTCGGCGGCTCCGCTCGCGCCGCCGTTGATCGCGGGAGGGCCGCTCGCGATGCCGGCGGCGCCACCGTTGATTCCGGTCAATCGGGGCGCGGGTTTGATTTCAGGAGCGGGTTTTGCCGGCTCACCAGTGCGGGCGCCGGGCGACTGACGCAGCGCGGCTTCCAACCGCTGCGCCATCTCCGTCAAATTTTGGTCGGTGGCTGCTGTCGCTTGCGGGGTCGGCGCAGCTTGTGGCGGGTTTCGTCGTGGCTCGCGTAGTGCACCTTCTGCAGGCGCGGCCGGTCCCGGCGTTCGTCCAAGCTCTGCCGCGAGGCCGGCCAGAGGATCTGCCGCATGTGCGGCGCGCGGCATCGGTTCGGGCTGTGGCTGCGTTGCTTGCGGCCAAGCGATCGTTTCGTCCGGTGTTGCTGGGCGCGACTGCCGCGCCGCGGGCTCAGGTTGCACAGGCCACATGGTTGCGTCCGCCATTGCGCGTGACGGCTCCGCTCCGGCGGCCGCGCGTGTCTGCGGCGCATCGCGCGTTGCCCCGACTGCGACCGCGCGAAGAATGTTCGGCTCGACCACGACGTCAGAGGGCCCGCCGATCATCAAAAGGTGTTCGACGTTGTCGCGGCGAATAAGCACCAAGCTTCGCCGTGCATCGATGCCGGCAACCTCGATCAGGGCCAGGCGCGGTTGGCGTCCGCGCAAGGCGGTGGTCCCGAGCCGTCCGGCGCTCACGTACCGCACGAGATAAAAGACGCCGCCGGCCAGCGCGATTACAATCATCAACGCGAGCAGGACCTTCGCAGCGATCGGCATTTCTGCGCCGAAGATGGTCTCCATCGCTTACTTCCTCTCTCGCAGTGTCATCTCGGTCTCTATGTTTGCCCTGTCACACACCTGGACGCGTGAGCCAAGCCAAGTCAAAGCGTTAACGGCACGGGGTAAGATTTGCCGTCCCATCGGTTTGCGAATCAGTTAGCGTAAAGAAGAGCTTCGCCCGCATATCCCACCCTGTGAACCATTTTCTGGGTAAACGGCGGATTAAAGGCAAAAGCCGCGAAAAACGCTTGTTTACCCCCCATTAACCATACACCCGGCAAAGTCTGCCTACCCCCGCAACATCAGGGGACGCGGGGCCGCGAGGGGCTGATGCCGATCTCAGACATGCCGATTTTCTCCATGCTGCGAAGCAGGATGCAATGGCATCAGGAGCGCCAGCGCGTCCTGTCGGAGAACGTCTCCAATTCGGACACACCGAATTATCGACCACGAGACCTCACCGCGCTGAAATTCGACCCTTCGGTACCGCCGGCGCTTGCGCCCTTGAGTCTCGCGCGGACCAATAATGGGCACATTGCGGCTACCGTCAGCACCGGGCCGCTCCCGGGACGCGGAACGGGATATGACATCCGGCCCGCCGGCAACGCCGTCAATCTCGAGGACGAGATGATGAAAGTGGCATCAAACCAAATGGATTACCAGGCGGCGACCGCGCTCTACACGCGCAGCCTGGGCCTGATCAAGATCGCGATAGGTACAAAATAAACCTGTGAGAACAGGCTCTTATGCACACAGCCAGGCCCAATAGCAACGTGGAGACCAGCATATGGACTTCGTGAAATCGATGGGGATTGCCGCGTCAGGCTTGCGCGCGCAGGCCGGCCGGATGCGGGTGATCTCCGAGAACATTGCCAACTCCGACTCGACCGCGCAGCAGGCCGGCGGCGACCCGTATCGTCGCAAGATTCCTACGTTCAACTCCCAGCTCGACCGCACCCTCGACGCCAGGGTGGTGTCGCTGGGGCCGGTGCGGACCGACCCGAGCGATTTTCACGTCAAATACGAGCCGGGCCATCCGGCGGCGGATGCGGCCGGCAATGTCAAGTTGCCCAACGTCAATCCGTTGATCGAAATGACCGACCTGCGCGATGCGCAGCGATCCTATGAGGCAAACCTCAACGTCATCGGGGCGACGCGACGCATGATCGCACGCACGCTCGACATCCTGCGCGGTTGATTGGGAAGCACGTCATGGCGACACCCGGAATTGCGGCGAATGCCTACGCGCAGCTTGCGCGTCTCGGCGATCAGGCGGCAAGCAATCTCAGCAGGACCGTCGGCGATTCGACGGACGCGGCGAGCGGGCCGAGTTTCGGCGAGGTGCTCAAGAATGCGATCGAATCGGTCGCCGAAGCCGGCCGAAAATCCGACGCGCAGGGTCAGGCTCTCGCCGCGGGAAAAGCGGACCTCATCGACGTTGCCACCGCGGTGTCAGAGACCGAAACCGCCGTTCAGGCGCTCGTCTCCGTGCGCGATAAGGTCATCGCCGCCTATCAGCAGATCCTGCAGATGCCGATTTAGCCGCGTCGCGACGGGACGCGTGCAAGAGCACAGCGCCGACGAGGCGCAAGCAATCCGTCGGATGGAGAGAGCATGACCGGGCCTGAAGTCCTCGACGTTGCGCGCGATGCGGTGTGGACGCTTGTTGTCGTCTCAAGCCCGATCATGCTGGTGGGGCTGCTGGTCGGCGTGGTCATTTCCTTGTTCCAGGCGCTCACACAGATCCAGGAGATGACGCTCGTATTCGTGCCGAAGATTCTCGCGATTTTCGCCGCCATGTTGATCCTGTTGCCGTTCATGGCGGACGCGCTGAATTCCTACATGATGCGAACGACCGCACACATCGTCGGGGGGTGAGCAAGCCGAACAAAAATGCGCGTCGATGTTTCCTTCCTGCCCGCGCTGGCCGCCGCCTTCATGCTGGTGTTCGCCCGCATCGGCACAATGGTGATGTTGCTGCCCGGGCTCGGCGAAGTCAGCATTCCCGTCCAGTTGCGGCTGACCGCCGCGCTACTGCTCGCGGCAATTTTTCTACCTTTGCACCGAGATGCCTATCAAATCGATCTCAAGGCTTTTGGGCCGGTGTTCATTCTTTTCGCCGAAGAGCTGCTGATCGGCGCCCTGCTCGGCTTCACGGCGCGATTGACCATCTCTGCGCTGCAAGTCACGGGCTCGATTGTCGCACAACAACTCGGTCTCGGCTTCGTTACCGCCGTGGATCCCACCCAGGGACAGCAGGCGGTCATCGTCGGCAACTTCCTCACCATCCTCGGAATCACGCTCATCTTCGCGACCGATCTGCACTATCTCGTCATCGGCGCCCTGCACGACAGCTATACGTTGTTCCGGCCCGGCGAAGTGCCCTTGAGCGGCGACATGGCCGCGCTGATCACCCGCACCGTCGAAGGCGCATTTCGTATCGGTGTGCAATTGTCCGCGCCGTTCCTCGTGTTCGGGCTGCTGTTCAACGTCGCGCTCGGCCTGCTCGCGCGGCTCATGCCGCAAATGCAGGTCTTCTTCGTCGCCATGCCGCTTATGATCTTGGCCGGTCTGGTCATTTTCGTGATCGTCGTCGGTGCCATGATGTCGACCTATCTCGTTTACGTCGAAGACGTGTTGCACCAACTCGCGCCACACATCTAGAGCACACAAGACTCTGAGGCACACGGCGGACGATGGCCGAAGACCAAGACGATACCGAAAGAACAGAAGACCCTACGCAGAAACGGCTCGACGAAGCCATTGAGCGCGGCGACGTCGTCAAGAGCCAGGAGGTCAATACCTGGTTCGTCATCGCCGCCGCGGCTCTCGTGCTGCTTGCGTTTTCCGGACCGATGGGAGCGGACCTCGCGACCAGCATGCGTGGCATCATCGCCAATTCCTACGGGTTCAGGGTCGAAGGCGGCGACCTGCTGCGTTTGGTGGGAAAGATCTGCATGGAGGTGGTCGCAGCGGTTGCGTTGCCGATCCTCCTGCTC
>Ga0126381_100009555_pt1 | contig 10889 bp, 8 predicted proteins | sample PanSoiMetPlot_28_FD_96465 | JGI IMG/M metagenome (GOLD analysis project Ga0126381, IMG submission 96465) | Tropical forest soil microbial communities from Panama - MetaG Plot_28 | ecosystem: Environmental > Terrestrial > Soil > Tropical forest > Bulk soil | place: Panama | collected 2016-02-17
CGCATGGAATAGCCGAGCGCGAAATTCCGGTCAGCAGTCTGCCGCTCGGACAGGTAGACAGCGTTGTTAAAACCAGGTCGCCGACCGCCAGACAGTCGCTCCCAGGTCGCGGCCACGTGGTCGAACCTGTCGGCCATGTCGTCGTCCGGCCTGATCAGCGAGGTGATCATGATCGCACCGGCGTTGACCATCGGGTTATGCGGCAGGCCCTTGGGGTTCAGGGCCAGCTCGTTGAACGACTGGCCGGACGGTTCACGGCCGACGTGCTGGTGCACTGCCTCGGTGCTGTGCTCGTCCAGAGCCAGGCAGTAGCTCACCGTCTTCGAAACCGACTGCAGGCAGAACGCGGTCGTCGCCTCGCCCGCCGAGAACCGCTGCCCGTCCACGGTACATACCGCGATCGCGAGCTGATCGGGGTCGACGCGCTTGAGTTGCGGGATGTAGTCCGCAACCGCGCCAGACGTGACCGGCAGCAGCTCGTCATATATCCGGCCAATGTCGGCGGTTAGGGCGGCGAAGTCGGGCACGGCGAGATTGCCCTCGACTGCGCGCCTGATCAGGCTGCTATTGTGCCGGGCGATCGCCTTGAACTGCGCAAAGCTGATCTGCCTGGATGCCCCGTCGGCACCGGCGAGACCGGCCATTGTCTCCGCGATCCGTGGATCGTCGGGCCGCAGTCCGCTACGCTCCAGCCGGCTGAGAACCTCGAGCGGCGAAATGCGCCCATCCCTATCCGCGCCGAACGAGTCGAACAGGTTCCGGTAGGTGGCATCGGTGCCCGCCATGCCGGTCGGTCGACGGGCTCCGGCCATTGCCCTGGCCGTCATGATCGTCGGCCCTCGATGCTCGGAATCTGGCGCGGCGCCGCCGCCAACTCGGGAGCGCCGTGTCGCGGATGAGCCGGTCGTCCGCGACGGGGGTGACGGGCGAGCCTGTCGCGCTGAGCGCGGCGGAGCAAGTCCTCTTGGTATGCCTGGGCCAGGTACTGGCTCATGGCGGGATACATCGTGGTCTCCTTGGATGGCCTGGTGAGTGTGGCCTTCCGAGGATGCGGTCCCGGCTTGACCGCGCGCATCTGTCGACTGTGCAGTCTTCGGCCCGCAGAGTGTTTAGAATTCCGCAGGCGGTTGTTCAGCGCCTCTACGGGTCCAGCAGCCCGGCCCGCTCAGCAAGTGCCGCCGCCTGGACACGCCCGGAGACGCCGAGCTTGCGCAAGATATTGGTGACGTGCACACCGGCGGTGCGCTGGCTGATGAAAAGCTCCGCGCCGATCTGGGCATTAGTCTTGCCGGTGCCAACCAGCCGGAGTACCGCCAGCTCGCGTGGCGTGAGGCCGTACTGGGTATTCGCGTCAGCGGGCGGCGAAGTGCTGAGCGTGACGACATCCTGCGACTGCAAGGGGATCCTCGCTCGCTCCGCGAGTGCCCGGACCTGCGCCAGCAGTGGCTGGTGACCATCTGCGGCGCCCGCGGCCGCCCGGAGTGCTCCGGCCGCCGCCGTGCTGGGCTGCCCCTCCTCGAGCTGCGCCTGTGCCTGCCGCCACCACGCGTACCCGGCCCGGTGCGGATAGCCCAGGCCATCCCAGATCTTCGCCGCTCTGGCCCAGGTTTCGGGATCGTTGCTTCCCGCCAGCCTGGCCCGTTCTGCCTCCCAGGTAGCACGCTCGCCAGGGATAGCGGCCGCGAACGGATGGTCGGCGAACGGAGCGCCGCCCATCTGCTGCACCCAGTCGGCCAGTCCGTCGCCCGCCGCGACAGCATCTTCGGCGCCGTGCCGATCTCCGCGAGCTCTGGCCTGCTCGGCGAGGTCGGCACACGCCCGCATGCCCGCCGCCAGCAGGCGGCCGCAGAAGATCGTCCAGTCGGGGACCTCGAACAAGGAGAGAACCTGCCGGACTTCCGTGAGCGCGTCGCCGGGTGCCCCCACCCACAGCGCCAGTTCCGCTGCTTGCTGCGCAGACTCGCGGGCCAGCTCGACCTGCTGATTCGGGCCGACACACGCCCGAATCTGGTCACGCCGCAGAGTCGCTGCATCGATGTCGCCCTGCAGCAGGTCGATCTCGGCGCGGGCCCGGTGCACGACCCAGTGGTCGAGGTCTGGCGGGTCGGCGGTCAGCGGTCCAATGAGCGCGAAAGCCTCCCCGGTGCACCCCAGCGCGAGCAGCGCCTCGGCTGTATTCGCGGTCAGCATGCTGGCCTGCCAGGAATCCTCCAGCCCGGATTGCCGCGCGACCTCAAGTCCGCGGATCCCCTCGTCGGCGGCGCGGCGGAACCTGGCCAGCTTGACCTGCGCATCGCTGTCACCCACCGCGACGCGGAGAACCGCCATGCCGTCCTCTGATGCCCCGGCCAGCGCGTGTGCTCGGGCTAGCAGGGCCTGCCCTTCTTCGACACGCCCGCTCATGCAGTTCACATGGGCGAGGAGGGCCAGGATCCGGGGCACCAGCCCCGTGGCGCCAGCAGCCTCGGCCATGGCCAACGCCCGGTTGAGCAGCACAACCACCTGATCGCCGTCGTCCGCCGAGAGCAGGAAGGAAACGGCGTAGTCGAACCGGGCCGCGGCATGCTCGGCCGACGGGGGTGTCTGATCGAACAGAGCAAGCGCACGCTCCAGGAGCGCGCGCCCGGCGGCTGGCGCGTTGAGTGCGCGGAAGAACGCCGCGCGGTGGTGCGCGATCGCGGCAGTGGTCAAGTCCTCATGATCCGCGAACTCGCGGTAGGCGTGCTCCGCGAGTTCGCCGGCGTGCTCGCTGTCGCCGGAGTTGTGGAGCGCGTCCACCGCACGCACATAGAGCCAGCACAGGGTTTTCCCCGCAACCTCCGCGGCGTTGAGCACATCTGGCCACAGGCGGATGGCGCGTTGCCAGTGGGCGGCCGCCTCGGCGTGACCGAATATCCGCTCGGCTGTCCTCGCAGCGGCGATCCGGGACTGCAGTTCGCTGGCGGGACGGCGAGCTGCCTGCCAGTGCTCGGCGGCCTCGGCCGCCACTGCGTCGGCCCCCATCGCGGTGAGTGCCTGCGCCGTGCGCTCATGCAGAAGCAGCCGCTGCGCAGGCAATAGCCCTCCTGACACGGCCTCGGCGAGCAGGGCATGCCGTGGTCGGTGTCCCTGACCGGGATCAACGTCGGCTAGCAGCCGCGCCCTGGAAAGCTCATCGAGCGCGCGCATCGTCGCCTCGATGCCCAGCCCGGTGACAGCTGCTAGCAGATCCTCGCCTGCTGGCCGACCCATGACGGCCATCGAATTGAGGAGCGCGCGGGCGTCTCCTTCGCTCTTCGCCGCACGGGCCAGCAGCACGTCCGTCAGCCGATGCGGCAGCTCCGTCGGGACTCGTAGCTGATCATCAGGCGCGAAGCTGGTCAGCGCCGCGGTCACGAGCTGCTCCGTAAAGAACGGGTTCCCTTCCGCCCGAATGAATAGGTCATCCACGACGTCAGAGGTCACGGACCCGCCAGCCAGGGCAGCGGCCTGTCCAGCCACCTGCGCTCGGGACAGCCCTCCCAGCCGGACCTCCTTTGTCCCCGCTGCGCTGCGGACCTGCGCGAGCCAGCCTGCGACCTCGGGTGGCAACGCCTCGTCAGCGCGGCACGTCACTACAATGCTCACCGCGTCCTGAAGCCCGGTCTTGTAGAGGAAGGTCAGGAAATCCAGCGTCTCGCTGTCCGCCCAGTGCACGTCCTCAATCAGGAGCCCGAGTCCGGCCTGGGCTTGTTTGGCGACTTCGCCCAGGAGGTCCGCAACGCCCGCGAACAGTCGCCCGCGCAGCCACTGATCACTCCACTCAGCGGAGCTGGAGCCGCCATCGTCGGTGGCTAGCTGCGGCAACAGCCGGCCTACTTCCTGCCGGGCGAACCCCGGTAGCGCCGTCAGCGCCGACTCCATGACCGCGCCGCCATCAAGTCTGGCCAGTTCGCGGAGGGCGGACGTGACCGGGAGCATCGGCAATGTCGCCGCCAGCGGCAGGCATTCGCCCCGGACCGTTAGCATCCCGGCCGCCGCAGCCAAAGACATGCCCTCCGCGGCAAAACGAGTCTTACCTATTCCCGCATCGCCCACCACGAGCACAAGTCGGACGTCCTCGCTCAGCGCCCGTGCGAGCAGCGCCAACTCGGGCTCCCGGCCGACGAATACCCCCCGCCTTGCCATGCCCACAGCACACCAGCCGGATGGCAACCGGTCAATTTGATCGGCTGGCGCGCCAGCCAGCGGCTCTCGGCCAGCGGGTCTGGTGCTGGACACCCAGCGGCGCTGACCACCGCGCGGGGGAGTTCTAAACACCGGGCTGGCCAAGCACTGCATGACTGACAGATGCGCGCGGGTGTGCCGTGGCCGCATCCTCGGAGGACCCCATCTGAAGGCTCCATCCAGACCGTGTCGCTGTCGCGGCGCGGACCACTGACAAGCAGCATGACCACGACGGCAGGAGGGACAGCTCGATGAGTCTCCGGCTCGGCGCCGCAGCGCCTGATTTTGTAGCAGAGACGACGGACGGAAGGATCCGGTTCCATGAGTGGATCGGTGACTCGTGGGCGGTGTTGTTCTCGCACCCGAAGGACTTCACCCCGGTGTGCACCACCGAGCTCGGCTCCGTCGCGAAGCTGAGCCCCGAGTTCCAGCGCCGGAACGTGAAGCTCATCGGCCTGTCGGTGGATTCTGCCGCGGACCACTATGCGTGGCTTGATGACATCGAGAAGACCCAGGGCGCGCGGCCCGGATATCCCATCATCGCCGACACCGATCTGAGCGTGTCCAAGCTCTACGGGACGCTGGAAGCCGACGCCGAGGGCGACGCCTCGTCGCGATGCGCGATGGACAACCGGACCGTGCGTAGCGTCTTCGTGATAGACCCCGACAAAAGAGTCAGGCTTATCACCATGTATCCCATGCAGACCGGGCGCAACTTCGACGAGATGCTGCGAGCAGTCGACTCGATCCAGCTAACGAGCTGCCATCCGGTCGCGACGCCAGCAGGCTGGCAGCCGGGCGAGGACGTGATGATCAACCTCATGGTGTCAGACGAGAAGGCGAAGCTGCTTTACGGCGAGTTCACAGCACCCGCGCCCTACATCCGGATTATCCCCCAGCCTCAGTGAGTGAGGATGCCTGCATGCAGGCCGTGGCTAGTCGAGTTCTTGGCCGGTCAGCTCAGTGCGCCGGCCAATGCCCAGCTTGCGGTATGCATGCGCGAGATGTGTCTCCACGGTGTTCAGAGACAAGTACAGCTCCGAGCTGATCTGCCTGTTGGTTCGACCGGCCTTGGCGAGGCGAGCGACTGCCTTCTCCTGAGGACTGAGCTGCCCGGGGGGGATGCGGCCGGCGCGGCCGCCGGCCCGCCGAAGCTCGGTTTGGGCCTGGTCGGCGTGCCAGCCGGCGCCGCAGGCCTGTGCGTGCTGCAAGGCAGCCGTCAGGATCTTTCTGGCCTTGTCGCGCTGAGCCCGCCGGGCCAGGACAGCTCCGTACCCGGTGAGCGTCCGTGACTGGACCAGCGGCATCGGCACGTCTCGCAGCAGTCGAAGGGCATGGGCGAAGGCGGCTTCGGCGGTTTCGAGGTCGCCTTCGTGGGCGGCCAGGGCACCCCGCCCCGCGGCGGCCGTCGCCGCCGGCCACCGGCTTGGCAGTGGGCATGCCGCTAGCCGATCGACCATCCGCCTAGCTTCGGCCGGGCGGTCGGCCGCCAGGTAGGCGGCGATGGCGTCAGCTGCATGCGGGATGTGCGACGGGTCGGCAATACCCCACTCGTCGGTGTGATGTTGCAGTGAATCGAACATCGAGCACGCGGCGTCAATACGGCCCTGGCGGTAGGCAAGTGTGGCGCGCAGCCTCAGCTGATAACCGGTTGCCAGGTACCATTCCGGGCTGACAGCCTGATCGACATAGCCGGCGACGTCGGCTAGCTGTCCCATTTCCAGGAGCACCAGGCCCTTCGCACCTCGGGCCAGCGGCAGCCCGATCGGCAGTAGCTCTCCGACGTCGCAGGCGCGGTCGGCCATATTGAGCGCCTCGTCCAGCCGGCCGAGCCGAAGGAGCATGTCGGCACTGGACAGTGCCGCGTGGAATAGCAGGAACGGCTCAGAGCGGTCCTCGGCGACCCGGAGCGCGTCGCTGAGCAGTCGCTCGGCCAGCGGGAAACGCTCCGCCCAGACCGCGATGTCGGCTGGTACAGCGGCTGGGTCCAGGCCCCAATGCGCGGCGTCAGCAGCGGATGCCACCGGCACCGGGGTGCTCGCGGCCCTCTCGGCAGCGCTCAGGCCGGCGGAGTCGCCCGAAAGCCATGCGCACAGCGCCCAGGCCGCCTCGGCACAGGATTGCTGGTACCGTCGGACGCCGACAGCGACTTTGCGGGCCCGCATCGCTATAGGCAGGGCGGTCCTCGGACCTAGCCGGGCCCAGCTCTGCAGCGTGTGGTCGAGCAGCGCGTCAAGGGCAAGTTCGGCATCGCTGCTACCGGCCGCGGCGGCCACGATGTCGAAAAGCTCGCCGGCCCGCCCCACCGCCCCGGTGTGGAAGGCTATCTGGCCGAGCAGTAGCTGTGCGGATAGCCGGGTCGGCGAGGGCAGCCCAGGATGAGCGAGGACGCGGTCGAGCAGCTCTGCCGCGGATTCCCAGGCGCCGCCGGCCAGCAGCGCATGGGCCAGATCGATCTGCAAGGCAACCGGGGCAGTGTGACCAGCCAGCCTGACCCCGGCATCGAGGTACCGGCGAGCGGCCTGCACCGCGCCTGCGTGGAGGGCGGCCCGGCCGGCGCCGGTGAGCGCCTCGATCGCCTGCGCGTCGCCGAACAAGTCGGCGGCGATGGCGTGCTCGGCGGCCTCGCCGATCGGCACGCCGGTGATCAGGAGGGTCCGCAGCGCCCGTTCATGGAGGTAGGCCCGCGCCGGTGGGGCGAGGTCGTCGTAGATTGCCTGGCGGATCAAAGCGTGCCGGAAGCGGACCCACCCCGCTTCGTCACCGCGGAACAGTCCGGCGCCGAACAATGCCTCACTTGTGGCGGCGGCCCGCTCGGCCGGCAGATCGGCGATCTCTGCAGCGACCGTCGGCCGGAACCGGGTGCCTAGCACGCTCGCCGCGCGCAAGTACCGCTGCGCGGTGGCATCGGCAGCGGAAAATCGCGCCAGCAGCAGGCGGCGGGTTCCCTCGGCCCCAGCCAGGCCGCCCGCTTGACCTTGCTCGCCCGCGACGAAGTTTGGTCCTGCCAGCTCCAAGAGCAGCGGATTGCCATCACAGACTGCCACTATTCGATCGGCTGCGTTGTCGTCGATGTCGCTGAAATGATCCCGTACCAGGTCCAGTGCCGCCGGGTCGGTGAGCGGAGCAAGCCGCTGGATTTCAGCTGTGCCGCGGGAGGCCAGCTGCTCCGCTGCGTGCAGCGCGGAGTCGGGCCACGGCCGCGCCGTGGCCACGATCGCCAGCGCTAGCGAGGGTGCCCGTCGGCACAGCAAGTGCACGCATGTCAGTGAGTCCGGGTCAGCCCAGTGCAGGTCATCGAGGGCAAGCAGCAGCGGCCGGTCAGCGGCAGCCCGGCAGACTTGGCGCAAGGCGTCGAACATCCGGCTGGCCGCGGGCAGGTCGCCAGCCACGTCTGCGGCGGCCAGTGCGTCCTGGCCGCCAAGCACCTGTCCGATCAGCCCGTAGGGCAGGGATGCCTCCACGGCATCACCGGTGCCCATCCGGACATCAAAACGGGTCTCGGCCTCGGCCACCGCCATCTGCAACACACTGGTCTTGCCCAGGCCCGCGGGTGCCGCCACGAAAACCGTGCCCCCGCGACCAGTGAGCGCGCCGTCGAGCAGCCGCCGCACTGCCGCGGCGACCGTCTCGCGCTCATAGAAGCGATTGTTCACCAGCTCCATTGTCGCGTTGCCCTTGCTCTCGCCTGCAGCCACCGCGGCCCCGTTCCACCGGCTGCTCTGGCTAAGGATCACCGGTCGCCGTGATGACAGCGGACCGTTCCCCTGTGCGTGACGTCGCATGATCACCACGCGCCGGGATGACCAGGGGGTGGTCGTACCGGCAGCGTTGAAGGCATGGAAAACATGAACACATTCGTTCTCGTGCATGGCTCCTGGCAGGGCGCCTGGAGCTGGGATGGTGTGCGGGACCACCTGCGCGCCCACGGCCACCGAGTCATCGCGCCTGCCCTGCCCGGGCGGGGGGACATCGGCGAGGACCGTTCCTGGATCGGTCACGAAGACAACGTGGCGGCCGTGCTCGCCACCCTCGACGCCGACTGCGCTGGCCCAGTCGTCCTTGTCGGCCACAGCCTTGGCGGAGCGGTCGTGAGCCAGGTCGCGGACAAGCGCCCGGACCGAGTAGCCCAGCTCGTCTACTGTGCGGCTTTCGTCCTGGAAGACGGGGAGTCGGCCGGCGATGTCATGCCTGAGCAGATGCGCACCGCCATCGCAGAGCTCGCACTGAGCCGCGCCGACCGCGCTATCCCTATGCCGTGGGAACTGTGGCGGGCCAACTTCATCCAGAACGCAAGCGAGCAACTGGCCAGGGACAGCTTCACTCGGCTGGTCCCCGAACCGTACCGGCCGGTGTTCGAGCCCATTCGGTTGCGCCGCCGGGTGCACCGCGAACTGTCCAGCACCTTCCTCGCGTTCACCCATGACCAGACGATGCCGCCCGGGTTCTGGCATCCGGGCATGGCCAGCCGGCTCAACGGCGCCGCAATCGCGGAGATCGACGGGGACCACGAAGTACTCCTCACAGCGCCGGACCGGCTCGCCGAGGAACTGCGCCGCGTCGCCATGGGTCCCAGCTAGCCGACCGCCTCCGGGCGGGCCGGGGTTCCTAGCCTCCTCAACGCCTGCTACCGCCATCGCCTGAGGCAAAGGAGAACCAGTGCAGGTCCACGCTGACAGCCCGAGCGACTATCGGACTCGCTTCGAGGCAGACGCCATCCCTTTCATGCGGCACATGTATCCCGCCGCGCTTCGACTGACAGGCAACGAGTACGACGCCGAGGATCTCATCCAGGAGACCTTCACCCGGGCCTATCAGAAGTTCGGGCAGTTCGCTCCGGGCACGAACTTGCGGGCCTGGCTCTACCGGATCATGTCGCGCGTTTTCTTCAGCATGTGCCGGACCCGCAGCCGCAGACCAGCGGAGGTGCTTGCCGCCAATGTGCACCAGGCTGTGCGCGACCATGCTGGGCTCGTTCCGGCATCACGCTCTGCAGAGGCGCGGGCCCTCGAAGGCGTCTGCGAGTCCACAGTCATGCGCGCGCTCCGCGAGCTGGCGCCCCAGTTCAAGACCGTCATATATCTGGCAGACGTCGAGGGTTATCCCTACGCCGACATTGCCGCGCTGACGGGCGCTCCGCTGGGATCCGTCATGTCCCGCGTCCACCGCGGGCGGCGGATGCTTCGCACGAAGCTCCGTGACAGGAGTACTCCGGGGGGACTACCGGTGCAACAGCTCAGCTGTGGGTGCTGAGCAGCTCAGTACTCCCGCGCCCGTTGTGTTCAGGTGGCAGCGGATCTTGCGTGGAGTTATCTCCGAGCAGCTCGACGATGAAGTGGCGGCTCTCCACCGAGTCGACGTTGGTGATCTGGTGCGCGCTGAGTCCGGCCTGACCGACGGCACGGTAGGCGACCATGCCCGCCTGCAAGTGCTGTGCGACCGGACGTCCATCGTCGAGCGTGGCGCGGATGATGCTAGGCGCTCCGTAGATCATCAGGTAATCGCTCGCGTGCCGGTGGGGCTGACATGTCTCGCCAGGGGAGAGCACCATCTCCCAGACCCGGACCCGGGCGTTCTCGAACAACAGCGTCGTGCCCACAGGCTCTGCGGTCATCGGACTCACCCTCTTCCTGAATTGACAGGTCCCTGCGATGTTAGCAGGACCCTGTCAATAATGCCAGGACCCTGCTAACATAGCTGGCCATGGCCTCGCTCTCACCGCCGGGCAGCTGGCCAACGATCGGCGAGCTCGGCACCTCTATCTGGCGAACTCAGCGCGCCATCGAGCGCGCTGTCGATGCCTGGCTCGCGCCATTGGGGTTGCCGACTCCGGTGTTCCGCATCCTCCGCCAGCTTGAACACGAGGCCGGCCAGTCAGCTGCTGATCTAGCCCGCAAGCTCGGACTGGCGCCGCAGAGCATCTCCCTCGCCATCGATCAGGCCGAGCGCCTAGGACTGGTCGAGCGGCGTCCGCATCCCGTGCACGGGCGCGTTCGGCAGCTTTTTCCGACCGAGGCGGGCCACGCGACTTACCAGCGCGCTGCATCTGTTATCCGCGCTCTCGAGAGCGAGCTCGGCCGGAGCCTAGACGACGAATCGCGCGCGCAGCTGTGGCATCAGCTCCGCGACCTGACCGACCAAGCTAACTCGCTGACCAGCCGAGAGACAGATTCATCAGGTGATCGAGACACTCGGCGCGAGCGGCGCGACATCAGCTGACGCCGCGCACGGCCAGCACGGTGATCATGGCTGCCACCGCGGTGGTAGCGGTAGGACGCGCGAGCAGCAGCCAGCTGTGCCGCCGTAGGCCGCCGAAAGCCGTGCGCAGGCTCATCCAGGCGGCCTGGACGAGAATCCCGGCCGCCACCGCGAGCACTATCGGCTCGGCCGCATCCGGGATGGCGAGAGCGTCAGCTGTGCCAGCGCCGATGACCGGGCTCACGCACATGAGGGTCAGCCACGCGCCCACCCGGCGGCGTGGCTGAGCGCTGAGTAGCGCCCCGGTGGCGAGACCTTCCCCGAAGGCGTGTGCGGCCAGTGCGATCGCGACTGTTGCCGAGCCGGATAGCGAGATCGCGGCTCCCTCAAGGAATCGGTGAGCTGCCAGGGCCACTGCGGCTACGGAGCCGATGGCTTGCTCCTTGTGCGCGCGGCAGCGGCAACCTACGCGTGCCGCCAGCCCCGCGGCCGCGAACGCCACGAAC
>Ga0126381_100009557_pt1 | contig 10888 bp, 10 predicted proteins | sample PanSoiMetPlot_28_FD_96465 | JGI IMG/M metagenome (GOLD analysis project Ga0126381, IMG submission 96465) | Tropical forest soil microbial communities from Panama - MetaG Plot_28 | ecosystem: Environmental > Terrestrial > Soil > Tropical forest > Bulk soil | place: Panama | collected 2016-02-17
ACCCAGCTCGCCAGACTTCTCGAAATTCTCCAGAAACAACGGTTTGAGTCGCTGAAGAAGTTGGCAGGAATCGAGTTGCATCCTACAGCAGCAGCTCTTCCAGTTCCTTCAGCCGCTTCTCGAACAACTCTAGCGTGCTCTCGATGGGCGCGGGTGTGTTCATGTCCACACCAGCTGCTTTTAATGTTTCGAGCGGAAACTTCGAACCACCGGAACGTAGAAAATTCAGATACAAATCCACGCTGCCCAGCTCGCCGGAAAGGACGCGCTGGGAAAGAGCGACTGCGGCGGAAATGCCTGTTGCATATTTGTAAACGTAAAACGCGTGATAGAAATGTGGAATCCGCAGGCACTCCAGATCGAGCTCGGAATCCAACACGAAGTTTTCAGCAAAATAGCTTTTCAGAAGCTTGTTATATTCCGATCTAAAGACGTCCAGCGTAAGCGCATCGCCGCTGTCCTCGATGGCGTGAATAATCCTTTCGAACTCGGCGAACATGGTCTGCCGGAAAAGTGTGCCGCGAAGCTCGTCAATCTGTCGATTGATGACGTACGCCCGCATCTTCGGATCGCTCGTTATTTCGAGTAGATGATGCGTGAGTAACTCTTCGTTGAACGTCGATGCGACTTCGGCCAGAAAAATCGGATATTCGTAGTCCTGAAACAACTGCGAATTTTGCGAGAACCAACTGTGCATGGAATGCCCAGCTTCATGCGCCAGCGTGTAGACATCAGAAAACACATCTTCCTTGTAATTCATCAGGATGTAGGGCAGCGCGCCGTAGCTGCCGGATGAAAACGCGCCGCTGCGTTTGCCTTTGGTTTCGTAACGATCGCACCAACGCCCGGCGCGCAAACCTTCCGCCAGCACATCGACGTATTGCTTTCCCAGTGGAGCTAGCGCGGCCAAAACAGTCTCAACTCCCTGATCAAAGGTAAAACGAGTTTCGATTTCCGGAACCAACGGCACGTACGTGTCGTAATGATGGAGCTCGCGCAAACCAAGGACGCGGCGGCGCAAATCGAAATACCGAAACAGCGGTTTCAAATTCGCGCGGACCGACTGGATTAATCCATCATAGACCGCGAGCGGCACATCATCGGGAAACAGGGCCGCTTCGAGCGCAGATGAGTAGTGCCTTGCTCGCGCGCGAAACACATCAGTCTTCACTGAATACGCCAGCGCCGTGGCAAGGGTGTACTCGTGGTCGCGAAATTCCGAGTAGAATTGATGGAAGGCCCGCTTGCGCAGCTTAGGATCGCGTTTCACTAAAAACGAGCTGAATGAACTTTGGGTCAGCGGTCGTTCGCGCCCGGTCTCATCAATTAGCGTGCCGAATTTCATGTCCGCGTCAGTCAGCTGCGAAAACGTGTCGTCGTAGCCGCCGAGCGCGACGCTTCCTAGCGCGAGAAGACGTTCTTCAGGCACGGAAAGCACGTGCGGCTTCATCCGGCGAATTTTGCGCAACTTGATTCGCCAATCCTTCAACACCGGCTCGGCAACGAACCGCGCCAACTTCTTATCGTCGATCGCCAGAATTTCCGGAACGATGAATGCGGCTGCCTCGCCGATTTTCGTGAGCAAATTCTGAACCTGCCCGAACCGTGCTAGATATTCGTTATTCGTGCTGTCCTCTGCCAGTTGCAGCGACGCATATTGATAGACACGCTCAATTTTGAGATCGAGCCCCTTCTCAAACTCGAGGACCGCTGCCAGGGTTTGCGCCGACCCCCCTACTCTGCCTTTCCAATTCTGAACTTTTGGATACTCCCGCTGAAGCCAGACGAAATCCTCCTGCCATTTACCGACATCGGCAAAAAGTTGAGTCAGGTCCCATTTATCGGAGTCGGGTATTTCAGCTCGAGTGGAAATGTGCACGACACACTCTCGCACCAAGCCCACGAAGGACGCAAAGGAACACAAAGGCATTACCGTCGAAACCGTTGTCTCCTCCATGCGAGACTCTTTATTGCCGGGTGATGTGCGATTAATTTGAGCGCGCTTTCGAGCAATTGTTTTCCCGGCGAAATTTTGTGCCAGGGCGATGCGCCCGAAGGATGTGGCAAAGGAATCACGTCGAAGCGGTGCCCTGCGCGTTCGCCTCGAAATTTGCGCCCAATCACGCTTTCCAGTCTATAGGGAAAGCTGTCAGCTTCTCCTACAACATCCACACGGTCGATGAATTGCATGATAGCCAGTCGGCCGACCGGGACGATGAGACGCGGCCGCAAAATTCGGACCTCGTCGTCCATCCACGAAGAACAGTTGCGAATCTCGTCCGGCGCCGGAACCCGATCAGTGCCGCTGGAATTTTTGCCGGGAAAACATCGGCAGACCGCCGCGAAATAGATTTTGGATCGAACAGCAGCTTCGTTCATTCCGCAAAATTCTTCGAACCAGCGGAAAAGAGTTTTGCCAGCGGTATGCGCGAACGGTCTTTGCAGAACCGGTTCCCGCGGACCGGGAGCCTGACCAATAATCATTACATCGCTCACGACCGCTCCACCCGACACAGGTGTCGAGTGCATGCGCGAGCAGCGCCGGCATTTCCGCAGCTGCGCCACATGGCGTTCGAGACGCAGCCGCTTTACAGAAACGATTTTCATTCCTGTGAAAGATCGACAATTCAAGTGAGAGCAAGCAAGATTAACGGTCGAGCGGATCCAAATTTTTGTGAAGCGTTGGATTCAAATTCATCGCACGGAGCTGTGCCTTTTTCTGCTTTTGTGGGCGACCTATGCCTATTTTTACCAGTCGACCCAGCATAGTGAGGCGGCCCGCTTCGACCAAATGCGCGCAATCGTTGAGGATCACACCCTGGAAATTAATAAATACTGGTGGAACTCGGCGGACGTAATCCATTACCCGAAGAGTGGCTCGGATCATATTTATCCGAATAAAGCACCAGGGATGACGCTAGTGGCACTCGCGCCCTTCGCGGTTTTATCGCTTTGTCTCAGCGCGCTGCACCTGTTCGGGTTGCCGGAATGGATTTACTGGCACTTGATCGCGTATGTGACAACCATTTTTACTGTCGGCCTCTTATCGGCTGTGGCAGCCATCCTAATTTACAGGCTGCTCAGGCGCATTGCGCCGGACGACTATTTTGCCGCGGTAATCGTGCTCGCAATTTGGCTTGGCACGATGGTTTTTCCGTACTCGACTCTGTTTTTTAGCCATCAATTCTCCGGCGCGTTGCTTGCAATTGCCTTTTATCTTTTGTTCAAAATTAGCCGGGGCGACGTCGAGTCAGACCAGAGACAATCGCTCTACGCGGGCGGGGCGGGGCTGCTGCTCGGTTGGAGCGTCATCAGCGAATATCCTACGGTTATCTTGGCGGCGCTGATTTCAATTTACGCTCTTTGGGGCGTCAACAGTCTCGCACTGCGGCATCGATGTAAATGGAAGCTTCTGGGAATATTCATAGCCGGAGGTATTGCAGCCGGGATCACGCTGGTCCTTTATAATGTCGCCGCTTTCGGAAAACCTTTCTATGTCGCCTACGAGACGTACGCGCGGGCGGGTTCTTCGTTTCCTACGTACGCTCACGGTTGGCTCGGGTTGCAATTGCCGCGGCGAGCACAATTTCTTCATGCTCTTGCCTCGATTACGGTTTATCCGCAAATCGGCATTCTGTATGTGGGCGTGCAGGGTTGGCGTGTCTACGCGTGCAATCCAGTTCTTTGGCTCGCCTTGCCCGGACTAGCGCTGACGATTTCGGATCGGTCATGGCGAGCCGAAGGCATGCTCATCGCAGCAATGACTGTGGGATATTTTCTCTTCATCGCCAGTTATGGAAAATCAATCTATGATTGGGCAGGTGCGAGTTATCTCGGCACGCGCCACATCATCCCGCTCTCGCCGTTCCTCGCCTTTCCCGTTTATTTCGGCGCGCGCCGGCTGCGCGTTGTTTTTTATCCGCTGCTGGCGATTTCAATTTTTTACATGCTACTCGCCACGGCGATCGAGCCGCGCGTGTCTGTGCCGTACGAGAACCCGGCGCGCGATTTTCTGCTTCCCGATTATCTCAGGGGCAATTTTGCGCAGAACACAGCCGCTTTATTCGGCGAGCCGCGGCTAGTCACTAAAGATTCGAGTGCATTCAATCTCGGAAAACTGCTGCGATTGCCGGGTTATCTTCAACTGACACCGCTGTTAATCTGGTGGTTGATCGCAGGCGGCGCGCTACTGATTGCGACGAAGAATCAATATCCTGTCGAAGATCGAGAATTGAGACCGGTCCCTGGGCGGGCGGGTCAATTCTCTCTCAAAATTTCGCTCACGCTCCTTCTTCTATTTGCGGCGGCCATTAACTTGGCGCCGATTGTTCATCACGCGATTGCCTCCTCTCAGCATCGTAATCATGGCCTGTTAGGCAAATATTATACAAACGCGACCTGCACCGGATCGCCGACAGAGATGCAAGTGGACCCCGAAATCGACTTCGACTGGTCGAAAACGATGCCGTTGCAGCCGCCATTCAGCGTGGAATGGTCCGGGAATATCGTTGTCGATCAGCCAGGCGACTACAGTTTTGCCCTTATTGCGGATGACGGCGCGCTCCTCGAGATCGACCGCAGGACGGTGGTAGATGCAACCCGCGTTCTTCTGCAAAAACGAACCGGAAACATCGAGCTATCGGCTGGCTTGCATCCGATTCGAGTGCGCTATTTCAATTTACTGTTTGGGGGCTCGGTCAAGCTTTTCTGGACAAGAACTGGTCGGCCCGAGCAGGTTGTTCCGAGCGAAGTTTTGGTTCCGCCTTCGCCATCACCCACGCGGTAGGCACAACTGGCGTCAGCGCCGGAAGATCGACAATAACAAGCTCAGCACAATGCTGAGGATGATGCAGGTCACGATTGGGAAATAGAACGCGGAATGGTCACGCTCGATACGAATGTCGCCGGGCAACCGGCCCAGCCACTTGGGCGTAAAGCCGCTCCACATTACCAGACCGACGAGCGTCATGACAATGCCGATGACGACCACGAATTTCCCCAGTTCGCGCATTGTCCGTAAGTTGCGCGAATCGGGCGGAGGCACAAGGTTGAGAACCGATGGCGGTGCAGTTTAGAGATTATTACGAGACGCTCGGAGTTCCGAAAACGGCGACCGAGGACGAAATCCGCAGCGCGTTTCGCAAACTGGCGCGGAAATATCATCCCGATGTCGCCAAGGATAAAAAGGCCGCCGAAGAAAAATTTAAGGAAATCAACGAAGCGTACGAGGTTTTGGGCGATCCCGAAAAGCGCAAAAAATACGATCAACTCGGTGCCGACTGGAATCGGCCCGGTGGATTTCAACCTCCGCCAGGATGGCAATGGGAAGGCCAACAGCCGGGTGGCGAATTTTACCAATGGGGCGGCGACGGCGGCGGCGTACAATTCGAGTTCGGCGGAACTGGCTTCAGCGATTTTTTCGAAGCGTTTTTCGGCGGCGGGCGGGGCCGCTCTGCCTTTGGTGGATTCGGTGGGCGTCAGGCAACGGCTGAGCGCGGCGCAGACGTCGAAGCGGACATCATGGTCACATTGGAGGAAGCGCTGCACGGATCGAGCCGTACAGTTTCGCTGCGTCGGGCTGGCTCGAACAAAGTAGAAAATTATCAGGTCAAAATTCCGCGCGGAGTTCATGAAGGTCAGCGCATCCGTCTGGCCGGGCAAGGCGAGCCCGGGACGCGCGGAGGGAAAAGTGGCGATCTATTCCTGCGGGTCCGTCTCGCGCGCCACCCGGATTTTTCGGTCGAAGGGAGCGATTTGATTCATGAAATAAAGATCGAACCATGGCGCGCAGTGCTGGGGAGCGAGCTGATTGTGCCTACCCTTGAAGGCAACGTGCGCCTGAAAATTCCGGCAGGCACACAGGGCGGACAGCGGTTTCGTCTGCGCGAACGCGGTCTGCCGGGCGTCTCGGGAAAACGCGGCGATCTCTACGTCGTTGTGCAAATCAACGTGCCGAAAAAGCTAACTGAACGTGAACGGGAAATCTGGGGTGAATTGGCCAAGCTTCATGGCGGATAGGTAGGGCGGTTCACCGAACCGGCCGTGGGCGATTGAATCAATCGCCGTACTTTGCTCGACAAACCGATGGTGATTGCAGTTAAAGTCTTGCCATGAAAATTTCCCTCGGCTCAGATCACGCCGGTTTCCGGTACAAAGAAAAGGTAAAAGAACTGCTCGGCACACTTGGGCACCAGGTGAAAGACTTCGGTACGTTCAGCGACGAACCAGTCGATTACCCGCTTTTCGTTCGTCCAGCAGCAGAAGCAGTAGCCCGCGGCGAGTGCGAACGTGGAGTCGTGTTCGGCGGCTCTGGAAACGGCGAAGCGATGGTAGCCAACAAAGTGCACGGCGTGCGCTGCGCACTTTGTTGGAATGAGGACGCGGCCCGTCTTTCGCGACAACACAACGACGCCAATGTACTTTCGATTGGTGAGCGCCTGATCCCGGAAGAACTGGCGCTAAACATCGTGCGCATCTGGCTCGCAACACCTTTCGACGGCGGGCGGCACGAGAGACGGGTCGCCATGTTGAACGCGATGTAGGTGGGCGTGGCTCACACGAACCGCCCGAGGCGATTGAGGTCAATACTCTACCTGGTCCATCGATCCGCACAGACGGCGATAAGAAAAACTGCGCTAACAAACGCGTTACTCTGAAAAAACGCACGATTAATTCCGGCCAAGTCCAGCTTTGTTGCGGTTTTGTGCTCGTAAAAGAGCGCCGCCGCAACGATTAGCATCGCGCCGTAATAAACCGCGCCGAGTTTGGCCACGAGCCCAAAACCGATAAGCGCCGCGAAGGTCAGGAGGTGCAGCAACTGTGCCAGCCGAAGACTGCGCGTAATCCCAAGTTTTACGACAAGCGACCGAATGCCCTCACGCAGGTCAAAATCGTAATCCTGGGTGGCGTAAATCACATCGAATCCCGCCACCCAGCAAATTACGCCTGCCGCAAGCACAACCGGCGCAAGATCAACACGGCCCGCCTGCGCGATCCAAGCGCCGATCGGGGCAATGGCCAGAGCGAGCCCGAGAAAAAAATGCGTCGCGCTGGTGAAACGTTTTGTGAGCGAATAGAAAAAAACGGCCCCCAGAGCAGCCGGCGCGAGAATGAAAGTCAATCGATTGATGCCAGCTGCCGCGAGAACAAATCCAGCTGAACTCAGAACGAGCAAAATCTGGGCTGCCGATTTGGAGAGCAACAGATGACGCGAGGCCGTGCGCGGGTTTCGTTGATCGAGCGACCAATCGACCAGGCGATTGAAAAGCATCGCCGCGGTGCGCGCCAACGCCATGCACATCACAACCAGAACCAGAATTCTCAACGACGGCCAGCCATTCGCTGCAACGACGAGCGCGCCGAGGGCGAACGGCAACGCGAAAATCGTATGGGAAAACCGAATCAACCGCAAAAAACGACTGATCGCTCCCTCTCCTGGCCGTCTCATAGTTAATGCAAAAGGCTTTTACAAAAGCTGGACAAGGAAGCGAAGGTTTAATTCGAGCGCGCTTCAGAGATTGCTATTCAGCAAAGCGTGTAACCGCTCGCTTGATTTGGACAAAATGGGTGTGAACCGTTGTGAATCTGTGCGCCGGCGTGCCAAAAATGTCTCGGATCTCGCGAAGAGCGGGGCTGAGAACTGTTCCGCGATTTGAACGGAAGCACGATGGTGATTAGAACTGGCAACGATAACGCCGGCAACACAGCTGTAACCAACAAGCTCAGCGAGCGCTTCTCTCCGCAAAGGAACTGGATCGATAAGATATGTTCCACCGGAACTCGTGAGACCGGTCGAATAAAGCTCGGCTTTAACGCCGGGGTCATAAGCATGCCAGAGAGCGAGATGCGGAGCGATTCGATCGAAATCGGATGCGCGTCGCACAGCACACCCTCAGCTTTCTGGATTCACCGGGAAATGAATGTTCTTAAGATGTTCCGGCACGCGCTTCGTTTGTTCCATCTCGATCTTCTCCGTCGCGGCGTTCAACGCGTCGTAGGCTTCGCGGCTCTTCGACGCACGGCACATGTAAGCGGTGGCATGCGCAAGAGGGATGCGCGCTTCGGGCATCCCGACAAATTCCACCGCTTGTTGCGTAGCAATCGCCAGCGGAAGCGCTTGCGAATCGGCAAGGCCCACGTCTTCGCTGGCGAAAATGACGATGCGTCGCGCGATGAAACGGAAGTCTTCGCCAGCATGCAGCATTTTGGCCAACCAGTACATTGCGCTTTTTTCATCGGAAGCGCGCATGGTTTTAATGAACGCGCTGATTGTGTCGTAATGCGCGTCGCCCGCGCGATCGTACACGACTGCTTTCTGTTGAATGCTTTCCTCGGCAACGGCGAGTGTGAAATGAATCACGCCTTTGGAATCTGGCGGAGTTGTGAGCACGCCGATCTCCAGCGCGTTAAGACATTTGCGGGCGTCGCCGTCGCTTAGTTTCGCAAGATGGCGGCGGGCGTTCTTGTCGATCTTAACGTTGTAATTTCCGAGGCCCCGTTCTTTGTCCGCCAATGCGCGATCGATCAATCGTTCCAGCTGCTCGACGCTGAGCGGGTCGAGTCGAAAAACCTGCGAGCGCGAGACGAGGGCGCTGTTGACGTAAAAGAACGGATTGTACGTGGTCGCGCCAATGAGCCGGAGATTTCCGGTCTCAACGTCCGGCAAAAGAATGTCCTGCTGCGCTTTGTTGAAGTGATGAATCTCATCAATGAACAGAATCGTTGTTCGTCCGGCAGTGCGAAGACGATTTGTGGCCGCGGCGAGCACGCGGCGCATCTCAGCTACGTTGCTCTCGACACCGCTGATTCGAACGAATTTTGCGTGAGTCATCTTCGCAATGATCCGCGCGAGCGTTGTCTTTCCGCTCCCCGGTGGCCCGGAGAAAATCAAGGAGGGCAGACGGTCGGCTTCAATTGCGCGCCGGAGAAGTTTTCCCGACGCCAGAATATGCTCCTGGCCGACAAACTCCTCCAGCGAACGCGGACGCATGCGCGTGGCAAGCGGCGCAGCGTTATCGACCTTATCAAGATCGACATCTTCCCTGACCTCAAAGAAGTCGTGCACGCGCAAAAAATACGGCGCGCTGGTCTTTCCGCATCTTATTTCCGGTGACATATGAGGGATTTAATCTCGCCAGCACGTCAAAGAACCGGATAAACTGTGGGCAAAGATGAAACGCATTCTGGTACCGATCGATTTCTCGGATGCGACACCGGCTGTGATCGATCTGGCGTGCCAGCTCGCCAAAGGCCTCGAAGCGGAAATTCACCTTGTCCACGTGAAAGAGCTCAGCGGTGCCGCGACACCGGGTGCTCTGGGATATGGGCTAGCTGGAATGCCTGAGCTTGCGCCGATGTCAGGGGTGCCGGTCTCCGTGTTCAACCCGATGCCGGAGCCAGTTCTTGAGGATCAAGGCCAGAAGTCTAAGCTCGCGCAGTGGCAGCACGAAATCGCGCAGGCCGGGATCAGAGTCACATTGCACGAACCGTGCGGCATGGTGGCCGAGGAAATCTTAAACCAAGCTGATGCCATCAATGCCGATTTGATTGTAATGGGTACGCACGGCCACGGCGCGATGTACACTCTGTTAGTCGGGAGCGCCACCAAAGGCGTGCTCAAACATTGCATGCGTCCGGTATTGCTTGTTCCAGTCGCCAGAGGTTAGCCATCCCGCATCGTTGGAAAAAGTCCGGCGGCGGCGTGGTCTCAACGTTGCGATGAATTTCTCGAGCGCGCCGCGTCAGCCGTTCGTCTGCTTGGCGGCGATGGCCACAACCGGAATTATCCTGGCGGAGCTCCTTCCGCTGTCTGCTGGTGCCGCGAGGGCAACGGCGATTTTTGTCGCGCTCTGCACAATCGCTCTACTTTTTTGGCCAAGACTCATTGCAACTTACGCGATCGTTGGAGCCGGTTTTTTTCTGCTACACAATTTTCAGACAAGCAACACGGAAGGACGGCGAATCGCCGCTCAACTTGGCGACCGACCCCGCAGCCTCACGGCAACCGGGTATGTGATCAGCGAGCCAAAAATCGCACGGAACAGATTCGCGACATTTTTGTTAAAACTTGAAACAATTGAACTGGAAGACAGGAAAGAGACAACAAGCACGGTATGGCAGGTCCGTTGGCGAGGCACGCCAGAATTTGGCGATGAGTTGAAGCTGTTTGGATCTGCCGGGCCGATCGATCCTCCACGAAATCCCGGCGAATTCGACATGCGCACATACCTGGCGCGTCGCGACATTCGCCGGCTCCTTTTTGTTCGTTATCCCGAGGATGGCACGCTGATTCGACACGGCGGTGGCAATCCGATTTTGCGACTGGCGCAGAAATCGCGCGCTTGTATGCAAACCGCGCTCTGCCGCGGTCTGGAGAGCGCCCCCGACGTGCGAGACTTTCTCAGTGGAATCGTGCTCGGGCTCAGGCATCAGACACCTGAGGACATCGAAGAACCCTTTCAACAGACCGGAACGCTTCACTTGTTTGCTGTCGCCGGCCTGCATGTGGGAATCGTAGCGGTCCTGGTGTGGATGCTGGCGACAACTGTAGCGCGCCTCTCGCGTAAATGGGCGGCCGCAATCATTATTCCGGTTCTCTTCTTTTACGCAGCAGTAACCGGGCTGCACGTTTCGAGCATAAGGGCAGCGATAATGAGTTCAGTTTTATTTGGCGGGTTCTTTGTGGAACGAAAAGCTTTTCTGGCAAACAACCTCGCCGCAGCGGCTTTCTTTCTCATGTCCTGGAATACAAACGAGCTCTTTTCTACGGGCTTCCAGCTTTCGTTTGCGGTGGTCGGCGCGATTATTTTGTTTGCCGATCCGCTATTCAGGTTTTTGTGGCGCTGCGCCGCGCCGGATCCTTTCTTGCCGCGATCCTTACTGCGGGGCC
>Ga0126381_100009558_pt1 | contig 10888 bp, 5 predicted proteins | sample PanSoiMetPlot_28_FD_96465 | JGI IMG/M metagenome (GOLD analysis project Ga0126381, IMG submission 96465) | Tropical forest soil microbial communities from Panama - MetaG Plot_28 | ecosystem: Environmental > Terrestrial > Soil > Tropical forest > Bulk soil | place: Panama | collected 2016-02-17
CGAGCCGGCGCTTGACTCTGGCCATTCGCCATGATAAACATTGCCGAAAGCGGTTACATCGCGTTTACATTGGGGTCTGCCGCGCCAGGGCGCGGAATGAGAGGAGCGAGCATGCAGGTTAAATCGTTTAAACGTCTCGTCACCATGATTCTCGCAGCAGGTCTTACAGGGTTCGCTGCGTGGGCACAAACCGGCACTTCCGGATCGATCAGTGTCACCGTGGTCGATCAGTCCGGCGGCTTCGTCCCCGGCGCCCAACTGGAATTGAAGGATCTCTCCACCAACGTGGTGGTGAGAGCGGAGACGCAGAACAACGGCACGTACACGTTTCCCAGTCTCAACTTCGGCACCTATTCGCTGACGGTGAGCAAGCAGGGATTCGAGAGCCAGACATTTGCCTCCGTACAGGTGCAGACGTCGCGCGTCACCGACATTAAGTCCACGCTGCAAATCGGCACCACTACGGCCAACGTTACGGTGGTTTCGGCGGAAACAGCCATCGTGGAACCGGACAGCAGCGTGATTACCGATACCGTGGACACAAAACAAGTGGTCAACCTGCCGGTGGGCGGCCGCAACGTCTTCACGTTTGCGCTCCTGGTTCCTGGCTGGGCCTCGACCGGCGCCAACAGCACCACCGGTACCTTCGACAACATGCCTGGGGGCGCCATTCAAAGCGCGAACTACGACGGCACCCCCGCCAACGCCAGCCGCTTCCGCTCGAGCGGTTACGGCTACGGCTACTCTGCGGTGCAGCCGCGCATCGAGAACATCGGTGAAATGACCATCTCGACTTCTCAGCTCGATCTCAGCGGAACAGGCACCTCGGCCATGGGAATCAATATCGTGACCCGCCGCGGAACCAACAGCTTTCACGGCCGCCTTTTCGAAGACTTCCGCAACACCGACCTCAATGCCAACTCCTGGTTCAACAACAATCACGGGCTGCCCGTCTCCATCGTCAAACTGAACGACTTCGGCGGCAGCGTGGGCGGCCCCATCTGGAAGAACAAACTTTTCTTTTTCGGTACGTATGCGGAATCCATTTCGCCGGGCGTAGTCACCGGCAGTGCCAGCGTCCTCAGCCCCAGCGCGCAACAGGGCATCTTCTCGTATAAAGACTCCACGGGCGCAACTCAGTCGGTCAATCTGATGAACATTGCCGGAACTGCCGGCGCCCCAACGACCGTGAACACTCAGGTTGCCGCCATGCTGACGAAAATCAATGGCTCGCTCAGCTCGGGCGCGCTCACGCCGACCTCCGATCCGAACATTCAGTCGCTCAATTGGGTGCTGCCCAACCGCAGTACGACATACTACCCGGCTCTGCGTTTCGATTATTATGCGACAGAAAATATCAGACTGAATATATCGTATTCACAAACCAAGGCGAACAACAACCACGCGTACGGTCCCGTTTTCCCAGGCGGAATCGATCCTCTGGACTATACCTCCAACCTCAACAACAACAAGAACGCTGGTTTCGGCTTGGATTGGACGCTGAAGCCGACGCTAATCAACTCCTTCCACTTCGGCTACCTGTATCAGTACAGCATCTTCGATCCCGAAAACCTGGGAATCGACCTGCCCTCGATCACCGAAGTTAATTTCAATTACGGAACGAGCCTTTACAGCGGGGCCTATCCGCGCCAGCCGATCTCGTCGCTCTACACGCCGTTCAATCTCACCGACAGCTTGAACTGGCAGAAAGGCAATCACTCGCTGACATTCGGCGGCGGCTTCTTCCGCGAACACGACATCTACTGGAACGGCCCTGGCGGCTACCCGGGCATCACGCTGGGTCTCTCCTCCAACGATCCTCTGGGCGCGGCGTTTAATTCGGCGCTCAAGAGCCTCAACACCACCCAGCTAACCAACGCCGAGAATCTCTACGCCGAACTGACAGGCCGAATCTCCGGCGTTACCATCAACGGCGGCGGCAGCCCGCTGAACACAAAAACCAAGCAGTATCAGCCGTTTGGCGCGTATAACCTCTACGAAGTGATGCCTTCCGGCAACTTCTTCGCGCAGGATCGCTGGAGGCTGACTCCGCACCTGACGCTGAATTACGGGCTGCGCTGGGATATCGTGGGCGACGACTACGATGAAAACGGCGGCTACAGCAGTCCCGGTTCGGTGGCTGATTTCTGGGGACCGACCCCGGTTGGCGGCATCTTCCAGCCCGGCAACCTGGGCGGAGTGCAGAACCCCGTCTTCACCGCCAAGCAGCACGTCTATCACACCTCCTGGGTGAATCCGGAGCCCGCTATCGCGCTGGCGTGGAGCCCACAGGCAGAAGGTTTCCTGGGTAAGATTTTCCCCAAGAACAAAACCGTAATCCGTGCCGGGTGGTCTTTGCGGAACTATCAGGAAGGCCAGCAAAACTTCTGGGCTTACGGTTCAAACCAGGGGCTGTTTTTCTTCCAACAGGGCAGCTTGACCCCCGATCCTTCCGGCGCCCCCGGAACCTATCAGCCGGGCACGCTGTTCCTTGGTCAGCCCTTGCCGGCGTACAACCGGACTCCGGCGCAGTGGTCGTCTACCGTTCCGGCGTCCGCGCTCTCGTTCGGCGGCAACTCGTTCTTCGGCATGAATCCGAACATTCGCGAACCGTATGTGGAATCGTGGAATTTCGGCGTCCAGCGTGAATTGGGCTCGGGCACCGCGCTGGAAGTCCGTTATGTGGGCAACATGGCCCAGCACGAGTGGATGAGCTACAACATCAACGAAGCAAATATCTTCGAAAACGGGTTCCTCACGGAATTCCAGCACGCCCAGCAGAACCTGACGATCAACCAGGCCAACGGGAAAGGCCTTACGTTTGCCAACAATGGCTTCGCCGGACAAGTTGCCCTGCCCATCTTCACCACCGCGTTTGGCAGCGCCACGTCGTCGAATTTCTCGAACGGCTCGTACATCACCAGCCTGCAGACGGGCGCGGCCGGGGCGCTGGCGCAGACCATCGCCCGCAACGTGACCTACTTCTGCAACATGGTCGGCTCGAACTTCTCGCCGTGCGCGTCGAGAGGTTTCAACACGCCGGGACCATATCCCATGAACTTCTTTGAGGTCAATCCGTTTACCACCGGCTATTCGCTGAACTACCTCGATGCCGCGGGACACTCCAATTACCACTCCATGCAGGTGGAACTCCGCCAGCGCCTGACCCACGGGATGGAGTTCAACATGAACTATACTCTGGGCAAGTCGCTGGTGTTGGGTCCGGTGAACGGCTACCAGGCGAACGTGACCTCGGGCGGCCTTGCCAGCCTGTATCTCACCGACCGCAACTTCCGAATGAACTACGGCCCCAGCGCCTACGACATCCGGCAGGTGCTGCATGTGAGCGGCACGTACGATCTCCCCTTCGGCAAGGGCCGGAAGTGGCTGAGCAACAGCAAACTGGCTAACGAAGTCGTCGGCGGCTGGACCATGGGCACCATCCTGGTGTTCCAGAGCGGTACCCCGACGCAGCTCAGCGGCGGATACTCGACGGTGAACCAGAACGACGCGGGCGTGGTGATGAGCGGCCCGGTGTCGCAGCTGCAAAGCAACATCGGCGTCTACAAGTCCGGCAACCCGTGGGTCTACACGGTCAACCCGACACTGCTCCAGGGCAACGGCGCTGTGAGCCAGAGCTTCATGTCGCCCGCTTCCACGCCGGGCATCTGGGGCTATCGCGGCTTCGTGTACGGACCGCGCTGGTGGAACGACGATTTCTCGCTCAATAAGTCGATTCCGATTCGCGAATCCATTCACTTCACGTTCCAGGCCCAGTTCCTCAACCTGTTCAATCACCCGACGTTCAGTCTGGGCAGCGTGAGCCCGCAATCGCTCACGTTCGGCCAGCAGACCGGCCAGAGCGGCAGCCCAACCTCGGCACGCCGCATCGAACTGCGCGCCAACCTGGAGTTCTAACTATCCCGTAGCGCAGACGGTCGTTTTTTGCCGGCTGCGGACCGTGAGGCAGGCAGGCCGCTCAAACCGACGGCCTGCCCCACAGGTTTACAATATGGATACCGATGAACCTGGAAGAGGTGGCGCGCCGCGCCAAGGTTTCTACCGCTACCGTTTCGCGCGTTATCAATAACGCTACGGTCGTCAAGAGCGCGACGCGCAGCCGCGTGATGAAGGCCATCGAGGAACTGCGCTACCACCCCAACCTCCACGCGCGCAACCTCGCCGGCGGCAAAAGCCGTACCTTCGGGATCATCGTCTCCAACCTGGAAAATCCGTTCTTCTTCGACATCTACAAGACCATCGAAGCCGACGCGCACCACCAAGGCTTCGAAGTGGTCATGGCAAACACCGATTACCGCGCCGAGCAACTGGTCAGGAGCATCCGGCTGATGATCGGCCGCCGCGTGGCCGGCCTGGCCGCCATTGTTTCCGAAATGGCGCCCGAGCTGATCGACGAGCTCACCGGCAGCGGCATCCCCGTGGTTTTCTATGACGTGGGCGCGCCGTCAAGGAACATCACCAACATCAAGGTCAACTACTCGCGCGGCATCGAAAAGGTCATCGGCTACCTCCACAGCCTGGGGCATCGCCGCCTCGGATTCGTCGGGCACCACGCCATGCTGGGCCCCATCAACGAGCGCATGAAGGCGGTGATGGATGCGGTGGCGCGCAATCCGGAACTGGAGGTGCGAACGGCGGCCGACGCCGACACGCTCGAAGGCGGCTGCCAGGCTGCCCGGAACCTGCTGGCTTCCGGTTTCAACCCAACCGCCATCATCTGCGTCAACGACATCACCGCCGTGGGCGCGCTGACCGCCGTGCGCCAGGCCGGGCTGCGCGTCCCCGAAGACGTCTCCGTGACGGGCTTTGACAACGTGAAGCTCTCCGAGTTTTGCTACCCTGCCCTGACCACCGTCCACATCCCGCGCGAGCGCATCGGCCACATCATCTGCGAGCGGCTGGTTTCGATGGACACCAACCCCGATGCGTCCGGACCGGAGATCGTCATCGATCCCGAGTTCGTAGTGCGCGATTCAACCGGTCCGGCAAGGAAACAAGCTGACGGCCGACAGCTGACAACCAACAGCTAACCGCCGGCAGCCGGCAACTTCGTCAGCAGGCCGGCCGGCATTCGCTTCCCTTCGGCAATCTGCGCCGACAACCGGCGGTGATTTTCAAGCCTGCTGAAGTTGAGGTCCCGAGCTCATAGGGTGTGGTCTTCGGTTCCATGCGCGGACCCCGACGCGCTGGTGCAGAACCTCGCTAGCTCGGCATCCCCTCTTCTGCCCAAATCCCTCGGCAATATGGGGCGGGGATCCAGGCGCTGGCCCGGCGCTGTTGGCTGGTCAAGCCCTAGATCTCCTCGCGTGGAAACGTCGCGGTGGTCTGATAGACGCCCGACCATGGGCCGTCTGCCAGACCTTGAGCTCATGGAAACCGCGCCCCCTCCAAGGCTAACCGCTCCCATGATGCTCGGCTCTTCGCTGTCGGGTGTCAGCTGTTCGCTGGCGGCGTCTAAAATCTTGAAAAATCGGCTCAAAAAACCTTCTGCGGAAATGGCGTTTTTGTATTCTACCGCACTCTAGGGGGTTGACCGGTACTGTCACGGTTGACACCCGTGCGTCACTAACCTATCGTTGATCCTGATGGAGACTAAAATGGTTCGCCGCTTCATTCCCCTTTCCCTGGTACTATTCGCCTTCGCCGCTGGAGTCAACGCTCAGCAGGCGAAGAAGCGCGTCGCCGTGATGAATTTCGACTACGCGACTGTGACCACCTATGTGCAGCAGATTTTCGGCAGCAACCAGGATATCGGCAAAGGCATCGCCGACATGCTGGTGGACAAGCTGGTGAACGATGGGCAGTATTCCGTGATCGAGCGCAAGGAGCTCGACAAGATCCTGGCGGAGCAGAATTTCTCCAATAGCGACCGAGCCGACCCGAACTCCGCCGCGAAGATTGCCCGTGTGCTCGGCGTACAGGCCATCGTTATCGGGAGTATCACCCAGTTCGGCCGCGACGATAAGAGCACGGGGGTGGGCGGCGGAGCGATCGGCGGCGTCACCAACCGGTTCGGCATCGGCGGTGTCAAACACAGCGAAGCGAGCGCCGTGGTGCAGATCACCGCGCGCATGATCGACACCAACACCGCGGAGATTCTGGCCTCCTGCACTGCCAAGGGATCATCGGAGCGCAAGGGCACCAGCCTGCTGGGCGCCGGCGGCAGCAGCAGCGGATTGGGCGGCGGCGGCGTCGATATGAAGTCCAGCAACTTCGGAGCAACGATCATCGGCGAAGCCACCACCAAGGCCGTCAACGACCTCGGTGCGCAGCTCGACGCCAAAGCGATGTCGTTGCCCACCGTCACCGTTTCCATCAGCGGTATGGTGGCCGATGCGGAGCCCGACGGCACCGTAATCATCAACGTCGGTTCGCGCCAGGGCGTCAAGGTCGGCGACACCCTGAACGTCGCCCGCAAGGGGAAAGACATCACCGATCCCGCCACCGGCAAGGTGCTGCGCAGCATGACCACCCCATTGGGCACCCTCGTGATCACCCAGGTGGATGAGAACTCCGCTACCGGTAAATTTTCAGGCTCCAATCTGCCGCAGGTGAAGGACATCGTTTCCAACCGGTGACGTTATGGATCTTCAGATTGGCTCGACGGTAGGCGACTACCAGGTGATTGGCATTTTGGGCGCGGGCGGAATGGGGAAGGTATATAAGGTCCGCAACACCATCTCCGACCGCGTCGAAGCGATGAAGGTGCTGCTGCCTGACCTGGCCAACGCACCGGAACTGGCCGACCGCTTTTTGCGCGAAATCAAAGTGCAGGCCAGCCTGGAGCATCCCAACATCGCCGCTCTGCACACGGCCCTTCGCATCGACAATCAGCTCCTCATGTTCATGGAGTTCGTGGAGGGCGTGACCCTGGAGCAACTGCTCAAGGAGCAGGGGCGGATTCCGGTGGCGAACGCGGTGAACTACGTTTCGCAGGTTCTTTCGGCGCTTGACTACGCACACCAGCACGGCGTCATCCACCGCGATATCAAGCCCGCGAATATGATGCTCACACCCGCAGGCGCGGTGAAGCTGATGGATTTCGGCATCGCCAAAGGCGCCGGCGATCATAAGCTGACCATGACCGGGACTACGCTGGGCTCCTTGTATTACATGTCCCCCGAGCAGATACAGGGCGCGGTCAATCTGGATGCCCGCTCCGACCTCTACTCGGTGGGCGTATCGCTCTATGAGCTGGTGACCGGCAAGCGTCCGTTCGACGGCGACAGCCAGTTCGCCATCATGTCGGCGCACCTGAAGAACGCGCCGGTGCCGCCGATTGCCATCGATCCCTCGCTGCCGCAGGCGCTGAACGATGTCATTCTGCTTTCCGTAGCCAAGGATCCCAACGCGCGGTTCCAGGGCGCGGGCGCCTTCCGCAACGCACTCGCCAGCATGATGCCGGGCGGCGCAGCGGCTCCCGCACCGGCGCCCGTGGCGGCGGTCCCCGGTTTTGCCGCATCGCCGGCTTCAGCCATGCCCACTGAGCCCATTTCGCAGATGCCGCACATCATCCAGCCGACTGTCGCCCCGCGTCCGCACACCCGCCGCGGATTGTGGATGGCGCTGGGAGGAATCGCCACGGCAGCAGTGGTGATAGGCGCGATTGAACTGGGACCATGGAAGGGCACGAAAGCCGCTCCGCCGCAGCAGCAGGCGGCGCCCGTTTCCACACAGACTCAGGCGCCCGCACCCGCGGCCTCACAGCCGGCCCCAACGCCTGAGCCTGCCGCGCCAACGGCAGCGCCACCTGCGACGCCTCCTGTGACGCAGCCGGCCGCCCAACCTCCGGCTCAACAGGCCAGTGGATCCGGAAAGCGCGTGCGGAATTCGGTAGCTTCGGCTCCACCTTCGTCGTCCATACAACCGCCTGCACCGCAGCCACAGCCCTCCGCGCAACCGACTATGGCGGCCGCTCCAGCGCAGCCACCGGCGGCACAGCCGCAGCAACCTTCGGGGCCAAGTCCCGCGGAGATGGACAAGGCCCGCGACAAGTACGACATGTTGGAAGCGCGCGCCGCCACCATTCGCAACCATTCGCTCTTCCGCGCGCAGGCAGCCAGCGGCTTGGGAGTCCGGCAGGATGCGGCTACGGCCAAGAACTTGATGGACACCTACCTGCGCAATGCAGCGGACGCACTCAACAGCGGCAACCCCGCTTCTGCCCAAACCTCCATGTCGCGCGCCGAGCGGCAAATCGAAATCCTCGAAAAAATTCTGAACTAGCCGCGAGCCACCAGTGAGCCAGCAGCTGCGAACTCTGTGCGCGGCCGTGCCGTTAACATAGAAGGGTGACCCTTGACCAAGCGCGTGAGTGCGTTGCCCGAGCGCAATCCCTGGCTGTTCTGACCGGCGCTGGAATTTCGGCGGAGAGCGGTGTGCCGACTTTCCGGGGAGCGGGGGGGCTGTGGCGCGATTACAAGCCAGAGGACCTGGCGACGCCCGAAGCCTTCGCACGCGACCCGAAGCTGGTTTGGGAATGGTACAACTGGCGCCGCGAGCTGGTGGCCAAGGCCGAGCCCAACCCAGCACACAAGGCCCTGGTCGAACTGGAGATCCGCAAGCCGAGGTTCACGCTCATCACGCAGAACGTCGATGGTCTGCACGACCGCGCCGGCAGCGGCAAGATCCTCAAGCTGCATGGCGACCTGTGGCGTATGCGCTGCTCCACGTGCGGCGCCAACTGGCCCGACCGGCGTGTGCCCCTTCCCAAGCTGCCGCCGCACTGCGCCTGCGGCGGACTGGCGCGCCCCGGCGTGGTGTGGTTCGGCGAGCCGCTGCCCGACGGCATGATGCAAGAAGCCGAGCATGCCGCGGCCGGCGCCGAAGTGTTTCTGGTGATCGGAACATCCGCCGTGGTGTATCCTTCGGCGAGCCTCATTCCGCTGGCGCGGCAGTCGGGAGCGAAGGTCATCGAGATCAACACGGAGCCCAGCGCGGCGTCGCCGCTGGCGGACTGCATTCTACGGGCGCCGGCGGGAGAAGTGTTGCCGGAACTGCTATAGCTTCGAGCCGCGAGCGGCGAGACAAATCCGGCTTCCGGCGGTTTAACTCGGAGCTCGCGGCTCGAAGCTCGCCGCTATTTCTCCAAGCCCAACTCCGCCACTTCTTCCATCGTCTTCACGTACTGAATTTTCATATCCCCGATCTGCTCCGTCTTGAGGTCTTCCTTGACGTTGACCTCGTTTTCAAAGGGAAGTATGACTTCACGGACTCCGCTGCGTTTGGCGGCCAGCACCTTCTCTTTGATGCCGCCGACGGGCAGCACCTGTCCGGTGAGAGTAATCTCGCCGGTCATCGCCAGGTTCTGGCGGACCAGGCGGCCGGTGAGCATGGAGAGCAGAGCCGAGGCCATGGTGATGCCGGCGGAAGGCCCGTCTTTGGGAATGGCCCCGGCCGGAACGTGGATGTGGATATCGATGCTCTTGAACAGATCGGGGTCGATGTTGAACTTGGCCGCGGAGGCCCGCACCCAGGTGAGCGCGGCCTGCACGGATTCCTGCATCACGGGGCCGAGCTGCCCGGTCATGATCAGACCTTTGTTACCTCCCGGCATGCGTCCGGCTTCGATGAACAGGACGTCGCCGCCGACCGGAGTCCAGGCCAGGCCGACGGCGACTCCGGGCCGGCGCGTGCGTTCCGCAACTTCGACGTCGGGCCGGAAGCGCGGCGCGCCGAGGTCCTGCTCAACGATCTGCGCGGTGACTTCCATCGGCTCGCGCGTGCCTTCGGCGATGCGGCGCGCCTGCTTGCGGCAGAGCGTGCCGATTTCGCGCTCCAGGTTGCGCACCCCGGCTTCGCGGGTGTAGCGGCGCACCAGGAAACGCACGGCCTCGTCGGTGAAATGAATGTCGGGATCTTCGAGGCCGTTCTCCTTGGTCTGGCGCGGAATGAGGTAGCGGAAGGCGATGATCACCTTCTCCTGCTCGGTATAGCCCTCGAGCGCGATGATCTCCATGCGGTCGCGCAGGGCTTCGGGAACAGTGTCGAGCACGTTCGCGGTAGTGATAAACAGAACCTTCGAGAGATCGAACGGCACGTCGAGGTAGTTGTCGCGGAAGCTGAAGTTCTGTTCGGGATCGAGCACTTCGAGCAGCGCCGAAGCCGGGTCGCCGCGGAAATCGCGGCCGAGTTTATCCACCTCATCGAGCATGAAGACCGGGTCGTTGGCTCCGGCGCGGCGCAGCGCCTGAATGATCTGCCCGGGCAGCGCGCCTATGTACGTGCGGCGGTGGCCACGGATTTCCGCTTCGTCGTGCATCCCGCCCATGGAGATGCGCGCGAACTTGCGCCCGAGGGCGCGTGCGATGGAGCGGCCGAGAGAGGTCTTCCCCACTCCGGGCGGTCCTACGAAGCACAGGATGGGGCCTTTCAGCACCGGCTTCAACTGGAGCACCGCGAGATAATCGAGGATGCGCTCTTTGACCTTTTCCAGGTCGTAGTGATCCTCGTCGAGAATCTGCGCGGCGTGTTTGACATCGACCTGCGAGCCGGACGACACGCTCCACGGCAGCCGCGCCATCCATTCCAGGTATGTGCGGGCTACGCCATATTCGGGCGATGCCGCGGGTATGCGCCCGAGGCGGGTCAATTCGCGGAAGGCCTCGGTTTTCACTTCCTCCGGCATGTTGGCGGCCTCGAGCTGCTTGCGCAGATCGTCGAGCTCGCGCGTGGATTCGTCGCCTTCCCCGAGTTCCTTCTGGATCGCTTTCAATTGCTCGCGCAGGTAGAACTCGCGCTGGCTCTGCGAAAGCTGGCCCTGCACCTGCGACTGGATGCGCCCGCGGAGTTCCAACAGCTCGAGCTCGCGCGTGAGATGGCGCAGCGCTTCCTGGAGGCGCACCAGGCCGTCGGTCTCTTCCAACAG
>Ga0126381_100009559_pt1 | contig 10887 bp, 2 predicted proteins | sample PanSoiMetPlot_28_FD_96465 | JGI IMG/M metagenome (GOLD analysis project Ga0126381, IMG submission 96465) | Tropical forest soil microbial communities from Panama - MetaG Plot_28 | ecosystem: Environmental > Terrestrial > Soil > Tropical forest > Bulk soil | place: Panama | collected 2016-02-17
GTTCAACGAGCTTGCCCCCAACGGGCAGGCCGTACCTGCCGTGGGCGCTCCAAGGCTGAAATCACCGGGATTGGTCCCGGTAAGCGTGATGCCCGTAATGTTGAGCGTCGCGGTGCCGCTATTGGTGACGGTCACGTTCGTAACGGCGCTGCTGGTCCCCGTGCGCTGATTCCCAAACGCCACGTTAGCTGGAGCCAGTGTGACCGCGGGCGCGGTTCCTGTGCCCGTGAGGCCCACAGTCTGCGGGCTTCCCGAAGCGTCATCCGCAAAACTGACATTTGCGCTAAGAGCCCCAGTGGCAGTGGGAGCAAATGTCACGCCGACGGCGCATGCGCTTCCGGCGGCGAGCGAGTTGGCGCCAAGCGGACAAGCTGTGCCTGTGGTGGGTGCTCCTAGAGTGAACTGTCCCGGATTCGTACCGGTTAGCGTGATGCTTGTGATGTTGAGCGTGGCGTTGCCGTTGTTGGTCAGGGTGACGTTGTTGGTCGCGCTGGTGGTACTGACGGCCTGGCTCCCAAACGCAATGTTAGCCGGGGCTAATCCGACGCCAGGGACCGTGCCGGTGCCGCTCAAAGGCAAGGAATGCGGGCTGCCGGACGCATTGTCTGTAACAGAGAACGCTGCAGAGCGCGCTCCAGAAGCGGCAGGCGTAAAGGTCGCGCCTAACGTGCAACTCTGGGTTGGCGTGAGTGTGGTTGTGCCCGTGCAGGTCGTACCGGACATATTGAATTCCGCCGTATTCGTTCCAGTGATAGACACAGCGGTAATGTTCAGGTTCGCGTTGCCGGTGTTTGTGAGCGTTGCGCTCATTGCGGCGCTTGTAGTTCCGACTTTCTGGTTTCCGAACGAGATGGTGGTGGGACTCAGCGTCACTGCAGGTGCGGGCGCGCTTACGCCGGTGCCAGTGAGCGGCACAGTTTGCGGGCTGCCTGTGGCGTCATCAGCCACACTAACGTTGGCGCTGTCGGCGCCCAGCGCTGTTGGGGCAAATTGCACGCCAACGGCGCAATTCGAGCCGGCGTTCAGCACGCTCGCTCCGAGCGGGCACGCCGTACCTGTAGTAGGAGCTACGAGGGCAAATTGCCCTGGATTCGTGCCCGTCAGCGTGATGCTCGTAATGTTCATCGACGCCAGACCGGTGTTACTCACCGTCACGTTGCTCGTTGCGCTTGAGGTGCTAATGGTTTGATTCCCGAACGCGATGTTCGCCGGGGCCAGACCGGCCACAGGCACTGTACCGGTTCCTGTGAGCGGAACGGTTTGCGGGCTTCCACTGGCATTGTCTGCCACGCTCACATTGGCGGATCGCGCTCCCGTGGCCGTCGGCTTGAAGGCCACTCCCACAGCGCAATTCGCTCCGGCGGCAAGCGCGCTTGCTCCTAACGAGCAAGCTGTGCCTGTGGTCGGCGCTCCGAGAGTGAAATCGCCTGGATTCGAGCCAGTGAGGGTAATGCCGGTGATGTTGAGTGTGGCGGTACCGTTATTTGTAATGGTGATGTTATTGGTCGCGCTTGTCGTGGTGACCTTCTGATTGCCAAACGCAACGTTCGTGGGGCCAAACGAAATGCCAGGCGCGCTGACGACACTGAAGTTGAGATGGAAGTTTGTCGTTCCTCCATCACCCAGGAAAGCGGAGACCATGAAGAAATACTGCGTGCCGGAAGTCGCAGCAAAAGACACTAGCGATTGGGCAATTCCTGCCGCGGCGCTCTGGTTGCACGCGACTTGCGTCCCCGCGGGAGTCCCGCTAGTCACGTTGAGAATGGTTTCGTACGGGCTTGTCAGCGTATCCGCGGTAATCGTGCCGCTACTGCTGGGCGTGAAGGAATACCAGACGCTGTTTGCCTGACCGCTACCGACAGCGCCGGTTGCGCATCCACCGGGCAACGCAGCGTCCGCGTGTCCATTGGTATTGGCCGTGGCCAGGACGGAGTTCACGGTGTTGCTGAACGGCAACGCGGCGGGAGCAATCACCGTCGGAGTGGCGTTGTCATCGTTCGCCGGAGCAGCACTCGCAAAATCCAGGCTAAAGGTAAGCGTTCCGCCGAGGCCAGCGGCCGTTGCGTCGGAAACCATCACGAAATAGGTAATTCCGCTTGTAACGGAGAATCCAACAGAGGACTGCGGAGTGGTTCCGGAAAGATTGCCGCTGGCACACGCGCCTGCTACTGCCACGAGACTTCCCGGAGTACCTGTCCATGCGGAAAGAATTGTGGTGTAACCGCTGAAGCGCGTGTCTGCCACAACCCTTCCAGTTGCGGGAGCGACAAATTTGAACCAAACACTTCGCGCCTTACCACTTTGCGTGGCGCCGCCGGGTGCGCAAGCCGGGACCGGATCAGCTACGCCGCCAGTGTTTACACTGGCCTGCGTGGTGTCCTGTGTAACTCGGAAAGGCGTCGTGCTCGCATTCGTCGCGAAGTTGATGTTGTCGTTTGTCGCGGAAGGCGCCTGGTCGACAAACAGCGTCTTTGGCTCCGAGGGTGTGCCTCCGGGAACTGGCGTGGTTACCGTAATCGCCAGCGTTCCCGCCGTTGCGATGTCCGACGCGGGGATGGAAGCAAGGAGCTGAGTCGCGCTCACAAATGTTGTGAGCCTTGCGCTACCGTTAACATTGACGACCGCGCTTGGAGCGAATCCGCCGCCGTTCACCGTCAGCGTGAACGCCGGCCCGCCCGTAGCCACAATCGATGGCGAAATGGAAGTGACTTCGATGCCAGTGCCAAACAGGTTGGGCGCGCTGGTGGTGATGGCAACAGAAGCGGTGACATTAAGCTGGGCGGTTTCATTGCCCGCCGGCAGGGATGGGGTAAATGCGAGACTCACATCACAAGATGCGCCGGAAGCCAATGGAAACGGTACAGTCGTTGAGCAAGCGGGATTGCCGTCGCCGTTCGCAACGAACGGAACGATATTGAAATCGGCTTGATTCGTTCCGCTGACCGTAAATGCAGACGTGACGCTAATCGACGAGCCGCTGGAATTGGAAAGGGTGGCGTTCATCGTTGTACTGGTTGTACCTACCGCTAAAGCGCCAAAGTTTACGGGCGCGAGCACAACTGTTGCAGGGATAGGGGTGCCTTGGATGGGAGCGGTTTGCGGGTTCCCGGCAGCATTATCTGTGACGCTTAGGGTGGCGTTGCTGGTGCCGAGTGTCGCGGGATTCGCGAAATAGGTAATTCCGAAATTGCAGGTGCCATTATTGGCGGCGAGCGTAATCGTTCCGCTTCCCGACTGGCCGGAAGTCGGGAAATTGCAGTTTGTACCGGACGTCGGAGCTGCAAAAGAGAAGTTCAGAGCATTCGTCCCCGTAATACTTTGTGCCGTGATAGTCACCGACGACGCGCTCGTATTGATGACCGCGACGTTCATGACCGGAGCTGAAGTTGTGCCGAGGAATGTCGTGAGGGAGATCGGGTTTGGACTGAAGACGATGGTCCCAGCGTTGATAGTGAAGTTGAATGGGAATGCCGGAGTGGGACCGCCCCCAGGCACTGGGTTGGTGATGGTGCCGGAGACGGGCATTGCTGTAATGAGAAGCGATGCCGGAACCTGGACATCGAAGACCGTACCGCCTGAACTGGCCGTACCACTCAGAGTGAGATTACCGAACGTGGTCAACGTCACTGTTGTGCTGTTCACAAAGTGCAATCCCGTAAAATGCATCGTGTACGGAGTCCCCGCACTTGTGGTGCGGTTAGTCAATGTCGGCGTGCCAAGGATAGGATTCATCACCGTAAAGGGGGCGCCAGCGGCGCCAAGCACATAAGCCGGATCCACCCCCGCGGGGTCGGTCAGATTAATCGGGAACACTCCTCCAGTCTGAAAAAAAGTGCTCGCCAGCGTTACATTCAACTGGGTGGTGCTTACGAAAGTTGGCGTACCTACGGACACGCCATTCAAAAACACTGCGGTGTTTGCGCTGAAGTTAAACCCGTTGATGGTCACGGCAGTAGCCGGGTCACCCACGGAAGCCGCGGCGGGTGTCATTGAAGTGATTGTCGCGAGGGGACCCGGGCTAACGTCCGTGAGTTGAATCTGCCACATGCTGCGGCCATGCGTGGCGGCGCGAAGGATGCGCGAAGGACGCCGCATCGCCAAGCCGAGCACCGGGGAATTGGGCAAACCATCGCCAATAACCGTCCAATTGGCGCACAGGGTTGCTTGGGGATTGGTGCAGGAGAATACGCCCACGTCGGTCGCTGCGTACAATGCATCAAATGTCGGGCTACCCTGGTGAAACACGATGAGGTCGTTCACCGGAATATCCGGCAGGTCGCCGCTAATGTTCGTCCAGGTCGGCGCCCCGGATGTTGCGTTGGTCGTCACGAAAACGTGGCCGGCCGGGGCGCATCCCGTGCAAGATCCAAATCCCGACAAGGTTGCAAACACCATGTTCCCCGTTGCATCGCTGCGCTCCGTGCGAACCGCGGTGATGTGGCGGTTGGGTAATTGCCCGTTGTCGATTTCGGTCCAAGTCGAAAGGACGCCCGCGGTTGCGTTCAGTGACTCCCAGACTTTGCCGGTACTCCCGCCCGTTACCACAATGCTCGAACTCTGATGCGCCACGTCAAATGTCGTGATGTTGCCGACGCCGGCGCCAAGATCCGCACTGATAGGCGTCCAGGTCGCGGCCCCGTCATTCGTTTGATAGACGCGGTAACTTCCGAAGTAGAGTGTATTGGGATTGTTTTCATCAATCGTCAACGGCGGAATGAATTGCATCCTGTCACCGCGGGTAATGCCGGTGTCGGCAGCGCTAAAGGTCGGGTTTGGATTCAGCGCCCCGTTGAAAACAGATTTGTTGACAACGGCTCCCGCTCCTCTGTCGCAGGTCGTGTAAACCGTAGTGGGGACTTTCGGATCAATCGCCGTGGAACCTCCGTCACCGCAGGTAAAAGCGTTGGTCCAACCGAGCGCTCCGGTAAAAATCTCTGTGTCATTGTCCTGGGTACCGCCAAGCCCAAAGTTTTCATCGCTGATGCCGGCGCTGGGTCCAGGATAAAATTGTGTGATGGCCAGTCCCCCATTCAAGTCAGTCCACGTTGGCGATACAGTGGAAGCCGGAGTCGGCGTGGCAGTGCTCCAAATTCCTCCATCATCACCCACATAAAGAGTTCCGCCATTGGGAGAAAAAACGACTGCATGCGTGTCCACGTGCGGATGCGCCGTCGTCGAGCCATTCGTAAAGTTGCCGGGAGCAGGGCTGCCAAGCGTGCCCGAAGGCGTCCACGTGGTACCTCCGTCTTGAGATTCGAACAAAGACGTAAAGTTATCTGGACCCGGCCCGCCTCCAACTACGACAACACTCGCGTTGGCAGGGCTCACTCCAACAGCCATGTCGTAAAAACACTGGGAAGCGCAGAAGCCGCCGGTCACGGATGGCCCGGTCACCGCTGACCACGCCGTTCCTCCATTGCTGGTCTTGAAAAGCCCCAGTAACTTGCTGGAAGTCGTGGACGAGTCCGCGATCGCTGCATAGATCGTCGCAGCGGCTCCTGTCGTACTCGCCGCATAACCAAGCGTGATGCGCCCGACGTTCACTGTGGGCAACCCGCCGGTCATCTTCGTCCAATTTGCGCCAGAATCGGTTGACTTCCAAATCCCGTTGGCGGAAGCCCCGGTGAAAACGTCTCCCAGGGCCGCATAAACGATAGCCGTTGTCGTTGCGCTGCCAGCAGGATCAAACACAACTCCCGTTCCTGCGGAACCCTGCGCTCCTGTCGTTGGCAAAGCCCATGTTTGTCCACCGTCCGTTGAGCGGTAGATGCCGCCACGCGGATCGTTGCCGTCAAAGAAATAGGCCGCGGCGAGAACAATACTGGAGTTTCCCGGCTGAACCGCAATGGCGCCAATCTGAGCTCCGCCAAACGTTGGTGACAGCGCTCCAGCAAACGGACCGCCGAGTTGCGTCCAGGTATTGCCTCCGTCCGTGGATTTCAAAACTCCTGCACCGTAGAAAGCATCGCCGTTGAAATTGTCTTCGCCGGTGCCGACATAAATCGTGCTGCACGGAGCTGGCGAGCAACTATTCGGATCAATGGCGATGGATCCAACAGCCAATGAAGGTTGAGAATCCGTGAGCGGTGTCCACGTCGTCCCGCCATTCGTGGTCTTCCAAACGCCACCCGCAGCTCCGCCGATATAGACGGTGCTTGGAGTACTCGGATCGACCGCGATGGCCGTCACGCGGCCTGATGCTGTGGGGTAGCCGGTGTTGGTTCCCGTAAATGGCTCATTCACGGGCTGTGGCCCCATCAAGTGCCAGAGCGCGTCGCCGGGAAACGAGATTATTCCGTTCGCGCCGGTTTGCGGCCCCACGGCCAACTGCTGCTGCGCCTTCATGGCGTCGCGCTGTTCAATGGCTCTCTGCAAAGCTGCTTCGGGAATATGGTTGATCGGATAGGCGCGCTGATCGTAGAACCAACTGCCGCGCTCCCGGCTCACATCCGAATCCTCTTTCACGCCCTCTTTCGCGTCTGAAGCCGACACGGGTGGGGCCAGCACTAACTGTCGTGGAGCCGCTGCGACCGCCACGCGCGGCTCGATTTCCACTTTTGGAGATGGCATCTCTGAAACTTTTGTTTTCCGCGCTGATGGGATTGCGGCACTCGAAGAATGGGGCTTTTCCGGTTTTCGTGCCCCCACCGCCGAAGGAGTGCTCTTGGTCGTGTCCCCGGTGTTCCTCGCAGACCTTGCGTCGCTTGCGGGAGACACTGTCTTTTGCGGCGCCGATCCTTTCTTGCCCGCATGCCTTGCGAGCGAAATCCCCACCGCCAGCGCCACGCACAGTAACCCGCCCGCAATCCACCGGACCCTCGCCTTACGCGCTCGCCCGCCGGCATCACCGCCGTTGCGAATCCCACGATATATCGTGACAACGATTTCTCTCCACGACGGCGGCTGGTGCTTCCGCGAGGATTTGCGCATGGCTCTAGGCCTCCGAAGAATACGGCGTTCGCATTTCACCGGCTGCGCGAGCGAACCGGCTGTGCATCTAATGACTATTGCGGATTCGAATCAGAAATAGGCTCGTTCTTAGGCGCAAGCGTCTTTTCTCATGCGGGGGAAGCAGCCCGTGCGTGAACGAATTCAAAGCGAGGAAGGCGCTATAACAAGCACAGCCATCCTTCGAGGACACCTTGACGGCACACAATTGGCGCTTCTTGCGAGGTGAAAGGAACACCACTCGCTCTGGGAGCACGAGCTTCTTCCTTTTAAAACACAATGCTGTGGAACAGTGTGCGGCATCCTCCTCCCATGGACGCGTTCTGTCAAGTCCTTTCCACGTAGTTGTCCTTTCCACGTAGTGACCGCCTGAGTCATCGGGATCGCTCCTTCATGGCTTTTTGTTGCCACAATCGGCACGGAAACCTCCTATTCACATTGCAGAAATGTTCGTGTAACTTGTTCGGTCTGAAACTACCTCCATGACAACGGGGGCCGTCCTGGAACATGGCTGCGGAAATCCGCTCGCCACTACCACCCTCTTTCGTGTGGGATTGGCGGAAAGCCTCGACGATTTAATCGCCTGTCAGCGTCTGCGTTATCTGGTCTTCAACTGTGAGCTGGGCGAAGGCTTGGACGTGTCCACGCGGACCGGCCTCGATCGCGACCACTTCGATTTCATCTGCGATCACTTGATGGTTACCGACGCGAGCTCCGGCCTGCTTGTCGGCACCTATCGCATGCAGACCGGCTATCGCGCAAAGGGAAACCTGGGCTATTACGGGGAAGGACTCTTCGATTTTGCGCCGTTTGAAGAGATTCGTGCGGAAGTCCTTGAACTTGGCCGCGCGTGCGTGCATCAGGACTATCGAAATACGCCCGTTCTCAACATGCTCTGGAAAGGAATCGCCAGGTACGCAGTCAGTTGCGGCTCGCGCTATTTGATTGGCTGCAGCTCCGTTACGTCCCAGGACGAAAGCGAAGGCGCAGCTCTCTATGAAGCGCTGCGTGAAAAATACCTTGTCGAGCCGAATTTGCGGACGAAACCAAAGCCCGGTCACGAATGTCATTCGAATGGTGCGACGGGCAACCCGCCTCGGCCCCCGCGCCTATTCCGCGCTTATCTCGATATTTCCGGGCGCTTGTGCGGTCCTCCGGCCATCGACCGCGAGTTCAAGACCATTGACTTCCTAACGCTGTTCGATCTTCACCGCCTTCCTGACCGGGTTCGCACTCGTTTCTTCTAGCTCGCCGACTTCCTCGACAAACCCTTAAACCATTGCGGGCCGGCGCTTGCCGACATTCGTGGCCTGCTCGAAAGCATAACCCATCTGCAATACGCCCCAATCGTCGTTGTGCCGCCCCACAATTTGGATCCCCATGGGAAGCCCGCCCTCTGAAAACGCGCAAGGAACGCTCATCGCCGGGTTCCCCACCGTCGAAATGTAATAGGCTGATTTCATCCACGCGATGTAGTTTTCCATTTTCACGCCCGCAATTTCCGTCGGGTAATGCGTCTTCACATCGAACGGCAGAACCTGATTCACCGGCAAAACGAAAAATTCATATTTCTCCGTGAACTCCCGCATGCGCTGGTACAACTCCGTGCGTTTCGCTTCCAAGCGAGAGAGCTGCGGACCGGTCAGCTTGCGCCCTTCCTGTACGTGCCAGTGGACGTACTCATTCAACTTGTCGCCATGCGCCTCCACTATGTCGCCGAATCCAAGTTCCACCGACCAGTGCCGCCAAAGGTTGAAGCATTCGTTCGCATCCTGGAAATCCGGCTCCGCCTCTTCCACAATGCAGCCCAACGATTCGAACACTTTGCGTTGCGCCTTCACCGCATCGCGCACCGCTGGCTCCCAGGGAAGCCCCATGTCTTTGAACATGGCCACGCGCACACCTTTGAAATCCCGTTGGTCCAGCCGTTTCGCAAACGCATCGCCAGGCTGATCAATGGACATCGGTGAGCGCCGGTCGAATCCCGCCAGCACGCTCAAAAAAAATGCGCAATCCGTGACGTTGCGCGCCACGGGACCGTCCACGCTCAGCGTGAACCACCCAAGGGCCGTCGGCGGATTCGGCACGCGTCCCGGTGAGGGTCGCAGCCCCACCACATTGCAAAAATTCGGCGGATTTCGCAGCGACCCACCCATGTCGCTGCCGTCCGCCAGCGGTACCATGCCGCATGCCAGCGCAACGGCGCCGCCCCCGGTGCTGCCTCCGCACGTCTTCGTCAGATCGTAAGGATTCATCGTCGGCCCGAAAACCGGATTGAATGTCTGCGACCCAAGCCCCCACTCCGGCACGTTGGTTTTACCGATGACGATCGCTCCAGCTTTCTTTTCGCGCTCGACCACCAGGCAATCGAAATTCGGCACATCATTCGCGTGCAGCGGAGAGCCAAACGTCGTGCGGATCCCCTTGGTGGGATGCAGATCTTTCACGCCAACCGGCAGCCCATGCAGCGGCCCCATCCAATTCCCTTTCGCAACCGCCTCATCAGCCGCCAACGCTTGCGCCATCAACTGATCTTCCGGAACCAGCGTGACGATCGCATTCACCTTGGGATTCACTCTCGCGATTTGCTTCAGATGTGCTTGCATCACTTCACGCGAGGATATTTTCTGCCCGCGAATCATCGCGGCCAGGTCTCGAGCGGGCATGAAACAGATTTCGTTTTCACCAGGGGGAGTCATCGCATTCGAATCGTACCTCGAAAGCTCCTTCGATTCGCTCATCATATCTTCCGCACCACAAGAAAGTAGGGGCGCAACCGCAGCGCCAACTGCAGCGCCGGTTCCCAATTTCAGAGCGTCGCGCCGCGTGATTTTCTCCATCATCAAATACCTCATTTCAATAGCACAGCTGCTAGTGTCAGGATTTACGGTTTGTGACCTAATTTCTTTACGAGATGGGGGCTTTAGCCCCCACGTAATTTGTTTGCCATCACCGGACTTTAGCCACTGAAGACTTTATTCCCAACCGAATCTGAGGACAGCTTATAGCGCAGGTTTAAACGCCGGACAACTTTTCTCTCGCCAAAGTCAATGCGCTCTCCACTTGCGAACCATTTCCAAGCTTCCCACGCGCAAAATCGCGCGTTCCCCCGCCTTTGCCGCTCAATTCTCCGAACACCTGCTTGAGGAGCGCGTTCATATCCTTCCCAACGGAAGGATGTTGAGCAAAAAGGACATCACCGCCGCCGGCCATTCCCAGCAGTGCCAGAGTCTTCTCCGCTTTTGTAACGGCCGTTCCGAAGAAACCTAGATATTCGGACGCCACGTCTTCAAAAACGCGCGTGATGATGCGCACTCCATCTCCGCCGATTGCAGAAGCCTGCAAGGCAAGCGTGGCTTCCACACCGGCCAATCGTTCCAGCAGCGTTCGGATTTTCTTGAAATTTGCGTCCCGCTCCGCCAGCGCCCGCGAAGCCGAAGAAACCACATCTTCCGGAGCGCAACTCAGTTTTTCGGCAGCTTGCCGCAGCAACCGAAAATCGCCTCGCGCAGCTCTTTCGGCTCGCCCGCCGCACACAAACTCCACGCGCCAATCCTGCCGGATTTTCGTGCACCGCCGCGTCAAAACCGTGCCGATCTGCCCGGTGCTTTTCACGTGCGTCCCGCCGCACGGTTGCAACTCAACGCCTTCAATCTCGATCGCGCGCAGGATGCCTTCGCGGTCGACTTCTTTCCGCACTCCCAGCCGAGCCAACTGGTCGGCAGTTCCATAACGAACCGTCACCGCCCGGTTTTCGCACATCACCTGATTTGCCGCCCGCTCCGCTCCCTCCAGAATCTCTTCCGTCGGCTCTGGCCCGCGCAAATCGATGGTGCAAACTTCCGCGCCGAGGTGGAACGAAACTGTCGGCCGTCCATATCGCTCTTGAAACATCGCGGAGAGGAGATGCTGCCCGGTGTGCTGCTGCATGTGATCGAA
>Ga0126381_100009560_pt1 | contig 10887 bp, 8 predicted proteins | sample PanSoiMetPlot_28_FD_96465 | JGI IMG/M metagenome (GOLD analysis project Ga0126381, IMG submission 96465) | Tropical forest soil microbial communities from Panama - MetaG Plot_28 | ecosystem: Environmental > Terrestrial > Soil > Tropical forest > Bulk soil | place: Panama | collected 2016-02-17
ATTCAATCCCATGGTTCAGCGGTCACGAAGGCTCAAACGAATTTGCCGGAAGGCCATGGACGAGGATGGAGGAGTTATTACTTTCGTTATTACTAAGCCGTCCTTTCAGACATAACATCCTTATAATCAGCATAATGCACGGTGAGGGGATCGAACCCCCGACCTACTGGGTGTAAACCAGTCGCTCTACCGCTAAGCTAACCGTGCGCGTGCCGTTTCTCCCACGAAGGCATTCTAATTAGATCCATTTCGCTTGGTGGTCAAACGTCCGTTTCGGAAGCACCGCTTTGACGTCGCAAAGTTAGGCTGGTCAGAAATGAAGAATGTGGGTATCTCTGTGCGAAAAGAGACAAGATGTTGAGTTTTGACCAATTCAATCAACCCGCCGGCGGCTCAAACTTTGCGTCTTGCTACTAGTAAATATGATCTATCGACTCAATGGCACGATGGGTGCTACCGCCGTTGGCGGCCCCTGTTGTTCCTAATCCTATGCCCTGCAATGACTCTCTCCATGGAAGGAAAGAGTCAAAACCGTCGGCGAGAACCTTAACCAACTGCTAAAACGACTTTCGGGAATATGTTGAATTCTTCAATCTTCAAGCGGCCGTTACTCCTCCTCGGTGCCGTCGCGATCGTTTTATCCACGAACGAGATCAGCTCAAGGGGTGCGGACACAAGTCCCTCACCAGGCGTTTCCGATGCAGCAACTCCTGCATCCGCCGCTTCCCCAACTCCAGCAGCGTCTGCCACCCCTGCGGTCTCGCCGACTGGATCGGTGGAAGACCGCCTGGCCAGCCTGGAGGCTTATATCAATAATACCGATGGCAGCAAAACGCTGCCCGGCGTACCGGGTCCCGGCCACAATGCCTGGCAAATGGCCTCTTCCGCTCTGGTTCTTTTTATGACCTTGCCAGGCCTCGCTTTATTCTATGGCGGACTCGTCCGAAGAAAGAACGCGCTGTCGGTTTTGGCCCAATGTCTGGGCATCACCGGGCTCGTTATCTTGCTTTGGTGGATCTGCGGGTATAGCCTCGTGTTTGGCAAAAACTTCAACAATCCATTTTACGGCGGCTCCGAATATTTCTTTTTGTCCGGCGTAACTTCGGCCCCGAACGCGGACTACTCCTACTGGGTCTCGCAGAATGTCTATGCGATGTTCCAACTCATGTTTGCAGTCATTACGCCGGCCTTAATCGTCGGCGCAATTGCCGAGCGAATGAAGTATTCTGCGGTGATGTTGTTCATCTTATTGTGGATGTTTCTCGTGTATTTCCCGATGGCGCACATGGTTTGGGGAATAACCGGTTTTATGAACGGAATCTGGAACGCAAATTCGGCAATCAAAGCCATAGATTTCGCCGGGGGCACCGTGGTGCATATGACCTCGGGATGGAGCGCGTTGATACTCTGCCTCATCCTCGGCCCGCGGATCGGATTCAAGAAGGAGCCGATGGCCCCTCACAGCATGGTCTTATGTATGGTCGGAACTGGCATGCTCTGGGTGGGATGGTATGGATTCAATGCTGGAAGCGCGGTTGCTGCGGACGGAATTGCGGCGAACGCTTTTATGACGACGACGCTTGCGACGGGGGTGGCGGCCCTGATGTTCGCGGTCATCGAAAAGGTTTTGAGAGGAAAGGCCAGCGTTCTCGGTTACTGCACCGGCGCAGTCGCGGGCCTTGTGGTGATTACGCCTGCATGCGGTTTTGTTAATGCGACGGGCGCAGTGATTATCGGTGTCGCCGCCGCAGTTCTGCCCTACATTGCGATATCTGTCCTTAAACCGGCACTCGGTTTTGACGATGCGCTCGATACCTTTGGAGTACACGGGATCGGTGGAACTACGGGCGCGCTTTTGACCGGGTTGCTGGCGACAAGACTGGCCAACCCAAATCTTAAGGACGAGGTGCTCAGCTCGCTCTTTTTATCGCAGGCGAAGGCCGTCTGTGTGACCCTGGTTCTTTCCGCCGTCATGACTGCCATCATCGCCTTTTTGGTCAAGCTGGTGATCGGCCTTCGCCCGCCGCCTGAAGTCGAAACCGCCGGTCTGGATATTTCGGAACATGGCGAGGAAGCCTACATTTCGTGAAGACGGGATCAGGACAACAGAGATCGCACAATGCAATTGAAATCGTAACTATCGAACTCTAACAATCCGGGATGCGTTGTCTGACGATGCATCCAGAAAAGCGACGTAATGAAAAAAATCGAAGCGATTATAAAGCCCTTCAAATTGGAAGAGGTCAAAGAGGCGTTATCCGATCTCGGCATTGAGGGAATGACGGTTACCGAGGTCAAAGGCTTCGGTCGGCAAAAAGGCCATACGGAAATTTATCGAGGCAGCGAGTATACCGTCGACTTTTTGCCGAAAATCAAAGTCGAAGTGGTTCTTGCCGACAGCATGGTGGAAAACGCTACTGCTGCCGTGGTCAAGGCAGCCAAAACCGGGAAGATCGGCGACGGCAAAGTTTTCGTCTACATGATCGAAGAGGCGATCCGGATCCGAACGGACGAAACGGGCGAGAAGGCTATTTAGCGGAGCGGAGGGGGGATTTCACCACAGAGGCACAGAGGACACGAAGATCATTTTTGGGTTTAGCGATTGGACGTACGGCGTCGGGGTGGGCTTCTGGCTCACGCGTGCTCCGTCCTTGACTTGGTGATGGGAAGAACCTCGAGTGGCCCTATAGGCGATTTGTGACTTCCGTGGCCGCAAATGGCCAACGCGTGAGGCTCTCGCCCAGAGACGCCGAACGCCCGGCCAATCATACCCAAAAAACCTTCGTGTCCTCTGTGCCTCTGTGGTGAATCCGTCCTCCGTGATCTCTTCCGTACCTCCGTGACCTCGGCCTCAGTTTGACACATCGTAGCGTTTCAGCCATTCACGATAGGCGAAGGGCGAAATCTCTGAGGGCTTTATTTCAGAGCGCCCACCCCAAAAAACGTTCGTATACAAAACGGGAATCCCGCACGAGGCCAGGTGCTGGTCAATCGCCGCCTTGTGCTCGAGCAATCGCGGTTTTTCAGTGCCATGGGCAACCGCCATGATATTGACGTTGCCAAATTCCGGTCCGGCCTCGCGCCAATAACAATGCGTTAGTATCTCGTGGCGGCCCACCTCAGATCCGGCTGCGACTTCCAGGCCAGCCGGAACCGCCCAATGAAACAAACCGTTAAACCGCGTGACCCTGATTCCTGCTGCCGAGGGTTTGACATGCTCGAGAAAAGTCGAAAATCTCCCAATGATCTTGCGCTTGTTCAACCCCTCCGCCACCTGGCAAAACGTCTCCAGCGGCAAGGAGGCTTCTTCGGCTCTCGCCATCCAGGGATTCGTTCTGATCTCCTCAAGGGCAAATTCGCGCTTCAGGGCCATCAGAACCTGCCATTCCAATTCGCTCAGCTTGACGATCTCGGTCCGAATCATGTGCGCGGGTTTATCGGCACGGGATCCCGGTTCTATCGTTTTGCGCCGCACATGGCCTACGCCCAGCGTGAATATTCCTTTTGCCGGCATGATACATATCTTCTCCGCTCCGACAATTCTCTTAAGGATACGGGTATGCCCTTCGAGCGAAAAACCTTGCGGCACTTTGACGGTCGTCCACAGCTTGTATTCGCTTCCGGTGGTCTCCAGGTCCGTTGATCGAATGACGACGTGGCCCGAAAAAGGATCCTCTCGGAACATAAAGCCAAAACCGGCATCAAGACTGGCTTGAGGCACCCTCCAGGCTACCAGTGCGCCTTGCGCCAGATTTGTCGCCAATAGCGTTTGCCGGACTCGACGAATCGTACCGGCGGCAAGCATCGCCCGAATCCGTTCCAGCACGACAGATTCATCAACTCCCGATAACCGGGCAATCTCCTGAAAGGGCTCTCTTACAAACCCCTGAATCCGATCCTCGGAAACCGCGAGGATCCTCGAGTTGATTGCATCCGTATGCTCGACGTCGATCATTGGGATAGAATAAAGAATACAGAATAAATTACATACTATTCAAGCGATGCTTGATTGTCTGCCCCCGGATCGTTTGCACATGCGAAAATCAATCGCTCTCCTGCTTCTCGGATTTACCGCGAGTCTCTTACATGCCGAGAACAAGGGGATCCCGGGCAAGCTTCCTAGAGATATCGTCCCGGAACACTACCTGATTCATTTGGAGCCAGACACCGAACAATTGGCTACGGACGGTGTTGAATCCATTGAAATCCAAGTGTTAAACCGAGTCAACCGGATCGTCCTTAACGCGGTTGAAATCGAAATTTCGACGGCAAGAATCGTGCATGGTGAAAACCGCGAAGAGCTCGTTCCTCAGTTCGATGCCGTCCAGCAGAGCGTTTTTTTTGAGACTGAAAAGGTTCTCGAGCCCGGCAAATATACGCTGACATTCAATTTCAAGAGCAGGATTTTCGACAGCCCGCACGGGTTATTTGCCCAGTCGTATCAAACAGAGGGGAATACGGACCAGGTTCTTGCGACGCGGATGGAACCGACGGACGCGAGACGGGTGTTCCCGTGCTGGGATGAGCCGGCCTTTCGCGCGACCTACCAAATGAGCATCCGAACGAGAAAGGATTTCACGGCGATCTCGAATAGGCCGGTATTTGTGGAGCAGGCGCTTGGACAAAATGAAAAGATCGTCGTCTTCGAGCCTACCCCTCCGATCTCCAGCTATCTGGTTCTCCTTGCGTGCGGCCGATTTCAATGGCTCGAAGACGAGGTAAGAGGCATCAAGCTTCGGATTCTAACAACCGACGGAAAGAAAGAATTCGGCCGCTACGCCATGGAAGTCACTAAGCAGGTGCTCCCCTATTTCAGCGACTACTGTGCAATGCCTCCTGGGCTCACAAAGCTTGACCAGATCGCGCTTCCCGGAAGCGTCGCGGGCGCAATGGAAGATTGGGGTGGAATTACGTATTCGGAGGAAATCCTGCTGTACGACCCGTCAAACAATTCCGATTCGGCGCAAGCAAGAGTATTTTCCGTCGTGGCCCACGAACTGGCTCACCAGTGGTTTGGCAATCTGGTCAACATTGCGTGGTGGGACGATATCTGGCTGAACGAGGGCTTTGCATCCTGGATGCAGATGAAAGCCACCGAACACTTTCATCCTGAATGGAAACCGTGGCTTCATGCGGCCGGGGAAAGAGAGCTCGTGATGGCCGCCGACTCAAAAAAGGAGACGCCCGCGATCAAACGCGGCGTCGGTGTTGAAACCCAGGCAGGCGACGCGTTCGATTCGATTGCTCATCAAAAGGGGAAATTCCTGCTCCGCATGCTGGAAGCCTTCTTTGGCGAGGACGCCTTTCGATCAGGAGTGCGAGCGTATCTACTGGCGCATCAATTCTCCAGCGCGACAACTGCAGATTTCTGGGAAGCGCTTGAAAAGTCTACCGGAAAACCGGCGGGAAAGATTTTCGCCGGCTGGGTGGACCAACCCGGTTTTCCGCTAATCAGGGCCACAACGCAATGCCTCGACGGGAAAAGTGTGATCAGCCTGGAGCAAGTCCGATTTGCCATCGGAGCTCAGGACGAAACCCCGATTCAGTGGTCGATTCCAGTTGCGATCTTTTCGACCGGGAATCCGCAAGACGTAAAATATGCCCTTCTCGAGAAGATTTCGAACAACTTCGATTTTCCTGGTTGTGACGGCGTAATAAAGATCAACGCCGATGCTGTCGGATTCTTCCGAGTTCTCTACGAACCGGCTTTGTTCAGCGACCTGCTGAGAAATGTCGGCAGGCTGCCCGAAAGCGATCGCATCAACCTCCTCACGGATACGTGGGCGCTGGTCGAATCGGGAGGCATGGAGGCTTCAGCATATTTTGAGCTGCTCGAGAACCTGATTCGCGACGACGGTTTCGCGTTTTGGAAGGCGGCACTCGGGAGCGACGCTGCGATGGGCGGCTTGAAAATCGTCGATCGGCTCGAACAAGGCCAACCCGGTCGCGAGAACTATCAAAAATATGTCTGCGAAGTCCTTGGACCGAAACTCCAGGCGCTCGGATGGGATGAAAAAGCCGGCGAAGGTACCGAAACTCGCCAGATGCGGGCTATGCTTATTGAAACACTTGGGTTCTTCGGCAATCGAGATGTTATCGATCAAGCATTTAAGCGTTTTCAAATGTATCGTGAGAATGCTGGGACGCTTCCACCAAATTTGCGAGCCTGCGTGTTGCTCATAGTTGGGCGGTATAGCTCAGACTCAACTTACGACCAGCTGCGGTCCATGATTCCGCAGGCTCTGACTCTCGAGGAAAAGCACGTTTTGCTGCGCGCCCTCTCAGCTCCCCTGGACCCTGGACTTGTTCGAAAAACACTAACCTATCTGCTGGGCGATAGTGAATCACCTGCCGCAGCTGCGCGCGCCTTCGAAAATCTTGCTACGCAGGGCGAACATCCCGAAATTGCTTGGGACTTCGCAACCAGCCATCTGGATGAGATGCAGCGGCGGTTCGGAACCGTTCGGCGCGATCGTCTGATCGCTGCCTGTTCGAGTCTTTTCGCCGATGAGCAACGCGCGAATGAGGTAATCGATTTCTTCAAAAACCATCTTTCTCCGGACGCGACGCAACTCGGCGAAAAAGCCGCAGAGATCATCCGATTCCGTGCAAAGCTCAAAGCGAAGGAATTGCCGGTAATTGACAAATGGATAGAATCAAAGTCCCACGCAGCCCTCTAGCCCGCATTTCTCACGCCCCGTGAGAAATGCGAGGGGCGTCTGATGCCAACAGTCGCGCCAATACTTCTCCGACAACGTTCGGATTTGCCTTGCCCCCGGAAAGCTTCATCACTTGCCCTTTCAGGAAATTTATTGCCGCAGTCTTGCCGGCTTTATAGGCCTCGACAGACTTGGGATTGGCGGCGATGACCTCGGAACAGAGCGAAACGATTGCCGCTGGATCGCTTTCCTGTCTCATCCCCTTCTCTTCGACGATGATTGCCGGGGACTTTCCAGAGGCAAACATTTCAGCGAAAACCTCCTTGGCCTGCCTGGAACTGATTTTCCCCTCATCTACCATCACCGCTAATTGATCCAGTTCCTTCGCAGCGATCGGACACTCGGCTATTGTTTTCTCGGAAGCGGCAAGCGCGCTCAGCAGATCGTTCAGAACATAATTCGCGATTGCCTTTGGCTTGCGTGCCCCTTTCGCAGCGGACTCAAAATAGGCCGACAACTCCTGATCGTCGGCCAGGACGCCGGCGTCGTAATCACTCAGTCCATACTCGGCGACAAAGCGCTCACGCTTCTCCCAAGGCAGTTCCGGAACACGGTTGCGCACCTCCTCCATAAACACTTCCGTGCGCACCGGTAAAAGGTCGGGGTCGGGAAAATACCTGTAGTCGTGAGCTGATTCTTTGGTTCGCATCAGAAGGGTTTCCCCGAGGTCATCGTCCCATCGCCTGGTTTCCTGCTGAAGCTTTCCCCCACGCTCCAACACATCGATTTGCCGTTCGATCTCAAAAGCCAGCGCCCTGCGCACACCGCTGATTGAGTTCAAGTTCTTGATCTCAATTTTTGTACCAAGCTCTGTCTCGTACTTTTTTCGAACCGAAACATTGCAATCGCATCGGAGTTGGCCTTTCTCCATGTCCGCATCGCTCACCCGGGCATAAATCAGCGCCTGCTTGAGGGTAGTTAGAAATGCAAAAGCCTCCTCAGGCGACTCGATGTCCGGCCGCGTGACAATCTCCATCAACGGAGTACCGGCACGGTTGAAATCGATCCCGGTCGCCTCCTCGAAGTGGAAGCTCTTCGCCACATCTTCCTCCAGATGAATCCGGACGAGCCGGACTCTCTTGCCGGGATTTTGAATGCGCTTTTGCGCATCCTTAGGATAAGCGAGATCCGCAAGCGGCGTTTCACCGTTCCGGCAGAGCGGCAGATCATATTGTGAGATCTGGTAGTTCTTTGGCATATCCGGATAGAAGTAGTTCTTCCGGTCAAATTTGCAGATCGGCGCAATATCACATTTCAAAATCAATCCGGTCAGCGCCGTCAGTTTCAGAGCCTCCAGATTCATAACCGGCAATGCGCCGGGCAGCCCGAGACAAACGGGACAAACATGCTTGTTCGGTTCCGAACCGTATTGCACAGCGCAGCCGCAGAACATTTTGCTTCTGGTCTTAAGCTGGACATGCACTTCCAGGCCGATCGTAGCTACATAGTCACTCTTCATGCGCGACGCGGATGAGCCATTACTTCTACATTCCGCCGCAAACCACCGCAAGGAGTTAGGGGGGCCGCATTCGGAGGCGATACTTTCCACGGCCGACCGAAATCCAAGGCCGAATCTCCGAGCCGGCCGGTCGAGCCAAACATCGTTTCAACCGAGCCGCCGTTGTTGACTCAAATGCCGGCCGCGCGCTCCGTTCGCAGTTGCCGGACGATGTTTGCAGGAGCCAGATAAGGCATCAGCAGCGTCGCTACCAGGACCGGCACGATGACCGCTTCAGCACCGTCGATAGCGATATCGCCGGCTGCGCCGACGAGGGGCAGCACGAGCGCAAAGACGCTTTCGAGCGGAATTTGCAAAACCTCTATAAGTCCGGCCGCAGCGAACCCCACACCCAAGGCAACGAGCTTAGGACGGAGAGGGACGCGCCGGTCGCGGAGAAGCGCGTAACCCAACGGTGCATTCATAATGGAAATATACCTCGGCCGGTGAAGGAAGCGACTTCTTCGGGGTTCGGAGTTTGGGATTCTCAATTCTCAATTCTCAATTCTGATTTCTGTCTTCTGTATTCTTTCTTCTTCCTCCCCTCACCTCTCCTCCGCAGCCCCTTCCTGTGTCAGCGCATAATTCAACGCGGCTTCCAGGTCTTCTTGCGTGAAAGCGCTGCGGATTTGAGGATCGTTGAGCAGCGCTACGACCTTCCGATTTGTAAGTACTCCGAGGATGTCCCCACTCCGCAGAGTCGCCGCGATCTGCGGATCTCGTTCCAGGTCAACGATTTGCGGGCTCTCCCAGATTCGGCGAAAGCCGGGGTATTCCAGCAACTTCTGCATCGCTTCCGGATCCTCGATTACCCGGCTGTACTTATCGAGGTCCCGATAAAATCGGCGGGGGAGCGGGTCAATCGAATCCAACAGCGTTCGTCCGTACCCCAGTTGGACCGAATTTTTTAACTTCGCGATATTCAGAACGAAGCTTCTGGAGCTTTCATTTTTCGCTCGCTGGGTCTCGGCCTGATTTTCAGCGATTCGGCCAATGACTTTTGACCCTATAAGTACGCACCAGACAAACAGGAGCCCGTAGCCAAGACCGATGATTCCGCCGCCGATACCGTACGTTAGCCGCACCGGCGGCGATTCACAGTCCCTCGTTCGTTTGAAGAGCACGCGCCCGACCAACGCAATTACATTGAAACTCAGAAGCCAGATCAGGATCGCTGCCAGGGGGAAAAGAAACAATGGGGGAAGATGCGGAGACAAAAACTCGCTCACCGGACCGGCGTAGCTTAACGCGAGGTAGCCCGCAGCGAAAAACGCGACGAGGCCGGTTAACTGTCTCATCAGTCCTTTGCTCCAGCCGCGGACGACACTCACCAGAATCCACGCAGCGGCGGCAAGAAAAACCGCAATTTGCCACTGGTATAATCCTTGAATGCTGCTGGCACTAACCATCACGTCTGAGGCGCGGCCTTGCTAGCCTGAGCCTGATTGAGCCCGATATCGCAGAAAATGATCACAGAGGACAAGGGAAGCCATCGCCTCAACCATCGGAACCGCCCTCGGCAAAACACAGGGGTCATGGCGGCCACGGGCCGACAACTCGGTCGGCTCTCCGGACGTTGTCACGGTTTGCTGGGCACGAAGTATCGTTGCAGTCGGTTTGAATGCGACTCGAAAGAAAATATTTTCTCCGTTGCTGATCCCCCCTTGTATGCCGCCCGAATAATTCGTCCGGGTTCGCACCTTGCCTTCCCTCATTTCAAAAGCGTCGTTGTGTTCGGCGCCCGTCAACTCGGTCCCAGCGAACCCCGATTCAATCTCAAAACCCTTCGTCGCGGGCAAGCTCAGCATCGCCTTTGCCAGATCAGCCTCCAACTTGTCAAAAACCGGTTCTCCAAGACCGGGAGGAATTCCGCGCACGACGCACTCAATCACTCCACCGACCGAGTTTCCTTCCTTTCGCATTGTCTTGATGAGTTCAATCATCTCTTCGGCGGCAACCGGATCCGGGCAGCGAACAATTGATTTTTCGACATCCGCTACCTCAACCTTAGAGGAGTCCACAACCGCCTCAACGCGATGCACGCGCTTTACGTAAGCAACTATCTCAAATTCAGAAAACCAGTTGCGCAACACTTTCTTGGCAATGGTACCCGCTGCAACCCGACCGATGGTTTCCCGGGCCGAAGCACGACCTCCCCCCTGCCAATTCCGAATGCCATACTTCGCTTGGTAAGTGTAATCAGCGTGAGAAGGCCGAAAGGCAGTCGCCATCTCTCGATAGGCCTCCGGGCGCGCATCCTTGTTCCACACCATGACTGAGATGGGCGTACCTAAAGTGTACCCTTCGAATACGCCGGAAAGGATCTGGCATCGATCCTCTTCCGCTCGCTGCGTTACGATTTCACTCTGTCCGGGACGTCTCCGGTCAAGATCCAACTGCAGATCAGCCTCTGATAGAGGGATCCGGGGAGGGCATCCATCAACGACCGCCCCAACACCACCGCCGTGTGATTCACCCCAAGTGGCCACACGGAACAACACGCCAAAAATCGAAGACATTTGCTGAAAGCAGAATTACTCGAAGCCCAAACCCTCGCAAGTAATGAGGCGACCGTCGACCTAAAAACCCGGCTGATTGTCAATTTCTTCGGGGACGGCCCCTTCCAAGACAGCCTGAGAGCAAAGGGCGATACAGCTTTGACTAAGTCCG
>Ga0126381_100009562_pt1 | contig 10884 bp, 11 predicted proteins | sample PanSoiMetPlot_28_FD_96465 | JGI IMG/M metagenome (GOLD analysis project Ga0126381, IMG submission 96465) | Tropical forest soil microbial communities from Panama - MetaG Plot_28 | ecosystem: Environmental > Terrestrial > Soil > Tropical forest > Bulk soil | place: Panama | collected 2016-02-17
ATGAACCGCATCTTTTCCGGCGTCCAGCCGACCGGCAATCTGCATCTCGGCAATTATCTCGGCGCGATCCGCAACTGGGTCGCGCTGCAGCATGATTACGAGTGCATTTTCTGCATCGTCGACCTGCACGCGCTGACTCTGCCGCAGGACCCGCACGAGCTGCGGCATTCGACCCGCGAGGTGACCGCGGCCTACATCGCCGCCGGCATCGACCCGCAGCGCTGCATCATCTTCAACCAGAGCATGGTGACCGCGCACGCCGAGCTGGCGTGGATCCTTTCCTGCCTGACCCCGCTCGGCTGGCTCAACCGGATGACCCAGTTCAAGGAGAAGGCCGGCAAACAACGCGAAATGGCGGGGCTCGGGCTCTACGCCTACCCGGTGCTGATGGCGGCCGATATCCTCGGTTACAAGGCGACACACGTGCCGGTCGGCGAGGACCAGAAACAGCATTTGGAGCTGGCGCGCGACATCGCCGGTGCCTTCAACCGCCGCTACGAGATCGAGTTCTTCCCGCTGCCCGAGCCGCAGATCTTTGGCGAGGCGACGCGGGTGATGAGCCTGCGCGACGGCACCAAGAAGATGTCGAAATCCGACACCTCGGACTATTCGCGCATCAATATGACCGACGATGCGGACGCGGTCGCGCTAAAGGTGCGGCGCGCCAAGACCGACCCCGAGCCGCTGCCCGACACGTTGGCGGCGCTGGAAAAGCGCCCCGAAGCCGACAATCTCGTCGGCATCTATGCGGCGCTCACCGATCTGACGCGCGAAGCCGCGCTGTCGCGCTTCGCCGGCCAGAATTTCTCTTCCTTCAAGGAGGAGTTGTCGGCAGTCGCGGTCGAGCTTCTCGGCAAAATCGGCGGCGAGATGCGCCGGCTGATGGCAGAACCTGGCCATATCGACGGGGTGCTGCGCCACGGCGCCGAGCGCGCCGCGGCGATCGTCACCCCGATCCTGCGCGAGGTGCAGGACATCAGCGGACTGCTGCGACCGTAAAACCCGACCAGCCCGCTTGGATTTTGCTGCGAAAGTGCCCATCCTATAAGCGCTTGCCCGACCTCTTTCGCCGACGGAGCCCTTCGCATGTTTATCCAGACCGAGCAGACGCCCAACCCGGCCACCCTGAAATTCCTGCCGGGCTGCACGGTAATGACGTCGGGGACGGCGAATTTCACCGACGCCGCGTCCGCCGCAACCCGCTCGCCGCTGGCGGAGCGTCTGTTCGCCTTACCGGAGGTCGGCGGCGTCTTTCTCGGCGGCGACTTCATCACCGTGACCAAATCGGGCGGCAGCGACTGGTTCCAGCTGAAGCCGGCGGTGCTCGCCGCGATCATGGACCATTTCACCGCGGGTCTGCCGGTGGTCACCGGCATGGAGGAGAGAGCTGCGAGTGACGGCGAGGACGACGAAGTCGTCGCGGCGATCAAGGAGCTGCTCGAAACCCGCGTACGCCCCGCCGTCGCCCAAGACGGCGGCGATATCATCTTCGAGGATTTCGAGGACGGGATCGTCTATCTGCACATGCAGGGGTCATGCTCGGGCTGCCCGAGCTCGACCGCGACCCTCAAGGCCGGCATCGAGAACATGCTGCGCCATTACATTCCCGAAGTCGTCGAGGTGCGCGCCGTCTAGGGCGCCCCCGCCGCAAGTCATGTCAACCGCGCGCGCGCCCGGCGTCGCCCGGAGCGCGGCAATCGTGCTGGCCTTCGATACCGCGGGCTCGGCCTGCTCGGTGGCGATCGGGTGCGAGGACGCGGTGCTGGCGAGCGAGCGACAAGAGATGCGCCACGGCCACGCCGAGGCTTTGCTGCCGATGGTCGACCGCGTGGGCCGCGCTGCGGGCATCGCGCCGCGCGAGATCGGCGTCGTCGGCGTCACCGTCGGTCCCGGCGGGTTCACCGGCATTCGCGCGGGTCTCGCAGCGGCGCATGGCCTGGCGCAAGCAGCCGGCGCGCAGCTGGCCGGCATCAGCAGCTTCACCGCCGTCGCCGCTGCTGTCGCGCCCGACGGCGCAACACTGCTTGTCGCGCTCGACAGCCGCCGCGAGGATTTATACGTGCAGCTCTTCGCGGCGAACGGAACGTCGCTTGGCGAGCCGGCGGCGATCCTGCCGCGGAGATTGCCAGACTTGATCAGCGACGGCGCTGTCGTCGTCGCCGGCGACGCGGCCGACGCCGCCGTTGCCGCCTTGGGCGGCCGGGCGCGCGCACTGTCGGATACGGCGCCGGATGCGCATGGCGTGCTCGCGGCGCTGCGGCGCTGGCCCGAGCGCACCGACCCGTGGGCGCGGCCGCTTTATCTCCGCCCGCCCGATGTCAGCTTTCCGAAGGCGCGGGGGTGAACCGTCGCATCGAGCCGATTCCCCGCCATGCGGTCGACGCACTGGCCATCCTGCATCGCAGCTGTTTTCCCGACGATCCGTGGGAAGCCGGCGCGCTGGCGCGGATCATGGCACTGTCCGGCGGGTTTGGCTGGCTCGCCTGGGAGGACGACGAGCCCGCCGGTTTCATCCTCGTGCGCGATCTGGGAAGCGAGTGCGAGGTGCTCTCGCTTGGCGTCGCGCCGCGCTGGCGGCGTCGCGGCATCGCGCGAGATTTGCTGCGCACGGCGTTCGCCGAGGCGCAGCGCCGCGGTCTTCCCTCCGTCGTGCTCGAAGTCGCGGTCGACAACGTGGCGGCGGGCGACCTCTACGCTGCCGCCGGTTTTGCGGCGGTCGGCCGCCGCGCGCGCTATTACCGCCGTCCCGATGGGCGGGCCGACGCGCTGATCTTGCGTCTGGCACTGCCCCGCCCCGGTACCCCGGGATGAATACGCGGCCTTGCCAGTTACTGGCCGAGTTCGGTTGCTGTTCTGCGCGGGAATTGAAAGTCGCGATGAGTCGCACAAGATTCAACAAATAGCGCATTGCGCAGCTTTGTTCGATTACTTATGCTTCTCGAAGCGTTCAATGCAGGAAGGATGTCATGGACGAAACGGACCAGTCAGGCGATTTGCTGGCTCTAACAACGGAAATCGTGGCGGCGCACGTTTCCAACAACACGGTGGCGGTCGGCGATCTGGCCCAGCTGATCAATCAAGTTTATCAGTCGCTCGCCAATATCGGCAGCGCTCCGACGCCCGCGCCGGCGGCACGGCCACAACCGGCGGTCAGCGTCAAGAAGTCGATCCAGCCCGACTATCTCGTCTGCCTCGAAGACGGCAAGAAGCTCAAAATGCTCAAGCGCCATCTGAAAACAGCGTACAACATGAGCCCGGAAGCCTATCGCGAGCGCTGGGGTCTGGCACCGGACTACCCGATGGTCGCCCCCAATTACGCGCGCCAGCGCAGCCGCCTCGCGAAGGAGATCGGTCTCGGCACGCGGGCGCGGCGAGGACGCGCCTGAACGGTCCCGCGGCGAGCCAGAGTTCCGAGTCGCGGACATAGGCTCAACCGACGGAATTCGCTATAATCATCCGGCAGCCTCCGCCGGGACAGCGAGCCGATGACCTCCCGCCTCGAGCAGCTTTGCCACGACAAGGGCCTCAAGATGACCGAGCAGCGCCGCATTATCGCGCGGGTGCTGTCGGATTCGGCCGACCATCCGGATGTCGAGCAGGTCTATCGGCGCGCCACCGAGATCGATCCGCGCATCTCGATCGCCACGGTGTACCGCACCGTGCGGTTGTTCGAAGAAGCTAACATATTGGCGCGTCACGATTTTGGCGACGGCCGCGCGCGCTACGAGGAGATGCCGAGCCCGCACCACGATCATCTGATCGATCTGCAGACCGGGCACGTCATCGAGTTTCGCAATGATGAAATAGAAAAGCTTCAGCATTTCGTCGCCGAGCAGCTCGGCTACGACCTGGTCGGGCATCGGCTTGAACTTTATGCCGTCAAGCGCGGCAACCAGCGAAAGTCCGAGTAACGTCCCTGAATGACGCAGACACTAGCCTTCGCCCGTCGAAACCCACGAGGGCATCCCGCGTGATCGTTGGCGCGGCCGACCCCGCCTCTCTGTCACTCGATCCGGTGACGGCGCTCGACCGCACGACTGAGGAACGCGGCGCTCCGGTTTTTGTCATCGTCAATGGGCCGCTCGAAGTGCGGCTCGCGGCATCGTCCGAGGATATCGACGCGGTCCAGGCGCTGCGTTACCGCATCTTCTACGAGACGATGGGGGCGCGGCCGCTGGCGGAAATGGCGCGCCTGCGGCGCGACGCCGACCCCTTCGACGAGATCTGCGACCATCTGATGGTGCTCGACCATGCCCGCGGCGAGGGCGCCGATGCCGTCGTTGGCACCTACCGGCTGATCCGGCGCGAGGCGGCGCGACGCTGCGGCCGGTTCTACTCCGCGGCGGAGTACGACATATCGCGGCTTGTGACCTTCCCCGGCCCGGTGCTCGAACTCGGTCGGTCCTGCGCCGATCCGGCGTATCGCGCCCGAGCGGTGATGCCGCTCTTGTGGAGCGGGATAGCCGCCTACGTGTTCCATTACGACATCGAGCTGATGTTCGGCTGCGCCAGCCTGCCGGGCATCGATCCCGATCAGCTCGCGGCACCGCTTTCCTATCTCTACCACCACCATCTCGCGCCGCCGGAGTTGCGGACGCGCGCTCTCGCCGAGCGTTATGTCGATATGCAGCGGCTCGACCCCGCCGGCATCGATCCGGAGCGCACGCGCAGCCAACTGCCGCCGCTCATCAAGGGGTATCTGCGGCTCGGCGGGTTTGTCGGCGACGGTGCGGTCATCGACCATCAGTTCAACACCACCGACGTCTGCGTCGTGGTCAAAACCGACCTCGTCACGGAAAAATACTCGCGCCACTATGTGCGCCAAACTAAAGAGCAATGGGGCAAGGAAAGCTGGGCGAAGGACAATTGGGCAAGTTAGAGGGCATGGGTTCGACGGCGCTGAGGGTGCGGCGAATGGCGATCTACCTCGCCTGGACCCTCCTGCTGATGCCGGTGCAGGCGATCGGGCTTGTGCTGCAGCGGTCGTGGGTGGCGCAACTGCCGCGTTTCTATCACCGGAGATGCTGCCGCATTCTTGGTCTTGATGTCCGCCAGATCGGTGAGCTGGCCGCCATGCGCCCGGTACTGCTCGTGGCCAACCATGTGTCCTACGCCGACATCACCGTGCTCGGCTCGCTGGTCCCCGGTTCGTTTGTTGCCAAGAGCGAGGTCGGCGGGTGGCCTTTTTTCGGCTGGCTGGCGAAGCTGCAGCGTTCGGTTTTCGTCGACCGTCAGGTGCGCAGCACCGCGCAGCAGCGCGACGCGATCGCCGAGCGTCTCGCCAATGGGGATGCGCTGATCCTCTTTCCGGAAGGCACCAGCGGCGACGGCAATTTCGTGCTGCCGTTCAAGAGCGCGCTGTTCAGCGTCGTCTTCGACCGGGACCAGCCGGTCACCGTGCAGCCGGTCTCGGTAGCCTATACGCGGCTCGACGGGCTGCCGATCGGTCGGATGCTGCGGCCGTTTTTCGCCTGGTACGGCGAGATGGACCTGGCGCCGCATATGTGGCGCTTGATCGGTCTCGGCACGATCGAGGCCGTCGTCGAGTTTCATTCGCCGGTGATGGTCGGCGATTTTGCCTCGCGCAAAGCGCTCGCCGATCATTGCTACCGGCAGATCACCCAGGGCGTCGGCCGCTCGCTCGCCGGTCGGCACGGCGCGCCAGGATTGACTGCGCCCGGGCCGATCGTGCCGGAACCATTGCCGGAGCCGGCACCGGTCGAGCTTCCCGCGGCGGCGGTTGGCTGATGCAGAAGCGCCTCTTCATCAAGACCTACGGCTGCCAGATGAATGTCTACGATTCGGCGCGCATGGCCGAGCTCGTGGCGCCGCTCGGCTACGCGCCGGTCGAGACGGCGGCGGGCGCTGATCTGGTCATCCTCAACACCTGCCACATCCGTGAGAAGGCGGCGGAAAAGGTGTTTTCAGAGCTCGGCGGCATCCGCCGGCTAAAGCGTGCCAAGGAGCGGCAGGGCGAGCGCATGCTGGTCGCCGTCGCCGGCTGCGTGGCGCAGGCGGAAGGCGCCGAAATCATGCGTCGTGCGCCCTTTGTCGACATGGTCTTCGGCCCGCAAACCTATCACCGCCTGCCCGAGCTGGTGGCGCGCGCGACCCGCGAAGGCGGCGGCGTTCTCGACACCAGCTTCCCGGCCGAGGCGAAATTCGATCATCTGCCGGAAAGCACCGTGGCGCCCGGCGTTACCGCGCTGCTGTCGGTTCAGGAAGGCTGCGACAAGTTCTGCACCTTCTGCGTCGTCCCCTACACGCGTGGTGCGGAGTTCTCGCGGCCCGCGGCGCAGATCATCGGCGAAGCCGAGCGACTCGTCGGCGCGGGGGCGCGCGAGATCACCCTCCTTGGGCAGAATGTCAACGCCTATCACGGCGCCGCGCCGGCCGGGGGAGCGACGGACGGGGCCGAATGGTCGCTCGCCGACCTGCTGCGTGCGCTCGCCCGCATTCCGCGGCTGGAACGCCTGCGCTACACGACCTCGCATCCGCGCGACGTCGATGACGGGTTGATCGCCGCGCATCGCGATGTCGAGCAGGTGATGCCGTTCCTGCACCTGCCGGTGCAAAGCGGCTCCGACCGTGTCCTCGCGGCGATGAACCGGCGCCACACCGCGGACGATTATCGCCGCACGGTCGAGAAATTGCGGCAGGCCCGGCCGGACCTTGCCTTGTCGTCGGATTTTATCGTCGGCTATCCAGGAGAGAGCGAATTGGACTTCCGCGCCACCCTCGACCTCGTCACCGCGGTCGGGTTCGCCCAGTCTTTCTCATTCAAATATTCGCCGCGGCCGGGCACCCCGGCGGCGGCTGAACAACAGCTGCCTGAGCCTGTGAAAGCCGAGCGGCTGGCCGCGCTGCAGACGCTGCTCCAGCAGCAGCAGCGCGCGTTCAACACCGCATCGGTCGGCACGACGATGCCGGTGCTGTTCGAGAGGCCCGGACGGCACGCCGGCCAGCTGGTCGGCCGCAGCCCCTATCTACAGCCGGTGCACGCCGACGGCGCGCCCGAGTTGATCGGCAAGCTCGCGCCGGTGCGGATCGCCGGGGCGAACGCGAACAGCCTCGGCGGGGTGATCATCGGTAATTTTGCCGAGGCCGCGCAATGAGCGCCGCACCCAGCGATCTCGTCGTCGACCAGCCGGGGAGCGGCCGCAGCCAACTCGAATTCGACGATAATCTGCTGCTGCCGCTGCTCTACGGCGAGCGCGACGCGCATCTCGACCAGATCGAGCGGCAGCTCGGCGTCGCGCTGGTGCCGCGCGGCAACCGCGTGGCGATTTCGGGCTCGCCCTCGGCCACCGAGGTGGCGCATCTGGCGCTGACCAGCCTCTACGAGCGGCTAAAACACGGCTACGAAGTCGATGTCGCCGCGGTCGAGGCGGCGGTGCGCTTTGCGCAGTCCGAGCGCGACGACAAGAATTTGAGCTTGTGGCGCGAGGATGTCGGCTTTCGCACCCGCAAGCGCCGCATCGCCGCCCGCTCGGCGGCGCAGGCGCTCTATGTCAAGGCGATGCGCGAACGCGAACTGGTCTTCGGTCTCGGCCCGGCCGGCACCGGCAAGACCTATCTCGCGGTCGCCGCCGCGGTCGATCTGCTGATGACCGGCCGAGTCGAGCGCGTCATTCTGTCTCGCCCGGCAGTCGAGGCCGGCGAGCGGCTCGGCTTTCTGCCCGGCGACCTGCGCGAGAAGGTCGATCCCTATCTGCGTCCGCTGTTCGACGCGCTCAACGACATGCTGCCTGCCGAGCAGATCGCCAAGCGCATGGGTACCGGCGAAATCGAGGTCGCGCCGCTGGCCTTCATGCGCGGCCGCACCCTGGCGCGCGCCTTCGTGATCCTCGACGAGGCGCAGAACACGACTCCCGTGCAGATGAAGATGTTCCTCACCCGCCTCGGCGAGGGCTCGCGGATGGTCGTGACCGGCGATCCGACCCAGGTCGACCTGCCACCGCAGACCAAATCCGGGCTCGCCGATGCGCTCGAGGCGGTGTCGGAGGTGGAGGGCGTCGCGGTGGTACGCTTTTCGGAAAAGGACGTGGTGCGCCACTCGCTCGTCGCAAAGATCGTCGGCGCCTACGAGGCGCGTGACAAAAAGGCGAATCGCTGATGGGGATCGGCGAGCTTGCCGTCGAAGTCTCGGCACCCTGCGCCGCCTGGCTGAGGGAATGCCCGGACGCTACCGCGCTCGCCGAGCGCGCCGCGCTGCTCGCCTTGCGTCGCGCCGAGGCGCCGGGCGACGCGGTCGTCGACATCACGCTCGCCGACGACACCACGCAATGCGCGCTCAACCGCGCCTGGCGCGGCACCGACGCACCGACCAATGTGCTCGCCTTCCCGGCCGCCGACCCGACGGTCCCGGTGCCGCCCGGCGCCCCCTTGCTGCTCGGCGATGTCGTGCTGGCGTTCGAAACGGTGCGCCGCGAGGCGGCGGAGCAGAAGAAGCCGCTCGCCGACCATTTGCGCCATCTCGTGGTGCACGGAGTGCTGCATCTGCTCGGCCACGATCACCACGACGACGTCGAGGCGGCAGCGATGGAAGCGCGCGAAATCGCGATATTGGGCGAACTGGGGGTGCCGAACCCCTATCGCGACACCATGTGAGACAAAACCCGGACCTTATTGCCGATGAGCGAAACCGAGCCGCCAAGTCCTGACGGCCAGCCCGAACACCACGGGTCGATCGGACGTCTGCGCCACTTGTTGCGCCTGGTCTGGCGCACGCGCGACCGGCGCGAGGCGATCGACGCGATGATCGGCGCGCCGAGCGACCACGGAGAGAGCCCGATCACGCCACAGGAACGTGTGCTGATCGGCAACGTCCTCAAGGTGCACGACCACACCGCGGTCGACGTTATGGTGCCACGGGTCGACATCATCGCCTTTGATGTCGAGCGGCCGTTCAGCGAGCTCGTCAAATTGCTGATCGAGCAGGGTCATTCGCGCGTCCCGGTCTATCGCGAGACGCTGGATGACGTGATCGGCTTTGTCCACGTCAAGGACGTGCTGGGGCCCGTGGCCGACCGACGGCCGGCGAAGCTCGCGTCGATGCTGCGCAAGGTGCTGTTTGTGGCGCCGTCCCTGCCGGTCTTCGATCTGCTGGTGCAGATGCGCCAGTCGCGCACCCATCTCGCGATGGTCGTCGACGAGTTTGGCGGCATCGACGGGTTGGTGACGATCGAGGACGTGATCGAGGAGATCGTCGGCGAAATCGAGGACGAGCACGACGTCGACGAGACGCCGACCTTGATCGAACGCCCGGACGGCAGCGTCATCGCCGACGCGCGGCTGCCGATCGAGACCTTCGAGGAGCAGCAGGGCACGCGCCTGCGGCACAACGGCGACGACGAGGATGTCGACACGCTGGGCGGGTTGGTGTTCTCGCTCGCGGGGCGCGTGCCGCGGCGCGGTGAGGTGATCCCGCATCCGGGCGGCCTCGAATTCGAGGTGCTCGACGCCGATCCGCGCCGCATCAAGCGGCTGAGGGTACGCGGCCTGCCTACCGCTGGCGGCGAGAGCAAGGGTCTCGCCAGTGCCTGACACCATGCTGCTGCGCGCCCCGCCGGGCGCCCGCATGACGACCCCGCTCTGCCGCGCCGCACAGGAAATGGCGGCGCAGCAAGGCTGGCGGCGCTACGGCATCGCTTTCGTGCTCGGCGCGCTGCTCGCCGCGGCGCTGCCGCCGGTCGACATCACACCGCTCGTGTTCGCGGTCGTTCCGCTCTTTCTCTGGCTCGACGACGGCAGCGCGACACCGTGGGCCTCGGCGCGCCTCGCCTATGTTTTTGCGCTCGGCCATTTCGTCGCCGGCATGTACTGGATCGCCGAGGCGCTGTTTGTCGATATCGGGCAGTACTGGTGGGCGCTGCCGTTTGCGCTGCTCGGCATCCCGGCGGTGCTCGCCTGCTTCGTCGCGGCGGGCCTCTATCTCGCGGCGGAGGCGCGGTTCCGGCTGAAGCTCAGCGGGCTCGGCCGCATCTGCGCGTTCGCGGTGATGTGGAGCGTCGCGGAATGGCTGCGCGGCCATCTCTTCACCGGGCTGCCGTGGAACCTCATCGGCTATGCTTGGGCCGGCGGCTTCCCCGGCGCGCTGGCGATGCTGCAAGCCACCGCCTGGGTCGGCATTTACGGGTTGGGCTTTCTGACGATCCTCGCCGCTGCGTTGCTCTCGCTGCTCGGCACGCCGTCGCTCACCCCGCTCGGGCCGTGGCGCCGGGCGATGCCGGCGATCGCGGCGGCGCTCCTCATCGTGCTTCCCGCCGGTGCCGGCGGGTTGCGGCTCAGGATGATGCCGACCGTCGAGACGGGCGTCTGGCTGCGCCTGGTTCAACCCTCGATCGCCCAGACCGCGAAATGGGATCCAGCCGCAGCGGAAGAGAACTTCCATCGCCTCATCGAACTGAGCACCGCCCCGTCCGACCATCAACTGACCGCGGTGGTGTGGCCCGAGGCGGCCGCGACCTTCTTTCTCGAACGCGACGCGGAGCACCGCGAGGCGATCGCGGCGGTCGCGCCAAAGGGCGGCTACGTGATCACCGGCGCGCTGCGCGGCGCACCCGCGAGCGGGCCGCTCAGCGAGGTGTGGAACAGCGTCGAGGTCATCAATTCTGCGGCCAAGATCATCGGCCGCTACGACAAGGCGCATCTGGTGCCGTTTGGCGAATACATGCCGCTGCGCGACGTGCTGCCGTTCAAGAAGCTGACCCCGGGCAGCATCGATCTGAGCGCCGGCCCGGGGCCGCAGACGCTCACCCTCGTCCGATTGCCGCCTTTCGCGCCGCTGATTTGCTACGAGGCGATCTTTCCCGGGGCGATCGTCGACACGGGCGACCGCCCGGCCTGGCTGCTCAACGTGTCGAACGACGCGTGGTACGGGCG
>Ga0126381_100009563_pt1 | contig 10883 bp, 3 predicted proteins | sample PanSoiMetPlot_28_FD_96465 | JGI IMG/M metagenome (GOLD analysis project Ga0126381, IMG submission 96465) | Tropical forest soil microbial communities from Panama - MetaG Plot_28 | ecosystem: Environmental > Terrestrial > Soil > Tropical forest > Bulk soil | place: Panama | collected 2016-02-17
GCTCCAACTGCCCGGCCCAAGGCCTCCGGCCTGCCGTTCAACAGTACGCTGACCGATATCGCCGCAAAAGCCGGGCTCACTCAGCCGGTGATCTATGGCGGTGTGGATACGAACGCCTATATTCTCGAGGCGATCGGATGCGGATGCGCTTTCATCGATTACGACAACGACGGATGGATCGATGTATTTATCCTTTGCGGCGCGCGATGGGGCGAAACGCCGGCAGGCGCGACCAACCGGCTGTACCGGAATAACCGCGATGGCACATTCACCGACGTGACGGAGAAAGCGGGACTGGCGCGAGGAGGCTGGGCCTGCGGCGTCACGGTCGCCGACTACAACAACGACGGCTTCGAAGACATCTTCATCACGTACTGGGGTCGCAACGCGCTCTACCGGAACAACGGAGATGGCACGTTCACCGACGTGACTCGCGAAGCGGGGCTGCTGGATGACAAGATCCGCTGGAGCACTGGCTGCACGTTCGTCGATTACGACCGCGACGGCAAGCTGGATCTGTTCGTTTCGCGCTATCTCCAGTTCGATCGCGATAAAATTCCGCCCGCCGGGGGCGCGCCGGACTGCAACTTCAAAGGTGTTCCGGTGAACTGCGGCCCGCGCGGGCTTCCACGCGACTCGCACTCGCTCTACCACAACAACGGCGACGGCACCTTCACCGACGTGAGCGTGAAATCCGGCATCGCTTCCGCCGTGCGCAGCTATGGACTCACGGCTGTGGCCGCGGACTTCAACGACGATGGCTGGCCCGATATTTATGTCGCCTGCGATTCGACGCCCAGTCTGCTGTTTCTGAATAACCATGACGGCACGTTCCGCGAAGCGGGCCTCGAAACGGGGGTCGCACTCAATGACGATGGCAGAGAGCAGGCGGGCATGGGGCTCGGCATCGGCGATATCGATCTGGATGGCCAACTCGACATCCTGAAGACGCACTTTACGGAAGATACGCCGGCGTTATACCTGAATCAGAAACGCGCGGGGTTCAAGGATGTCACGATCCGTTCCGGCCTGGGCGTGGAGACCAGGTTCGTCAGCTGGGGCGCGGGTATCGTTGACCTCGATAATGACGGTCTTCCGGATCTGTTCTGGGTAACCGGCAGCGTCTACCCCGAAGTCGAAAGGAAGTTGCCGCAGTATCCGTATCGCACGCAGCCGATTCTGTTCCGCAATCTCGGCGAGCACCGGTTCGAAGAGCTGTTCGCAGAAGCCGGGCCGGGAATGAGCGCGCGCCATTCCAGCCGGGGCTGCGCGTTTGGCGACTTTGATAATGACGGCGATCTCGACATCCTGATCGTAAACCTGAATGAACCGCCTTCGCTGCTGCGGAACGATGTGAAGGGCCGCGCGCACTGGCTTAAGGTGAAGCTGATCGGCGCCCGGTCGAACCGAAGCGCGATCGGAGCCCGGGTCACAGTCCGGTACGGCAACCGAATTCAGGCCCAGGAAGTGCTGGCCCAGTCCAGCTATCTCTCTGTGAACGACCGCAGGCTCCATTTCGGCCTCGGCGAGGCGGCGGTAGCGGATTTGGACATTCGCTGGCCGGACGGACACCATCAGGTGTTCACGAAAGTGAACTCAAACCAGATGGTGACGATTCACGAGGCCGATGGGATCGTACGTTCCATCGGATTTGACCGCGTAAAGATGTAAGCGCCGGATGTCGTTAGCGGCGAACTTCGCATTGAACTCGGCGATATAACGTTATATCGATAATTCATCGGTAATTTCCTTGATCACTCACCGTTTGACTGATACCATCAGTGCCTGCGCGGTTCCTTCATAAGCGGCGTATGAATGCAAAACCCTTAAGAGATTCACGCAGGCCGTGCTAATTCGCGCGCCTCTTCCGAACTTTGTGTAGATGCCGCTGGCCGCGCTGTAGTTGACACTTTTCACCGTGTTCGGACAAGAAAGGAAAATGCCGGATACCCTTGCGAGGTTTACGAGCTTGATTGCTTCTCGACCTCGAACCTGGGACGCGAGCCAGCGTTTCGCCTTCGTCATTTCCCGCTCCCTATGTCCCGACTCGCCACGTGATCAATCCTGGAGAACGGCGCATCCGGCCGGGAGAGCCCGCGTGTTCAGCGATCCGTGCCGCGGCGATTCTCCTGTGTTGTTCAAATACGCATCCCGCGGGCGAGTAGATCGCCCACATATGCCATTGCCGGACAGGAACGCACGTGAACCTTACTGGTTGTCTACATCGTTTGACTTTCCAGCCGACCAGCCACCCGTCAGAAACCCCAGACTAGACAAGGAGTAAACCGAACATGGATCGCGAACAGCAGCTCATTTTCGACAGCCTGGACTTTCTTGTCCGAGCTAAGTTCCAGGAGCTCGACCCCGAAAGTCCCGACTTCTCCGACCTGGCGGACAAGGCTGGGGCAATTAAAGGCCGTTATGCCCAGGCCAAGGCGCTCGCTGACAATGTGAACGCCGATGAAAAGTTACGCGAATACGCGAAAGGCGTCTGCGAGAGCATTGCCAAAGGCTTGCCTGACATGACCAGGGCCGCCATCGATGCAGCCGCCGCCTTCCGCAAGGGAGATTCGATAACGGGCTCCGCGGCCGTGATGGACATATGCGCTTCCGCCGCCCCGATTCTGGGAACCATGTTGAGCTTCGGTTCTCTGCTCGGCGCTGCCGGCGGGCCGGCAGGCATGCTAGCCGGCGCACTCTTCTCGATTATCGGCCAGATCCTGATGGTGTTCGCTCCAAAAGGCGATTCGATGCTGGATCAGATCGAGAAACTTCTCGAGAAGCTGAATCAGGAAGAACAATTGGTCGATATCAAGGCTGTTCAGAGCAGTCTTACGGTCTATTCGAGTGACCTGCTGCGGCAGTCCGGGTCGCTGAGCAACATGCTCCAGAAGCCCCTCAAGACGCACGAAGATTATCTGTATTTTGACAGAGAAATCGTGAAGATGAAGGCGCTTTTGGAGGCCGGTAATCCGCACAACAGCGTGACGATGTTCACGAACTGGCGCGTGCTTGAGTGGCTGAAACTGCCCGAGAAGCAGGACCTGGACCGCTGGCCGGAGATCCTGGGCGTCTTCTGCAAGACTTACACGGACCTGGTGGCATCGAACCTGACGATTTCACTCCTAGCGACGTCGGAGAAAATGCAGGAGCGTCTGAATGACGTTAGTCCGGCGGCTGCCAGTCCCCTGACCAGCGAAGAAAAGAGGCACCTCGAAGAGGAGCTGAACCACCTGAAGGCGTACGCGGAGGTACATCAGAATGCATATGCCGCCTGCAACCGCCACGTACTGAAGTCTCTGCGGGAGCTTCTGCCGATCGCGCGGAACCGCGGACTGTTCTTTGTACTGGCCAACGGCCACGTACACGCCGGTTCCGGCAAGACCGCCATCGAGCGCAACCAATGGTCCACGGAGCTTTGGAACTACTGCCGAAGAATATCGATTACTGTTTCCAAAGCGGATAAGGATCCGTCAAATCCACCGCTTTCCCCGCGTTACCACTTTTGGGCGCTCGAGGCCTACCATGGTTACCGGGAACAGCACATCTGGCACGGGCGGTTCGATTCCAGGAAACTTGCTGACACGTCGGCCGGTCGGGGAGCTATGGTGGTTGCTAACCACACGCTGCGCGACGGAGCACAGGAGTTCTCCGACATTTGGGCGCTGCCGGCCCCGAGAGGTCAGAAAGGAGAGTTCGTTTACTGCTCGCACGGGAATTGGCAGCAAGGTGGTGATGTGCAAACGTTCAAGCTGGACGAGAATAACAACCTCTCGGAAATCTCGTGGAGGCCTCCGACAAAGTCGCAGCTGATGCAGCTCCGGCTCGTTACGCCTTTCCGGACGTTGCAGGACGATCCAGACAAAGACGGAATGCCTGCGCTTCTGTTGGGAGGAAGCGACCACTATAACTCCATTCTGTATGGCGTCCTTAAGAATTCACCCGATATTTACGTCGACAGAGCGAACGAACGCTGCTATGTACCCTCTCCGGCGGGCACGTACAGCGGAATCGCAGTCGATTCATATCTCCTCTGGGTTTTTGGACCAGCCGGCTGCGCATGCGCGTCGCACGCCTCGCTCATGAGTTACCTGGCTAAGAAACGCGCCGCGCCAATGTGGCTGGCCGTTCCCTCAATCAAACAGGACCTGGTCGATTTGAGCTCGTGCGAAGACAAAACGTTGTTCATTTCCGCGGCAAGCGCGCTATGGACGACGAGTTATAAGGTTGACTTCCAGGGCAAGACAATCGTGACGGAACCCTGGACTAAGTTCGCCGGAGCCCCAGCAGACCAGGTGCAGAAGCTGCCGATTCCCTGCTGGAACCTGCTCCAAAGCCTGAATGCGGATTTGTCCGCCAAAGTTAAAGCGGCCGGCGCATAGTCGGCGCTCGCTCTGGGCGAGGCGAAAAGTGACTGCCGCTTCTTTGACCTGCTCGCGGGAACGACAAGCATGGGCGAGCAGGCGCACACGAGAGCGCCCGGGTCGAAAGTTCATCGAGGCCGGAAATTGCGACGGCCTCGACGGGGAGTTCTAATCAGACTGTCCTGGCTCCAGAGGCGCGTCGATTCGCAGTTGACGCGCCAGATCCAGGGTCGTCCTTCTCGCACGAATACCTTGAAGCCGGTTGCGCGGACCTCGATCTTGTAAGTTCCCGGTGGAAGGAACTCAAACGATATTCACCCGCGGGGTTGTCTTGGTGGCGGTCTGAACCCCAGTCCCAATATTGATGAGCGTAACTTGCGCGTCGGGAACAACGGCGCCGCTCGGATCTGTAACCATCACTCGAATGCTGGCGGTGTTTGCCTGTCCAAGCAGCGATGGACACATCGCAATCGCCATGAAAACGAGCAAAAACGTGATTTGGCGTCTACTCGGCAGAATCATGCCGGGACTATATGACTGGAAATTCCCCAAAAAAGCGGGTACCTAACCAATCATTTGCACCGGACAGTTAGCCTGTTAACGACAACATGTAAGCGCTGGATTGACTCCGCTGAGCGTTCGTAGTATAAGTCCACTACTAGTTTTCTGATAACGCTTTCATCAGGCGACCAGTTCCCGGGGATTGCACTGGAAGGGAGATCCAAATGCCTGCTCGTACGCTTCGCTTGGCGTCCTGCTTCCTCGCGCTGTTTCTCGCGCCCATATGTTCCTGGGCGCAGTTCAGCGGCAGCATGCAGGGCACGGTACAGGATCCGGCAGGGGCCATGGTGCCGAACGCCAAAATTCAACTCAAGAACACCGACACGGGGGTCGCCAGCAGCGCCACATCGGACCAGGCGGGCTTGTACCGGTTCCTCAGCCTTGCGCCTGGCTCCTACGAAATCACTGTTCAGGCCGCAGGCTTCATCACCACAAGCGTTCCGTTCCGGCTCACGACGGACGAGAATCTGAATCTGCCGGTTTCGCTGAAGGTGGGCCCCGCTTCGCAGACGATAGAAGTGACGGCGGAGGCGCCCGTGCTGAACACCGCCGAGAGCCGTAATCAGGTTACGCTCGAAACCGCTCACCTTGCCACCCTGCCCCTGGCTGGCCGCAACATGATTTCACTAGTGACGATAGCGCCGGGCGTGGTGGGTACAGGCACGGTGGCGGCCGGCAGCCCCGGATCGGGCGTCGATAACTTCTCGACAGAGACGCAGGTTGATGCAAGCGCGAACGGAGCGGGCAGCGTGGGAAACATGTACATGGTTGACGGCCTCGACGTTACCAGCGCGATTCGGCCTGGGGTTCTGAACCTTACCCCGAATCCCGACTCTGTCGAGGAAGTCAGCGTCCAGACCAATACATTCAGCGTCGAGTACGGGCGGGCCAGTTCGGTGCAGATGGCAATGACGACGAAGTCCGGCACGGACCGATTCCACGGAACGGTGAGCGACTATTTCACCAACCAGTCGCTTTTTGCGGGCACGGAGTTCCTGCACCATTACTCCCCGTATCACAGCAACAATATGTCCGCCACGATCGGCGGTCCGATCCTCCCGCATCACCAGTTTTTCTTCTTTTTCGCAATCGAGCCGCTGCGCGCATCCACGTCGACGGGCAACAGCGTCCAGACTTACGAAGACCCGGCGTTTACGGCTTTCGCAAAACAGACTTTTCCGAATACCCTCGGCACGAAGATCCTGACGAGCTACGCGCCGACGAGCGCAACCACCACGGGGATACTTCAGACCGCGGCGCAGGTGTTCCCCGGAACGTGCGGAACCGCGGCGACCTTCAATCTGCCCTGCAACACTCCCGTGCTCGATTCCGGCATCTTTAACGGCACGAACTATCGCAACGGGACGCAGTTCAACGTGCGAATCGATAAGTACTTCAGCAAGGATCGTATCTACGGCAACGTATACCGCAGCGTTCTGGATACGGGCGGTCCCGCGATCCGCCCGGCGTTCGCCGCGACGAATCACTTCATACTGAATTCGTGGCAATTCAACGAGACTCACACCTTCTCGCCATCGCTGGTTAATGAAGCGAGCTTCGGCTACATGCGCGACGAGGGCATTCAGCCGCAGACCGGCCTGTTCAGCGTGCCGCTGATCAACGTGACCGGCAGCCTCGGGTTTGGCAACGGCTTCGCGGCGGGCGACTTCATCCAGCACAACTATCACTGGCGCGACGTGCTGACCAACATCCGCGGCTCGCACGCCTTTAGGGTCGGCTACGAGGGCTGGTTCGGCGACGATGTGGAGAACTTCCAGGGTCCGCACGCGCAACCGACGTTCAATTTCAATAATCTGCTGGACCTGGCGCAGGATAAGCCATTCAACGAAACCGGCGTTTCCTACAACCCGATCACCGGCCAGCCGGTGCTGTGGGACTGGAACGCGGCGTCGCGCACCTGGGGCCTATTTTTTCAGGACACCTGGAGGGTGAAGCCGAACCTGACGCTGACTTATGGTATCCGGTTCGACAATTACGGTAATCCGTACTCGCGGTCTCCGAACACGGTGTTCGGCAACTTCATTCTGGGTCCGGGCTCAACGCTTGCCGATCAGGTGACCACCGGCAAGGTTGTGGTGAAGAACGATGTCTTCACCTCGTCGCAGAAGGCCTGGAGTCCGCGCGTCGGCCTATCCTGGGATCCCACGAATAAGGGCGTGTGGGTGGTCCGCGGCGGCTATGGCGTGTTCCACAACTGGGTGACGCCCGCCAATGCGCAGGAGGAGTTTCGCGGCAACCCGCCAGGCCCGATATACCCGACCTTCTTCTCCGGCGGGACGGGACCCCAGCCGCTCTTCGTACTCGGTACCGGCAATACTCCGCCGTTCGGGTTCACATATCCAGCGATTCCGGGAGGCCAACTGGACGCGCATGGCGGCATCGTTGGCCTGCAGCCGCCGATAGGGGCAATCGATCCGAACCTCCTGACGCCGGTCCTTTACAACTACAACGCGGCGGTGGAGCGGACTATCCTGAAGGACACGGTGGTATCGGTCGGTTACTCCGGCGCGCTGGGCCGTAACCTGCTATCCGGCGGCGGGCAGCAGTTCAGCGTTAGCTATGGCGTGGACATCAACACCTACGCGGGCGACCTTGTGCAACACAACAGCACGGTTCCCACGCGTTTGCTGCCGAGCTTCGGGTCGATCCTCTATACGCAGAACGACCGTAAATCCCGCTACGACGCGCTCATTGTCGGGGTGCGCTCGCGGTTTGCGAGAAACGGCTTTGTCAACGCGTACTACACACGGTCGAGTTCGCAGGATGACACTCAGGTGTACCCGGTGGCGACCAATCCCGGGCAGTACTACGGGCCCTCGATCTGGGATTCGCCGAACCGGTTCTCGATGACGGTGAGCTATACGATTCCCGGCCTCGCGGGCGGGCATGGATTCGCCGGACGATTGACCAATGGATGGAGCGCGAGCGCCGTGACGATCGTGCAGAGCGGACACCCGTTCACCGTAAATACCACGGCGACGTTCCAGCCGCTTCGCGACTCGAGCGGCAACATCACCGGCCTTGCGCCGAACAGCGGAGACTACAACGCGGACGGCAATAACAACGATTACCCCAACGTCGCAACGTACGCCCAGATGACGGGCCGGCAGGCTTATCTGAACGGCTCCATTTTCCGGTCGAACTTTACTCAGCCGACGCTCGGTACCGAGGGCAACGAGAAGTGGGGGCAGTTCCGCAATCCGGGATTCGCCGAGACGGACCTGAACTTCTCGAAAGAGACTCGCATCACGGAGCGGCTCCATCTGCAACTGCGATTCGAGTTCTACAACTTGTTCAACACCGTCAACCTGGGAGGTATCAACGCCAACCTGACGAGCGCGAATTTCGGCAAGTCTACATCGCAGTTGAACCCGCGCAATATACAGTTGGGAGCGCGCGTTTCGTTCTAGCTTGGACGCGCGACTCGAGTCGCGTCTATTGCCGCCAGAGACGCGGCTGAAGCCGCGTGCCCACCAGGCGTATGCTGCTGGAGTGGTGAAGCGGTTCCTCGCGAGGCAATGGCTCTTTGCGGTTGCGGTTGCGCCCTGCCTCGCTGCCGATCCCTGTCAGTCCTGTCATCCGAAACAGGCGGCAGCGTGGGCTCAATCGGGTATGGCCGCGTCTTTTCGGCCTGCCGGGAACGAGCCGAACGGCGAATTCACGGCGGCCGGCACACGGTTCATTGTCCACGGATCTATTCAGCGGACGGACCGTGCGGGCGAGAGTTCCGAGCACGTCGTTTCCTGGGTAATCGGTTCCGGAAAGCACGCCTCCGGCTACCTGGTCCAGAACGGCGGCCATCTGTTTCAGTCGCCGGTTTGCTATTACTCGAACCAACATCGGTACGATCTTGCGCCGGGCTACGAGCGCATAGCCGAGCCTGACTTCAGCCGTTCCGTCGGCGAGCAGTGCCTGCTGTGCCACTCCGCCGGCGCGCGCGGGGAACAGGCGATCGGCTGCGAGCGCTGCCATGGGTCCACGGAACAACACCTGCGGAAGCCGGTGCCCGGGTCTATTGTTAATCCGGCGAAGCTGAACGCCGCAGCGCGCGACAGCGTGTGCGAGCAATGCCACCTCGCGGGAGCGGCGCGCGTTGCGAACCCTGGAAAATCCTTTGGCGACTTTCGGCCCGGGCAGACGCTCGAGGATGTTTTCACGGTATATACGCGGCCTCCAGGCGGCGATTTCCGTGTGATCAGCCACGCCGAGCAACTTCGGCTGAGCGCGTGCGCGCGCGGCAGCGGCGGCAAGTTGTGGTGCGGCACGTGCCACGATCCACACCCGGCGGCGCCCGTGACTCTCGCCGCTTATGACGCGCGATGCGGTGAATGCCACGGAGGGCAACTGCCGAAAGCGCACCCATCGCAGACAAGCTCGGAGACGAACTGCGTCGGCTGCCATATGCCCCGGCGTGAAGCGCGCGATGGAGGCCACACCGTGTTCACAGATCACCGGATCAGGCGGCGCGCGTTGCCGGACGAACCAGAGGCGCCGTCAGATGAACTCATTGCGTGGCGCGCGCCGGATCCGATTCTCGAGCGGCGCAATCTGGGGCTCGCTTACATCGATGCAGGCGTCGCGGCGCGCTCGCCCGCACAACTCGTGCGCGGGTACCGTATGCTCGCGGAGGTAGTCGACTCCTCGCCCGACGACATCGCGGCGTTGCGCGGAATCGGGCGCGCCTTGTTGCTGGGAAAGCAGCCGGCCGACGCGCTCCGCGCATTCCGCCGCGTGCTTGCGCTTACGCCCGGCGATGCGACCAGCGAGGAAGATGTGGGTGTCGCAGGCCTCGAAGCCGGGCTGATCGATGAAGCGATCCAGCACCTCGAAAAAGCCTTGGCGATCGATCCGCTGTTATTTACGGCCAGGACGGAACTCGAGCAGGCGCGACGCCTTAAGTGACCTGCCAGTACACCGAGTAGCGGCGATCGAACAACCGATTCAGCGGTACGAGTCTGACGTCCTGCTTCTGCCCGGTCGTGCGGAACGTGAGCGCGCCATCCGGCTTGATCCAGTCGTCGATTACGGGCTTCGCCTGGAACGCCGGAATCTGGACTGGCGCAATCGGCGGCGTGGAGTTGGTGGCGGCAAGCGGCGATCCCCACTGCTCGACGCCGGCGGCGCCGACGCGGAGATTCGGTCCGGTGATGTGAGCTTCGGTAAGGCCCGCGTTCCCAAGATCGCCCGCGAGGACGAGCGGGCCGTAGAGGAACGCCTGGATGTTTGGATCGTCCGGCATCGCTTCGATGTGAAGCCGCATCGGGAGTTCCATGTCGATGCGGTCGCCCGCTTTCCACTCGCGGCGAATGGCAACGTAGCTTCCGGGCTCCGCGGAGGATTCCAGCGCATTGCCGTTGAGGCGAATGGCGGGCGCGGATTGAAGCCATCCGGGAACGCGCAGCCGGATGGTCATTGCGCCGGGGCGCGCGGCGGCAATGGTGAGCGATGTCGACGCGGTATCCGGGAATCGCGTGTCCTGACGAAGGCGGAACCCTTTCTCGGCCCAGTCGAGTTCCGAAGGGATAAACAGGTTTACGTATACGCCCGCGTTGTCGCGCCAGTAGATGCTATCGTTCAGCTTCGAATACTCTTCCACGCCTGACCCGGTGCAGCACCAGAAGGTCTGGTCTTCCGTTCCAAACGTCTTCCAGACGCCGGGCGTGAGCGACAGATAGTACTGGGTGTGTCCGATGCCGGGCCTGATTGTGCCGATTCGGTGGTTCAACAGAACGCGCTCGTAATAGTCAAAGTAAGCGGGATCCGGATTCCACGAGTAGAGCTGACGCGCGAGCTTCATCATGTTGTAGGCGCAGCAGCACTCGGCGGTGTTCGCGCTGAGCCTCCATTCGGCGGCCAGACCGCGCGGCGGCGCGAGCCACAATTCGCGATTGCTGGTACCCCCGGTCGCGTAGGCGCGCGCGGAGGACACGGTGTAGA
>Ga0126381_100009564_pt1 | contig 10883 bp, 11 predicted proteins | sample PanSoiMetPlot_28_FD_96465 | JGI IMG/M metagenome (GOLD analysis project Ga0126381, IMG submission 96465) | Tropical forest soil microbial communities from Panama - MetaG Plot_28 | ecosystem: Environmental > Terrestrial > Soil > Tropical forest > Bulk soil | place: Panama | collected 2016-02-17
AGCAGCGCGACGCCGTTTAGTGTTTATCCGGCGCTCGAATCTGAGAGTTGGAACTTCGATATTGAGTGTGCTGCACTGCCTAGCCTGTAGCAGTTCTTCCCAACGATGCGCCAAACGCAACCAAAACTCTCGGTCGCCTTTATTAGACGCTCGGGCGGCAAGGTCGCTGCATCGCTTCATTTGCTCTTGAAAGAAATCGTCTGTTTCTAACATTGCGATGACCAAAACTCGCCCCGTTCGGAACGGGGCTTCCAGGTAAAGTTAACGCTATAGGCCGATATTTGTTCCGCCACGCCAAATCGCGTAGCATTGTCGGTGTCACGGGTCTACTTGATTTCTTTGTGCAGCGGGAGCGGTTATGCCCAAGCACAAATTCAAGATCGGCGAGCGGTTGTTTCTTGCACGCTCTATTGGCTTGAGTACGCGGGGCGCAGCGTATGTCGTCGTCAAAAGACTGCCACGGCACGACGGCCAATTTGAATATCAGATAAAGAGCGTCAATGAGTCTGACGAGCGTGTCGTGCGCGAAGGGGAGTTGAGGACAAATCCGTGGCGAAACAACCCTGGACGACCCTAGCGTATAGCGCAGGCGAAGGCCGCGGCTGCTACTGACAGCCTACGCGAGCGAGTAGCTTAGCCGCCGATCGCCGCCCCTGTTCAGCAGGGAAACCGATATGCCTCACGTAGGACCAGTCTTGGAAAGGCGCACCTTCTTCTGCCCGCATTGCGGAGCATTTTATTCGGTGACGCGTTCGCAGTTTGCCAAGAGCGAAAGCAATACAGCGAAATGTGTAGTTTGCTTAAAGGTCATGGACAGGTGGGAAACGACCGAGGTACGCATTTTCCATTCACCGACCTAAGATGGCTGACTGTTTTCGGCATGTGGTCCCGTGTCGCCGTGATCATGCGGATGGTGGCGGTGGCCGAACCAAAAGAGTGCGATACGGTCTGGTCGTCTATTAACCATGCAATGATTTTCCTTAGCGGAAACCATTCTTGCTGAATGAGCACTAAATAGCTTTCTGCTAAATTTACGTGGTCGCTTTTTCAAGGGGATGGATGATCTGGTGAGAGTGCTTCTCATCGGCGCTCTGGCCGTGGCTTTAGTAGGGTGTACTTCTGCTCCACAGCAAAGGCACCAGGCTTTCGAATTTGGCGGCCGTGGACTGTATCAAACCCACTATGAGCAATCCTCAGAGGTGCACTCAAAGCGCCGCTTATTGCATGGCCGGACCATCACTGCGAATAAAACGAAGGCTCGACACCGCAAGAATAATTATTCCACCAAAGTTGCGGAATCCCACGTCGTGCCGAAGATGGATGCTTCATCATTCGTTCGGCCCAATAACAAATCCAACATAACCACGATACCTACCTTCCCAACGCAAACGGAGAGTCCGCCATCCTCTCAGTTCAACGATGACGCAAAGAAGACCGAGAAGCTCAACGATGAGGCAAAGAAGACGGAGATTCCACAATCCTCTCAGTTTAACGATGACGCAAAGAGGACGGAGATTCCGCCATCCTCTCAACTCGACGATGAGTCTGCGATAAAAAAAACAAAGGCAACCATCGCAGCAAAAATGAGCGATCCGAATTCTGTTAAGTTTGAAAAGATAAAGATAGAGCGGGCCGCCAAGAACAATGCGCTCGGCAATTCTATCGATGCCATTTGTGGCATCGTTAGGGACAAAAACAGCGGCCCCAGACCGTTTCTATATCTCGTCCAAACGAACGAGGCGTACATCGGCGGCTACGCTATAGCTACCAGCGAATACCGCAGTATTTGCTCAGACAAATGAACCATTGGCCGTTATGGCAAACCGGCACTAGCGCAAGCTAAAGCGTTACTTGCGGCATCCGGGGCGGCTTAGCATCCCCGATCATTCCGTTTACAGCGCGCGGCGCACATGCAGCACGGCGTTCCATCCTAGCTCGACTATTGCCGGCCGAATGCTCCGTTTGCCGAGTTGGTGACGAGCATCGCTACGAGATGCGGGAGGAGCATCGTCGGCGTGTATTGGGCGACTAGGTTCGAAAAAAACTTTCGAGCGCGACATACTGTGCGTACCGGCTGATGACGCCTTCTTATGGATGTCCGAAACCTCAGTCAGATAGCGGGAGGAAAATGCTTCTAGGGTCGGAGCAGCCTTCATTTTGTGGCGAAGCACGGCTGGATCAGTGCCCTTAGCAATTTCGCCCAAAAGTCTTTGCGCTTCAGTACGGGCCGTCTACACGGTCCACGGGGAGCCATGAAGACCGATTGTGTAAAGGCGTTGCTTGCCTCCTGCTCGATATTTCAGGACGTACACTGGGTCTCGGCGTTGCTTCCGCACACCAAATCCTCGCACGTCACGATCCCAGATGGCACCACCCACTGGCAAAGCATCGACTCGAGATTTCGTAAGGCGCGCCCCGCTTGACATGGATGTCCCCCGTAGAGCTAGCAACCAATTAGCTACCACGCGCGAGCAAGTGGCGGGAGAGGCCATGCAAAGAAAAGCCCACTACCTGGGGATTTCTGCTACATGATGCAACACTGTCAAATTACAGAAAAGGCGCGTCTCATCACTGTGGATCAGGAGGTCAGTGGTTCGAATCCACCCAGCTGTACCAGCGCTGCCCGGCGTAATTTCCTCGATAGAGCACACACTCGCGCATCACCACCTGTCGCCTTGACTCGCTCTCGCGCCTTCCTAGAGTTGCCTTAGTTTCCGTGACGGTGATGAAAATGATCTCCGTTCCTAAGCTCTCCCAGCTCGTCATCGCCGCTTGTTTGCTCGCTGCCGCCGGCGCGGCGGTGGGCGCAAATGCCGAAGACCGCTACCCAACGCGCCCGATCACCATCGTGGTGCCATTTGCGGCGGGCGGGCCGACCGACATTCTGGCGCGGCTGATCGGGCAATCGATCGGTTCCACGCTCGGGCAGCAAGTGGTGGTCGAAGATGTCACCGGCGCTGGCGGCACAATCGGCGCTACGCGTGTGACGCGCGCCGATCCCGACGGTTACACCATGGTGATGGGGAATCTCGGCACCCATGCCGCGAGCCTCGGCATCTATCAGAACCTGCCCTACGATCCGCGCGCCGATTTCGAGCCCGTCATTCTCGTCGCTTCTACGCCGATGGTGCTGGTGACGCGCAAAACGCTTGCCGTACACAGCCTCGAAGAAACCGTCGCCTATGCCAAGACGAATAAAGGCAAGACCACCATGGGCAACGCCGGGATCGGTTCGATCTCACATTTAACCGCGTTGCTATTCAATCATCTGACCGGCGCCGATGTCGTTCATGTGCCGTATCGTGGCCTGTCCGAAGCCAGCAACGATCTGCTCGGCGGCCAGATCGACCTCTTGTTCGATCAGGTCGTCACCGCAACGCCACACATCGTTAATGGCAACGAGAACCCGATCGTCGTCACCATTCCGCAGCGCGCGCCATCGATTCCGAATGTGCCCTCGGCGGACGAAGCCGGATTGCCGAAGCTGCAAACCGTCGCCTGGACGGCTTTGTTCGCGCCGAAGCGCACCTCCGCCGCGATTATTACCAAGCTCAACGAGGCTGTGCAGAAAGCGATGCAGGTTCCTGTCACCGCCAAACGCCTTGGCGAGATCGGCGCCGATATTCCGCCGCCGGAGCAGCGCTCGCCTGAGGCGCTACGGCAGTTGGTCAATGCCGAAGTCGACAAATGGGTGCCGCTGATCAAGGCGGCCGGCATTGTCGGGCAATAGGCTTTCAAGGCGAAAAGATCAGTTTTATTTCTTGTATGATCTTTTCCGAAAACCGGTATCCACTTTTCGGGATCATGCAATTGTGAAGCTGAGCGACGAAGAACAAGCGATGCGCCGCGGCGAATTCGGCCCGCTGCGGCAATGGGCGATCGAGCACCAGATCAAAGTCGGAAATTATCTCGGCGCTGCCGACTTTGTCCCGGTCACGCAGGCTCACATCATGGCCGACACCGAATCGCTCGGCCGCGCCGGCGTGGAATGGCTGGAAAGCTGGACCAGGCTGCCGCGCGAAGCACGGCAGGTCCGCATCCCCACCATCACCGATCCACGCGGCACCGATTTCGCGCAAGCACAAAAGCTCAAGCAACAGTCCTGGATGCTCGATCTCGAGCGGCGCGCCATCGCAGCGTTCGAGGCGTTCGGCGTGCTGATGACCGACACCTGTATAAATTATCAGACCATAATGCCGCCAGTGCGCGGCGAGCACGTCGCCTACGGCGACACGGGCGTCGTGATCTACTCAAACAGCGTATGCGGGGCGCGTTCGAATTTCGAAGGCGGTCCTTCGGCGTTAAGCGCGGGACTCACCGGACGGACGCCGCGCTACGGCTATCATCTCGATGGGCAACGCCGTGCGACTTTGGTGGTCGAGCTCTCGGCCAAGCCGTGCGAGCTCAGCGATTGGGGGGCGCTGGGCGGGATCGTCGGCCGCCTGGCCGGCGATTACTCGCAAGTGCCGGCGCTGGTCGGCGTCGAGCATGTGCCCGGCCCTGACGAGCTCAAACATTTCGGCGCGGCCATGGCGAGCTTCGGCTCGGTCGCGTTGTTTCACATCGCAGGCGTGACGCCGGAAGCGATGCAGTTCGCCGACTTGCTTCCGCAAGGGTCGACTTTGCCGAGGCGTGCGATCGGCGAAGCCGATTTCCGCGCCTTTCAGGCGCGCTATGCCCGAGACATCGGCGCCGTCGACCTCGTCGTGTTTTCGGCACCGCAGCTCAGCTTGATGGAAATGCGCACGCTTGCCGGTTTGCTCGACGGGCGCAGCGCTGAAATTCCGCTCTTCGCGGTCACCAGTCCGCAGGTGAAGCCGGATTGCGATCGTCTAGGGCTTACCGCGCGGATCGAAGCGGCGGGCGGCACAGTGCTTTCAGGCATGTGTTTTTATCAAAGCTATGCCCGCGAGATGGCGGAAGCCAATGGCTGGCATCGGCTGGCGACGAATTCGGCTAAGCTTGTGAACATCATCGGCAGCTACGGCTATCGCCCGGTGCTGTTGTCGATGGAGCAATGCATCGAAGCGGCTTGCGCCGGCGGCAAGCTTGCCGCGAGGACGCAGTCATGAGCGGAAAAATCTTTTATGCGGCCGCGGGAATGGGCCGCAAAGTGCGGGCCAAAGCATTGGTCGCGAGCGACGGTTTCTCGGCGCGTTACGACCTCGATCGCGTCCGCGGCGTGTTCTCGCGGCCGGAGCACAAACTCGCCGGCCAAACCTATCACGGTCGCGTGCTGGTGCTGGACGCGGCCAAGGGCGGCGTCGCCACCGCCTGGATGCTACACGAAATGCGAGCCCGCGGCGTCATGCCCGCGGCTTTGGTGCTCAATCGCGTCAATCCGATCATGGTGCAGGGCGCCGCACTCGCCGACTTCACCATGATTTCGGGATTCGATTGCGATATCACCAAAGCCATCGCCGACGGTGCCGAGGTGGAGGTCGACCCGAGCGGAGAGCCGCCGTTCATTCGGCTGGTGTGATCGGGTCAACTGTGGCTGCGTCGCTACGACGATGCTCAACAGTCGCCTTTTTGAACGATTCTTCGCCCGAGGGTGGCGGTTCAAAAACCCCGCCATTTCCACCGTCGGTGGTTAATGCAATTGGGGCTGCCCCATCAGCCGCTTTCGGCGCGGTATCCTTGACCAGATTTTCTGTGCTGCTCTCTGACGGAGACTCTGTGCGTTCGAGAATGTGACGTTCTTCAGTATCTATTAGCTTCCATTCCATGATGGGTGATAATCACCCACTGCCGACCGACGTCTGTGATCTAAATCACTGGAGTGGGTATTGTGTGGTTAACAAGGCGTTGTCGCGCGCGAATAGCAAACACGTCTTTCATTGCGGAACGTCGCCGTCGGATACGAGCCGAAGCTCGATCTGTCCGATGACCGCCGTCCGCTTTGCCTCGGCCGCGCTCAACTCATGCGTTGCTTCTTTCGCAGTGCTGTGACTCGACCCGGCGGCGACGATACCGCCGAGCACTGCCGCAACTGCCATGGCCATAACCGAGGGATCGAACTGGAGCGCACCGATCAAAATAGCGATGAGAACCGCTCCACCGCCAACCACGACGATCCGCCCGGCCAAGATAAACTTGCGGCAGTTTTCAATCCTGGCGGCGAGCTCATCAATCTGCTCCTCAAGCCGTACGATCTCGTCGCGATAGTCACGATCGTTCATAGCACGATCCGGAAAAGTGGATACCGGTTTTCCGAAAAGATCATGCTCAAACAAGAAGCCAAAGCGAAACGTGATTCAACTTAAATTCATTTCGCTTTAGCCCACGACCACGCCGCTGTGGGCTCTCAAATCACTTCCTTGGTCTTGTCGTCGGTTTCGCCGTAGCGGCGCAGCGTCGCCGGCCGGGTGCCGGCATAGTGCTGCTCCAGACCCGGCGCAATCTTGGCGTTTTCGCGCTCGAACAAGCTGTTGCCGGCCAAATCGCTCTCGACCAGAAACGGGCCGAAATTTTCCACTTCCAGCACCCATATGGCCTGTGCCAGGCCGAGCTCCTCAAGCCAATAAACACCAGCGACGCGCTTGATGCCGCGGCCGAGCAGAGCGCCGGTGCCATAGCCGACCGTCGTGAGATAAATCGCGTTATTCGGCACAAAGAACTGGCGATAGACCTCCGACGTCATGCCGCCTTTGCCGATGATGATGTTGCAGCCGGATAGGCGGAACCAACCGTCGAGCCATTGCGCGAAGCGGAATGACGCGGTCGCCGTCACCGCGCCGACGGTGTAGCTGCCGTCTGGATTGATTCTGGCCGCCGGCGAGCAATGGAAGTTGGTGGTGCCGAGCGCGTCCTTTGCCGCCGGCATGCCGAAGCCGTCGCCGATGGCGCGGTTGTACACGCCTTCGCGCGCGGTAAAGAGGCGGCCGCTCAAATAAGCGACCGAACCAATCTCCAAGTCGCCAAGCTCCGCGGTGCTGGCCGGGAGCTTGAGATGAACGGTTTTCAGGTCAGTCATCTTATTCCGCCGCCTCGGCGGTTTGCCGTCCCCACTCGACCGTTTCGCGGCGCATATACTCGGTGAACCACATCGGGTCGGTGCGAAACGTCGCCTTGCCCTGGGAGGAAATCTGCGCGCAGGCCCGGCGCGAGGAGAGACAGAACATGTGCACCGACATCGGCATGCCGCCGGTATGGCAGTAACCGACCTCGATGTGGCAATCGATCACCATCGACGAGCCGACAAAGCCCATCGCGCCCATGCCTATATTGTTGCCGAGCTCCTTGAATTCCTCTTCCAAGGCGGCGATGCGCGGATCGGGATTACGCGAGCCGACGATGCGCAAACATGACGCCTGTTTGCCCAGCACCATACTGGTGTCCTTGGAGCCGCCGAGCCCGATGCCGACGATCGCCGGCTGGCAGGCAAGACCGCGCTTGCCGAAGCCGATAAGCGTGTCGAGATAAAAGCGCTTGACGCCTTCGATGCCGTCGCCGGGAAACAGCATGCGGTAGTCGGTGCCGAACAAGCCGCCTTTATGCACCGTGGTGAATTCGATCCAGTCGGCATCGGGATGGAATGCATATTCGATCTCGGGCGCGTTGATGCCGACATTGTTGTTGTAGTCGGTGCGCCATAACGGATGCACGCGATTGGGACGCAGCGGCACCGACGCGGTTGCCCGCGCGGTGGCGCGCCGCAGCGCCGCTTCGAGCGCAACCGGGCCGCCTTCGATGCGCGCCGCATTGCCGATCTTGACGTACCAGCGTGGCAGGCCGGTATCGCCGCACATGGCGCGGCGATCCTCTTTGGCCGCCTCGTAGTTCTCAAGCATCGCCTTGATGACGAAGGCCGACAGATCGCCCTTTTCGGTATCGGCGCAGCGGCGCAGTCCGTCGAGATAATCCTCAGGGATTTCGATGGCGGCTTTCGCCATCAGTTCTTCGGCGGTGCGCTGAATCGAAGCGAGTGGAATCATTTCAGCAATGCCTCATTCGGCGGCGATCGGATCCCGCAGCAGTGTCTCGCCCGGTTTCACGTGCGTAAACAGGACCGGCGCGTCCGTCATTTCGATCCGCCCGGCTTTCTGGCGCGCCACCGTGAACGTCGAAGTTGCAAGGTCGCCCGGCTCCGGGAAATCGGAACGATAATGCGCGCCGCGCGAATTTTCCCGCCGCATCGCGGCGAGCGCGATCACCCGGCTGATTTCGCACAGCGAACGCAGATTGAGCCAATCGTGCCAGGTCAAATTGAAGCGGCGGTCGCGATCGGCGACGCCGGCGGTGAGGAGCTCCGTTTCGATCGAGTCGATTGCGGCAAGGCCGCGCTCAATACCGGCGCGATCGCGCACCACGCCGACATCGTCCCACATCGTGTCGAGCAGCTTCTCCCGTAACGCATTGAGATCGCCGGGCTGTCGCGAGAATGGGTGCTCGGCGCGCGCCGCCTCGAAATCAAGGGCCTCCGGATCAGGCGGGCGATGGCCCGGATTGTTGGCAATCCAGTGCGGCATCACGTCTCCGGCAATGCCGCCGAACACGGTTGAATTGGCGACGCCGTTGCCGCCGAGCCGGTTCGCCCCATGCATGCCGCTCGCATCCTCCCCGGCGACGAAAAGGCCTTGGCACTCCGTCGCCGTGTCCCGGTCACAAATGACCCCGCCCATGAAATAGTGCGCCGTCGGCACCACTTCGACCAGCCCGCCGGCGAGATCGAAACCGCAGTCGCGGCAACGGTCCACCATGCCTTTGAACTCTTTGGCAACCTTGGCCGGGCCGAGATGCGACATTTTGATGTAGGCGCCGCCATTCGGTGTAGTGCGGCCGGCCTTCATCTCGGCATAGATGGCGCGGCTGACGACGTCGCGGGTGGCGCGTTCCAGCTTCGGATCGTAATCGGCCATGAAGCGGTGCATGGCGCCGTTGAGGAGGTGACCGCCGGCGCCGCGCAAGCCCTCTTCCAGCACTGTACCAGTCATGCGCGTGTCGGGGCCGGCGAGCAGTCCGGTCGGATGAAATTGCACCATCTCCATGTCGCGCAGCGGCAGGCCGAGGCCGAGCGCCATGGCGAGTCCATCCATGCTCTTGTCGCCGGACGGCGTGTGATAGCGATACATGGTCGGGCCGCCGCCGGTTGCCAGCAGCACGGCCTGAGCAGTGACAAAGCGGAATTGGCCGCTGCGGATATCGATCATCAGCGCGCCGGCGAGCGCGCCGTCTTTCGCCGGGATCAACGCCACCGCGCGATGCTCTTCGAGGCGTCGGACCGGCCGCGCCCAGACCTGCTCCATCAAGCGGTTGATGATCTCGATACCGGTGAGGTCGCCCTTGTGCACGGTGCGGTCAAAGCTCTGACCGGCAAAGGCCTTGCCGTGCAGCGTGCCGTCGGGATTGCGATCAAAGAAGCAGCCGATCTCGTTTTCAAGTTCGCGCACGCGTTCGACGGCGGTCGAGACCAGTGTCCAGGCGAGCTCCTGATGTGGCAACCATTTGCCCCCCTCGATCGTGTCCATGAAGTGCCGCTCGATCGAGTCACCGGGATTGATCGCAACGTTGTAGCCGCCTTGCACCATGCGGGTGCAGCCGCACTTGCCAAGAAGCCCCTTGCTCGCGACCGTCACGTTGAGATCGGGATTGGCTTTGAGCGCATGTAGCGCCGCGAACAATCCGGCGCCGCCGGATCCGAGAATGAGAATATCGGTCTTGATATTATCGACGGTCATGAGCTTTTCAGAACACACGGACCAGAAAGGCGAAGGCGACGAGCGCGGAGAGTGCCGCCGCCAAGGTGGCCAGCTGCTTCTGGCCGTCGCGCCAGTTGAAATTCTCGATCACCAGAATGCGCAATCCGCCGAGCAGATGCACGGTGAACACAAATACGAGTGCGATTTCGCCGGCTTTGACCAGGGGCTGATCGCTCCAGCGCAGAAAGCGTTCCAATCGCGCTTCGCCCTCGATCGCCAGACCAAGCGTCAGAAAGTGCAGCGGCAGAAAGATCGCGAGCGCCAGCCCCGAAATCCGGTGCACCATTGCGGCGATCCACAAGGCGCTGTCGCGATGTTTGAGCGCACGTCCGATCACGGCAGCACCACCGCGGCAACCGCGCGCAGGCCGAGCACCGCGAGCACTAGGCCGAAGAAAACCGCGCAAGCATCAACGCGCCGCTCGTTGAGCGGTATCCATTCGCTCAACACGTTGCGCACGCCGATCGCGGCGTGGATCGAAACCGCGAGCACGAACGAGCCATAGAATGCCGTCCAGGCGACGCTGCCGCGGGTGCGCGAAAGAATGTCGGCCGCGCTCAGGCCATGCCGCGTCGCATGGAAGATCACGCCGATATGAACCATGACCAGCGGCGCCATCACGGCCGCGGTGGCCCGCTGCCAAAGGTACAGCCGTACGTTCATACCTTGATCTCGCCTTTGAGATAGGCCGCCGCTGTCCGCCGCTTGAGCGCGGCAATGGCCGCGGTCGGGTTGAGCGCCTGCGGGCACAGTTCCTGGCAGGATTGATGCGAATGGCAGGCATGGCAGCCGCCGGTGCCGGCAATCGCTTGCAGGCGGGCGACGTTGCCGCCATCGCGCTCGTCATTGACCAGCGTCCAAGCGCGCGTGAGCGCGGCCGGGCCGAGATAATCGGCATTCCAGCGCACCGTGTCACAGGCCGCGTAGCACACGCCGCAATTGATGCATTCGATTGCCGCGTCGGCCGACTTCCTCGCCGGCGTGTCCGGCTTGATCGGTGCGATCGGATCGTCTCTGGTTTGCGTTGGCGCGAAGGCGCCTTTCGCCTGCTGCCATTTCTCAAAAAAGGGCCGCATGTCGGTGGTGAGATCCTTGATCACCGGCAAATTCTCGAGCGGACCGATTTCAAGCGCGCCGCTGCCGGCAACCTTGGCGACATGGGTGCGGCAGGTCCAGCGCGGC
>Ga0126381_100009565_pt1 | contig 10882 bp, 7 predicted proteins | sample PanSoiMetPlot_28_FD_96465 | JGI IMG/M metagenome (GOLD analysis project Ga0126381, IMG submission 96465) | Tropical forest soil microbial communities from Panama - MetaG Plot_28 | ecosystem: Environmental > Terrestrial > Soil > Tropical forest > Bulk soil | place: Panama | collected 2016-02-17
GGCGAAACGGGCTTTGGCGATCCGTTCTGACGCCGCTCGTGTTGGAGCCACGACGCCGGCCTCATACTGTTTGCGTACTTCGAGAAGATCATCGTTGATCGCAGCCGCAAAACGAATCAGCGGATCATCGGATGTGGCGATTGCAGTCTGGCCGCCGTTGTAGAGCGTCTCGCGGACCTTGGCATCGTCAAGTTGAGTTCCACTTACGAGCCGACGAGCAACTTGTTCGGGCGACTCCTTGCCCAGCAATTTGTGAACAAAGGGATCATCCGCTCCCAGATCGCGGCGGATTCCGGTGAACAGGTATGTCAGCTTGAGTTCTTCGAGATCCTTGAAGACAGGCACTGGCGCCGTCAACTCCTGTTTCACATTGACCAGAGACTGATCCGTGAACTCAGGAAGGCGCTCGCCATTGGGTTTGGTTCGCTCGACCGAGGCCCGCACCAGCGTTACTGCATAACCCAAAAGTCCGGACTGGAAGAAATAGCTATCGAGATTGGCGTGTCGCACAAACATTTGTTTACGCACATTTTGTGCTTGAGCGATGTCATCCCAAGCCGATACGTCTGAAGTAAGTTTGGAATTCGAATCGACGGTCGAGCGCAGCTTGCGTTCCTCCTGTTGCTTTTCTGAGAAGAACTGCGGGTCGAGCAGCGCCTCATGTTGGCCAAAGAAAACTTTGAAATCATTCTCGATGAAGAAAAGTTCCTGGTTCGCCTCGCGCGCCTGATCGGGACCGCGTTTGATGAACTGTTCCAACTGACCACGGTACTCGGCGATCGCCGGGACTTCGTAAGGAAAAGTATTGTCGCGCTCGAATACAAGTTGAGACATGGTCAACTCTCGGCTCGTGCCACCGGGATTGCCGGAGACAAAGACCAGGTCGCCTTCCTTCGATCCATTGGAACTCCAGCGCAGATATTCCGGACTGGCGGCAGGCTTATCACCCTCATAGGCGCGCACAAGTCCGAGATCGAAACCGTAGCGCGGGAAATTGAAGTTGTCAGGGTCACCTCCGAACTGGCCGATGGCAAATTCCGGCGCAAATACCAGCCGCACATCCGTGTAGCGCTTATAGCGATACAGGTTGTAGACACCGCCGTGGTACAAGGAAACGACATCGCAGCGAACTGATGCATCGCTGCCGCAACTTTGCTGTAGTTCCGCTTCTTTCGCGTTCAAGGCTTTATTGGCAGCGTCGCCCGTTTTTCCGGTAAGGGCGCTCTGGACGTCCGCGGTTACGTCGCGAATCTGTACGAGTTGATCGAGCTCGAAGGCGGGACACTTGCGCTCCTCAGCAAGCGTTTTGGCTGAGAAGCCCTTTTCGACGAAGTTCTCCTGCGGCGTCGAGATCTGCTCGACACAATCAACCACGCAATGATGATTGGTCATCACCAGACCCTGCGGCGAAATGAAAGATGCCGAACAGCCGCCCGCGATTCTCAGCGAGGCGGAGCGCACGTGATCGAGCCATGCCTGGGAAGGAGCGAAGCCATACTTGGTACTGACGGTTTTGGAGGGGAAATTGTCGAAGGTCCACATTCCTTCGTCAGCCTGCATCGCCTGCGTGAAAACAAAACAAATCAACGCCAGCAAGGCGATATTCCGCGACGGTTTCAATTTTGCCATCTTGCGTTCCTTATGGAGATTGAGTTGACCTGATCGTATCTGCCGAGACACTCCAGTAGTAACGTGCAGTTAAGCTCATCATCGATCCGCGTAACGACTATCGTCAAGCGTCCGTCCGACAGGGGACTAACCGCACGGGTCATAAAAAACGCGGGAAGGATCGGCCTTCCCGCGTACCGTTCATGACTGCAAAGACAGAGCTTTACACCAAGCCCTGGTCGAGCATTGAGTTCGCGACTTTCAGGAACCCGGCGATATTGGCACCGTTCACATAGTTGCCGGGCGTTCCATATTCTTCAGCTGTATCGTGGCAAGCTTTGTGAATCGAGATCATGATCTTGTGCAGGCGATCATCAACCTCTTCGCGAGTCCAGGAGAGACGCATGCTGTTCTGCGACATTTCTAGGCCTGAAGTGGCGACGCCGCCCGCATTGGCTGCCTTTGCCGGGCCATAGAGGACCTTGCCATCCAAGAAAGCCTTGGTTGCGTCAAGCGTGCTCGGCATGTTGGCACCTTCGCTCACGACCTTTACGCCATTCTTAATGAGATTCGCGGCATCTTTCGCATTGATCTCATTTTGAGTGGCGCTGGGGAATGCACAGTCCGCCTTGATGTTCCAAAGCCAATTATGGTCGAGCTTCTTGTCGGTTGGGTGATAGACAGCCTTCTTGAATTTTTCTGTGTACTCCTTGATCCGGCCGCGGCGGTTGTTCTTCAGATCCATGACCCATGCAAGCTTCTCGCGGTCGATGCCGTCCGCGTCGTAGATAGCGCCGTCGGAATCGGAGAGCGTGACAGCCTTCGCGCCCAGATCGATCAGTTTCTCAACCGTATATTGCGAGACGTTACCGCTGCCAGAAACCAGACAGGTCTTCCCTTCCAGACTCTGTTTTTTGGTCTTCAGCATTTCCTGCGCGAAATAAACGCAGCCGTAGCCCGTCGCTTCGGGGCGAATCAGCGAGCCGCCCCAGGCGAGGCCCTTGCCCGTGAGAACGCCGGAGAATTCATTCCGCAGACGTTTGTACTGGCCGAATAGGAATCCGATTTCGCGACCTCCCACGCCAATGTCGCCGGCGGGTACGTCCGTGTCGGGTCCGATGTGACGGCACAGTTCGGTCATAAGGCTCTGGCAGAAGCGCATGACCTCGTTGTCACTCTTTCCCTTGGGATCGAAATCGGAACCACCCTTGCCACCGCCCATCGGCAGCGTGGTCAGCGAGTTCTTGAACACCTGCTCGAACGCCAGGAATTTCAGGATGCCGAGGTTCACCGACGGATGGAAACGCAGGCCGCCCTTGTACGGACCGATGGCGCTGTTCATCTCGATGCGGAACCCGCGATTGACTTGCACTTTGCCCTTGTCGTCAAACCAGGGCACGCGGAACATCAGGACTCTTTCGGGCTCCGTGATGCGCTCCAGGATTTTGGCTTCCTGATACTCAGGATGACGTTCCAGCACGAGCCGCAAAGACTCGAGAACTTCCATTACTGCCTGGTGGAATTCCGGTTCGGCAGGATTCTTTGCTTTCACAATATTAAAGACTTGTCCAATATAGTCGGCCGCCGCGTTTTTCTTGGGCGGTTCCATAACAGCAGTCATACGCTTGCCTCCGAATTTTTAGGGATTGAACGGATTGTCAATCGTCAGGACGCCGCCAGAATTGCGGCTATAGCTAGTTGAATGCCTGGAGGTGACGCTCTGCCGTGATTCGCGTCACCCAGAGGGGTGACCCCTGGGCGAGCAGTGAGTGCGTAGGGCACAGAAAACCCCGTAAATGAGCCCTGTGGGGCGCGCTCAGATTACTTTGAAGGCGTCGCTTTTACAACTCTTACGTTGGCGGTGACTTGTTGGCCTTTAGCCATGCCGCCAATGATCACAAGCCCATGCGAGGCATAAGCCAGACCGCGATTGTCCATCGTCGAGTCCGGAGTGTTCTCGTTAATCGTCTCCCACTTCCCTGCCCGCACGTTGTATGCGAATGTCACCGGGGATGGTTCCGACGGTTGTCCGTTGTAGCCAATGCCGTTGTAGTTGTAAGGGTTGTCAGTGCCGCCGGTGAAATAAACTTTGTCCTCTTTATCGCCCGCGCCGGCAGCAATCCGGTAGCGTGCATTTCCCGGATGGGCGGGAAGCTTTGTCCACGCTATTTTGGTGATGTCTCCCTTCGTGATCTTTCCCATCCAGCAATCACTGGAAACGACGTATTTCGGGGAACCCGCAGGATTCTTGTAAGCGCCATCTACATAAATAATGGTGTCGCCAACGATGGCGCCAGCGTGCCCGAAAACCGGAGTGCCCGGAATCGGGGTGGCCTGCATCCACTTGTCTTTTTCGGTGTCATAGATCTGCACGTTATTCACGGGATCGGTCTTGGACCAGCCGCTGATTAGATAGATGTATCGATCGCGATAACTGCCAATCACTGCGTCATCCACTGGCACAGGAATGTCTTGGCCGCGATACCAGCGGTTTTCATACGGCGAGAGGATGTTGACGTCCGGCAGCGTTCCTTCTTGTCCTTGCCCGTCGACCACGTATCCACCAAGAAGATAAACACCATCCTTCACTGCGGCCGCGGAGGCTGCGAGTCGCCCAGCCACACCCGGAACCGGGCGCAACTCTGTCCATTTGCCGGAATTTAGATCCAGCTGGAACGCGCGGTTGGTAATGTCGTTCCACGTTTTCTTCGCGCCTAGTCCCATGAAGGAGAAGAATTTTGAGTCCTTGCCTTCACGAGTGATCGCGACCGCATTGTTGGAAAGAGGAAGCGGCAGCGGACTGAGTTTCTGTTGATCTGCGGCACGCAAGGCGACAACGAGTAGTAGGCACAGGAATCCCGGGAAAAGTTTCTTCATTGAAGTGATGATAGCAGTGGCGTCATGTCTGCGGCGCGGGCGGAACTGCCGGAGCGATGGTCAACAATGGATCGGGCGCTGGCGGAACTGAAATTGGCGCAGGAGCGACAATCGCGGGAATCAAGAATCGCCGCTGGTACCAGACCATCTCGCTTGAACGTTGCCAAAGCCTCACAGCGAAACCGGCAAGAATTACGATCTCCAGAACAATGAATGTCGACCAAAACCTTGCCGGAGGCATCTTCGTCCAAATCCATACGCCGATGCCAAACACGAACCATCCGACGACTGAGATTCGCAGGTATATCCAGAACAGCGATCTGAAATTGCGAAATATCAATTTGAAAGCGCGGCCCGCGTTACTCCACATCCCGTATTCCTCTTCGACGACGGCGCGCACCTGGGCGATGTCGAACCAGAGACGAAGACACATCATCAGGAAACCGATAAATATGATGTCGACCAGCGACAGCCAGAATCCATTCTTCTCCTGGGCAACGTCCAGCATCAGCTTTCCGGCTTGCGACAGAACACTCCCGAAGATAATCGCGAGCGGGATGACGAGGATCAACATGAGGAGGAGTAGGCGTACGAACCGCCAGAAGTAACTGCCACACGCCTCAAAGAATTCGCGCGTTGTCAGTTTTCGATCGGCACGATAGGCCTCGAGAATGCCTCCGGTAAGAAACAACATCCCTACGAGAAATACAAAACTAAAGCCACCCGAAACACCGCCAGCTTCGAACAATTTGACTTCGGGGTTCGAGGCGAGCGCCGAAAAAGTACCATAATCGAACATCTCGGAGATCCGCTGCGACGCAAGGCTGTGATCTGTTATCCCATCGAGTTTGTGGATCGCTGGGGATGCCGAGAAATGCCCGAATGCCAGGCTGATAAAGAAAATGAACCATAAGACGCGCTGGTATCGCCAGAATCGGTGAAAGCCTTCTCGCAAAACTCCACGTTGATCAGACATTGAAATCAGTTCTCAGTTCTCAGTTTGCCGTTCTCAGTTCTCGGGATTGCCAATGGCGCCCATAAGAGTTGGGTAGCCCTACGCGAGCCAAGACAGACATTGCGATAGCAATTGGGCGAACCATGTCCAGTAACTGATGATCTTCCAGCGAGCCCGCGCGTTCTGGTGAACCACACGGCTATTATTGAACGAATCTTTGTCGAGCAGCACCTGTTGCTCAGGATCGATCTCCGCGGACACAATTTTCGCCTTCTTGTTGTACTCGTAGCGAACCCACCTGTCTTTTCCATCCCACTGCTCGATGGCTGACTCCCCGCTATCGAACTTGATCAGCACATTCAAGGGAAAGATGAAGTCACCTTTGCGGTGAACGATCACCATGTTGTGAAACATGGTCTCGCCCTTTTTCTCGTCGGCGGGGTTCTTTTGATACCAATCGAGCCGATCGGATTCCGCACTGAAAATTTCATAGTCGAGAACCTGGGTTCCATAAACGGCCTGGTCAAAGTACCAGCGCAGGTTCTGACCGCTCACTTCCTCCACCGTCTTCAGGAAATCTTCTTTCGTGGGATGCGTGAAGCGGTAGCGCATGAAATATGTGTGAAGGCCGCGCTTGAGTGTCTCCTCGCCAATTAGCTTTTCAAGCGTGTACAGAACTGTTGCTGACTTGCCATAGGTAATCTCGCCATAGGAAGACCCGTTCACAAACTTAAAAGCATAGCGGGACATTGGGTCGAAATCAGGCATCGAGAGATAGCCATTGCGCTGTTGTGACACATCGCTTTCCGTTATTCCCCACAGGTCCATGGCGGATGTGTCGCGTCCAAAGATGTCATCGAGGATCTTGCACTCGGTGTAGCTGTTAATTCCTTCGTCAAGCCATGCGTCTTCGAATTCGTTGGTCGCAACCATTCCGTACCAGTATTGATGTCCAAATTCATGTTCGACCACCTGCTCGACAAGACGCAGACCGTCGGGCATCCACCAGGCCGTGTCTCCCGTAATCAGTGTTGGATATTCCATCCCGCCCGCCCGCAGATCAGCGGGATCAACGACCGTAATCTGCTTGTAGGGATAGGGACCGTACCACTCGTCAAAGCGCTTCATGGTCTCTTTCATGATGCGCATGTGACGTTCGGTCTGACTTGTATGGCCGGGCTGCATCAGAAGCCGGATCTTCACATTGCCCATGCTGCCGTTGAAATAACCTTCGGCGACGTGAAACGTCGGCTGGGCGGTCCAGGCAAAGTCGTGAATGTCTTCTCCGCGGAACGTCAGGGTCTTCGTGCCATCATTGTTCTTGACTTCATCGAGCTGCACGCCGCTCGCGCCAACGACCTCTTTTTGAGGCACCGTGAGCTTCACGTCGAACGTCCCGAAGTCGGCGAAGAACTCCGTGGTCGAGTGAAACTGGTGGCAATTCCACGCACCCTGCCACCAGACACCCACTTTCGGGAACCATTGTGCGCCCATCATGAAATCACCGTTGTAGCCGGTGCGAGCGAAGACCTGTCCAAACTGATCGTGAAACGTGATTTTGAACTGGACCGTTTCATTGGGAGCCACTGGGCGCGGCAACTTCACCTGAAAGACAGTGCGGTCATCGAGATTGCCATCGTCAGGAGCGATGAACTTGATTTGGGAGCTAAGGTCGATTTCCGCGGGGCCATTGACCACCCCCAGCGTTTTGATTTCCGCAGACGCCTTATATTTATCTTTCCACTTAAACCCCGGCCGATCGCGATGCTCTTCTTTCATGAACGTGGAAGTCGGCTGAAACGCATTCAGGTAAAGGTGAAATGGGAACGTATCCAAAGGCTGGCCAGTAAGATTGCGATAGGTGAGAACTTCAGTTCCGTCGAGCGTATGCTTCTGGTCGTCGAAGCGGGCGTCGATCTGGTAAGCCACAACACGTTCCGAGAGGGATTTGTCGGCGAGAGTGGCTACCGGGGCTTGAAGTGCTTGGGTTGCCTGGCTGATAGCAGCACACGCTCCGGCGACCAGAACCCACCAGCAACAAAAAAAGCGCAAACATCTCGTTCGCGGAGATCGCATTATTCTCAGTTCCTCGCTTGCGCGATGAATAGCGAAGACTACACGCCGACACGGCGTAAGCGAAAGATGCAAGTTAGAACCAGGTTCGAGCCCGGTAGCTCCGGTACTCGTCACCGAATTTCGTTTCCAGCACTTTGGCCTCCCGGTGCGCACGAATGATCTGCATGGCGCCAATCACAGGCAGGATGATCCATAAAACTGGCCGCTGAAAAATCATCAACATTCCAGTCAGAAAGAAGATCCCTGAAACGTAAATTGGATTGCGAATGCGGGAATAGATGCCGTGCGTGACCAGTTCGGTGGCTTTCGGGGCGACGGAAAATGATCGCCCAAGAGTGAACCGCGACAGGATCACTCCGCCAAGTCCAGCCAGGGCCAGTATCAGACCGGCCCATCGCTGCGTATTGCGCGGTCCCGCGCTGATTTCAAAAATGTAGGTGATCGCGAAAAGCCCTGCCGCGAGTGGAATCCAGATGCGGGTGAATCGGTTTCGCATCGCAATCAGGCCACCTCGCCGATGTAGTCATTGCGAACTGCGTGAATGAAATCGGTGTAAGCGGGAACAAGGTTGGCGGCGCGCATCTCCGGGGCGATCTGCCCACGGTGATATGTGGAGTGCATCAACACATGGAGCAGGATGTCTTCAACCCTGTTGGACCACGGCTCTCCTTTGCTGTTGCGGTAATCGATCATGGAGCCGAAGCCCTCATTTGAAAGGTTGCGTAGATAGTCTCTCCAGGCGAGTCCCATTTTGTCGGCGAGCGACGAGCAGTCGTCCAATGTTGATGTGGGCCACACTGCCATGCTCTGCGGCTGCGTCAGAAGGCGCTCAAGCCAAAGTTTTTGCGCTGAAAGCACGTGCGCAATCACTCGCAGGACTTTAGCACTATCAGAACCCGATTTCCGCAGGGCGTCCAGACACTCACGGTTTGCCCAGTGATCGTAGCGAAAAAGGCGCGCGTAATGTTCATTCCGATTCATTTGAGTTTCGACTCCCTGCCGGTGTCGGTTGCTCCGTCCGTATCGAGACGATACGATGACAGCAGAGTACCAGCATGTTTTGCGATATAGGACGCGCTGCGTCCCGGGACAGGTCTTGCACGCGCCAGATTACGTTCGCTCTATTGCGTGCGCTTCCGGTTATTGTACTTTGCCTGGCGGGCATACGTTCTTATGGCCAAGCTCTGAGCGATGCGCATCAGCAATTGCTGCAGTCGCTCGAGGCTAACCGAATCCAAGAAGCGCTCACGCTCGGCCGGAAGTTTGTCGAGCAGTGGCCGCAAGATGCGGCGTTGCGTCACTACTTGGGGCTGGCTTATTTCAAGAGTGGCCAGCTGAAGCCCGCGCGTGAACAACTGGAACAAGCGAAGAGTCTGGCTCCGAAGGATGCCGGAATTGACTTCGATCTGGCGCTGGTGTCGCTCAGTCAGCAGGACTATGTGCGTGCCGCAAATGAACTGGAATCCAGTTTGAAAGCCCAGCCCTCGAACCCCCTGGCGCATGTACTGCTCGGGCGAGCATATCTGAATTCGAATCGCAGTGTGCAAGCGATCGACGAATTTAGAACTGCATTGCAACTTGATCCAAGCATTCGGCTCGGTCACTACCATCTCGGTTTTGCCTATGGCAGCCTCGGGCGCAACGACGAAGCGATCGCGGAGTATAGGACAGAACTCCGGCTCTCGGGAGAGAATCCCGAGGTGGTTTACGAATTAGGACACACGCTTCTGGAATCGGGGAATCACGCTGAGGCGATTCGCTATTTGCAGCGCGCCACGGAACTCGATCCTCAAAATGCCAATGACTGGTACAACCTTGGGAAAGCCCAGTTGCTCACGGGAGATGCAGTTGCGGCTGAGGCTTCGCTGCGCAAATCGATCGCGTTGAATCCTGCCGATCCGAGCCCCCATTATCAACTGGCGCGCGCTTTGGAGAGACTGGGCAAAATGGATGAAGCGCGCTCGGCGCGACAACGTTTCGCAGACTTGAAGAAGTCGCAACCGGCGACCGCAGGGATGGCGACTGCCCGCGATCAATAATCATGCGAAGACTTCCCTATTCAATCCTGACAATGTCTGTGTGCGCCGCTTTGTTCATGGTCACGCCGGTTGGTACGGACGGGCAGCAAGTGTCCCCCAAGGAACCGCACGTAGGCTCTTCCAGTAGCCCGGCCGCGAGAACAACTCCGCCGCGTGGATTATTTGTAGACGTGACTCGTGCTGCCGGAATCAATTTCCACCTTCACTGCGGAACCAGTAAAGAAAAGCTTTACATCCTGGAAACTCAGTGCGGCGGAGCAGCGGCATTTGACTACGACAATGACGGTTGGATGGACATTTTGCTGGTGGATGGCTCGACTGTCGAAGATTACCGCGCTGGGAAGTGTCACCCGCCACATCTGTATCACAACAACCACGATGGCACTTTCACCGATGTTTCAGCAAAATCGGGACTGAACTTCTGCGGCTGGGGATATGGCGTTGCCGTCGGCGATTTCGACAACGACGGCTGGGAAGATCTCTACATCACGGGCTTTCATGGCTCAGCACTCTATCGAAACAACCACGATGGCACTTTCACGGACGTGACCGCCAAGGCGGGGGTAAAGAACGAGAATCGCTGGGGGACAAGCGCGGCTTTTGCTGACTATGACAACGACGGCAACCTCGATCTGTTCGTCGCGAACTATGTGGATCTCGACATCAACAATCTTCCCGTATTCGGAAGCACTCTGTTTTGCATGTACCGCGGCCTGCGTGTGAACTGTGGCCCGCGCGGACTCGATGGCTCACGAGATCGCCTTTACCACAACAATGGCGACGGAACTTTCACGGATGTGACGGAAAAGCTGAATATCGATCCCGCGAAGTACTACGGGCTCGGCGTGCTTTGGTTCGACTACGACAAAGATGGGTGCATCGATCTCTATGTGGCCAATGATTCCTCTCCCAGCCTGCTGTATCGGAACAACTGCAAAGGTGGATTCACTGAAGTGGGTGCCGAGGTCGGCGTTGCCTACAGCTCCGATGGACACGAGCAAGCCGGGATGGGAGTCGACAGCGCGGACTACGATCGCGACGGCTGGCCCGACATTGTAAAAACCAACTTCTCCGACGATTCGAACAATCTCTACCACAACGATCACAACGGCGAATTTACCGACATGGCTGGTCCCGCCGGAATCGGTGCGATCAGCATCCCGTACCTCGGGTTTGGAGCGAAATTTCTCGACTTCGATAACGATGGCTGGCCGGATATCTTCATCGCGAACGGACACGTCGATCCACAGGTCGAAGGACAATCATTTGGTGTCGGCTATGCGGAGCGTCCGTTTCTGTTTCACAACCTGAAAAATGGGAAATTCGA
>Ga0126381_100009566_pt1 | contig 10881 bp, 8 predicted proteins | sample PanSoiMetPlot_28_FD_96465 | JGI IMG/M metagenome (GOLD analysis project Ga0126381, IMG submission 96465) | Tropical forest soil microbial communities from Panama - MetaG Plot_28 | ecosystem: Environmental > Terrestrial > Soil > Tropical forest > Bulk soil | place: Panama | collected 2016-02-17
GCCTTTTGCCGTGGCGCTGCAAATTGCGGCCATATCGGGCTTCGTCCCATTTGCGGGCTTAACCTTGAGCAGCACCAGCGACAGCGTCTTCTGCATGGTCTTGGCGCGGCGAAACTCCATCGTCAGGCGATCCCAGAACTGGCTGGCATCAGGCATCGAACCGAGCAAATCCACATTGGCCTGGTGGCTCAGGGCGATGTTGCGCTCCAACTCGGCGAGCAACTGTTGTTTTAACTGGCGCAGCGTCTTCTGGCGCTCGAGGAGGTAACTGACAAAGAGCAGCGAGAGGCCACAAAAGCCGAAGTATGCGACTCGGAGCGTCCACTTGTTGCCTTCTGGATGCTCGAAGACCAACGGGTACATGAAGACGGCAAGCGCGCCCGCGAGAATGAGGACGAAGACAACGGAAAGCACGGTGACCTGAAGCCCGCGGCGCTCCAATTTTTCAAGCTCCTGTCGATTGAGTAGGTCGTTCTGGCCCATTTTCGTCAAACTCCTGTTGGCGTCGCCGTTGCCATCGTTCGGGATTTCCATCTTGGAAAAGGCAATGGCGGCCGGCAATAGAACCAAAAGGCTGGTGTTTCTGAAAAGGCAACTTTGCCGAAAGAGCCGGAGGTAAATCAAAACGAGGAGGTTAGAGCGGAAGATCTGGGGAAAAAGAAAAGCGGGCAACCGAAGGGCTGCCCGCCCGAACACGTCATCTTCGTCTCAATGTTTGAAGAACAAACCTTGAAACCTGTGTGGTTTACAGAGGCTGAACGTTCGAGGCCTGCAGGCCCTTGGGGCCGCGGACTACTTCAAACTCGACCGCCTGGCCGTCGTTCAGCGACTTGTAGCCATCCGCCTGGATCGCGGAGAAGTGGACGAAAACGTCCTCTCCGGTCTGCCGCTGGATGAAGCCAAAGCCTTTACTGGCGTTGAACCACTTGACTGTTCCTTGTTCTTTGCTCACTTCGTTACACTCTTTTCATTCAAAAGCTATTTGGTGCCCCGCAAACCGGAACTGGGATTCTCTTTCCAGTCAGAATTTGTAAAAACAAACCCTGAAACCCTTGAACCGGCCGTCTTCAGCTGGTTTTCTGTGGACCGGCTTAGCTCCGGGTTGGTAGTAAACCCCGAAAAACCCAGTATGCGGGCACAAAAAAAGGCCGCGAGTTTGACCCGCGACCGCTTCACAACCTCAAAGGCGATACAAGAGCAACAAACGCAAGAACACTATAGCACCGAAGGATAGTGAATGCAAGAGAATTCTCAGCAAGAAAAGCCTCAGGTAGGGTCGTCTTTCGCCCGGACTGTTGGTGGCTGGTCGCGTTAACTCTGGCGCTTAGACGGGATCTGGCGGACAGAACCAAACCCAACGCCTCCGCTAGCGGCTCCGCTGCGGCCGCGGCGCTGAACCAGCAACAACTCCCTAGGATCGGTGGCCATTTCTAGAATTCAACCTCTTCAAAATCTTTCAAGCAGAATCAGTGTCACAGCGAGGCCTCAAAGGCGCGGAAGCGGCGTTCGAGTTGCCATTCTTGTTGGGCTTTTTCGCTGGATTTGAGGAAGGTGGAGCAAGAGACGGATGGATTTTCAGCGCCGAGCGAATCGTGCGCGCATTGTGAAACGGGAGTGGTGAATTTGTCTGGATGCGCCCAGAGGCTTGCTCCGGGGAGGAAGGCGTGGTGGATGCCGGTGCGGACCATTTGCTTCAGGTCCATGTACTGGAGGTCGTAGGTCGCTACGGCGCGGACGTATTCGTGAGTGAGATCGATGCGGGAGACGCCTTCGTCGTCGGTGTTGAGGGAGACCGGGACACCGAATTGGCGGTACAGCGGAAAGGGATGATTTTTTCCCGCGACGCCCAGAATTAAATCGTTGCTGCTCAGGCTGATTTCTACCATCACGTGTTTGGCGGCCATTTCTTTCAGCAATTCGTGGGGATGATCTTCATACATGATATCGACGCCGTGGCCGATACGTTCTGCGAAAGCCTGTTCGGCGGCGAGACGAATATGGCAGCACAGGCCCTCGTAGGGAACCAGGCCGGGCGCGAGTTCACCGGCATGCAGGCTGATGTGAACCTTGGGATAAAATGGGTGAAGGAATTGGATCATGCGCATTTGCAGGGCGTAGTCAGTCATGGAAATGTAGCCGTCTTCGGGCATCACGAAATTGATACCGACGAAGCGCGGATCGGCCATGGCCAGTTCGAAGCAGAAAATGGTTTGCGCGAAGACCTGCTGCCGGGGGAAACCCCGCAGGACCTGGCAGAGGTAACGAAGTTCTACTTGGCAGCCGGGAGACGGGTCTGGCTGGCCGCAATGTTCGCGCTCGACGCGCAATGATTCGGCTTCGTCCAGCCCCTCTTTTGCGGAGGAAATATCCGTCCCCATGCCCTTTGCCAGAAGCGCGTCGCGAAACTGCGCCAGATCTTCCCGCCAGCCGATCTCATAAGCAAGCTTTGCCGGATGGCTGAAATCGGGCGTGTGCATCAGTTCGATGTACTGCTCGTTCTGGCGGCCGGCGCGAGCGGCGACTTCGTCCAGCCATTCGCCGAGATGTTTGTGAGATGTACCACCGAAGCGGGCGAAGGTGCGGAAGAATTGGTCGTGAGCGGTAACGCCGGGTGAAGGTACGAATCCGCGCATGGAGAAAGCATCGATGAGATCGTCGTAGAGATTCTGGTTCTTGTAAACGTCGGCGCCGGGAATTTTGCCATTGCCGCAGGAGAGAGACTCCTGATTCTCGGGAAGAGAGAAAACAGATTTTGTGCCTTGCAGCGCGGATGGATCGAGGCAGAGATGATCTTCGGCGGCGGCGCGAATCCAGGATTCGGCGTAAATCGCGCCGGACAAATGATTGTGCAGGTCGGCGCCTTTGGGCATTTTCAATAGCAGATTGCGCAATTGCAGGGGGTTGGAGCGGGCGGCTTCGAGGTTGAGGGAAGCGCGCTTTTCGAGCGGCGTCATGCCGTAGGCCGGCTGCGCTTTTGTTTGTGCGTGCAAGGATCGCGCGATGGTGATCACTATGAGCAAAGAGACCAAAAATTTTATTACCCTAGTCATGCCGGACAGGCTCCTTCTCTTGTTCATTCGAGCAAGCGATGGGAGAAAAGAAAGCATAACAGGGGCGTCAAGATCGTGGAGGTAAGGATGAAGCTGCGCCTGGCGCGGGTAGTCGTTTTCGTTTTGCTGATGTTGTCGGCCGGCCGCTTGTTTGCGCAGGAGCGTTCGCCTAAAGCCATCCCGGTAAAGGTAGTGGTGGTGGCGATGTTTGAACGCGGCGAAGACACCGGCGACGTTCCGGGTGAATACCAATACTGGGTAGAGCGCGAACATCTGGATGAAATCATCGAAATGCCAGCAGGATTCCACCACCTTCGAATGAACAAAGATGGCGTGCTGGGACTGCTGACGGGAGTGGGCACGGCGCGGGCCACGGCGTCGGTGATGGCGTTAGGACTGGACCCGCGATTCGATCTTTCGAAAGCCTATTGGGTGATCGCGGGAATCGGCGGCGGCGCGCCGTCGGAAGTTTCCCTGGGCTCGGCGGTATGGGCGGATCGAGTGCTGGACGGGGATTTAGCGTTTGAAATCGACGCGCGCCAAATTCCGGAGGGCTGGAGGACGGGTTACGTGCCGCTGAGGAGAAGCGTGCCGTTCGAACAGCCGATGAGCGAACAACCTGGTTTGCTGTTCACATTGAATCCCCAATTGACGGCTTGGGCGTTTGCCTTGACCCGCGAAATCCCGTTAGAAGATTCCGATGCCATGAAAAAATCACGCGCGCGATTCCCGGATTTTGAGAACGCCCTGCGCCCGCCGTTTGTGATGCGCGGCGATCAGATTTCGTCGAGCACCTTCTGGCACGGATCGAAAATGGAGGAATGGGCGAAGGAGTGGGTGCGCTACTACACCGCAGGAAAAGGAAACTACGTTGTTTGCGCGATGGAAGATTCCGGAACGCTGCAGGCGCTCACGTTTTTGAACCAGGCCGGCCGGGTGGATTTGCGGCGTGTGCTGGTGCTACGCACAGTGAGCAACTTCGACCGGGAGCCTCCGGGAACCACCCCGGCCGAGAGCCTCAAATCCCTGGCCGCCGGAAACTATTCGGCCTATTTCCCGGCACTGGAGGCGGCGGAAAAGGTTGGCGACAAAGTGGTGAGAGAAATTGTGGCGCACTGGGATGAGCGCGAGACGAAGCTGCCGCACGCGCCATGATGCATGGCCCGCGTTAATTCCCTACTGGAACGACGCGACGGCCAATTGGGAGTCCTCGAAGACTTCAAACAGATTCAGCACGCGAACCAGCTTGAGGGTTTGCAACGCGAACTTGGACGGGTTCAGAAGTTTGAGGGAGCCGCCGCGCTGCTTGGCTAGCGACAGATAGCGGACCAGCAGACCGATGCCGCTGGAATCGATCATGGTGACTTCTTGAAGATCAAGGACAAAGCGAGACTCACCGGCGTTTAAAAGATCTTTAATGGTTTCGTTGGTGCGGTCAAGCGAGGAGCCCAGATTGAGCTTGCCACTCAGTCTAACGATCTTCACCTGGTCCTGCGTGCGAACTTCAATCTCCACTGGCAGCTCCTTCAAAAGATGCTTCCTGGACCAAAAAAAAGGGGAAGCTTGCACCGTTGACTTCGGTCTGCTACAGTGCGCGCTCAAATTAGAAGAATGGCGGCGATTTTGCAAGTCCGTGGGCCGGCCATCAGGTGTCCCCAGTCCGGAGATCGGTTTGCCACGGTCGCCGCACAGAGAAATTGATTGAAAATTGAGCTAAGAGCATTCTCTTCCGAGCTACTTGCTGCGCAGGAATTGATTCCACGAGCACGCACTGTTGCCCGTGCCGCGGCTGACGCCTTCGTCGGCTGCGCTGTGAATGTGTATACGGCCGGTTTGCTGGATGGCCAGGAGGTATGGTTGCCGCGAGCGTGGTCGGGCGAACAGACCATCCGCGGTAGGTCCGTGCCGATAAGCGAGGGGGTGCTCGCTCAGGTAGTGACCCGGCGAGAAGCAATCCTTTGTGCCGGCCGCGAGCTCTCACGCGAGGACTACGCCCACCTGGACATTCGCCGCACGCTGCGTTGGCTGGCTTTCCTGCCATTGCAAGCGAAGGGCGAACTGCTCGCCCTAGTCGAAGTTCTTAGCTTCGACGCCGAGCTATCGGCTGCGCAACTTAATGAGCTGCAAGACTTCGCGTCAATTGCCGCAACCGCGCTGGCCAGCGCTCACAACTATGAGAACGAACGCAACGATTCGCTGGCATCGATCAATCGCCTGACGCAGCTTTACGATCTTGAAAAATCATTTTCTTCGACGCTGGAAATGGACGAGCTGCTGCCCATCATCGGCGAGAAAGTCCGCGAAGTCATGGAATGTTCGGCGGTGAATCTCTGGCTGCTGAGAGGAGACGAAAGCCTGCAGCTGATGTACCAGGCCGGACTTGATCCGACTACGCCGGCAGGCAGCATACAAAAACCAGGCGAAGGAATACCAGGCGACGTTTCGGACAACGGCGAAGCGGTACTGATTTCCGGTCCCGAACAGCAGCGGCTTGCGGCGCGCAGTGCGACCGCAACGGAAGGCGGAGTGTTTTCGCTGTTGGTGACGCCCATCATGGACCGGGGATCGCTGGTCGGAGTGGTCGAGGCGGTGAACAAACTGGATGCCACGCCCTTTGACGAGGATGACTTGTTCGCATTGTCCAGCGTGACCGAAACCGCGTCCACGGCGCTGCATAACGCCAGCCTGCTGATGGCAGAACGCAAAGTCGAAATCTTAGAGACGCTGGTCACCGTCAGCCACGAGATCACCTCCACGCTGAATCTGGAGCGCATGCTGCAGACCATCGTGAACGCGCCGCAGGCGGTGATCCCTTATGAACGCGCGGCCATTGCGCTGGAGCAGCGCGGAAGATTCAAGCTGAGCGCGGTCACCGGCGTCACCCAATTGAACGCAGATGCACCAGAAATTGCGCCTCTCAGCCGGATTCTGCAATGGGCGGCGCTGACCGACGAGACCGTTCACGTACGGCAACATGGCGATGAAATCGACGCGCCGCGGGAGGAGACCCAGGCCAAGTTCCGCCCGTATTTCAGCGAAACCGGAACGCGCGCATTCTACGCCATGGCGCTTAGCGACGACACCGGGCGCGTCGGCGTTTTGAGCTTGGAGAGCAGCGATCCTGACTTTCTCGAACCCGCGCATATTGAAATTCTGAAGGTGCTGGCCGGGCAGGCCACCGTGGCGCTTCGCAACGCCCAGATGTACAAGGAAGTGCCGTTCATTTCCGTGCTCGAACCGGTGCTGGAGCGCAAGCGCAAATTCATGGCCATGGAACAGCATCGTCGGAGGCTGATTACCGGCGTTTCTCTGGCCGCGATCGCTTTTTTCGCTATTGTCCCGCTCCCGATGCGTGTGGACGGCGACGCCATCGTCGCTCCGTTGCACCGCGCTCAGGTGCAACCGGAATTCGAAGGAGTGGTCGGGAAAGTTTTCGTCCATGAAGGCCAGAGCGTGAGTCGCGGGCAAGTGCTGGCGGAGATGGAAGCCTGGAACTACCGTGCGGCGCTTGCCGAGGCCGAAGCAAAATATCAGACCGCGGTTTTGCAGATGAATCACTCGCTGGCCGCAAGTGACGGAAGCGAAGCGGGGATCCAGCGGGTGCAGGCGGACTACTGGAATACCGAGGTGAATCGTTCAAAAGAACTGTTGGACAAGGCGCAGCTCCGAGCGGTGATCGATGGCGTGGTGGCAACCCCGCATGTGGAAAATTTTGTGGGGCGCCGCCTGCAATACGGCGAGAGCTTCGCGGAAATTGTGGATACCTCCAGCACGGTGGTGGACGTGGCGATTGATGATACCGAGGTCAGCCTGCTGACCAGTGGAGCCAAGGCGGTGGTAAAACTAAACAGCTACCCGACGCGCACCTTTCGCGGGAGGGTGATCGTGGTGAGCCCCAAGGGGCAGCAAGAAGGTGAATCGCAAGTGTTTTTTGCCCGCGTACAGATCTCCAACCAGGACGGTGCGCTTCGAACCGGCATGGCGGGAAGGGGAAAAGTTTCCGTCGGCTGGCATACTGCGGGCTACGTGTTGTTTCGCAAGCCGGTCCTGTGGGCTTATTCGCGGTTGTGGTCGTGGTTCGGCTGGTGAGGATGGAGCGGATGGAAACCAACAAGATACTCATTTGCTTGGTCTTCTTCGCGGCCGCGGTGGTAATGGAAGGCTGTGGGCAGAAGAAACCGGAAACTGTCGACGCCGCGCCTTCCAGTGCGCCATCCTCTGCGGCAGCTCCGCCCGTGGCCGTTCCGCCAAAGGCCGAAGACACGTTTGCTGTGACCGGGCCGCTGATCGTCGAGCATCAGGTGGACGTCACCGCGCAGCGCGACGGCATCGTGGCCAGCATTTCCTACGAGTCTGGCGCCAAAGTGCAGGCCGGCACTACGCTGGCGCATCTCGATGATCGGCAGCTTCTTGCGAACCTGGAAGCTGCCCGCGCCAAGACCAGAAGTATCGAGGCCGATCTCAAAAACTGGCAGGCCGAGGCTGAGGTCATGCAGGCCGATTATGTCCGCGCACAACGTTTGTGGGATTTGAAGCTCATTTCGGAAGAGCAGTTGCAGCACGCCAAGTTCAAGGCGGAGTCCGAGCAGTGGGACATTCAACGTGTACGCGAACTGCTGACCAACGCGCGCCAAGATGAGCGTTCGCTGGAACTGGAATTAGAGAAAACTCACATTACCGCGCCATTTTCCGGTTTGGTCGCGCGCCGCTACGTTCGCGTCGGGCAGGCGGTTGGCAAGGGCGACCGGCTCTTCTGGGTTACCGCGGAAGCGCCGCTGCGCATGCGTTTTACGCTTCCGGAAAAATTTGTTGGTCATTTGAAAAAAGGCCAGGAACTATCCTTGGCCTCTCCCGATGTACCGCAGGAAAAACATACTGCCAGAGTGTTGGAAGTCAGCCGTGTGGTCGATCCCGCCAGTGGCACGATTGAAGTTCTGGTCGAGTTGACCGGCGCGGCCGGCGAACTACGACCGGGCATGACTTCGCAGGTGCGTATCAGCAATCTGCCATGAATATTACCCGAGCCTTGAACGCTGCCCTGCCGGAAATTCCGGCACGCGCCGTCGCACTGCAGTATCCGCGCCTGGATCCCGGGTTTACTTTCAGGGAGCACTGCGAAGACGGCGAGCGGGTGATCCGCGTTTACATTCCCAGCGTAGGGGCGATGTACAAGTTTCCGCCGCAAAACTGGGCGCTTATTCAACTCTTCGACGGCACGCGAACCTGCGAAAAGGTAGCGGAAATTTATTCACAACAATCCGGCAGGCCGTACTCCGTCGAAGCCATTCGGGACTTTGCAAATGAACTCGAAGCAGCACAGTTCTGGTACAAGACCGCGCAGGAAAAGAACATCCTCCTGATGCAGAAAAGCGCCGAAGAACGGCATAAGGTTTTTCAACCCAAGAGCCGATACGGCGATCTTTCTGAGATTCTGTTTCCGGCGGTCAACCCCGACAGGTTTCTCACCTGGTTAGTCAAATACACGGATTTCATCTACACGCCCTGGTTCACCGTGGTAACGCTGGTGGCGTTTGCGTTCAGCGCGGGAATCACCATCACTCACTGGTCCGAGGTGGGGCGCGACACACTGGAGTTCTACAACTTCTCGCACAAGACCTGGGGAGATGTGGCCCAGTTGTATTTCGTGGCGGTGTGGGTCTTGTTCCTGCACGAAATTGGCCACGGCCACGCCTCGAAGCATTATGGCGGGCGCGTTCCGGCCATGGGGTTCGCCCTCATCTACCTGGCGCCCGCTTTCTACACCGACACCACCGAAGGGGAAGTCAAGGCTACCAGATATGAGCGTCTGGTGATTTCGCTGGCCGGAGTGTGGGCAGAACTGCTGGTCTACGCCATCGTTACTCCCATCTGGTGGGGTACGCCTCCTGCTACCCCGGTTCATAACATGGCTTACACCTTAATGCTTATCACGGGTATCGCCGCCGCCGTCGTCAACTGGAATCCGCTGATGAAGCTCGATGGCTATCACATGCTCTGCGAAATTCTGGGCATCGTGGACCTGAAGGAAATTTCGACAGCGTACGTCTCCGGCTGGGTCAAGCGCCATATCTGGAGACTGCCCGTCGAGGTGCCCTACATTCCCAAGCGCCGGCGCGTTGGATATGCGGCATATGCCCTGCTGTCCGGCCTTTACAGCTACACGGTGTTGTATGTGGTTGCGCGCTTTGTGGGCAATATCTTCCGGAATTTTAATCCTGACTGGTCGTTTATTCCCGAACTGGCTACCGCGGCTGTGATTTTCCGGTCGCGAATCCGTCTACTGGTGAACTTTATGAAATTCGTCTATCTAGACAAGAAGGATCGAGTGCGGGCGTGGTTCACGCCCCGGCACTCGCTATTGCTTACAGCAAGCGCCGCCTTGCTGCTTTTGATTCCAGTGCGGCACGACACTGTGGTCGGGCGATTTACTCTGGAGCCGGTTGATCGTGCAGTGGTTCGCGCCGAGGTGCCGGGCGTAATCACCGAGGTTCATGCCGGCGAAGGAGAACGCGTCAACAGAGGCGCGACTCTGGTGCGGCTGCGCAACTTGCCGCTGAGCGCTCGATTGGCTCGTAGCGAAGCGGAATACCGGGTAGCCTCCGGACGAGCCACGTCCGCCGCGCTGCACTACGGCAATTTCGGAGCGGCGGCCAAGGAGCAGGAGCGGTTGGCTGCGCAAACCAGCGTGCTTTCGCTAGAAGCCACCAACTTGCGCCTGGCCAGCCCCATTTCGGGAGTCGTGCTCACGCCACGATTGAACGATCGCCTGGGAACCTACGTTACCGAAGGTACAGAACTGGCTGAGGTGGCTGATGTGAGCCGTCTGCGTGTCCGCATATATGTTTCCGAGCACGATATGTACAAGCTGCACTTGGGATCCCAGGCCAGTTTGCAGGTCGAGGGCCTTTTTGAAATCTGGGAAGCACAAGCACTAAACATTTCCCCGCTGTCGACCGAGATCGACTTCCGATTAAAGGAGCAGGTCCAGTACCAAGGGCTACGGCCGCCAAATTTCTACGTGGTGGATCTGGTGGCGGCGAACGCCTACGGAAAGCTTCGCCCTGGCATGATCGGCACCGCGCGAATTTATGGCCCAAGGCGCAGTGCCGGGGGCTATTTATGGGAAGAAGTCAGAAACTTTCTGGGCCGGAAGATCTGGTAACAAAATGAAAGAAGGCTGCCATTTCGACAGCCTTCCTCGGGCTGGGGCCCTGGACTGCAAAGCCGAGAAATTCCCGAACTACTTCCTTCCCAGTCTGACCGTCTTGACCGCGCGAACCGCGCGAACCGCGCGAACCGCCTTCACCATCTTCACGCCCTTGGTTCCGGTAGCTTCGCCGACTTCGGCCAGAGGTGCGCCGGCGATGTTGGCCTTCTTGGCCGTCTTCAAAGTGCTGATCAAGGACTTTTTCTGGATGGACATGGAGGGCTCCCTGCTTTTTTGAATTTTTGTCTTTGCCTCAGACGCAGACTCTATATGCAACGGGCGTGCCAATCTTTTCCGGTTATGACCGGCAGACCGGAGACCACGAAAATCAAGGACTTATGGGCAAAAAGGAACGCGAGTGCCCGGCCTACCGCGGTTAGAAGGTGAAAAATACACCCATTCGGTAAATAATTAACCTATGAAGGGTTAAATTTTGACCTATTGCGGACCGGTCCTAGGCGAATCTCTAGTCTCAGAGTTTAAGCTTGCGGCAAAGGTACTTCATCCGCTGCCCGTCCAGCCGCAGCAGTGCCGCCGCAGCGGATTTCTTGCCTCCGGTTCGCCGCAGTGCTGCGTTCAGGTAGGCAATCTCGATTCGTTCCATTTCGGCGTCGAAATCCACAC
>Ga0126381_100009568_pt1 | contig 10880 bp, 13 predicted proteins | sample PanSoiMetPlot_28_FD_96465 | JGI IMG/M metagenome (GOLD analysis project Ga0126381, IMG submission 96465) | Tropical forest soil microbial communities from Panama - MetaG Plot_28 | ecosystem: Environmental > Terrestrial > Soil > Tropical forest > Bulk soil | place: Panama | collected 2016-02-17
CTACATATCTCGGCGGCCTTCCATCGCTTTCAGCATAGTGATTTCGTCGGTGTACTCGATGTCGCTGCCGACGGGAATGCCCATCGCGATGCGCGTCACTTTGACGCCTGCGCGCTTGAGCTGCTGTGAGAGGTAGACGGCGGTGGCTTCGCCCTCGACCGTGGGGTTCGTGGCCAGAATGACTTCGTCGACGTTGCCAGCATCCACCCGGAAAAGCAGATTCGAGATGCGCAACTGCTCCGGTCCCACACCATGCAAGGGAGAAATCGCTCCGTGCAGCACGTGGAAAACTCCGTTGAAATGCTTGGTCTTCTCGATGGCGGCAATGTTCGTTGGTTCTTCGACGACGCAGATCAGGCGTTGGTTACGGGTGGCGCTTGTGCAATAGACACAAGGGTCAACGTCGGTGATGTTGTTGCAGACCGAGCAGAGGCGCAGGCTGGCCTTTACGTCACGGACGGCAGCCGCCAGAGATTCGGCGTCTTCATCACTGGATCGCAGAATGTGAAAGGCAAGGCGCTGCGCGCTTTTCGTTCCTACGCCCGGGAGCTTTTTGAGCTCATCAATGAGGCGCGACATAGGTTCGGCAAATTTAGACATTGGATCTTGCGTAACGGCTGCCGTTTCAGAACTGGTAACAGCATTGTAGCTGGTGCGGAGGAGATCAACCCACCCCAACCACTCACATGTGATTAGGCAGTGTGTACTCGAGATTGTAGGAGTGCTTGCCGGTTGGAGCGATCGTTATGGTCAGCTTACCGGCAATTCCTTCCAACTGGCCGGTGCCGGATTCAGGGACGATGATGATTGTCATTTGCGGCTTGTTATTGGACATGATGCCATTATGTTGAAGCACAAAACCGCCGGAACGGCCATTAAGCGTGCCGGTGACTTTTTCGATGGCGACGTAGCCGCCGGCTCCTTTGGCGGGCGTACCGGCCGTCAGCATCTGGCCTTTGCCGACGCCTTCGAGATCGCCGTGATACTGCTTGTCGAGCATCATGCGGCCAAGCGTCGGATCATCGGACTTATCTTCTACAGGCGTGACTTTTACGTCGAATGATCCGGTTGCATGATTCGCCACAAGATCCTCTTTCTGGGTTGGCGCGGGGCGCTGTGCCAAGGCTGAGGCCAGGAGTATTAGAGACAGGCACGTTGCGATGCAGAGGCTGCTTTTCAAAACGCGTTCCGTGATGGTGTCGATAAAATGCATAGGCTCTTCGCTTCCGCTCAGGATGACAAAGGGTGAACGCTAGGGTTACAGGCCGGGAATGCCGAGGCCTCCAAGCATGCCACCGACAGTGGATTGCATCTGGCCGTCAACTTTGCGAGCGGCTTCATTTATGGCGGCAAGAACCAGATCTTGCAGCATTTCGACGTCGCCCGATTTCACCGCCTCGGGATCGATACGCAGGCTGACCAATTGTTTCCGGCCATCCATCTTGACGGTAATGGCGCCGCCGCCCGAACTAGCCTCGACGACGGTTTCCTGCATTTTCTTTTGCAGGGCGTCGTACTGCGACTTGGCCTTGGACATCAGTTTTTGAAGATTGAAACCACCCATATTTCCGCTCCGGGCTCCGGCGATCCGGCTTCAGGATTGTGGATCTGCACTCGGACTTCCGGAAGCCGGTTCGCGGAAGCCGGAAGCCGCTAACGCTTGTCCCGGTAATCAATCACCGTTCGAATCTGCGCTCCGAATTTTTCCTGCATACGGCGGACGATCGGGTCTTGCTCCGCTCGGCCCCGTCCACCTGGCCCCGGCATGAGGCGTGGCACACTTTTCTTCTCTTGGGCTGCAATGGTCGCGCCAGGGATGACTTTGAGCTTCACTGCACGGCCTAAGACCCCGCTGGCTGAAGCGATGGCAATACGCTTCCCCTCTGGGCCGAGTGACATATCGACAACCGTCTGCGATTCGGCCACCTTGATGACGACCTCATTGCCCTGCACGCTCCACTCGCCGGAGGAGAGCATGGAGACTAGGATGCGTTGATTCGCGTCGGTGAGTGCCTGCAGGACGGCTGTTTGCAATCTGTCGATTTGATCTGCGGGCACCGGCGATGACTGCGGTGCTGCTTCCGGCTGCGGAGCGCTTGCCGGAATCGCACTCGCCTCGGCAGTAGCCAGGTTAGCCGCGAGCGGATCTGCTATCGGATCCGGCTCGCGTTGCGGCGCCGGCGCAGCCGAGCCCATGATGATTGGCTCCGGCTGGCTGGCTTGCGCAACGATCCGGGGTCCCGGCGGTGCAACCGTGGGTGTGGAGTCTTCCTGCCGGGGTGTACCTTTGCGCGCGGAATCGGCCGCAAACGGACTGACGAAATTCGGCCGCGCCGCTGACGTTTCCTGACGGCGTGGATCCGCCGGCTGACTTCCCACAATCGCGGGTCTCGCAGGAGGCCGTTGCGCCCCGGTTGCCGGACTGGCCGATATATCGCTCAGCAGCTCCTCGATCGGGATCAATTTTTGGGCATGCGCCATCTTCAGCAGGCCGAGTTCGAGATGAAAGCGTTGCTCCTGCTTGTAGCCGAGCTCGCTGTGCGTACGGAGCATGATTTGCAGATGGCGGGTTAGGTCTTCCTCGCCAAACAACGCGGCGATACGAGCCACTCGCTCGCGCTCTTCGCTAGAGATCTGCAACAGCGCGGAATCTTTTCCTGCAATGTGCGCAACCGTAGCGTTGCGGAGGAAGCGGACCATCTGGCGTGCGAAGTGAGTCGGGCTCTGTCCCTCGCTGATGAGGTGGTCAACCTGGCGGAGGATTTCCTCGCTCTTTCCGGCTGCGACAGCCTGCATCACTTGTTCCGGGATGTGCGCCGGTGCAGCGCCAACCAGGTTGCGGACCGAGTCGGCCGTGAGCTTGACAGTTGACGATGCAATGGCCTGATCGAGAATCGAAAGCGCGTCGCGCATCGAGCCGTCGCCGGCTTCGGCCAGCAAGGCTAGAGCATCGTCGTCGGCCTCGATTTGCTCTCGCGTGACGAGATCACGGAGTTGGCCAGCGATGTCATCGAATTTGACCGCTCGAAAGCTGAAGTGCTGGCAGCGAGAGCGGATCGTCTGAGGAATATCCTCGGGCTGTGTCGTAGCCAGCATAAAGACGATATGATCCGGTGGTTCTTCCAGCGTCTTGAGCAGCGCGTTAAATGCTGCGTCCGTAATCTGGTGAGCTTCGTCGAGAATGTAGATTTTGAATCGGTCTCGAGCGGGGCGGTAGCGGGCGGCTTCGCGAAGTTCGCGAATTTCATCGATACCGCGATTGGTGGCGGCGTCGATTTCGATGACGTCCACGGAGTTGCCAGCGCGGATTTCGGTGCATGATTCGCAAACGCCGCAGGGCTCGGGGACCGGATGATCTTTCGATCGGCAATTCAGCGCCGCTGCCAGGATGCGTGCGACGGTGGTTTTGCCGATGCCGCGATGGCCGCTAAAGATGTAGCCATGGGCGGTGCGTCCCTGCTCAATGGCATTCTGCAGGGTGCGCGTGACATGCTCTTGCCCGATCACCTCGGAGAACTTCCGCGGACGGTATTTGCGGGCCAGGACCGTGTAACTCATGAGGGCGAAGAGACGATTATACGGGATTGCAGCGGCGCTGCGGGGTTTCCAGGAAATCACCACAGAGGACGCAGCGGGGCACCGGGTCATGGCGGAAACATTCGCCCACCCGGCTCCAATCGCCGCGCGGCTTGCGGAAAACGCATGGCAAGCGATAGGCTGGTGCATCATCGGAATGTGCGGACTGCAGCTGAGGCGGCACGTCTACAGTGGGCCGCGGAAGGAGAGTGTCATGCAACTGAAACTGGCGAAGCGGACGGTGGATGGAATTCTGGCGATCGAATGCAGCGGGCGGATTGTGTTTGGCGACGAGTCGTCGCTGCTGCGGGACGAAGTCAAGAAAGCGATCGCCGATGGCCAGAAGCGCATTGTACTGAACCTGGGCGACGTGAACTACATCGATTCGGGCGGGTTGGGCACGCTTGTGGCGCTACATACGACGGCGCACAATGCCGGGGGAACGATCAAGCTTGCGAATCTGACTCGGCGCGTGGGCGATCTGCTGCAGGTTACCAAACTGCTGACGGTGTTTGAAGTGCACGATTCCGAATACGATGCCCTGGAAGCGTTTCGGACGGCGGCGTAGTCCGCTGTTTCCACGATCAACAGATCCCCCATTCTAGCCGCACAGAACCGGCTAGAATGGGGCCCCCTCCGGTTTCTCAGGATGCGGCTGGAGCTACGACGATATTGAGGCGAAAAGGCCGCAGTACCTCAAAGAAGAACAATCCTGATAAGGCCGGCGCCGCTCTCTTGACGATTGAGCGGACCATTCGCACCATTCCGCATGGGAAGGTTGCTACCTATGGCGGAGTTGCATGTGCGGCAGGGCTGCCGGGAGCGGCGCGGCTTGTGGCGCGCGTGCTGCGGCGCAGTTATGGGTTGCCCTGGCAGCGCGTTCTCGGGGCAGGCGGAGCGATCAAGCTGACCGGGGATTCCGCGATTGAGCAGCGGCTGCGACTGGAGGCGGAAGGAGTGCGCTTTCGTGGACGCAAGGTCGACATGAAAGCACATGAATGGAAGGTCACCCAGAGTCCCGACTCTCGCCGCAACATGCGCGGCTAGAGTGGGGCACTCTGCTCTGCATATTCTTTTTCGCTACTTTTTGAACTGCGGATCAATCTCGACCTGATAGCCCGTCACCATTTTGTTAGTCTCATTAGCCATGCCTACCACCGCCATCAACTCTTTAAACATGGCGTCCGTCATTCCCTTCTTCTGGGCAGAGACAGTGTGGCTCGCGATGCAGTAGTGGCACTGGTTCGTTACGCTAACAGCGACGTAGATCAACTCCTTCGTCAGCGGATCGAGAGCGCCAGGCGCCATGATTTGCTTAATGTCTTCCCACGTGCGCTTCAGCGTGGCGGGATCATGGGCGATCGCCTTCCAGAAATTGTTGATCCAGTCGGTCTTGCGCGTAGCCATGATGTCGTCGTAGACCGCGCGGACTTCGGGGGAGGCGTCTTGGTACTCGATGAGGCCGAGGGTGGACATGGGAGCTCCAGGTTTCAAGGTTGCGGTGTTTTAGAGTGGCAAGGTTTGAAAATGGCCCCGAGACTTTGAAACCTGCTACTCCGGCAGTTCGCCGCTTAACAATTGTTCCAACTTTGCCGCGGGGACCCGCACTCCGACGTAGAAGTGACCAAATAAAGCATAGACTGCACTGACCTCGTCGAAGCGCATTTCGTAGATCAGTTTCTTGAAGACGAGCGGGTCGTCGGCAAACAGATCTACACCCCATTCCCAGTCGTCGAAGCCAATGGAGCCGCTGATGATCTGTCTGACTTCTCCCGCGTAGCGGCGGCCGACCAGGCCATGGTCGTTCATCTGGCGGGCGCGCTCTTCGATGGGAAGTTTGTACCAGTTCTTGTCCTCGCCGCGGCGGCGGTCCATCGGATAAAAGCAGGCATAGCGATTCGGAGGAATATCGGGATAAAGGCGCGGCTTCATGGCCTCCCGGTGACGATTGAGCTTGCACTCGATCTCGGCCTTCCACTGATCGGAGTGCGGCTCGATTCCTTGGTCCGCGAGCTCTTTGTAAATCTTGATCGTGGATTCGTAGAGGCCGAGTTCGATGATGGAGAGATACGAGGTCGTCGGCTCAAGATAATCGCTGAGACGGAGGTTGGCAAGTTTGAGTTCGGCCTGGTTCAGACCGGCGAAGGAGTTACGGAAGTGAATCAGCATCAAGTCGCCTTTGTGGCCGATGAGCGAGTATAGGGCGGACTGCGGAGAATGTTTCTCCATCGCGGCGAGCACATCCAATGCCTCGCGTGCGATCGCCGATTTCTCCGACGACGGAAGGGCGCGCCAGGCCGGCCATCGCAGCCGCATCATTTGATGTAAGACGCTGTAACCTTCCGTGGTGAGCGGAACGGCTGGAGTTTCCGCCACAATCTGCGGTCGTGGATGATGAGTCGTGGTCATGAAACCTCTTTCCGAACAGGTGTTCCCAGTAGGAAAAGCTATTGTAACGCGGCGCTGCCTGCGGCTGGCGGGTGGAGACACGCCATCCGAGGTGAGATCTCCCATGCCTTTAGTCGAGACCGCCAACTAATGCATCGAAGTCCGGATCGAGGGTGGCGAAATGCTAATGTCCATCGAGAGACCAGTGGGAGGGTCGCCTGCCAGTTTGCGAACACCGTAACTCCCAGGTTTTCTAAGTGAGTAGTCTCACGGTGTCAGCGCGATGACCCGTAGAGGACTGCCGGAACCTCCGACGATCTTCAACGGTGCGGCGATCACGACGGCTCCGGTTGCCGGAAGCTGATCCAGATTGCACAGACTGGCTAGCCCGAATTTGCCGCTGCCGTGCATAAGGTAGTGGTTCGGAAACGGAGGATCGAACGTGAACGCTTGGCCGGCGTCCGTTCCAACGGTTTCGACTCCAACACCTAGCACATCTCGCTCTTTAGCAAGCAGCGTGGAACTTTCCTTGGCCAGTCCGGGAGTGTGCGGGCCATTTTCTTTCGCGTTAATGTAATCCTTCGGATCTTTTCGCTTTGACCAGTCAGTGCGCAACAGCACCCACGCCCCGACCGGGATGCGACCGTGTTGCTGCTCCCATTGCGCGATGCGCTCTGGAGTGACCAGGCAATTCGGATCGCGTGCTGCGTCCGCGCTAAGATCGATCACGCAAGCTGGCCCTACGAATTTTCGCGGAGGTATACGATCGACAGAATTATTGGGGAGATCCTTCCCCGAGACCCAGTGGATCGGTGCATCGAAATGAGTGCCCGTGTGCTCGCCCGTTTCAAATCCGTTCCAGTACCAAGCGGGACCACGATCGTCATAGTGCGACAGTTCCCAGATTTTGAACGCGGGGGTGTTCGTGAACTGCGGCGGCAGCGGCAGCAACGGCGTCTGCGGACTCAGAGGCTGTGTGAGATCGACTACGCGCAGGCGGCTGCTAGCAAGTTCTTCAAGCAGTTGAGCAAGGACTTGAGACATTCGCGCTCCTTACCAAATTGGTTCACACGACTTCTCTGATGTCGTGCAGGATCATTGCCTCTGCAGCGACTGGATATGGCGGCGAAACTGAAAGCGATTTTCTACCAGCGAGAGATCAGTGACATACCCGGCTGGCCCTCGTGCCTCGACCTTGGCGACGATTGTCGTCAACCGTTGCCCCGAAATTGCGGTTTTCACCGCAGCCTTGAAATCCTCCAGGTTGCGCACCGTAAGCGCCACGGGAATTCCAGAGGCACGGGCGACTCCTGCCAAATCCGTGCCCGTGCCGGTCGCCGTGGGAAAGCCGCCAACCGAGAGCAAGCTCTCATTGTCGAATACAACATGGACCAGATTGCCGGGGTGATAACGCGCCATCGTCGACAGACTGCCCAGATTCATGAGCAGAGAACCGTCGCCGTCAAAGACAACTATTTTTTGATCCGGTAGAGCCAACGCCAAACCCAGTCCAGTCGAAGAGGCGAGTCCCATGGCATGTTGCAGGTAAAAGAAATTCGCACGGTGACCCAACGAATGCAACTCGGCCGCCGTGGCCCCCATGATGGTGACGACCAGGCATTTTTCCAAATCCGAATAAACTGCCCGCAGGCAATCGAGACGCAGCATCACTCCTCCCACATCAGGTCGCGCGTCAGCAGAAGGGCGACGGGTTGCAAGCTGCTCTCGGCAAGGGTTTGCGCCTGCCGGATACGTTTCTCCACGGTCTCGATCTGGTCGAGACGGGAGTAAGGAATGCTCATCGCGCGTAATAGTGATTCGGTTACATTGCCTCCCTGTGTTTGCCACGGATCCCGCTCGCCAAAAGTGCCGCGATAACTGATGAGCATGAGGAGAGGGATCTTGTAGAGATGTGCGAAGGAAACGATGCCATTGATCGACGCCAGGAAGCCGTGATTCTGCATCAGCATGGCTGACTTTAGACCGGCGAGGTGCGCGCCGGCCGAAATGCCGACACCCTCCTCCTCCTTTGCCAGACGGACCAAAACCGTTTCGGGATCCTCTTCCGCCATGCGAATTAGGTGCACAAGCCATGTCTCCGGCAATGCCGAGAGCAGCCGGACGTCGCAATTCTTCAGAGCATCAAAGATAGCTTTGGAACTTGCTAAAGAGACTGGCATGTTCGCTTTCGCCGGCACAAGGCCGACCCGCAGGTTTCAGAAGCCTTTTACCTGAGGAACGAAAGCAGATATTCTAGCCCACGACGACCCAAGATGCCGTCTTTTCGAAGGAGCAATCTTGCCCGCTAAAGGCGTTATGAATCCCGAGAGCGCGGTCGCAGCGGCAGAGAACTTCCCAATCGCAAGCGTTCGTGCCTCGTTTCCGGCCCTGAATCGGGACGCGTTCATTTTCTTCGACAATGCCGCTGGCGCGCAGGTGCCGCAAATCGTCCTCGACGCCGTGAATCATCATCTGATCCAGTGCAACGTGCAACGGGGAGGCCGCTACGCGAAGAGCCGTGACGTAGACGAGACCATCGTGCGTGCCCGCCAGAGCGTGGCGGATCTGGTGAACGCCCGCGATCCCAACGAAATCGCATTCGGCATGAACGCTACTTCCTTCATTCGTCTGGTGAGCCTGGCCATCGGACAAACGCTGGGAGCACGCAGTGAAATCGTAGTGACGGAAATGGACCACGAAGCCAACGTCGCCACGTGGCTGGCATTGGAGCGCTATGGCGCGAAATTTTTGTGGTGGAAAATGCGCGAGGATGGGCTGCTCTATGTTGAGGATCTTGTTCCTCTGCTTGGTTCAAGGACACGACTTGTGGCGTGCACGCTCACCTCGAATGCAATCGGCTCGGTTGTTGACGTGGCAGCCTCGGCAAAAGCCGCACACAGCGCGGGCGCAGAAATTTTTGTCGACGCAGTCCACTACGGCCCCCATGGGCTGATCGATGTGCAGGCGCTTGATTGTGATTATCTGGCGTGTTCGGGGTACAAAATTTTCGCTCCTCACATGGGATTCCTTTGGGGGCGCTTACACTTGCTCCAGGCTCTTCCGACGTTCCGCGAGGATTTCATTCCTGACGAACCACCCGGAAAGATCGAGGCCGGCACGTTTATTTACGAGAACGTCGCGGGGATGGATGCCGCAGTGCGCTATCTTGAAGAGCTCGGGAAGCGTCTTAATCCAGAAGAAAGGTCACCTTCGCGGCGGTCGCTCCTGCAGAAAGCGCTGACGGCAATCCGTAGCTATGAGCAGGTACTCTCTCTCGAAACGCTCAACGTTCTGAGTCAGTGCGGAGCCACGGTGTATGGGATCGCCGATAGAAACCGGATAGATCAACGCGTGCCGACGCTGTGTTTCAACCTTTCGAAAATCCCACCGGCGAAGGTCACCGAAGAATGCGCCCGAAGAGGGATCGGCGTACGCGACGGCCACATGTATGCGCCTCGCTTGATGAAACGGATGGGGCTTTCGGTGGATAGCGGCGCGGTGCGCGCCTCGCTCGTCCACTACAATACGCTGGATGAAGTGCGCGAGTTTGGCCGTGTGCTGGCCGAAATTACAGGCTCATGCTGACCGACAAGCAAGTTCACGAAATCCGCTCGCGGTTCAAGATTTTCCAGCGCAAGATTTACCTGAATACCTGCTCGCAGGGTGCGCTGTCGGATGGCGTCGAAAGTGGCCTCCGCGAATACATTGCTAGTTGGCATGACCAAGGCTCGCCCTGGGAAACATGGGTCGAGCACTACGAGGCGGCTCGCGTCGCATTTGCCCAGTTCATCCATGCGAGCCCTGATGAGGTGGCGATCGTCACCAGCGCCTCAGCGGGTATTAACGGTATCGCGAGCTCGTTGAATTTTCGCGCACGCAACAAAATAGTAATGGGAGAGTTTGAGTTCCCCACCATGGGACAAATCTGGCTGGGGCAACGGGTTCGAGGCGCGGATGTGCAATTCGCGCAAGCCGTGGGCAATTCCATTCCTGTTGCCGCTTATGAAAAGCTTATCGATCGCGATACGCTCATCGTCCCCCTCACTCACGTCTGTTTCAAGAACGGATTCCGGACCCCCGTTGGCGACCTTGAGAGAATCGCCCACAATGCTGGCGCACTGGTCATGGTCGACGACTACCAGGACTGCGGCACTCGCCCAGTGGATGTGAAAGCGATGAACCTCGATTTTTACGTGACCGGAACTTTGAAATATCTGCTTGGTCCGCCTGGCCTCGCCTTCCTGTACGTTCGAAGAGAACTCATTCCGACGCTAATGCCAACGGTGACCGGATGGTTTGGGCAGTCGAATCCATTTGCTTACAATCCGCAGCACTTCGAGCTATCGACCACCGCTCGAAGATTCGAATCGGGTTCTCCTTCAGTACCGAATGTCTACGCAGCAGTGCCGGGCCTCCAGATGCTCGAGGAAATCGGGATGGAGAAAATCGCCGCTCACGTCGAGAACCTTGCTCAGGCTCTTCTGAAGCGCGCTCGCGACCTTGGTGTGGTCGCTAAAACTCCAGCGGGGAGCGCGGGCCCCCTCGTAGTCTTGCAATGCCGAGATTCAGGGCTGATGCTGCAGGCGCTGGCACAAAATGGGATCGTTGCGTCCAAACGCTTCGATGGGCTGCGGATCTCGTTTCACGTCTATAACACACTCGAAGACGTGAATGCTGCGGCCGAAGTTCTCAAGAAGAACATTCATCTCATGGCCGTTGCCCCTGACGGTGTTGCCAGCTATGACTGACCAACCACCCACGGTGGCGGGCATCGCGCTCGCACCCGAAACCTCTCCGCCGGATGAGGCAGAGGGCTTGCATCGACGGCTGAGCCAACGGCAGCTCACGATGATGGCCATTGGCGGAGCGATCGGTGTCGGCTTATTTCTGGGAAGCGGCGTGACCATTCAATTGGC
>Ga0126381_100009569_pt1 | contig 10879 bp, 9 predicted proteins | sample PanSoiMetPlot_28_FD_96465 | JGI IMG/M metagenome (GOLD analysis project Ga0126381, IMG submission 96465) | Tropical forest soil microbial communities from Panama - MetaG Plot_28 | ecosystem: Environmental > Terrestrial > Soil > Tropical forest > Bulk soil | place: Panama | collected 2016-02-17
CTCATTTGCGCCTCCGAGCGCGAAAGATTGATTCAAGATCAAGCCCCGACGCGCAACAATGATTCAAGAACCGACCCGCCTGGATTCCTTTATTGCAAATTTTGTTTCCACAGCGCCCGGTCGACGAGTTTTTCAACACAATCCGCCGGAAGCGGACAAGCGCGAGCGAACGCCTCGCCCTGTCATCCGACCGGCGTGGGTAACGATCGGTGCTAACGCCTCAACCAGCGAAACCTGCTGGGCGAAATGCCGACGATTTCGCGGAAGCGCCGGCTGCAGTGACTTTGGTCGGCGAATCCGGCGGCGACGGCGATTGTATTGGAAACGCTCCCATCATCTTGACGAGCGGGGCCGACAATCTGCGGACACGCCGCGCGTCGCGCGCGGTCGCGGGCCTCTACACCCACTACCTGACGCAGAACCAGCCGGTGCGAGGCTGACCGAAACGGAAGTCGGCGCATTCGGCCGGCGCGAAATGTCGAGTCTTCGCGGACAGCGACAGGAGCCCGTTCGGGTGGCAGAGCAAGTCCAAGCCTGTCGTAGCGCAGCATTAGCAGTCTGAGGCGCGGTGCCGAGGGGCAGCCTCATTGGGCGGCGGCAAAGTACTACCACTGACGTATACCCAAAAAACATTCTATTGCAAGTAGCGACGAGTTGACGTATGGTTTATGCGCAAAAAGGAACCTCACTCGCCAAATCTGCGCTGCATCGAAGTGGCGGCTCTCCGGCTTGGGAAGGCGCGTGAAAAAGGGGTCCCTTGAAAAGCTGTCGCTAAAAATTGGCTTTAAGGGACCGTGAGGTTTCCATGGCGGAAGGCCTTGTGCTTCCTGCAGCGGGAGTCTGTTTTCCTTGTGACGACGTGCTTGCGATCGGAAGCGCTACGTTGAGCGGAAAGCGCGGAGAGTGGGTGCAAGGGCAGACGACGGGCGGGGTGGATTTTCTTTGTGCGATGCCTTTCCCAATCTCCGCGTCAGCGAGAATTGCACTGCGCGCAGGTCGGCAGATCAGCACCGACCCGGAAGGGATGCACAAGACGGCGAAGTTCGCGCGAAGCCTGTTGGACTTTGCCAGCCTCCACGAGATCGGCGGCCATATCAGATTCACGCTGCACGAGAAGATCGGCGTGGGCTGTGGCACGTCCTCGCAGATGATGCAGCTCGTCTACAATGCGCTTGCCGCGACCAGCTGCGCTCTGCTCAATGTATCCGAATACGGCCGCCTCATTGCGTCGCTCGAGCCGAACGACTTCTTTTGCTGCAATGGGTTTACCCAGCTCTGGGAATACAAGCGTGGACTACGCCTCAGTGAAGCGTTCGGCCTTCCTTCCGGCTGTTATGTCGCAGGATATCCGACCGAGCGCACCCTGTTCACCGAAGATGTCGATCGCCGACGTCCGCGATACACCGCCGCGGAAGCCCAGATTTTCGATGATATTTTCGCAGAGCTGGTCCCGGCGGCGCGCCGGGGGGATACGCGAGCGATCGGAGAAATGACCGCTGCGTCCGCGGACATCAACGATCGGTGGTTTCCGAAACTCGAGCTCGGAAACGTGCGTGAATTGGTCAGGAAGCGAGACGCCGACGGCTATTTCGTCGCCCACAGCGGAACGGTCGTGGGCGCGTTCCATCGTGATCCGGACGCCTTGCATGCATTACTGACCGCATTCACAGCTGCCGTGGGCCGCGGGCATGACATCGCCGGCTTCTCCCAAACTTCGGAAACGCGCAAATTCCCTTTTCTCTTTGGCTGCGGCTCGACTCTGCGGAGGATCGTAAGCTGATGGCGGGGCGCGCGACGAGCACTGTCACCGCGAGAGCCGGCGGTCTTGATTTCCCGCTGTGTCTGGCCGAATCCTATATTCGTCATTTTGCGCAAGTTCCAGTGATCGATCTCGGCGTGGTCGAGGGCACCGGGAGCCGCATCCTCGCCATTTGCGGTGGAGCGCATATGGACGCCAGTTTCAAGAATCTCCTGGGGCTCGGAATGATCTTGCTGCTGAGGCGGGCAGGTCGGCTGGCACCCGGACAGCCGATCGTCGAATCCACATCAGGGTCTTTTGGTGAAGGTCTTGCGGTCGCCGGACGCTTGTTAGGACATCCGATCACGCTGGTTTCCGACCCCAACCTGCCGGGCCTCACGCGGCGCAAAATCGAGCTGCTCGGCGCGGTCATAGATTTCGTTCAGGCGCCGCACCCTGTTCTGGGTTGGCAACAGGCGCGGGAGGACCGGGTTCGCGAACTCGCCAGCGTGAACGCGTCCTGGTTCTGGACGGACCAGAACAACTCGGAGTTCAATCCGAAAACATACTCCACCTGGCTTCTGCCGGAAGTGCAAAAGCAGATTGATCCGTTGGATATCGCCGCGGGAGTATTCGGAATCGGCAGCGGCGGACACTTTTCCGCGATTGCCTCGTGGCTCAAGGATAAGAACCCGGCCATTCGGATGATTGCGGCGGACCGATTCGGCTCGATCACCTTCGGGGGCAGCCCGGGCCCAAGTCGACTGCGGGGAGTTGGCAATCAGAACATCGTGCCCGACGTCATGCGACGGCACATGCACCTGGTCGATGACGTCGAGCTCGTAAGCGATGGTGACGCGTTCCGACGTGTCCGGCAGCTCGCTGCCTGCGGTGTTTTTGTCGGTGGCTCTTCCGGCCTTGCGTTCGAGGCGGCAACACGCGTCGGTAGGCGTCTGTCCTCGGGAAACATATTGACGCTCTTCGCGGACCGAGGAGAGCTTTACGCTGATACGATCTGGAACGACCAGTGGCTAAGCATGCAATAGCGACGAGCGAGGCCAGGGCGCCATGAGCGGGACATTTCTGAATACGGCGGCCGCGATCCCGGCGACCCGCAAGCTTTTTCATGCAGATTCTTACTGCACCGAGGCGACAGCGAGAGTCATCTTGGTCGATAACGAACTCGTGGTCACCGACAGGTCCGTTTTTTACGCGGAGTCCGGGGGGCAGGTTGCCGACAAAGGGATGATCGACGGCATCCCCGTGGTCGATGTGCAGAAGCAAGGTGGAAGAACCGCGCGCATCGCCAATCCGAAAGTCGCCGTGCCCGCAATATCAGTCGATACCTTCATCGTGCACCGGCTGGATCGGCCCGCTTCGTTCGCAGTCGGGCAAGAGGTGGCGATGAAAATCGATTGGGACTTGCGCTACCTCCACATGCGCTATCACAGCGCAGCACATTTTCTATACCACGCCGTCCGCGCTCTGCTGCCGTGCGACGGGGAGGGCCCCACGACGCGGGGCTGCTACATCCATGCCGAAGGCGCGCGTTTCGACTATTTCGATCCGGTACCTGCCGAAGCCATAGGGGAGATCGAAGACTTCGCCAACGAGATGATCCGCCGTGGCCATGCAATCCGAATGGAAGCAGAGCCCGACGTCGACGATCTTCTCTACTGGATGTATGACGACGTCATCATCCCATGCGGCGGAACGCACGTGCGGTCTGCGCAGGAGGTGGGCGAAATATCGGTGAGACGCCGCGCCAAGGGAAAAAACAACACGCGGGTCTACTGTTCGTTCAAGGAACAATGAAGGATGCGGCGCGACGCAGCGACTCGAATGGGCCGGTCACCGCGAAGAGAATACATGCAGGACAGTCGGGACATTGCCGTGGTTCGCGAACGAATTTCCATGATCGTCAGAAATCGACTGGGCGCTGTCGAGGAGGAGCTTGTAGGAGCGGGCCTGCTCGACTCGCTCAAAGCGATCAGCCTCGCGCTGACGCTCGAGAAGGAGTTCGGCGTGTCTTTCGAGGAAATCTCCGTTGAGGACATGGTGACCCTCACGTCGCTGACGCGCAAGGTGCATTCCATCCTCATGCGGTCGGATTGGCGGAGTTAGTGCCCGGTCACGCGTGTCCTTGGGTGGGCACCCTTAGCTTGGCGTGCAGGAATGTCCATGAGTCACCTGTTCTCGACGATCGCTCATCATGCGCAACATACGCCGGGTAAGTCGTGCATCGTGCCGGCCAACGGCCGGCCTGCGCTGACCTATGACACGCTCATCCGGCAGGCGGCGCTTTTTGGTCGTTTTCTGGCCGCGAATGGATGCCGCCCGGAAGACAAAGTCGCGATTATGACCCACAACACGTGTGAATTCTTTGTCGCGCTGCTCGGGGCGTTGCACCAAGGCATGGTAGCCGTTCCCGTGGACGCCAACCTCGCGGTCACCGAGCTGCAGCGCATATTTGCGCATGCCGAGCCGAGCGCCATCGTGGTGGATCAGAGCAGCGCGCAGAAGGCCGCCCAAGTGGGAACAGCTGGCGCGCTCGTCGCAGTCGGCGCCGGCGCACTCGAAGGGATTCCGGTGTTTGATCCTGCGGCGGCGGTCGAGACCCCGCCCGCGCCGCCACAGCCCCGCGGATCCGGACAATTGACGTTGCTCCTCTATACGTCCGGTACGACCGGGGCGCCGAAAGGGGTGATGCACTCGCACGCGACGATCCTGGCGAGGGTCAAATCGATCACCGAGTGGTTTTCGCTGTCATCGGCGGACCGCGCCTTCTGCATGCTCCCGACGCATTTCGGACACGGGCTGATCTGCAACTGTCTCTCGGCGCTGTTCCACGGCGGAACGTTGGTGCTTTCGTCTCCCTTCGATCTCAATGTGGTGAAGGCGCTCTGGGAATCGGTCGAGAGGAACGAGGTTACCTGGTTCTCCACCGTTCCGACGATCGTCCGCATGCTGCTCCAACTCGCGGAGCTGAGAAGGCCACCCCGTCCGCCTCGCCTTCGCTTCGTGACGTGCGCGTCGGCACCTCTCAGGGTCGCGGAGGTAGAGCAATTCGAGCGAACCTTCGGGGTGCCCTTGCTCAACTGCTACGGAATCACTGAGACGGCCAGCTGGACAGCATTTTCGCCGAACTCCCCGGACCGCGATAAGTCATCAGTCGGCACGCAGTTCGGCTGTGAAATCCGCGCGGTTGACCCCGCCGGCAACGCATTGCCGCCGGGCGAGCACGGTGAGCTGCAGATACGAGGCCCGAGCGTCATGCTGGGATATTACCACGACCGTGAATTGACCTCGAAAATATTGCAGGACGGCTGGTTCTGTACCGGCGACTACGGGGATGTCGACGCGAATGGCCGCGTGCACCTCTTGAGCCGGCTGAAGGAGGTGATCATCCGGGCCGGACTGAACGTGTATCCGACGGACGTCGATACGGTGCTCCTTGCGCATCCGGCACTCGCCGAGGCGTACACCGTCGGCCTGCCGAACGAGATGTTGGGCGAAAGCGTCGCCGCTGTCGTTGTTCGCAAGCCGGGAGCGCACGCGTCGGAACGCGAGATCCTCCAGCATTGCCGCGGAGCCTTGGCGCCCTACAAGTGCCCCGAGAGGATCTGTTTCGTCGACTCCGTTCAGAAGAATTCGCGTGGCAAGGTCAACAGAGGCAACCTGCGCAGTCTGTTTGCGAACTGAAAGGAATGACACAATGCCGGGAATTCGGTCGATCGGCTGGTATGTTCCGCACTCGCGACGGGACAGTGCTTCCATCGCGCGCGATTACTCGGTCACGGTGAAGGCGCTCGAGCAATTCGGCCTGAGCTCCCATACCCTGCCAGATGCGCAGGATCATCCCTCGACCATGGGTGCGCGCGCGACACAAGCGGCGCTCGATGCCGCTGGCTTGGATGTCAGCGACCTGGAGCTGCTCATCTTCGCCGGAATGACGCGCGACTATCCCGCGCCGTGGGTTGCGGCGTTTGCCGTGCTTCACGAGCTCGATGCCGCGCACGCCGCGGGCTTTGATTTGAGCAATCGATGTCCAGCGATAGGAGATGGGCTATGGATTGCCGCGAATCTGGTTAGATCCGGATCGTATGGCTGCATTGCCGTTTGCGCGGCAGACCGTTTCGACTATCTCCTCGGCCCACCCCGCCGGGTCGATCACATTTCGGACACCGCGTATTCGGCTGGGGCGGCTGCCGTGATCGTGACAAGCGATGCGGCGAACGAGGTTGCGGCGTTCTCGTTCAAGACCAACGATGATCTGTCACTCCATGAACAGTATTGTCCGAAGGTCGGCGGCACGCGCGCGCCTATCACCCGGGCGGCATTGGAAGAGGGGCTTCATTGGTGGAAGAACACTGCGAGGCTTTCGCAAACCGAGAAGCTGATGAAGTTTCTGCAGGCGGCGGACCGGCACAACATAACCCAGGTCTGCGAGCGGGCGGGCTTTGGTGAGATTGATTTCCTCGTCGGCGCGCCGCTCGATGTGAAGGCACAGCTTGCGTTTTTGCAGACCCTCGGGATCGGATCGGAAAAGACGCTCATAACGGTGCCCCGCCTTGGGCATATGGGCGGCGCGGATTCGGTCATCGCGCTCGGTCTCGCTGTCGCAAGCGGGAGGGACATCGGGCGACGCGTGGTGATGAGCACGCGCAGCGTGCTTTATTCGAACGCGGTGGCGCTCAAGGCGATTGGCGCAACGATGGGCATCGCCACCGGCGGATGGGGCCTGGACGTCACGAGTTGGCGTGAAGGGCAGCAGGAACTTGCGAGAATGGTCGCCCCCGTTCGCGACGCGGGTTGATGCGCATCAAACCTGCAGCGAAGACTTTCGCGTTCGGCCGAGCGGGATCTGACATGCTCAAAAGGCTGGCGGTGCAGACCGAGAATCTCGACACCGCCGCGGCCGTCGCTATCAGCCTGTTGGTCCAGACGGCGATTTCGATGCTTGCGGGCTGCATTCCGCTGCTGGCCCCGATGATTGCGGATTCTCGCGGGTGGAAAGCGGACCTCATCACCTTCTACGCGCCGATGGTATACATGGTGGGCTTTAGCATCAACTTTGCGGTGCCGAATCTCCTCGCGCGGTTTGGGGGAATGGGACTGAGCCTGATTTGCTTGGCGGCCTGCGCGGGCGGCATGGTCTGCGTGCTGGTCGATAATCTCGCGATTTCCGCATTATCGACCGTCGGCATCGGCCTTGCCTTGGGAATGATGAATCCAGCCGGTGCGCAGATCCTTGCGTCGAGGACGTCGCCGCGGACGGCCGGTACGATCATGGCGGTGAGGCAGACCGGGGTGCCACTGGGCGGAATGCTGGCAGGCGCCGTAGCTCCGGTCGTCGCGGTCCGCTACGGTTGGGAACAGGCGATCGCCGTGTTCGCCGCGGGTAGCGCGATGCTTGCAGGCGGCTTGCTTCCGACGACGCGCTGGTTGAACGGCGATATGCATGGCGACGGGAGTCGGCCACGCGGCAAACTCGAGCCGATACGGCGTCTTCTGCACATTCGGGGAATGGGATCTATCATTGCGGCCGCGACGGTGTTCAGTGCAGCACTGGTGTGCCTACGCACATTCCTCGCGGTGTATCTGGTGAAGGATCTCGGGTTCAGCGTCGCTGTCGCTGGGCTCGCCTTCAGCGTGTCGCAAGCGGCCGGAATGGTGGGCCAGCTCGGCTGGGCTCTCCTGTCAGACCGGCTGTTGGCGCCGCATGCGACAATGTGCGTGATCGGCTTCTTCATTGCAGGCGCGGGTGCGCTGATCGCGACTTTCTCCGGAAACTGGTCGTGGGGGGCCATTTGCGCCGTGACTGTTGTTTATGGAGCCGGTGCAGCCGGGTTCGTGCCGCTTGTGCTGGGCGAAGTTGCGCGCCGCGCGGAACCCGGACAGGTCGGCGCGGTGACGAGCGCCGCTAACCTGTTTCTCCTGGGCGGGGTCGTTGTCGGGCCAATGCTGTTCGGCGCGATGGCCTCTGTTCAGAGCTATTCGGCCGCATTTGCGGCGCTGTCGGCTTGCGTCTTGGCGGTGTCCCTCATGACCGGTGTGCGTGCCGGGAACACCCCATAAGACAAGCATAAGGCAAGCGGACAACTACAAGGGCCCGTTCGGGTGGCCCAACTCGACTGTCACTCCGAAGTTAAGCTGCGGCCCTGCCTGAACTCGCCCACTCTGCAGATCGAGGTTGAGGGCAAAGCCGGCACCTAAATTCAGCGACAACGCGTCCTTCACCACATTCAAGGTGAAATTAAAGGGAAACAGGCTGCTTGTAAGGGTCGGCTGGGCGGGGCCCGGTCCTGACATCTGAATTCCAAGCTGGGCGTAAGGCTGCCAGTAGTGAAACATGCCCAAGGCGCCGAGACGATCCACGTCTGTCAGCTGAATAAACGGGTTGAAGCTCCAAGGACCGTTCGTCAAGGGCACGCCAACCTGAACGCCGAGAGCACTCTGAATGTTGGGGCCGTCATCGGGACCGCGGCGATAAATAGACTGCATTGTCAAGACGAAAGCATCTTGCCGGTCGCTGCCGAACGGAAATGTGGATTGGGCGCCGGGTTGGAGCTCAAGGTGGTCGTAGACGAATCCGAGTGGCGTCCATGGGGCCGCCGGGCGCGAAGGCGGAATGCTGAAATTCCAGTCTGGCAATGCGGGCATTGGCACGGGCAGCGGGAGCGGGGGAACGGGCCTGGACTGATAAAGGCCGGTACACAGTCCGTTACATATCGTTCTGTTCAAATCCTCAAAGTCGAGATGGAGCTCCCCGGGAAGCAGCGTCGCTGCGCGAGCCGCTGGAGACCACCCGAGCGAGCCCGCACCCGGCGCAGCGGTCTGATGCTGCGGCCAAAGGTTCGTCAATTTGGGGGACCGGCGACCAACGACCGTCACTGTGGCCACGCCGAGCCCAAACAGCGACGTGCGCGTCTTGGGCCCAACAATCCCATCAACCTTGAGTCCGTTGCGGTCTTGATATTCTCGTACGGCATGATCCGTTTTGGGGCCAAAGATGCCATCCGCTTTCAACTTCGCCTTTGTGGCTATATTCAGCGCCTGCTGAACCGCCTTGACGTCCGCACCCGACGTGCCCTGCCGCAAAAGCCTGACTCCCATAGGGGCATCTCCCAAAGCCAGACCACCGCCACCACGTCAGGGTGACGCCCGGCGAACCACTGCAATCCCGGTCATCGTCTTTTATCGGCCGCCGGCCAGCGGCGGTTGTCGTGACGAGCGTCCGGCACGTCCGAGGGTCTCGGACAGCTCCAAACAGGACCATCCGGTTGTGCCGTTACACGACGACTACCAGAGAAACGTTGCACCGATTGTGATCTGGATCACATCGCAGATTGGGGCGCATCCTCACGCCGACGTGCATTTTGATGCCGCTGTCAGCACTCGTCGCGGTCGTGCTTCGATTTATGAGTGCCCGGCAACAGCGTGGCGTGCGGTTGCGTCACAGGCGATTCTCCAAAAATGCGCCTATCCGTCCGATCGCGCGGCGCGCTTCCGGCAAGATCGGCGCGAGCGCGTGCCAGACGTGTGGCATGCGCCGCCATATCTCGAGCTCCACCTCGCAGCCCGCCGATCGCAGCCGATCCGCCATGCGCACGGAATCGTCGCGCAGCACCTCATCGCTGCCGACGTGGATCAGCGCCGGGGGCGCCTTCCGCCAATCGCCATAGAGCGGCGAGGCGTAAGGCGCGCGCGGATCCGCGCCGGCGAGATAACAGGTCGCAAAATCGCTCGCGCTCTCGGCGTTGATCATCGGGTCGGCCCTCGCGTTCAGCCGCAAGGAGGCGCCGGTCAGCGCAAGGTCCGTCCACGGCGACAGCGCGACGATGGCGGCGGGCGACGCCAGGCCCGCGTCGCGCAGCTTGAGCAGCAGCGCGAATGCCAGTCCGCCGCCTGCCGAATCGCCGAGGATTCCGATGCGGCGCGGATCCGCGCCGTTCGCCAGCAGCCAGCGATAGGACGCGAAAGCATCATCGAGCGCCGCTGGAAACGGATGCTCGGGTGCGAGCCGATAGTCGGGCGCAATCACCACGGCGCGCGCCGCCGACGCGAACCGCCACGTCACATGTCGATAGTTGGACGGCGAACCGGTGGCGTATCCGCCGCCATGCAGGAACAGGATGTGACGATCGCCTCGGGATGCCGGCGTCGCGATGCGATGGGCATTCACGCCGTTCGCATCGATGTAGGTCGTCGTCGTATCGGTGGGCGGACGCGGCGTAACCGCTGCGGCGGCGCGGCGGCGCGCCCGGAGTCGCTCCACGCTGGCACCGCGCTCGGGCCGCTTGAGCAGCAAGCGCACACCAAGCCGCACGAGTTCGCCGCGCACGCTCATGGCCATCATCCGAACCAATGACTGAGCCGGCTGCCGCGGTTCGATCGGCCGCGCGTCGACCGCACCGTCACGCCCCCTTCCGCGGCGGACCCATCAGCGCCGGCTGGAACAGGACGGCAGCCGCCATGGTGCAGACCAGCGCAAGCGCCATCAGCTTTCCCATGCTCGACGTGCCGGGATGGCTGGAAAGCCAGAGGCTGCCGAATGCGGTCGCGGTGGTCGCCCCGCTGAACAGCACCGCCCGGGTCAGGCTCGACTGCAGCAGCGCCACCTTGCCGGCCCGCCACGCCAGAACGTAATAGATTTTGAACGCCACGCCGACCCCGAGCAGCAGCGGCAGCGCGATGATGTTCGCGAAGTTGAGGGGCAGATCGAGGACGACGCAGAGCTCGAGCGTCACGATGCCGGCGACGAGCAGCGGCACGATCGTCAGCAGCACGTCGCCGGTGCGGCGCAGCGTGATCCACAGCAGCACGCAGATCGCGGCCAACGCGAAAGCGCCGGCCTCCATGAAGGCGCGCACCACCGTGTTGGCGGCCTCGACCAGCTCGACCGCCGATCCGGTTGCGGTCGGAGCGACGGCCAGCACCGCATCGACGAAGTCGCGCAGGGTCTGCGTGTCGTTCGGATCGCCTTTGGGGAGCACTTGAACCCGCGCCTGGCCCTGCGGCGTCGTCCAGTCGCGGACGAGCTCGGCCGGCAGCGTGTCGATCGAGATCGGCTGCGCCTTGAGCTGCTGCCTGAGCTGATCGAGCGAAAGCCGCAGCGGACGCGTAACAGCGGCCTCGAGC
>Ga0126381_100009571_pt1 | contig 10879 bp, 8 predicted proteins | sample PanSoiMetPlot_28_FD_96465 | JGI IMG/M metagenome (GOLD analysis project Ga0126381, IMG submission 96465) | Tropical forest soil microbial communities from Panama - MetaG Plot_28 | ecosystem: Environmental > Terrestrial > Soil > Tropical forest > Bulk soil | place: Panama | collected 2016-02-17
GTATCCCTCGGAGGAAGGTCCGGCGCGAGAAAATATCTATCTGGTCCTTGCGGCGCACAGGTGTCCGAATTCAGTCTAGCAAGGAAAGACTATTCGACGAGAGCGGCCCCGAGGAATCACCCAGAATCAACTCGGCGGGAACCTGATACTCGCGGCCGTGAGGGTCGGCCGCGCAGGAAAGTTCGTGAAGTGCGTCTGCAGCCATCTTGCCGAGCATGTCGCGGTGAATATCTACGGTGGTGATCGAAGGGTTGTTATACTCGGCGAGACGCGTTTTGTCAAAGCCCGTAACGGAAATATCCTGCGGCACGCGGCAGCCTGCTCTAAGCAAGCCCTTGATGACACCGACAGCCGTGAGATCGTTGACGGCCATGACGGCGGTGGGGCGGGGTGAATGCTTCGCGATCGCCAGGCCCGCCGCCAATCCGCCTTCGAAGCGCAAGTCGCCCGGGAGGATCGGTCCCGGCTCAAGCCCCAAATCCCGCATGCATTTTTCGTAGCCTTCGAGACGAACATTGTTGGATTTGAGCTTGGGCCGGCCGGCCACGAAAGCAATGCGACGGTGGCCATTTTTGTAGAGATATTTGACGATTTGCTCGACCCCGGAGAAATAATCGATTCTCAGACTGCTCATGTATCCACGAACGGGAGCGAGGTCGAGGAAAGTCACCGCGATCCTTCTGCGCGCCAGTTCGTGGATCAGGCGCAAACTGATTTCCGAGGTCATCACGGCCACTCCGCGGACGTTATGCTCCATCATTCTCTCGGCGGCTTCCCGCGTGCGGCGGGGATCATAATTGGTATCGCTGAGGATCGCATCATAACCAAGTTGGCGGGCGCGGATTTCGAAACTCTTGATGACCTCGGGAAAGAACGGGTTTTCAATATCGGAGACGATGATTCCAAGTGTGCGGCTGTCGCGGGAAGCAAGGTGGCGCGCATGAACGTTTGGGAAGTAGCCGAGGCGCTTCACGGTGGAGAGCACCAGCGACTGAGTGCGCCGGCCTACCTTGCCCGTCTTGTTCAAAACATTAGAGACGGTGGCGGTGGAGACGCCCGCAGCCTTTGCTACGTCTCGAATGGTTAGACCATGGTTCAAGGACTTGGTGCCCCCTCGCTTCAGCGAAAAATCTCCAAATCGAAACGGTGCCGGCCTCACGCGAAGTAGGAATGAAAGAAATCGCTTGACTCGATGCTAAGAACAGTGTATCAGCGTCCACAAGGTTAAGCGTTTAAGCTGGTTTGGGGGCCTCGATGCGGGTAGCTGTTTCATCCCTCCCGTGGCCTTGAGCTTCAAGAATTAAAGTTGGTGCCGTGGAGCAGGATGTTTCTTGTGCTTCGCGAGTTTCAGGTGACGTTCCCCTCAGGCGGCGGCCCCGCAGAGTTCCTGTGCAGCCAGCTGGCGGATGGTCTGCTGTTCTTGTGCCACATTCGAGGGCTGGCAAATGAAAGCGCTTGCGTAACTTGCTTCCGGGTGAAGAGAAAACTGAGGAGGACCGGTTTATGAATAATAGGACCAATTCATCTGGGATCCTGAGAGCTGCTTTGGCGGTGAGTGCGTTCTTGTTGGTCTTGTTCTTGAGCGCGCCGCCTGTCCACGCTCAAGTGGACACCGGCTCCATCTTGGGCACCGTTACGGACGCCTCGGGTGCAGCCATCAGCGGCGCCAAAGTCACGCTAACGAGCCAAGGCACAGGCGCTGCGCTCTCGACGACGACGGGAGCGGATGGCGTTTACAAGTTCACCCCGCTCAAGATTGGGAGTTACAAAGTAACGGCCTCCTACCAGGGATTCGACACCGTCACGCAAACCAACATCACGGTTGACGTCGGTGCGGATGTGGTGATCAATTTCAACCTCAAGCCCGGTTCGATGACGCAAACCGTGGAGGTCGTGTCGGCGGTTCCTGTATTGCAAACCCAAAACGCTTCCGTGGGGCAGGTCGTCGGTTCTCGGAACGTAAATGATCTCCCGCTCAATGGCCGGAACTTCACGTTCCTGGCACAGCTGGCCGCCGGTGTGAACACGCCACAGGCCGATACGCGCGGCAACGCCGCCACCGGCGCTTTTTCGGCTAATGGCTCGCGTCCGGCCCAGAACAACTACCTCCTCGATGGCGTGGACAACAACTCCGATACGGTGGACTTCCTGAACGGCACGAACTTCGTGGTTCTTCCTCCTGTGGATGCCATCGAGGAATTTAAAGTGGAGACGTCGGGATTCAGCGCGCAGTATGGCCGATCTGGAGCTGCCGTCTTGAACGCCACGATTAAGTCCGGCACCAACGAACTGCACGGCGCAGCCTGGGAATTCTTCCGAAACGACCACCTCGACGCCGCCAACTTTTTCGAGAACGCCAGGGGGGTCAAAAAGGGTGCTCTCCACCAGAATCAGTTTGGCTTGGCTGCCGGCGGTCCAATTATAAAGAACAAAATCTTCATCTTTGGCGACTACGAAGGCTTTCGCCGCGTTCAAGGAACTGTTTTCAACGGCCAGGTTCCCACTGCGCTAGAACGAAGTAGCGGCTACACCAACCTTACGGATTTGTTGACACAGGGCGGCACGGAGACTGACGCACTTGGCCGCACGTTTCAGACTGGTACGGTTTTTGACCCGGCAACGAGCCGTTCGGTTACCGCGGGAGTCGCCGACCCCGTCACCGGAATCACAGCTACCAACACGGGATTCGTTCGTGATCCGTTCAGCACCTGTCCTGTTACCACGACAAACTACACGAGAACGGGCTGCATCGCTGGCCTAAATTTGCTTCCCGCAGGCCGTTTGGATGCCAATGCCATTGCACTGCTAAACCTTTATCCCAATCCTACTACTTCGGCGACGCACGGCCTCAACTTCGGCGACTCACCGAAACTGTTCGAACATCGCAACGCGTTTGATACGCGCATGGACATGAATTTTAATGAGAAGAACCAGTTATTCTACAGGTTCAGTTACGTGGACGATCCCCAATTTATCCCCGGTATTTTTGGTGGTGTAGCAGATGGCGGCGGCTTCCAGGATGGCAACCAGACCGCCAATGCACAGCAGAGTGCTCTTGGCTACACGCATACGTTTAGTCCGAACCTCATCAACGTCGCTCGCGCCGGTCTCAATTACCTGCACACCACGCGCAACATTCCGGCGGCGAACGACCTGAGCGGCCTCCCAGCCAAGTACGGCATTTTGGGTATTCCGCAGGCCCACGAGAACGGAGGCTTGCCGGCCTTTGGCTTCAACGGCGCTTTGCAGACCCTAGGCGGCAATGCCTTCTTGCCTTCGGACGAGGTCACCTCCACGTTCCAGTTGACCGACGACTTGACTAAGATTTATGGCAAGCACACCTTCAAGGGCGGCTTCGAATGGCAGCACGTTAAATTCTCCACCCTACAACCTCCCTGGTCCCGCGGAGAATTTGATTTCAACGGCAAATATACCGACATCCCCGGGCAGACGAGTGGCAATACCGGCATCGCTCAGATCCTGCTGGTACCTCAGGTCTCTTCGTTGCCGGCTGGCTCGAATGCGATCAATTATGTCGGAGGTCCGGATTCCGTATTCGTTTCCAACATCTCTCTCACGGACGACGGCAAGAACTACTACGGTTTCTATGGGCAGGATGACTGGAAGGTCAGCAATAAGCTGACTCTCAACCTTGGACTGCGTTGGGATTACTTCCAGCCAGTCTATGAGCACCGCGGCTTCCAAGCGAACTTCATACCAAGCGGCGCACCCACAAATGGACCTGCCTACCTGATTCCGAGTGGGAAAACTGATCTCTCTTATCTGACTTCGGTGGATTGCACCAATCCTGCCAACGCCAATTTCCTGACTTGCCTGCTCGCCAAAGATGGCATTGCTCTGTCCATCGGCAAGTATGGCAAGAGCCTGGGCGTCGGGCAGAGGAGCAATATCGCTCCCCGGATTGGGTTCGCGTATCAGGCCACGCCGAAACTCGTGGTGCGTGGCGGCTTCGGGATCTTCTACAACGGTTTTGAAAACCGCGGATTCTCCCCGAACTTGGGGGAGAACTATCCATTCCAATTCAACTTCTCGTTCTTCAATCCGGACGCTGGTCATCCCATCAATAACTTCGCCGGATGCGCTACCGCCACTCCAGCGGGAGGTCCAACGTTTGAGACCGGGTTCAGTTGCACGCCGCTCGACCCCAAGCTTGTCAACGCCAACGGTTTGGGCCTGCGCGGCATTCAGTACAACTATCTGACTCCGTACTCCATGGGTGGTAATCTGAGCCTGCAATACCAACTGACTTCGTCCATGTCATTCCAGACGGCTTACGTCACCACGTTGGCCCGCCACTTGGAGACTTTCCCGGGCAACAACAACGTCACCTCCATCGAGCCCAACAGCGTGGACGCGACAACCTTGGTGCCGTTCAAGGACTTCGGTCGCGGTAACAGCCAGGCCCAAACCAACGGCAGCAGCCATTATCACGCGCTGCAAACCAAACTCGAGAAGCAGTTCAAGAATGGTTTGAACTTCCTGGGCACCTACACGTGGTCCAAGGCCATGTCCGACGCCGGCGACCTGCTCAACGGCGGCAGCGACAATGTGGGTTACATCGCTCCGTCTGTTCCCGGGTTCGGCATCCACTACAACTATGGTCTGGCTAACTTCGACATTCGCAATGTGTTCCACTTCAGCGGCGGCTATGAACTGCCATTCGGCAAGGGAAAGAAGGTTATGTCCAACGCCACCGCTGTTACCGACAAGATCGTCGGCGGATGGAGCGTGCAATGGATCACTACGCTCCAGGGCGGTCAACCCATTACACTGGCTTGCGTGAACAACAGCATCCAGAGTACTGGAAGCTGCGGAGCCTTGTTCACCGGCCAACCGCTGAAGCTCGGCATCCACACCGACGGCAATGGGAACGTCAGCTGGTTCGGCAATCCGGGAGCATTTGCCGATCCGCCTGCTTGCACCGTAGTCGGGAAGTGTACGGCCGCAAACGTGGGCGGCGAAACTCAGGTGCCCGGTCCCGGCTTCCACCGCCTGGATTTCTCCATCTTTAAGGATTTCCCGTTCAGCGAAAAGCGCAAGCTGCAGTTCCGCACAGAAATCTTTAATGTCACCAACCATCCCAACTTTAATGCGCCTGGGTTCGGCGGCAACGGTGTGGTATCTATCGGGGGCTCCACGAACTATACGAACACTTCTAACACAACCACCTTCGGCGAAATCGGCTCGACCCGCGACGATCCCTACGATCCGCGGCAGATCCAGTTCGCCCTGAAGTTCATTTTCTGAAACGACTACAACAACACCCCGGCTGGGAAGGCGCTTCGCAAGAGGCGCCTCCCCAATTGTTTCCTCGGCGGCGTTGCACCCGACGCGGTGCTACCATGCAAGCATGGCGACTCCAAGGGTTTGTTCGGTGGCTTCTGTGCTTCTTGCTCTCTTCGCATATGGAACCGTGGCGCCCCCGGTATATGCAGAGCAGAAGGATTTAGACCGCAACTTTAAGGCGGCCATTGGCCTGTACGAGGGGGGCAAATACCCGGAGGCCGCCGCACAACTTGAGAAACTGGTTCGCGAGGTTCCGGAAAGTTTCGAAGTCCAGGAGCTGCTGGGATTGGTCTACTCCGCGCAATCGCAGGACACTAGAGCCACGCAACACCTTCAGAAGGCTGTCATGCTGAAGCCGGACTCAGCGCCCGCCAGAACGAACCTGGCGACGAACTTGGCGCGCCTGGGGAAAACAGAGCTGGCCGCGGAGCAGTTTCGAAAGGCGGTGGAACTCGATCCCCAGAACTTCGAAACCAACCACAATCTGGGAGAAGCATTCGCGCGTTCCGGAAAAGTCGCGGAGGCAGCTCTATACCTGGAAAAGGCGCAGCAAATCGATCCTTCCTCTTACGATAACGGCTACGACTTATCCCTTGCCTACCTTCAAATTGACCGGCTCACGGACGCTCAGCGATTGATCCACGATCTCTTGAAACGAAAAAACACGGCGGAACTGCATAACCTGCTGGCAGAAGTGGAAGAAAAAGACAAGAAATTCGTCGAGGCGGAGACTGAGTACGAAACCGCGGCGCACATGGAGCCCAGCGAGAGCAATCTTTTTGACTGGGCGGGTGAACTGCTTATCCACCGCACGCTCGATCCCGCAGTCGAGGTTTTTCGCGAAGCCACTCAACGTTACCCGCAATCCGCCCGCCTCATGGTCGGCCTCGGGACTGCGTACTACGTGCGCGGCAACTACGACGACGCGGTTAAATCTCTTTTGAGGGCAGCCGATCTGAATCCATCCGAACCCAGCTGCTACTTCTTTCTGTCCAAGGCCTACGACAGTTCCCCAAGCCAGGCCGACGAGGTCATCGAACGATTCCGCCGCTTCGCGGAATTGCAGCCGAAAAACGCGCGCGCGCTCTACTACTACGCGATGAGTTTGTGGAAGGGCAGGCGAGCTCAGGACCCCGGCTTGGACCTGCATCAAATCGAATCGCTGCTCACCCAGTCGCTGGAGCTCGATCCGAAGCTCGCGGAAGCTCACCTGCAATTGGGCAATCTCTACTCCGACCAGAATAAATATGCAGAAGGGATTCCGGAGTATAAGCGCGCGCTGGAACTCAACTCCGATCTGGCCGATGCTTACTACCGGCTGGGGCAGGCGTATGTTCGCACCGGCGAAAAAGGCCTGGCCCAGGAGCAGTTTCAGGTGTACCAGAAAATCCGCGAGCAGCATCTGGCCGACCTCGAGAAGCAGCGCGCGGAGATTCGGCAGTTTGTTTATTCGGCAAAAGATGGCCCCTCCGCTAGACCGTGATTTAGCTGGAACTTTACGGCGCGGGCAGGGAAGAAAAAAAAGAGATTTAGCGTGGCTGGCGAAAATCCTGACACGGATTCTGCCGCAACGTAGTTTTTGCGGAAAGCGTTGAATGCTGAAATGAGTTCCCAATTCTTGCCGCGCAGAGCAAAGGACCGAGCTTGCTTGGCCCCTTACAAATTGGCGCGTCAACTCGCCTGGACCCGCCGCGAGTTCCTAAGAAGCGCAGCAGGCGTCGCGCTGGGCGGTTCTCTGCTTCCGTCAAGCTTGGCCGCTCGAACACGCATCGCTGCCAGCAAGCGAAAAGTAATCGTTATCACGTTTGGTGGCGGTGCGAGAGATCAGGAAACGTTCGCTCCGGAAGGGCAAGAAAACATCCCGCACCTCATGCGCGAGCTCATTCCTCAGGCGACCTTTTTCACCCAGGTGGTGAATCGTGGAATCCTCGGTCACTACGTGGCCACGGCCAGTTTGGCAACGGGCGTCTACGAGACAATCAACAACTTTGCGTCCCTCCCTCCGGAACACCCCACGATTTTCGAGTATTTTCGCAAGGACTTGAAGCGCCCTGCCTCCGATGCCTGGGTCGTTGCTCCAAGCAACGGGTTCAATCGCATCGGAGAGAGCAGCCACCGGTCGTACGGTCCTGGGTTGGGCGCACGCGTAATTCTGCCGAAACATCTTTTGACGGCAGCCGCCTCCGGCGGCACCGACTATAACCATTTGCTCCGCGATAACTACGAGACGCCTTACTACACCCCAGAACTTGGCGGCAACGGGTTTGAACTCCAGCAATTAGGAACAATGCTGAAGCTCTCGGTCGACGATTTCAAGGCCCACGCACGCACTTTGTCCAGCCCCGACGAACTCTCCGTCTATATTGTCCGCCAATTGATGCGCCAGCTTGCGCCCAGCCTGCTCTGGATAACTATGCACGACATCGACATCGCCCATGCGGGAACCTATTCTCTCTATATTGAGGGTATCCGGCGGACCGATCGTCTCTGCGCGGACATCTGGAAGGCCATCCAAAGCGAACCGGAGTACGCTGGCAAGACCACTCTGTTCATCTTGCCGGACTTTGGCCGCGACTCCGACGACGACGCCGGCGGCAATGGCTTCCAGCACCACCGTACCGGTGATGCACTCTCTCGCACGACCTGGATGATGGCCTTGGGCGACGGCGTTCGAGAGGGCGTGGTGTTCGACCGGCCGATGGAGTCGACGGATCTTGTCCCGACTCTCGGTTCAATGCTCGGTTTTTCCGCACCGCTTGCGCAGGGCAAACCGATACACGAACTCTTGTAGATTCCATGTTTCCATCGGACCTCAAATCGGAGCAATTCAATGGCTATCCGCCCGAGGCGCGGAAGCTGCTCTCGGCCTACGTTGGTGTGCTGAGTCGTTTGCCCTTGAGCTTCTTGCCCAGTTTGTTGCGCGAGGCTATTGAATTCGACTACAAGTTTCCCGCCGAGCGCCGCGCGCTGGAGAAAGAACTCGCTAATCTGGATTTGCTTTCCGCCGAACAGCTAAGAGATTGGCTGCAAGGATTCGCTCAAATCCATCTTTCGGCGGCGCTTGAACATTCGGATTGGATCAACGCGCCTGCACAGTTTGTGGAACAACTTTCTTCTTATCTCTGGACCACGCATCAACTGGATGCCTTCCGCAGCGCGGCGCTCGCCTACGCCGACCGTTTGCGCGCGGCTGTCCCGCCGGAAAAACCGCCCGCGCCGCGTCTGGGAATCACCATCGTCGGTCAAGGTGTGACTACCAATGACGTGCCTCTCTTCCGCAAGCTCCGGCCTCACGGCGCCTATTTCCGCGCGGTCAGGCCGGAGAACGGCCTCCAGTTGCTCTTGAATGTAGTCGCTGAACGCGCAAAAGCCGATCCCGCTCCCTACGGCCACTGGTACATTGATGGAGGACGAGCCGCCCCTTATGATCCCACCCTGACTTGCGTCTCCTATCACGGGTTGGAACCGGTGCGCGCCGTTCTGTCGGGAAAAATCCGGGCGGAGATCGAGCGGCCCGGCATGGGGCCGGAGAATCTGCGCACCGTTCTTGCGCAATTGCGCCCCGCGGATCTCGGCATGCCGAAAGCCGGCGATGCCGTGCTGGATCGTTTCCAGGTCAAGGTGCTTACAGAAGGATCCGGCACGCAAATATTCAGCACGACCTTCGCGCAATGGACCGCTCGTGAAGCTCTGCGCCGTGCCCAGCCTCTTACGCTGCTGGTCCGTTTCGCTCCGCGCCAACGGCAGAAGCCCATGAACGAAATGCTATCGGCAAGCCACGAGGTTGCCGAACTCGATCCACTCGGGTCGCTCATTGACGCCGACATGGGTGCCTATTATAACTGGCTGAACCTGCAGCGCCTTCCCGGAGCCGAGCAGTCCTCTTTCCTGGTTTGGTTTGAAGATCACAGCGAAGCCGTAGCCATCGGACCTACCCTACCGCGGGGCACGGAGTCCACCACGGCCACGACCTTGGATCAGTTGTTGAACTGGGCCAGCTGACCTCGTGATGAAGGGTGATAAATAATCGGCATGAAAAGTTCACGGATTGTGTCCGTCTTCCTGTTTATTGCTGTGTCCCTTCCATCCAGCTCTGCGGCCAAGCACCGAGGTCAGAAGGACGGCCGCTGGGCCTTGCTCGTTGATGGTCAATCGTTTCTCATGCTCGGAGGCCAAGTCCACAACTCAAGCGCATGGCCCTCCGAATTTCCCGCTATATGGAAAGCATTTGCGGCGCTGCATGCGAATTCCAACGAGGCACCGGTTTATTTGGGAGCAAATTGAACCACAGCCCGGTCGATTCGATTGGAGCAACGTCGACCTCTTTGTGAAAGGCGCTTGAGAGCACGGCCTTCACGTTGTACTACTGTGGTTCGGCATGTGGAAGAACGGGAACATGCACTACGTGCCGGAATGGGTAAAGGCGGACACGAAGCGCTTCCCTCGAATGGTGCGCGCCGACGGCGAATTGACGGACGTTCTCTCAGCAAATTCGCACGCGAACCTTGAGGCGGATAAAGCGGCATTCGTCGCATTAATGCGCCATCTCAAAGAGCTCGTTGGAACAGACCATACCATCCTTCTGGTTCAGGTGGAGAACGAGTCCGGGAACATCGGCAGCGTGCGCGACTTTTCTTCCGAAGCCAACGCAAAATTCGCGGGCCAGGTTCCGCCGGACATGCTCGCAGCGGCGCACAAGAAGGGGCACATGGAGCGAAGTATTTCGCGGCGATGCCGACGAGCTCTTCCAACTTTACTACCAGGCACGCTACATTAACGAGATTGCCGCCGCCGGAAAAGCGGAATTCAATATTCCCGTTTACATAAACGTATGGCTCAGTTCGCTGACGGCAGAGCTACCGCAGCGTCCCGTTTACCTGCCGGGCATTCAATATCCCAGCGGCGGAGCGGTACAGCAATGGGTTAGCTTGTGGCGTGAGCTGGCGCCGGCACGCGATGCATGCGCTCCAGACATCTATAACAGCGATCCGGAGTTTGTTCGGAGCGTCCTGCGCGCTTATCACCGTCCTGACAATCCTTTGTTCGTTCCGGAGATTGCCAAGACCGACGGATTCGCTAAGTATTTGTTTTCGGCATTAGGAGAGGGTGCGTTGGGGTTTTGCGCCGTTCGGTGTCGATCTTCGTGGCTGGAATATATTTGGCGACGCACCTCCTCAGGCTCATGCCCGAAACTTTGCCCTCCTCGGGCCCATGAGCAAGGAGATTGCGCGGCTAAATTTTGAAGGGAAGTTGAAAACGGCGATGCAAGAAACCGGACAGACGCAACAGGAGCTCGACTTTGGTGCTTGGCAGGCCACCATCGCGTACGGGTATCCGCAACGCGATGGCCGCCGCGCCCGGGAACCAGTGACGCACACGGAGCCGCTCTGGTCGCGCAGCGCGGCCCCGATGAGTTCCTGGTTACCGGTGTGGACGCCAGCGTCAACTTTCATCTTCACAGCCGGTTTGCCAGGAATGCGCATTCAGATCCTCTCGGCCCAGGAAGGTACATTTGAGAACGGTGCAGGACTGGGTCGGCCATCTATGGGGCACTTACTGTTAGATTCACTTA
>Ga0126381_100009572_pt1 | contig 10878 bp, 6 predicted proteins | sample PanSoiMetPlot_28_FD_96465 | JGI IMG/M metagenome (GOLD analysis project Ga0126381, IMG submission 96465) | Tropical forest soil microbial communities from Panama - MetaG Plot_28 | ecosystem: Environmental > Terrestrial > Soil > Tropical forest > Bulk soil | place: Panama | collected 2016-02-17
AAATGGATCGAGCGGCATCGAGCGGCATCGAACGATATGCGAGGCCACGAATCTGCCACACGCACGCCGCTGAGCTTGCATGTCCGCCCGCAGCTTTAGCGAAGGGGGAAGCTCACCCCTACCGACGATAGATATCCCATCACCAGGGTAGGGTGGCGTTCCTCGGTTCTCGGCGATCCCGCTCGATGCCGCTCGATGCCGCTCGATGCCGCTCGATGCCGCTCGATGCACCTAGGGCGAAGCGTCAGCGTAGCCCTGGGTATGGGTTCCCGAGAAGGGTACGCGCTGAAGGCGTGGGGTCATCTACCTGAAATCATGAGATGTGGAAGTCTGCAGAGCGAAGGTAGGCAAACGTTCAATATTCTCTGCGCGAACGTGGATGACCCCGGAACGCATCTGTAATATCCCTTCAACCAGCAAGAAGGGTTCTTGAGTGATGACTAATCGAAGACGCTCGAACACATTTGGGCGTACTACTATATTTGAGATGCCCGTTTCATCTTCGAGGCTGATGAATACGAAGCCTTTTGCTGTACCTGGCCGTTGACGGCAAATTGCAACTCCAGCGACACGTAGTCGGGTGCCGTTCTTTGCAGCAGGCAGATCTGCGCTTCGCCAGATATCGTCTGGTAAAGATCCTCGTAGATAGGACATGGGATGTGGCCCGGTGGTCAATCGCATGGTTTCAAAGTCTGCGGCTAAACGCTCGACTGGTTCCATTGCAGAGAGCGGAGATTCCTCTAGAGCGCTCCAGAAAAATTCATCCTGGCTAAATGCGTTTTCCACACACCAGAGCGCGTCACGACGATGCCCAATGATCGGGTTCAATGCACCGGACTTTGCCAAAACTCTTAGTTCATCGCGCGCAAAAGAAGTGCGACTACGGAAGTCGAATAGATTTTTGAATCGTTGCTTCTTTCTTTCATGAACCATTTGTTCCGCATTTTCTTTTTTGATCCCACGAGTCAAACAAAAGCCTAAGCGGATTGATTGATCTGATTCGACGGTGCACAGCCATTCTGAATCAATTACAGAGACCGGACGAATTCTAAGATCGCGTCGTTGAGCATCTTTGATCAATGTTGCGGGTGCATAAAAACCCATTGGCTGATTGTTAAGAAGTCCTACAAAGAACTCCGCCGGGCGATGAACTTTTAACCAGGAACTGGCATAGGTGATAAGCGCAAAACTGATCGCATGCGATTCAGGGAATCCGTACAGAGCAAATGAAGTAATCGCGGCGAGCAACTTCTCGGAAACTTCTTCACTTACGCCATTGGAGTATAAGGCACGACGCAGTTTCTCTCCGACCCGTTGCATTCGTTCTTGCGATCGATGAAAGCTAAGGGCTCGCCTCAGTTCTTCAGCTTCATCGCCAGAGAAATTTGCCATGACCATAGCGATCTTGAGCATCTGCTCTTGAAAGAGTGGGACTCCTAATGTCCGTTCGAGTACCGGAACCAGTCGCGAATCGAGAAAGCTAACCGGCTCAAGTCCTTCTCGTCTCGCCAGATAAGGATGCATCAGATGCCCTTGAATCGGTCCAGGACGGATAATCGCAACTTCAATCACTAAATCGTAAAATGTCTTTGGCTGCATCCGGGGCAAAGTCGCCATTTGAGCGCGGCTTTCGACCTGGAACACTCCGATGGTTTCAGCGCGGCAAAGCATTTCGTAAGTTTCCGGATCATCTTTTGGCAGCGTAGCCAGATCTACCGGTCTACCCCTTTGATTGCAGATCTCGATTGCGTCTTGAAGCGCAGCCATCATTCCTAGACCAAGTAGATCGACTTTGACGATGCCGAGATCTTCACAATCTTCTTTGTCCCATTGAATTACGCTGCGATCAGTCATCGTCGCATTTTCCAGCGGAACCACTGTGTCCAAGTGTCCTTGGCAAATCACCATGCCGCCGGAATGTTGTCCAAGATGACGCGGTAACCCCAGAATATCTTGGTACACTTCTAAGAACGCGTTGACTCTAGGATGCTCGAGAGGGAGGCCTGCCTGACTCAGATGGTTGATCGTTTCCAGCGTCTCGGGAAAATCTCCATTTGCATACAAACGAGAAAATCTGTCCATCACCTCGTCTGGCAAATCGAGCGCTTTGCCAATTTCTCGCATAGCGCTTCTGCCGCGAAAAGTGATTACATTCGCTGTCATGGCAGAGCCATGCCTCCCGTATCGGCGATAGACTTCCTGAATCACTTGTTCGCGCCGGTCGCCGCTAGGTAGGTCCAGATCGATATCTGGCCATCCTTTGCGGCCCTCGCTTAAGAATCGTTCAAACAAGAGATTGTTACTGACCGGATCTACAGCAGTGATCCCTAGACTGTAGCAAACTGCGCTATTTGCTGCGCTTCCACGTCCTTGCACCATGATATTGTTGCGATTGCAGTACTGCACCAGATCCCAGACGATCAGAAAATAACCGGGGAATCCGAGTCTGCTGATAAGATCCAATTCATGTTCAATCTGTGTTCGCACGCGTGGACTGATCCTCTTGTAACGTTTACTCGCTCCTTCCCACGTGGTCTTTTGCAGAAAACTATCCATGGTTTCACCATCAGGTACTGGATAGTTGGGAAACTGGTATCCAAGATTTTCCAGGGTGAACTCAATCTCATTTGCAATCGCGACACTGTTATCGACTGCATGAGGCAGATCTTCAAACAGTGCTGTCATCGCTGATGGCGGTTTGAGATAACGCTCAGCGTTCGCCTGAAGTAGTCGGCCTGCTGAATCCAGATTTGTGTGATTTAGCGCGCAGGTAAAAACATCGAGCGCTGTTCGTTTACGAGGGATGTCATAAAGCACTCCATTTGTTGCGACTAGCTTTAAATGGTGCCGTTTCGCTAACTCGCATAATTGTTGATTTACCCAGTCCTCTTCACGGAGCGCATGTCGCTGAATCTCGATGAATAAATGATCCACATCAAAAACAGATTTGAGCGTCTCTAATCGTTTTTCAGCGCGAGAAAGGTCTCCCGTATTCAATGCCTGCCGTACCGGTCCCGATTCATCTCCAGTCAGGCAAATTAGCCCTTCGCTGAACTCAGCCAATTCGTGCCAATCAATTGCATTTTGACTTTTGGGTGCGCGTAGTTTTGCGCGCGTAATTAGCCGGCACAAATTCTGGTATCCAGTTCTTGATTGTACCAAGATGGGTAAAACCAAACCATCCACCATGGTTAACTCGCTACCGACAATTGGGCGTACGTTGGATTCGCGAGCTGCTGTATAGAACCGCGGAGCACCAAAGACCCCATCACGATCGCAAAGCGCAACGGCTGGTAACTGTAGTTTGGCAGCGGTGTAAATCAGTTGCTCCGGTGCTGAACTGCCCCGGAGAAAACTGAAAGCGCTCCGACAATGAAGCTCGACGTAAGACATCGCGTTCGGCGTTTGGCGTTCGGCGTTTGGCGCCTGAGCTCTATCGTCGGTAGGATCGCGATTTATCGCGACCTCGTGAGGCTGTAGGGTCACGATACTTCCGCCGAACGCCAAACGCCGAACGCCAAACGCCAAACGCTAATCATAAACCCCCACAATTTCCCAACCGTTGTTCGTCGTCTGCGCTACCCGATAGATTCCATTGTCGTTCTCTAACGAGACGTCCCATTCATTGGTTTCCCATCGCGAATAATCCCACCAGTTACCGGCAAGCTTCCAGGGACCTTGTGCTTCGAGAATCCTGCCGGAAACGGTTTCGCTTCGTAGTACCAGAGGTTTCCCATTTTCTAATTCGACATTTGCAGGGATCGTCGGCCGATAACGCCGCAGCGCAGGACCGATTTTAAGTCGTGGTTCTAATCGATCGCTGGACCATGTCTGCATTTGAAAGCTGTCCGGACGGTATGTGTTGATTTTTTGTGGTGTGCCTGCTCGCTGATTTCCTAGCAGAGCCGCTAAACGAGCCAATGTCTGAAAGAATCGATTCGGATTTTTTATACCAGCACGGAAGAGATCCAGTTCATGGTGATGAGGTTTACTCGGTGATACCTCTAAGTGTAGACCGCTCACCGGCGAGTTGGTTTGCAATGTCTCGAGATACTGAGAAGCGATTGAGAACAATGAATCGACATCACGTGTTGGAGCAGGGATTTGTAAGGTGCGATTGATTTTTTCCCCGTTATCCAGCATTAAGGTCAACCGAATCTCAGCGATTAGCAGGTAGAGCGATTCTACTCGCAACGCCAGCCGTTCCAGAAAACGTCTTAGGATGAACAAAAGCGGTTCAAGAGTCTCAAGGTGCTGCTCAAAATCGAACGATTCCTCAAATCGTTCAGGTGGCTGAGTCAATCTCAGTAGATTGGTCGACTGGCCCGCAGCTCGATCCCAAAGCGATAATCCTTCTAGCCCGAGCCGTTGTCCGATTTCTTCCCGCGGCAAACGAGTAAGCTCTCCCAAAGTACGAATCCCCCAGCTTTTCAAAATATCAAGCAGGTAAACAGAGGGAGAAAGCGACTCTAATGGCAGCGAACGCAACAGGATGTCATCCTGAGAGATTTCACGGATCGGATCAGCTATCTTGGCAGCTTGTAAAGCGATTTCCGGATTTGGTCCGATCCCTGCCTGGACCTTAAGCCCAATGGATTGAATTTTTGACAACAGCTCGCGTAACCAGGATTGAGAATAGCGGACCCCTCGTAAATCCAGCGTGCAGATTCCTGGAGCAGTATTTTCGATAAAAGGGGAGTACCGATAAGCGAGCTGAAGAAGCGTATCCTGAAGATGCCGTTCATGGGTTTGATCGCGCGGATAAAGTAGTAGTTCAGGGGCGCGAGCCAGTGCGAGACTGACGGACATACCAGGGAGAACGTCGAGAGCCTGAGCGGAGGAGTTGGTTTCACTGACATGTAATCCATCAGCGTCAAGCAATGCTGCCGGCAATTCTTGTTCAGATTCATCAGCGTTTGTCGGCTGAGCAGTAGAAGAAGAAAACTCAAAAGTGGTCTGATTCGTTTCTTTCTTTTTTTTGGAGAAATGATGCTTTTGCTGGGAACAAGATAAAGCGTAAAAAGGAACGTAAATAGCTACAAAGTAGCGTATTGGCGATTTATCCATAGCAATACTCCAATTGAATTTTGCGACGGCTGATTTCGAGAGAAATTCGGTTGGTGATCTGGAATAATTCTGTCGATAAATCACGAAGATTCAGTTGATGCGTCATCGTAATAGTAATTTGTGCACTGGCGATAATGAGGTGACTCGTAATCACAAGCAGACTGCATCTGCTTTCTTCGGCGCAGTGCTGTAACCGGTACCAGGCTGTAGCTGGTACTTTTCGGAGTTCTCGCGCTGAGCTCGGTTTCAGATCGAGAATGATAAAAGGCAAATTACCGTCTCGGAGTAAGAGATCCGTTGCTGTGACCGCTTGCATTGCGCTAGTGCAACGAGCCCAAAGCAAATGGGGATAGGTCACGGGCAGATCGAAACAATCTTTTGCATCGACCAAAGCGGTAGGCTGCGTATCGCGGCAGCGTGCATCGATAATTTCATGCAATACTAACGTGCCTCCTGAGCTGATCTTCGGAACAACAAATTGGGTGATTGCTCCTTTTGGCAGTCCTCCACCTAATGCAGAATCAAACCAGTTCCATCCAGTTGGCGTGCAGAAAGAGGGCACTGTTTGAGGAGGGAACCGTTCCGCCAGAACGCGTCGTAGTTCGATGATCTTTGGCGAAGGCATAGTGTTCTAATGAACACTATAGCAAGCAGTCAGCAGCGTCAAGATAGTACCTCAGGAATCTGTCAGATTCGGGAGCGGGCAAGATCTAAAATGAATCGCGGCAATTACCGCTCTTGCATTATCGTATCCTTTGCGGAATCGACGCCAGCTCGAGGAGAAATAAAGAGCCAGATTAGGGTGTAGATCAGGAAAAGGAGCGCGCTAAGCGGTTGGACCGACATGTTGTAAGGGTTTTTTTTCAACCGCAGAAATGAGCTGATCGAAAACCCTGTCAACAGCACCAGGTAAGAGAGATATAGGAGAAATTTCATCCGGCTCGATGTCTTTTGCGTTCGCACTAGAGCAAAAGCAAGCGGTGGCGCAATCATGACGTAGGTGGCATCTTCCGTTGCAGGTCCAAACAGTAGCATCCAGCACGTTCCAAGATTTAATACGGCGAGAAGCAGGCACTCTTTGGACCACTTTTTTAGTCTGCCATAAATACAGACTGCTGCAGCGGCAACCGCTGCAGACAGTTGTAGGAGAAGGAATGTCCGACTGCTCAAGTCAATGTGGATTGCCCTCAGCAGCATGGCAAAATCCCGAGGCGCAATATCTATGTTCATTCTTCGATCGTCTGTCGCGCGGGTGCCGATCCATCTTTTGTATTGGTCCAGAACATACGCCGGCTGTTGAAGGAAAAAGGAGAGCGCCCCCATCAGAAAAAGAGCCAATGCGAGGCGCCAACCGATTTGGCGAGGATAGACAAGCAGCAGTAGCAGACCGACTGCAAGGGGATAGATTTTCAGATAAGCGCACAGACTGAGGCAGATTACGGAAATAGTCCAGTGGCTCTGGCGTGCGGCGACGATGGCGACCATCAGCAGGCCGATGATTAAAGGGTTCACCTGCCCATTGTTAAAATTCCCGATGGAGAGCGGAAGAACAAGCAGGAATACCAACCAGTAATTCGATCGCGGAATTTCAAGTTCTTCCTTCAGCCAATAGAAAATGCCGACAACAAATATTGCAGTCGTCAGTAAACGCCAGATTATTGCGCCCAGCCAGTCTGGCAGGAGTGCCCATGGGGAGAACAAGGCCGCGATGAGTGGACTATAGACAAATCCGCGAGTGTAGGAATAGAGCGGTTCCGCGGCGATCCATTTGCGTCCCGCGTCAGCGTAGTCTGTAAATACATTATGGTGTTGGACCGCTAAACCGACCCGGATGCAGATTGCGATCAGCACCGCAGACCACAAAGCAATTACGAGCGTGTTGCGAAAATTTGTCTTTTTGAGTTCAGCTGACAGATCCATAGCAGGTCACCACACAAGCATCGTTTTAGCAGTCAGTGCCAGATCGAATTCTTACCGCTGCACTGTGTGTTCCGAATCCTTCCAGAATACGAGGATGAGCACGCGCGAAAGGATATTCGCGACCGACAGTGGGAAGGAGCGCCAGAGGAGCAAAAAAGGCCGCTGCCAGCTTCCGCAAACAAAAAAATTGTTGAAACGGAGTTGCTCATGCGAGGGAATGAATCTAGAGGTCGTTCCTGCTGTAAGGCATTCTTACCCGGCCTGCCTTAGGGCATGCGCTTTCTTTTATGGGACCTGTACCCGATACACGCACTCTCCAATTTATCGACCGTTGGATCGGGATGATCGTGTGCTGGTTCCTCAGCCGGATCCGAGCGTTGGAAGACTTGCTGCGGCATCAGGATTTCACTGGTAAACCGTCCAGAATTCTTTTTGTCAAGTTTGCCGAGCAGGGATCGACTGTGCTGGCCTTTCGCGCAATCGAACGAGCGAAAGCGATGGTAGGGGCAGGAAACGTCTACTTTCTGGTTTTCCAGGAGAATCGATTCATTCTCGACACAATGAATCTGATTCCCAAAGAGAATGTCATTACGATCCGGCACAGGAATCTGTTCGACCTGGCGATTCAGGCGTTGGTCGCCTTGTACCGGGTGAGGAGGCTTCGAATTGACGCTGCAATTGACCTCGAGTTTTTCGCCCGATCATCTGCCAGTCTGACCTACCTCACTGGAGCAAAATCACGTGTAGGTTTTCACGCATTTTTCGGGGAGGGTCCGTACCGCGGAAACCTGATGACTCACCGGTTGCTTTACAATCCGCATTTGCACACGAGTCAAACCTTCCTCTTGCTCGTGGAGGCATTGGAACAGGATCCGAAACGTTTGCCAACTTTTTCCGGAAGAATCCCGGGCCTTGAGATGGAATCCCTCCAGTTTGTTCCTCCGCAAGGGAGTCATGATGAGGTCCGGGCGATTCTGCGAGCTGGAGGCATTCACGTGAGCGAGTGTCGGATCGTGCTGCTCAATCCGAATGCCAGCGATCTTCTGCCACTCCGCAAATGGCCGGCCGAGCGCTATGTCGAGCTTGCGAGCCGTCTTCTGGAGCGATTCCCGGAAATCTGTGTGGTCATGACAGGTGCCCCGGACGAGGCAGACAAGATTCGCGAGGTTGCATTACAGGTTGGATCAGAACGGTGCATATCTCTTGCGGGCAAGACCACGCTGCCGCAGTTGCTTGTGCTGTATACGTTGTCCGAGCTTCTGATAACAAACGATAGTGGCCCTGCGCACTTTGCGTCAATGACCCCCATTACAGTCATCACGCTGTTCGGCCCGGAAACTCCCTTTCTTTTCAGGGCGCTGACTCCAAGGGCGTTTCCGATCTGGGCTCAGCTCCCCTGCAGCCCTTGTGTAAACGCATACAATAATCGGCAGAGTCCTTGCCGTGACAATGTCTGTATGAAGATGATCACAGTCGACCAGGTCTTTGAAGTGGCAGTTAAGGCCTATCTGGAGCGTCAGCAGGCTAGTGACCTCACACATCCTTGAAAAACGGTGTCGCGGCAGCCGGGGGCGAAGCGATTCCCGTACGGCTTGCGTGACTGCCTCCTTCGCGATCAGTTATCGCTATGTTTCTTATTCTTCTGACCTACAAAGTTCCAATTGAAGAGGTGGAACGCGTTACTCCGGCGCACCGAGAATTTCTCGATCGGGCGTATAAAGCAAACAAGCTTCTGGTATCAGGTCCTCAGGTCCCAAGAAAAGGCGGGATAATCCTCTCGCTGGTAAAAACGCGTGATGAGGTCGATGAGATCATCAAAGCTGATCCATTTAATCTGGAAGGAATTGCGGATTACACCGTCTTCGAATTCCAAGCCCTGAAATTTCATCCAGCTCTTGAGCCACTAGTCAAAATGACTGGCTAAGGCAGACTGGATTGCTTCCGCCAGCTTGTTTGCCACAAACTGAACGTACGGGGGCTTCAACATTTCATAATGTTCCGAAGCAACCTCGATGAGCTGCAGTCCATCCCGAGCGAATTCTGTCCAACCGAGATCTTTTTTGTAGGCATATCCGTCATCCAGGTCTTTGGCTCGGAACAACGTTAAGCGCCCGGCAAATGGAGTTGGCCGATAGGCGCTTACGACTTGATCATGAACAGTGATCACGTTCAATAACCTGGCATCTTCTGGAACCAAAGTGCCGTTCTGCTGTTCAAGATTGGCTAGCTTGCGTTGCCCGCGCCATTTTTCAAGATTTGCGGATACCTTACCGGAGGCTCTTCCGGCAAAGTAACGAAGCTGGTCCAGCGGCGAAAGATGTGAGGCGATTTCGAGCCGGCGTTTTGTTCTTTCGCTCAGGGACATTCGTACCGGCGGATCTGCGGGATTGGGCGAATCGATCAATCCGACAAACGCAACTTCCTCTCCGGCTTTGTGGAGTTGCTGAGCCATCTCAAAAGCGATCGCGCCACCCGTACAATAGCCGAGCAACAGGTAAGGGCCGTGCGGATGAACCTTTTGAACCTCGGCAAGATAAGTCGTTGCGATTGCTTCAACGGTATCTAGACGGATTGGTGAGCCGTCCAGACCCTGAGCCTGGAGACCGTAAAACGGTTGATCAGTGCCGAGGCATCCGGCGAGGTGCCGATACAGCATGACTTCTCCATATCCGCCATGAACTGCGAACAACGGTGTTCGATTCCCGAGTGGTTGAATTGAAACAAGTGGCGACCAATTCGAGCGCCAGCCTTTTTGTTTCACCAAGGCGGCCAATTGTTCAACAGTCGTCGCCTGGAATAAAGAAGCCAGAGGAAGATCGGTCCCCAATAGCTTCCGGATTTGAGTAAATAAGCGAACGCCGAGCAATGAGTCTCCGCCTAATTCGAAGAAATCTTCCGTTACACCGACCACTGGCAAATGAAGAATGTTCGCCCAGATTGCTGCGATCTCGGACTCAGCTTGATCTCGCGGAAGAACAAAAGCTTGTTGGGTTACGGTCGTGGCCGGTTCCGGGAGAGCTTTGCGATCAAGCTTCCCATTTGCTGTAAGAGGAAACTCTCTCAGAAGAACCCATGCAGATGGAACCATGTAGTCGGGGAGCTTACTGCTTGCGTAAGCGCGCAAATCTCGAGTCTGCAATCCTTCTGCGACGAGGTAGGCGGTCAATCGGCGATTGCCGCGATCGTCGCGAAGGATGACGACGGCGTCGCGTACCCCGGAGAATGATTTCAGAGTTGCCTCGATTTCTTCTAGCTCGATGCGAAAGCCTCGAAGCTTGACTTGAAAGTCGGTCCGCCCAATGAACTCGAGAACACCGTCATCTCGATAGCGGGCCAGGTCGCCCGTCTTATACAGCTTCCCTTCCGCAAACGGGTTCTCCACGAACTTCTCAAGAGTCAGCTCCGGTCGTGCCAGATAGCCACGACCGACTTGAGCGCCTCCAATATGTAATTCACCAGGAACACCCACCGGCACAGCCTGCATCGCGTGATCAAGGATATAGATTTGCGTATTATTGAATGGCCTGCCAATCGGAACTGTCCCGCGCGTGTTTCCAACCCGGCATTTCCACAGAGTGACGGCAACTGCCGCTTCAGTCGGTCCGTAAAGGTTGACTAGTTTGACATGCGGCAGAATCGAAAAGAGGCGATCCTGGAGGTCGGAAGACAACGGTTCTCCGCAACAGAACACGTATTGAAGCGAGCTGCATTCCTTGGCTTCTTCGTCATCCAGAAACGCCGCCAATATTGAAGGGACGAAAGTTTGAGCGGTGATTCTCTTTTCTTGGATCGTCTTTGTAAGATAGCGGCTGTCTCCATGCATGCCCGGTCTGGCCAGAACCAGCGCAGCTCCGGTGGTCAACGGCCAGAAGAATTCTTGAACAGAGAAAT
>Ga0126381_100009573_pt1 | contig 10878 bp, 8 predicted proteins | sample PanSoiMetPlot_28_FD_96465 | JGI IMG/M metagenome (GOLD analysis project Ga0126381, IMG submission 96465) | Tropical forest soil microbial communities from Panama - MetaG Plot_28 | ecosystem: Environmental > Terrestrial > Soil > Tropical forest > Bulk soil | place: Panama | collected 2016-02-17
CGTCGGCCTCTTCCCTGCTCAGTCGCACGCCATCGCGCCTCTCCTCATTGCACTCGCCGTGATCGGCGTCCTCTACGGAGCGTGTCTGGCTCTTGTGCAGCGTGATTTCTGGAGGTTTCTGGCTTTCGCCGCGCTTGGCCATCTCAGCCTGATCACGCTCGGGATCTACGGATTCACCGTGACAGGCTGGAACGGCGCAACCTACCAGATCCTCAACAACGAGTTGATCGACGCCGCACTGTTCGTATTGCTGGGCGCACTCGAGATACGCTACGGTACCAGCCAAATTCCCGCTTACGGTGGCCTGGCTGGCCGCGTCCCGCGGCTCGCCACAATCTTCGTGTTCGCCGCTCTCGCAATGATCGGCCTGCCGCTGTTGAACGGGTTCGTAGGCGAGTTCCTGATTCTTTCCAGCACATTTTCCGGCGTCAGCCACGGCTGGGCGGTAGTGGCGACACTCGGAGTGATTCTCAGTGCCGCCTACATGCTTTGGATGGTCCAGAGAGTTTTCTACGGTCCCGAGAGCGCGTTGGCGGCCTCTGCCGCGGCCGACCTGCGAGCTGTCGAGCAGTTCGCGCTGTGGCCACTGGCGGTGCTAATGCTCGTCATGGGAGTCGCACCTAATCTCTGGCTTCGCGCGATCGCAACGGCACCAGGGCCGACGCTGATCCAGCGCGCGCAATCGATCGGTTCGCTTGGGCAGCCGGACGTTCCTTCGGCCGCAAATAACCGAGCAGAGCTCAGGGAGGTCCTGCGGTGAATCCAGTTCCTGACATATACCGCATCCTTCCCGAGGTGATTCTGAGCATTACCGGTGTTTTGGTGATGCTGATCGATGCATCATTGGCGTCCGGGCCATCCCGTCGCGCCCTCGGCTGGGTCGCTGTTTTCGGCACGGTATTTGCCATTTGGGCGAGCATCTGGCAACTGTCACTGCCCTCGGGTAGCGGCTTCTCTGAGACCGTCGAAACCAGCCCGTTTACAGTGTTTTTCCACGTGCTGATCTGCGGCATCGTTCTCGTGACGCTGCTTCTCTCCCTCGACTCCCTGCCGGACGACAGCCATCACCAGGGCGAATACTACGCGCTGCTGGTCTTCGGCGCGGTCGGAATGTGCCTTCTGACCGGCGCAGTGGAACTGCTGCTCGTCTTTGTCGCGCTTGAGATCTCGTCGATTTCCACCTATATCCTTGCCGGCTACCGAAAACAGACAGGCCGCGGTCCAGAATCGGCAATTAAGTACTTCCTGCTCGGATCCTTTGCCACCGCATTCTTGCTGTATGGAATTGCGCTCGTCTTCGGGGCGACTGGAACAACTTCGGTCTACGAGATTGCGCGCACGGCAGCAGCCGCCCCAAACCTGGTACTTGTGAATGCGGCGCTGGCCATGATGCTCATCGGAATTCTGTTCAAGGTCTCGGCAGCTCCCTTTCACGTCTGGACGCCGGATGTCTATGAAGGCGCTCCTTCGCCCGTTGTAGCCCTCATGTCGACCGCACCCAAAGCGGCTGCTTTTGCCTTCCTGTTGCGCATCGTCTACGAAATGTTCCCAACCCTGGGATTCATCTGGGCGCCTGTGCTCTGGATCGTTGCCGTCCTCTCCATGACCGTGGGAAACCTTGCCGCGCTGCGCCAGCACAATGTGAAACGTATGCTGGCCTACTCCGCCATTGCACACGCTGGTTACCTGCTGGTGGCTTTTGCCGGTTTCGGTACGACCGGAATTGGCGCGGCGATGTTTTACACCGCCGCTTACTCTGCCATGAATGTGGGCATCTTCGCGGTCGTGACTCTCGTCAGCGGTTACGGTGACGAACGGCCACTCGTCCAGGACTACAGAGGATTGCTCTACCGGTCACCCCTGCTCGGCGGCCTCCTGATCTTCTTCCTCGTATCGCTGACCGGCATTCCCTTTACCGGCGGCTTCTTCGGCAAGTTCTATGCTTTCTCTGCAGCTGTGGGTGCCGGAAGAGTTGTCCTTGCCATCATCGGACTATTGAACTCGGGAGTGGCTGCTGCCTACTATCTGCGTTTGGCATTTGTGGCTGCTCAACGGCCCGAGGAGAGCGAAGCGCGTTTCCCGATGCTCCCGGTAGGTGTGGCCGTCGGAGCAGCAATGTTGTTCGCCGTCGGAGCGACATTGATTCTCGGCATCTCACCCGGAAGAATTCTGCATGCAACCGAGACAGGAGCGCATACATTGCAAGCTCCACCGCCGGTCCCTACCCAGCCCGAGATCACGTCCTCACACGCAACGCCGTAGCCGGTGCGTGAGAAAGCAATGTTGTCTCCCCAGTGGCGCATTGCAATCCAGCAGTGGTTTGTAAACTCTATCGTCAACCCAGAATGCGACAATCGCTGTAGTTCTCAACTACCCATGATCGTGCAGCGCGCCCCATTCTTCTGCGGCGCTCCGGATCACAAATCAGGTGGACGGCGGCCTCCTAAATCGCTTCGGGGGCTCCCGGCGGAACAATCAACCCTGTCACTCCCGGAATCAAGTCACATGCAAAAATGCACAAAAAGAGAGTGGATTTCAATGTTGCTGCGCGGGCACAAGAGCGTTTGCCCGATACCACGCCACCGTGCGGCGTAGTCCTTCACGGAAGTCAACGGTAGGCTTGTAGCCAAGCAGTTCACCGGCAAGGCGGATATCCGCAAGTGAATCGCGTATGTCTCCCGAGCGCGACGGACCATATGCGGCCTCGCCCTTATAGCCGGTCAGATCGCGAAGAACCCGGAATGTTTCATTCAAGGTAATACGCGAACCGGTAGCCACATTCATCACCCTGCCGGAGACTCTCTCAGCTGGGGACCGTCCGGCAAGCAGATTTGCGTGCACCACGTTGTCGATGTAGGTGAAGTCGCGACTCTGCTCTCCGTCGCCGAAGATCGTCGGCTGCTCGCCTGCAAGCATTCGCCTGCAGAAGATTGCAAGAACCCCGGAGTAATGCGATGCGGGATCCTGGAACGGCCCGAAGACGTTGAAATAGCGCAGCACGACAGTCTCGAGTCCATACACCCGCGTGAAGGCCTTCATGTACTGCTCACCCGCAAGTTTCGCGACGGCATAGGGCGAGATTGGATCGGGCAGCATTCCCTCGTGCTTGGGCAGCGTAGGCGTATCGCCGTAGGCCGAGGAAGATCCGGCATAAACAACACGCCGAACCCCAGCGGCACGCGCGGCCACCAGCAGATTAAGCGTTGCCGTTACGCAGTGCAGATTGGTGCTGGCGGGGTCTGCCACCGACCGGGGGACCGAAGCCAGAGCAGCCTCGTGGAAGACAATCTCAATGCCTTTGCAGGCTCGCGCACAATCGTCGGGGTTCGCCAGGTCTCCCTCGATGAACTCCATCGCTTCGGTACCCTTGAGATTCTCCTCCTTCCCGGTAATGAAGTTATCAATGCCGCGTACCGCTTCGCCGCGATCGAGCAATGCTGCTGCAATCGAACGGCCAATAAACCCAGCAGCGCCCGTAACCAGGAACTTCGGCAACTCAACCTCCTCTTAAAACCCGGCACAATCATGCCGAATAAAAAGAATACTATCTGCGATCGAGCCCGTATCCGCATGGCTCGCCAATCCGATTCCGTCAGGGATCAAATACCATGCTGAGTTCATCCGGGTTACCATCAAATTGCGGCACGTAATTCCCACAAAGACACCATGGAGCGAGAGCTTTATGACGATGTTTACACCCAGGGCAATTGGGATTGTACACAGCCCTTATACCGAGACAAAGTCCATTCCAAAAGGGTTAGGAGCCAAACACGACGCGGAGGGTGTGCTCGAGATCCTTCAGGAATTCAAAGACGGACTCACCGATATCGAGGGCTTTTCGCACCTCTTTGTGATCTGGGCATTCGATCGATCCGAAGGTTACGACCTGGTCGCCAGTCCGCCCTGCGACGAGCGATCCCACGGTGTCTTCGCCACGCGCTCTCCGCGCCGGCCCAATCCCATTGGTCTCACAGTGGTCGAACTTCTGAGCCGCGAAGGCCGTCTGCTTCGCGTGCGCGGCGTCGACATGCTTGAGGGCACCCCGATCCTTGATATCAAGCCCTACATGTCGAGCGTACCCGCTGAGAAGCTTCGCCGTGGCTGGCTGGAAGAGGCTGAGGAGCGCACTCGAAGCTGAAGAATTCGTGAGCCATTTTCCTCACCGATGAACATCCTCTTCCGCTGTTGCCGCAAAAGCAGTGTTGCTGTATCCGGAAGCCATCGCGCAAAGTCGACGCGACCACTAGGGAGCGGCGACATTGAAAGGGATTCAACAGGACACGCTGCTCTGGTTTTGCCGTAGAATTCCACGGGCATTCAATTCCAGTGGGAGATGTCATGGCGTTACCCGACGAAATATCCAGGCGAGATTTTCTTGTGACCGCAGGAGCGCTGGCCGCGTCATCGTTGCTGCCGGCTTGGGCCGATCAGAGCAAAACCAGCCTCGGCGAATGGGGTGAGGACGACTTCGGCCTTCCCAGCTATCACTACACGGGCCCGCTTCGCTTTCCCAATAGCCCAAGACAAAACAACGCCGTCATGTTGCCCGACGATCCGATCTTTCTGCTCGGAAACTATCGCCTCACGCTTTTCACTCACGCGAGCGGCATCTACCAGATCCTTACCGGCGAGCGTGCATGGGGGCGCGTCAATCAGGGGGATGCCCGTTACAGCGGGGCGAACCAAGCTACCATCGCAGTCGACGGCCAGGCACACAATCTCATCGGACCCGATGAAGCCGCGGCCCAGTCAGCCGCGAAGCACTTCGGTGTCGGCTTCGCCCGATATGACTACACTCTGGACCCGGGCATCACTGTTTCGCGTCGAATCTCCGTCTCTCCATCAACCTCGCCCATTGACGGTACATCCGCATTCCTTCTTCAGGTCACCGTCACAAATAGCGGGACGAGGTCAGTCGACCTGCATTATGCCGAGTCGGCACGCGCTCTCTACCAGCAAATCTTTGCGCCATGGGCCGGCGAATGGGATGAGATCAGCTGGGCGGCCGACGCCCCGATCCTCAGAGGCGCCACAGCGCTCGTCAGCTTCCAACCCAAGGCAAAACGCAGGATGGCCTTCCCACCCCAAGGACAGATGTCTCTGCTCGAGCAATATCCCCCGGCGCTGTTTGTGCATGTGCTCAACGGCGGCGAAGCCTTTCCGGATAAGGACGCGAAGGACCACAACTGGATCGGCGCCCGCTGGTCCGGGACCCTCGCACCGAAGGAATCGCACCATGTTACGTTCGTCGTCGGCTATTCACGCGATACGGCACAGGCATCCTTGGAACAGCTGGCTTCGCAGCTTCGCCCCTCCACCTCAAATCGCACCGCACCCACGTCAGCCTTCGCCGAATCCTGGCGCCGCGCCGTCCCGAAGTTCGACAAGGAATCGGACCCCGTTCTGCGCCGCGAACTGCAATGGAACGTCGCCGTCCTCGAGGCAATGGCCAGCTGGCGCGAGTACTACAACGAAACCGTTGTGCCGCAAGGCACTGTCTACGACTACACTTGGGGCAACATGGCATCGAGCCGCGATCTGGCTCAGCACGCACTGCCCCTTTGTCACACCAACCCAGCCATCGCTAAATCCGTAATCCGCTTCCTGATGAAGCGCACCGTTCCAGACGGAGAAATCAAGCTCAACGACGAGGGCTTCGGCTGGTCCCCAAGCGGCGCGCAGCAAACAAGCGATCAGCAATTGTTCTTCTTCCTGCTACTTTCCGAATACCTCCGCGTCACCGGTGACGCCTCCGTACTTCGCGACGAGATCGGCTATTATCCGCTCAACAACTCGGGCCGCGACACGGGCCTGGCACATGTTCGGCAGGCATTCCTCTTTCTGCGCGACCGCATCAGTGTGGGCCCGCACGGCATCGTCCGACGCTGGAATTCCGACTGGAACGACATGTTCTTCTTCTGGCCAACGACCATGCCCTACAACCGCATGTTCGAAGAGGGCGAGAGCCACATGAACTCCGCCATGGCCATCGTCATCCTCGAAGATCTGGCGACTGTTCTGGACGCCCATGAGCCCGCAGCAGCCGAATTGACCGCGGCCATGCGCGAATACCGCACAGAGCTGCTGTCCGCCTGGATGAAGGATCTCGGCGATCGGGCGTTTCCGCGTCGCGCCTGGACTTCCTACACCGAAGCCCTCGGCGAAAAGGAAATGTGGCTCGAGCCGCAAGGCTTTGCGCTGCTTATTCCCGAATTCCCGGTCGACCGGAAACGTCGCCTCTACGCTGAACTGGCAACCAGGCTGTTCGCCGGCGAACAAATGGGCGCTCGCCAGATTGAGCGCCCGATTCAACAGCCCGGAACGGCCAGCGGAACACGTGAAAACGGCGGCTTCTGGTATGCGCTCAATGGCCCGTTGATTCTCGGCGTCGCCACGTTCGACCCCAAAACCGCACAAGGTCTGCTCAGGAAGATGACCTTCAACAACTTCACTAACTCATTTCCCAACTACTGGACAGGCCGCTGGAGTGCATCAGATTCGCTCGATTCTTCGTTGGTAAAATCCGAGGGGCTTTCCGAAAACATGATCTACTGCGCGCATGCCCACGCGTGGCCCCTCTACTGCTGGCTGCGGCTTCAAGATGCTTGAGATGTTTCAACTTACAGGAATAGTAACGAACGATCTCATCGTCGCGAACTCCGGCCGCCTCAACCTGCAGACAGAACCCCTGATCGTGTATCGTGAGTGGGTTCGGCTATGAACCTTCTCCCTGCCACGCTGGCTGAGCCCCAAAGCTTCTCCCCGTGGGAGAAGCTGCTGCTCGCGGCGCTAATTGTTGCTTCGGTCGCGTTGTTCCTGAGCCGTTTCGCTCCGATTCTCAAGCGAGTTCTCCAATCCAGAAAAGACCCGAATTTCACCCTCGCGCCGATCGGCAAGCGTATCTGGGACTTCTTCTGGGAGGTTCTGTGCCAGGCTAAGGTGATCCGCGAACGCCCCTTGCCGGGCCTCGCTCACGCGTTCGTCTTCTGGGGATTTTGCGCCTTTGCCCTCGTCACCCTGAACCACATTGCTGTCGGATTCGGCACAGGATTACTCGATCCTGCGGGCTTCTTCGGCCGTTTCTATTTCTATTTGGCTGGGGCTTTCGCCGTCGCCTGCGCCGCCGGAATCCTCGCCCTCTTCATTCGCCGCTTTTTTGTTCGCCCCCGCTGGCTGGGAGAGAAGTTGTCCTACGAATCAGGCGTTATTGCGGGCCTGATCTTCGTCTTGATGATCACTTACCTCGCCGCCTTCGCAATGAGAGGCGACAGCCCCGGCGCACATGCGCTCTGGTGGATACACACCTTTGCGCTCCTGGTCTTTCTGCCCATCATTCCGCACACCAAGCACCTGCATCTCGTCCTCAGTCCGGCCACGATCTTTCTTTCGCGCGGCGGCTTCAGCAAGATTCCTCCGCTCGTCGGCGACGACGATTTCGGCCTTGTTGCAGGAACGGATCTGACGCAACTGGTCAGTTTGCAGGCTTACTCCTGCGTCGAGTGCGGACGTTGCACCGAACACTGCCCCGCCAACAACACGGGCAAGGAACTTAATCCCAAAGAAATCATTCTCGGGCTCCGCGGCTATCTCAGCGAGTACGGCCCGGCCTCGAAGGAAAACATCATTGGCAAATACAACTCCATGACCGCCGACTTCCAATGCACCACCTGCGGCGCATGCGAGTATCAGTGCCCAGTCGGCATCGAGCACCTCCCCATCATCGTCGGTCTCCGCCGCGGTGCCGTGAACACCGGCGCATGGGAAGACGACCACGGCGCCAAGCTCTTCCTCGCTCTCGAGCGGGGATCAAATGCGCTCGGAATGAGCGCTACAGAGCGCGACAAGTTCATCCAGAACAAGACGCTGCCCATCTTCGACGGATCTCAAGAATATTGTTTGTGGCTTGGCTGTATGGGCGGATACGACCCGAAAGGCCGCGAAATTATCGCCGACTTCGCCCGCATCATGAACTACCTCGGCGCGAGCTACGGCGTCCTGCGCAAAGAAAAATGCACCGGCGATCCCGTCCGTCGCCTCGGCAACGACCTGCTCTTTCAGCAACTCGCCGAAGCGAATCTCGAGACCCTCGCGCAAAACAAAGTAAAGAAGATCGTCTCCATCTGCCCGCACTGTGTCCGCACGATTCAGGAAGACTGGAAAGAATTCGGCACGCCCCCCGAAATCGAGCACCACAGCGAATTCCTCGCGCGCTATGCCGACAAATTGCCGAGAATGATCTCGCATGTATCAGGGCACGACTTCAGTTGTACCGAAAACGCTGATAATTCCGGTGGGGCTTTAGCCCCTGCGACGACACCCTCTTCCATCGGGACAATCGTCTTTCACGACCCATGCTACCTGGGCCGTTATCGCAACGTATACGAACAACCCCGTGCCGTTGCCGCGCTCGCCGGCCAAGTCGTCGAAGCGCCGCGCTCGCATCAGCGCAGCTTCTGCTGCGGCGCTGGCGGCGGGCTCGCCTTTCTCGGCGAAGAAACCGGCGATCGCGTAAGCCAAACCCGCGCGAAAGAACTAGTCGCCACCGGCGCCTCCACCATTGGCACCGCCTGCCCCTTCTGCAACACCATGTTTAGGGATGCCGTTTCATCCACGCAGCTGACAGAGTCGGCCCCACCTCAGGTGGTCGATATCGCGCAGCTGGCCGCTCGAGGCCTGCCCGTGCCCGATAATAAAGCGTGACAACAAAAATTCGCTGTCATCCTGAGCGCAGGTCGCCCCGGCGACCGGAGTCGAAGAATCTGCCCTGAACAATACGGCCATCACGGGGGCAAGTTCCCGGGGGGAACGCAGGAAAATAGCCCAGGATGGAGTCCGCGCAGCGGATGAAATCCTGGGATGACGAAACAGCAAGAACCCTAGTCCCGTAGGGAAGTCCGAACCGAGTCGCATTTTCATGGTCCTTGGACGCCGCAACTCGACATCGAGGATCTGCGGTTGTGATTGGTATGTAACAGGGCACGACCTTAGTCGTGCCGAAGAATCGTAGAAGTTAATTCCGGGGCTTCAGCCCCTGAGGCAATCATCGGAGCCATTCCTCATGAAGATTATCGTCTGCATCAAACAGGTCCCCGAGCGCGACGCGCAAGTGCGCATCGACAGCTCCGGCAAATGGATAGAAGAGGCCGACCTCCAGTTCGCGATGAACGAGTCGGACGCCTACGCGCTCGAGGAAGCCCTGCAACTCAAGGAAAAGCACGGCGGCGAAGTCGTCGTACTCAGCGCCGGCCCCGAGCGCGCCGGGACCACCATCCGCGAAGCTCTCGCCAAGGGCGCCGATCGCGCAATCCAGGTCGAGTCCGACGACCTCAACCAGCGCGATGCCCTCGGCGTGGCTCAATTGCTCGCCGCAGCCGCAAAGCAGGAGAGCCCCGACCTCGTCCTCACCGGCCTACAATCCGACGATCTCGGCTATGGCCAGACCGGCGTCATCATGGCCGAACTCATGGGCCTGCCTCACGCATCCCTCATCCTCAACGTTGAAAAGACCGACGGCGGCATCACCGTCAAGCGCGAACTCGAAGAAGGCTGGTTCCAGAACATCGAGCTTCCTCTTCCTGCCGTTCTCATGATTCAATCCGGCGGCACCAAGCTCCGCTACGCCACGCTCATGGGCATTAAGAAAGCCAAGACAAAAGAACTCCGCAAAATCAACGCCACAGAACTCGGCGCTGCTGCTGCACCCGCGGCGATCCTCGAAAAAATCACGCTTCCGCAAAAGCAGCGGTCCACGCAGATGATCTCCGGCACCGCGAAGGAAGCCGCGGCCAGTCTGGCCGAAAAACTCAAGTTCGAGGTGCGAGTCATATGAGCGGCGTCTACGTAATTCTCGAAGATCGCGGCGGCCGCGTCAGCCGCATCAGCTTTGAAGCCATTGCGGCAGCAAACATTCTTGCTTCACAATCCGGCGCGAAACCCACCGCCATCGTCGTCGGCTCACAGACTGAAGCTCTCGCCACACAAGCCGCCGCAAAGGATGTTGCGAGAGTCGCCCGCATCGAACACCATCTTCTATCGCCGTACACCGCCGACGGCTACACTATCGCGATCGAGCAGTTCATCCGCGTCGAGTCGCCGGACTATCTGGTCTTCCCACACAGTTACCAGGTGCGTGACTACGCGCCCGCTCTCGCCGCCCGCCTCGGCTGCGTCCTCGTCGGTGACGTAACCGCCATCGGCGACGGCCCCATATTCACGCGCCAACTGATGCAAGGCAGACTCAGTGGCAACTACAAGCCCTCTGGTTCAGGCCCATGCCTCATCTCCGTTCAATCTGGCGCCTTCCGTGCTGAAGCCGCTGAATCCGGCGCAGCAGAAATAACCACCTTCACACCGAACATCGAGGCCTCTCGAATCCGCACCAAGCCCGGCGAGCCCTTCCGCGGCTCAGCCCAAACCGTTGACCTCGGTTCGGCGCAACTCATCGTTGCTGTGGGCCGCGGCATCAGGGAAGCCGATAATCTCTCGCTGGTCCAGGATCTCGCTTCCGCACTTGGCGCGGAGATCGCCGCATCGCGCCCCATCTGCGACAATGGCTGGCTTCCCATCGAGCGCCAGGTTGGCAGCTCCGGCCAGACCGTCGCACCGAAGCTCTACCTCGCGGTCGGCATCTCCGGAGCAATTCAGCATCTCGTCGGCATGAAGGGCTCGCAGTGCATCGTCGCCATCAACAAAGATGCTGAAGCTCCCATCTTCGAAGTCGCTGACTACGGCATCGTCGGCGATCTCTTCGAAGTCGTGCCCGCGCTGACAGAGGCGATCAAGACTGCGAAAGCCTAGAACCGGTCTCATCCAAATGGAGGTTTTGTGAAAGGGCACGACTTTTAGTCGTGCCGAAGGCTCTTCAAAAATGATCTGGGC
>Ga0126381_100009574_pt1 | contig 10876 bp, 11 predicted proteins | sample PanSoiMetPlot_28_FD_96465 | JGI IMG/M metagenome (GOLD analysis project Ga0126381, IMG submission 96465) | Tropical forest soil microbial communities from Panama - MetaG Plot_28 | ecosystem: Environmental > Terrestrial > Soil > Tropical forest > Bulk soil | place: Panama | collected 2016-02-17
AGCTAGCAACCTCCGGGAGGTTGCCAGATTCGTCTCCGAAAAGTTGAGCACCGTTGAGGGCGTTATTTCGACGGCAACGCGTTTCCGTCTCAAAACATACAAACAGAACGGGCTGTTGCTCAGCCAGCCGGCTAACGCAGAAAGACTACCGGTCACACCGTAGAATCCTTGAAAAGCGAAATCACCGAATGGATTTTTCGAAGTATATAGCGGGTCACGTCCGAGAAATTCCGCGCTCTGGGATCCGGGATTTTTTCGAAGTGGTTCAATCGATGACGGATGTCATCTCGCTCGGCATCGGAGAGCCGGACTATGTAACTCCATGGCGCATCCGCGAGGCTGCGATCTTTGGCATGGAGAAGGGAAGAACGGGATACACGTCGAATCTCGGGTTGCCGAAGCTGCGGAATGCGATCGCGCGTTACGTTGAGCGGCGCTATGACGTCACCTACCATCCCAAGGATGAAATTCTCGTGAGTGTAGGCGTCTCGGAAGCGCTGGACCTTGCACTACGGGCGCTTCTCAACCCCGGGGATGAAGTCATTTTTCACGAACCGAGTTACGTTTCTTATAGCCCGAGCGTTTCGCTTTGCTACGGGAAGGCCGTACCGGTGAAGACGTCGGCGGCACATGATTTTCGGCTGCTGGCTGCAGATTTCGCAAAGGCGATTACTCCCCGCACCAAAGCGCTTTTGCTGAGTTTCCCGACGAATCCGACTGGTGGAGTGCTCCGCGCGGAGGATCTGCGGCCAATCGCCGAGATATGTGCACGGCATGATCTGATTGTTCTTTCAGACGAGATCTACAGCGAGTTGACCTACGATGGAACAGGGCATACCTCCATAGCCTCCCTGCAAGGGATGAGGGACCGAACCGTCCTTCTCAACGGCTGTTCCAAGTCCTTTGCAATGACGGGCTTTCGCGTTGGGTATGCCTGCGCTCCGGGCCCGATCATCGAAGCGATGATGAAAATCCATCAATACTCCATCATGTGCGCTTCAACGATGTCGCAGGAGGCCGCGATCGAAGCATTCGAAAATTGCCAGAGCGAAGTGGAGGCGATGCGGAGCGATTACGAAAAGCGGCGCAACTATGTCGTCAATCGCCTGAATGAAATCGGTCTTCCTTGTCATTCGCCGAAAGGCGCATTTTACGTCTTTCCGGATATCACGCCCGTGGGCTTAAACAGTAAGGATCTCTCCTTGGGGCTCTTGAAATCGAAAAAGGTTGCGGTCGTTCCCGGGAGCGCGTTTGGCCTCTCAGGAGAAGGATTCGTACGTTGTTGCTTTGCGACCGGGTTCGAAAAATTGAAAGAGGCCATGGCTCGGATCGAGCAATTTGTGAATGAGGTCTGACCCGCAAAAATATGAACCGCAAAAATAGCGATGGGTGAAACAATCACAAAGGCCGTGGTCCTTGCGGCGGGCCGTGGCAAGCGGATGCGGGAATTAACGAACGATATTCCGAAGCCGATGGTGCAGGTGCATGGCAAACCCGTCGTGGAATACATTATCGAGGGACTGAGGGACGCCGGCATTGAGAAAGTGCTTCTGATTGTTGGCTATCGCAAAGAGACCGTGATCGATTTCTTCGGGAGCGGTTCAGATTTTGGAGTGCAGATCGACTACATTGAACAAGTGACACAGGACGGAACGGGAAGGGTCGTCGAATTGGCGAGAGATTTTTGTGGCAACAACTCTTTCATATTAAGTTATGGCGATGTTCTGGTCGATCCTTCCTGCTATATGCCCCTCACCCGTCCCATGGATGAAGAGATCCGGGTTACGGTACGCCGTATGGAGGACGTTACGCAGGGTGGAGCCGTGTATTTAAATGATGCATTCGAGGTGATCGATCTGCGTGAAAAGCAGCTTCCAGGGGAGGTCGACACGCCTTGGTACAATGCGGGCATCTATACCTTTAAGAGCTCCATTTTTACCTATGTCGCGCGCTTGGAAAAATCACCGAGAGGGGAATATGAACTGACGGACGCAATTCGCGCGGCAGCCAGGGACGGCAGAAAGGTGAAGGCGATCGAAATCAAAGGAAAATGGGCCGACGTGCGCGACCCCGAGGTGCTTGCGGATCTGAATGCGGATGCGGCACCCCGCCGGCCGTAAATTCAAGGGACACGAAACGCACACCAATGGAAATCGGCTTTGCACAGATCAATACGACCGTAGGCGACATCGGCGCTAACCAAGCCAAAATCTTATGTGCCTACGAAAAGGCGGTAGCAGCGGGAGCGGACCTGGTGCTGACCCCGGAATTGGCACTCACGGGATATCCGCCTAAGGACCTCGTATTTAAATCCGGCTTTGTTCCCGAAACCCTCGAATCGCTTGAGGCCCTACACAGTGCTATCGGACCAAGCCCGCTTCTGGTCGGCTTCGTCGACTACAATCCCAATATCCCGGGCAAACCTTTCGTCAACGCTTGCGCTATTCTGGAGAAGGACAAACCGGTTCGCAAGGTGATTAAAACGCTGTTGCCGACGTATGACGTGTTTGACGAAGCGCGGTACTTCGAGCCAGCAACCCATCAGGAACCGGTGGAACTCCTGGGAACAAAGGTGGGCATCACCATCTGCGAAGACATCTGGACCGAAAAGTATCTCAGTCGGGATCTGTACCGTACGAGTCCGGTAGCGACCCTGGTGGAGCAAGGGGTTCGTCTCATTCTGAACCTGAGTTCGTCTCCATTCCATCTTGGCAAGCCGGCACTTCGAAGGGAGATGGTCCGCGAGCTTGCGCGAAATCATCGCATACCGTTCTTTTATTGCAATGCAATCGGGGGTAACGACGAACTGATCTTTGATGGCAACTCTTTTGCCATTAACGAACAGGGAGAAACCATCTTTCAGATGCCCGGTTTTCGTGAGCAGATTTCCGTGGCTTCCTCTGATGTGCTACCGTCCCCCGATTTCGATCTGCTCCCGGATGAAGAGGTCTTCGAGGCGTTGGTATTGGGCGTTCGCGACTATTTTGCGAAGTGCGGATTCAAGAGCGCTGTGCTCGGCTTGAGCGGCGGTATTGACTCGGCAGTCACTGCGGTGGTTGCCGTCGCAGCTCTGGGCAGCGAAAACGTTGTCGGAATCTCTATGCCGAGCCAATATTCTTCGCAGGGCAGTCTCGACGATGCAGCCGAACTGGCGAAGAACCTCAGAATCGCCAGGCACGTGGTGTCAATCAAGGAATCTTTTGAAGTTTTCAAAGGCCAGTTCAAAGAAATCTTTGCAGGCCGAAGCGAGGACACGACAGAGGAGAATATGCAATCTCGATTGCGTGGACTCATCTTGATGTCGATGTCCAACAAGTTCGGCCATCTCCTGCTAACCACCGGCAACAAGAGCGAACTGGCAGTCGGCTACTGCACGATTTATGGGGACATGTGTGGAGGGCTGGCCGTTATCAGCGACGTGCCAAAAACAATGATCTACCGGCTGGCGCACTGGATCAATCGCCAAGGCACAATCATACCTGCAAATTCAATCTTGAAACCCCCAAGCGCTGAATTGAAACCCAACCAGAAAGATCAGGATACGCTGCCGGACTACGATGTACTGGATGAGATTTTGAGGCTCTATGTTGAGAAACAGTTGAGTCCGGAAGACATCGTGGCGCGTGGTTTTGATCCTCAAACCGTTCGGTGGGTTCAGCGAAGAGTAGACATGAACGAGTACAAAAGGCGCCAGGCGGCTCCGGGTCTGCGGGTTACGAGCCTTGCGTTCGGGGTCGGCTGGCGCATGCCGATCGCGCAGCGCTATCTCCGGTAACCCTTGCAAATGAAAGAGTATCTTGTTACGCGCCAGAATTTGGTGGACGAAGCGCTCGAAGGGTTCCTGCCAAAGTCGAGCGTCAAACCGAAGACGATTCACAAGGCAATGCGCTACAGCGTTTTTGCGGGCGGGAAGAGGTTGCGCCCGATTTTATGTCTAGCGGCAGCCGAGTGTTGCGGGGGTAAACCGGACACGGCGGTTCCGCTCGCCTGCGCTGTGGAGTGCATTCACACCTACTCGCTGATCCATGATGATCTCCCCTGCATGGACGATGACGACCTTCGTCGCGGCGTGCCGACTTCGCACAAGGTGTTCGGCGAGGCAGTTGCCGTCCTGGCAGGAGACGCCCTTTTGACTTTCGCCTTTGAATTGGCCTCAAAGGCTCCCGGTTGGCCGCGATATCCGTTGAGGGAAGTCATCAGAGAACTCGCCGTCGCAGCGGGCAGCAGGCATCTGATTGCAGGCCAGGTCGTTGACCTTGAGAGCGAGGGGAAAAAGGTTTCGGTATCGCTACTGCGCTTCATCCACGAATCCAAAACGGCGGCGCTCCTGAGTTCTTCCATACGCCTCGGTGCGATGAGCGCAAATGCAGCCCCTGGTCAACTGCAAAATCTGTCAAATTTTGGCAAGGCTCTCGGTTTGGCATTCCAAGTGATAGACGATATTCTGGACGTTACACAAACCTCCGAAACACTGGGCAAAAGCGCCGGTAAAGATGTGACGGCGGAGAAGGCAACCTATCCGTCGGTTGTTGGTCTGGAGCGATCTAGGGAGATTGCCCGACGGCTCACGCTGGAGGCGCATGCATTCCTAGAGCCGCTGGGTCGAAAGGCGGAGATCCTGCACGCCCTTGCGGACCATCTTTTAGCGCGCGAGTACTAACTTGACGCTCACAAAATCTCGCACTCTGTGATTTTTCACCGGGAAGTCAGCAAGGCGTATATGCTCTACCTAACGCTGGGCTTTTTCGCCGATTTTCGTTTTTCATGGGAGGGACGGCCTCCCTAAAATCAATGAATTCCGTGCTATGTGGCCCTGCAGGGAAATGGTAAAAAAAATCAGTTGTCATCGCCCATTCGCTGTGGCAGTTTTTGCGCCTTCCCAAAACTGGGATTCTGAGCATGGCGTACGCGATTATTCGTTCCGGAGGCAAGCAGTATCGGGTGAGCCCGGGGGAGACTATTGCGGTTGAGAAACTCGAAGCGGCTTCCGGAAACAAAGTTACATTCAGCGATGTTGTTTTGCTCGTTGATGGCGACACGATAACGACAGGCAACCCGTTCATCGCCGGGGCAAATGTCGCTGGCGAGGTAATCGAACAGTTCAAGGATAAAAAGGTTATCGCATACAAGTACAAGCGACGGAAAGGTTATCATCGGACAGTTGGTCACCGGCGCCGACTGACACGCGTTAAGATAGAGTCGATCGTTTGACAGTTTTAATTTGGAGTTTTGAGCGATGGCGCACAAAAAAGGTCAAGGTAGTGTTAAAAACGGACGCGATAGCGTCAGCAAACGCCTCGGCGTAAAGAAATTCGGCAGCCAGGAGGTCGTTGCGGGCAACATCATCATCCGCCAGCGGGGAACGAAATATCTTCCGGGGCGAAATGTTGGACTCGGCAGGGACTATACGATTTTCGCTTTGGTAAACGGTATCGTAAGGTTCGACCGAAACGGCCGCCGCGTAAATGTCGAACCCAGGGAAGCGGCGTAAGCGAGTTCGAACGGTTAGCTCCCAGACCAGAATTCCCTCCCGATGAAAAAGCGCCTCGCTTGCTGAGGCGCTTTTTTTTGCGCGCATGTTTAACATTGCACTGGTCGAACCAGAAATTCCGCCAAATACGGGGAATGTCGCGCGTCTTTGCCTCGCCACAGGCAGCAGGTTGCATCTGGTTAAGCCTCTTGGGTTTTCGGTCGACGATCGCAATCTTCAGCGCGCCGGAATGGATTACTGGGACCAGGTTGATATTCACTATTGGGAAAGCTTGGGGGAATTTGCGAACGCGACGGCTCCCCCGATACGGCGCTTCCTTTTTACTACAAAATGCGAACGCTTCTATTGGGATGAAGAATTTCAGAGCGGAGACTATCTTGTATTTGGTCGTGAGACCCGGGGCTTACCGGAGAGTTTTCTCCGTTCAAATGCCCAGAGTTGTTTAACTATTCCAATGGTCCATAACGCTCGAAGTTTAAATCTGGCGACCGCGGTTGCGATCGCGCTTTTTGAAGGATTTCGTCAACTCCATCGTCATCGTGCTTAACGAGCCGCAAATCATGGCCAAAGAGGTCTATCGATCCTTCAGGATTGGTTCCCGGAAGATAGAAGTCCTTAGGGGAATCAGTCTGGAGATTCATCGAGGCGAGGCCGTCTTTTTCTGCGGAGCGTCGGGCGCCGGTAAAACGACGTTGCTCTATACACTGGCCGGCCTGGAGCGCCCCGAGTCCGGAGAAGTTGTTTTTGAAGGGCGCAAGCTCTACCGCAACGGTTCCTCGGCGGATGCGCGAGTTCGGAACGAAAGAATGGGGTTTGTGTTTCAAAGTTATTTTTTGTTGCCGGAGCTTACTGCCGTGGAGAATGTGCTTGTGCCATCGTTGATCCAGAACAAGCAGCGCATGGACCTTGCTGTTCAGCATCTGGAATCAGTCGGCCTCGGGGATCGATTGCAGCATCTTCCCAGCGAACTGTCGGGCGGTGAACAGCAGCGCGTCGCAATCGCTAGGGCGTTAATCAATGATCCGGCGATTATTTTTGCCGATGAGCCCACCGGAAACCTCGACACAAAAAATGGCGGGATGATCGTCGAATTGCTGCTTGCTTTGGCCAGAGAGAAGCAGAAAACATTGGTTGTGGTCACCCACGATCAGCGGTTGGCGTCGACGGGCGATCGGCGCATCGATATTCGAGACGGACTCCTTATTAGCTAACGTTTGAACCTATATGAACCTCAGAATCTATATCGACGGAAGCTTTTATGATCAGGGCGAGGCAAAGATCTCTGTTTTCGACCATGGTTTGCTTTATGGCGATGGGGTATTCGAGGGCATTCGGTTCTATAATGATCGGGTTTTCCGCCTCGATGAGCATGTAGACCGGCTTTGGCATTCGGCTCGAGCGATTGCGCTCGATGTTCCCATGTCCAAATCGGAGCTTATCATTGCAACGCTTGAAACCATTCGGCAAAACGATCTTCATGACGGTTACGTCCGGCTTATTGTCACCCGAGGCGTAGGCTCGCTTGGGTTGAGTCCGGACAGTTGCCGGCGGCCGAGCATCATCATCATCGCGGCAACGATCGTGCTGTATCCCGAGGAGCTTTATCAGAAGGGCTTAAGCATGGTGACCTGTTCGACTCGACGGACCTCGCCCGCCGCTTTAAGTCCGAGGATCAAGTCACTGAACTATCTTAACAACATTCTCGGAAAGCTTGAGGCTCAAAACGCCGGCGCGGGTGAAGGCCTGATGCTGAACGAACAAGGATATGTAGCCGAATGCACAGGAGACAACATCTTCATTGTCAGGTCGGGGGAAATCCTGACGCCCGATATCAACTCCGGCATCCTGAGCGGGGTCACGCGCGCTGTTGTTTTTGAATTGGCTAAAGAACACCAGATTCCTATCCACGAGCGGGACCTCACGCGGTATGATATCTATACCGCAGATGAATGTTTTCTGACTGGAACGGCAGCGGAAGTTATCCCGGCAGTGCAGCTTGATCGTATCCTTATTGGCACAGGTCAACCCGGGCCGATTACCCTGAAACTAATCGCAAGCTTCCGCGAGTTGACACGGAGGACGGGCACTCCGATTTATCAGTAAGGCTTCAGTATTGATTACAATATCCGAATTGAAGGGAAAATAAGAAGCATGGTTTGCGACGTCTGCAAGACAAACACGGCAACGGTATACCTCACCCAAATTGTCGACGGGAACATGAAGAAAATTAACCTGTGTGAATCATGTTCTAAAGACAAAGGCGTGTCGGACCCGACCGGTTTTGCTTTGGCGGACTTGTTGCTTGGACTCGGAGAAACGCAACAGGTAGAACAGGCCACACCCACCGAGCATTGCCCCGTCTGCGGGTTTACCCAAGCTGACTTCAAGAAGACGGGACGACTGGGCTGCAGCGAATGTTATAAGACGTTTTCTGAAGGGTTGGGCTCACTGATCAAAGCAATGCATAAAGGGACAAAGCACACAGGCAAAATCCCGGCACGCCTTTTTAGAGACATGATGCGTTCTGACCGCCTGAACGAGCTTAAGCGGAGCCTAGAAGAGGCCGTTTCCAAAGAGGATTACGAGTCTGCGGCAACGATTCGCGACGAGATCCGGAACCTGGAATCGGAGGTGTAAATCAATGAAGATCGCTTCGATTCTAACAACGCCCGGCGAATGGTTATCCCCGCACGGAGGAGACCACCCGATCGTCATCAGCAGCAGGGTGCGCCTTGCGCGCAATCTCGCCAAACTGCCCTTCCCCGGCTGGGCAAAGAAAGCCGAACGGATCCGGATACTTGATGAGATCAAACCCGTAGTCGACGGTCTGGAGCAGATGCGGGACTGCTTTTCCGAGCAACTGAACGAGCTTTCGGCCGTTGAAAAGCAGGTGCTGGTCGAGCGACATCTGATCAGCCGCGAACATGCCGCAAAAGGAATTGGAAGTGCGGTCGTTATTAATCCGACCCAGACCTTGAGCATCATGGTCAACGAGGAAGATCACCTCCGAATGCAGGCGATATCCTCTGGATTGGATTTGCAAAAGACATTTCGCGCAATCGACAACATCGATTCCGCGCTGGAAGCGCATCTGGATTTTGCATTTGATCCCAGGCTTGGATATCTGACGGCCTGCCCTACGAATGTAGGGACTGGGATAAGAGCCTCTGCGATGGTTCATTTACCGGGCTTGGTGCTCAGTGAACAGATTAACCAGGTGGTCAACTCAGTGAACAAGATCGGTTTGGCAGTCCGAGGGTTATACGGCGAAGGAACCGAAGCGATGGGAAACCTTTTCCAGGTTTCGAATCAAACGACCCTTGGAGAAAACGAAAGTCAGATCATCGATCGATTGAACAAAGTCATCGAGACCTTGATCCAGCGTGAAAACCAGGCGCGTGAAAATCTGCTCGCAACAAAGCGGACGATGTTGATGGATCAGGTGGGTCGTGCGTACGGCATTTTGACTCATGCGTACTCTGTTTCTTCGAAGGAGGCCCTAAACCTGCTATCAGTCATGCGCCTAGGTATTGACTTAGGGTTTTTCCCGGAGGAGGGTCGGGTAATTATTAACTCCTTGTTGATGGAAACACAGCCAGCACATCTGCAGCTCCAGTCTCAACAAAAATTGGCTGCTGAAGAGCGCGATTCCTTACGCGCTGATATTGTCCGGGGAAAGCTCCGGAGCTTTTCTAAACCAAATAAGAATAAGTTGTCGGGAGGACAAACCGCGGGCCCGGCGTCGGAAACGCAATGATGAACAATTTTACTCCACGTGCCCAGCAAGTGTTGGCGCTTGCGCGCAAAGAAGCGGATCGCTTCAACCACAACTACGTGGGAACTGAACACCTTTTGCTCGGGCTGATCAAACTTGGCCAGGGTGTTGCGGTCAACGTACTGCAAAAAATGGGGCTAGACTTGGAAACCGTACGAATGGAGGTCGAGAAACACGTAGGATCCCATCCGGAAACGAAGATGGTTGGGAATATTCCTTACACGCCTCGCGTCAAAAAGGTACTGGCCCTTGCCGGCAAAGAGGCGAAGGCTTTGAATCACTCCTACGTAGGTACGGAACACATTTTGCTCGGGCTCTTGCGCGAAGGCGAAGGGGTAGCCGCGAGGGTTTTAAAGAGCCTGGAAGTCGATATCGAACGAACTAGGAACGAAATCTTAAAAGAATTGGACCCGAACTTTACACCGCCTGAGAGCGAGGCAGAATCCCCGCAGGAAGGCAACAAGAAAGATGTTAAGACGCCCGCTTTGCGTGCTTTCGGTCGGGATTTGACCGAGCTGGCAAAGAAGGGAGAACTGGACCCGGTCATTGGCCGAAAAAACGAAATAGAACGGGTTATTCAGATTCTCTGCCGGCGTACTAAAAATAATCCTGTGCTTCTAGGTGAAGCCGGGGTTGGGAAAACCGCTATCGTCGAGGGCCTTGCCCAGGAGATTGCGGCAGGCAACGTACCCGAACTTTTGCGCGACAAACGGGTGATTACACTCGACCTCGCACTGATGGTGGCCGGAACCAAATATCGCGGCCAATTCGAAGAGCGCATCAAAGCGGTCATGGATGAAATTCGGCGCTCGAAGAACGTCGTTCTGTTCATCGACGAATTGCACACTATTGTCGGTGCGGGTTCGGCTGAAGGAGCCATGGATGCTTCAAACATCATTAAGCCCGCACTCAGTCGTGGAGAATTGCAATGTGTTGGAGCGACAACCTTGAACGAGTATCGCAAATACATCGAAAAGGACGCTGCGCTCGAACGGCGGTTCCAGACTGTAAAGGTTGAAGCGCCCTCGGTGGAGGAAGCCGTACGGATTTTGCATGGACTGCGTCCTAAGTATGAGGCGCATCATAAGGCCAGGTTGACCGACGAGGCGCTCGATGCCGCAGTCAAGCTCTCGGATCGATATTTGACCGGAAGATTTCTTCCAGACAAAGCAATTGACGTGATGGACGAGGCAGGTGCACGGGCGCGTATCAACGCGATGACCCGACCGCCAGACGTCAAGGAAATCGAAAAGGAAATCGAAGTGATCCGCGCTGACAAGGAAGCAGCAATCAAGGCACAAGATTTTGAAAAGGCGGCTGCACTGCGCGATTCCGAAAAGCAGACAAAGGACAAGTTGGAAAGAATTTTGACCGAGTGGCGGGAGAAGCGAGAAGAGCGCGAGGTTATCGTGACTGGGGACGATATCATGCACATTGTGTCCAAGTGGACCGGGGTGCCGCTGAACCGCATGGAACAGAAGGAAGCCCAGAAACTTCTGAAGATGGAGGAAGAACTCACCCAGCATGTCATCGGCCAGGATGAGGCGGTTGTAGCAATCAGCAAAGCGCTGAGACGCTCGCGTGCGGATCTGAAGGATCCGCGGCGCCCG
>Ga0126381_100009575_pt1 | contig 10876 bp, 13 predicted proteins | sample PanSoiMetPlot_28_FD_96465 | JGI IMG/M metagenome (GOLD analysis project Ga0126381, IMG submission 96465) | Tropical forest soil microbial communities from Panama - MetaG Plot_28 | ecosystem: Environmental > Terrestrial > Soil > Tropical forest > Bulk soil | place: Panama | collected 2016-02-17
TCCGGCGGAGACCGCTCGAAATGCTTGTGCGCGTTCTCGATCATGACGATCGCGGCATCGATCATGGCGCCGACCGCGATGGCGATGCCGCCCAAGCTCATGATGTTGGAGCCGAGCCCGATCAGCTTCATGCCGACGAAGGCGAGCAGGATGCCGACAGGCAGCATCAGGATGGCGACGAGCGCGCTACGCAGATGCAGCAGGAACACCACGCAGACAAGCGCGACGACGATGCTTTCTTCGGTCAGCGTGTGCCGCAAGGTGTCGATCGCCGCCTTGATCAGATGCGAGCGATCATAGACCGGCACGATCTCGACGCCCTTCGGCAGGCTCCCCGCGATATCGGCGAGCTTCTGTTTGACATTCTCGATGACGGTGAGCGCGTTCGCACCGAAACGCTGCAGCACGATGCCGCTGGCCACTTCTCCTTCGCCGTTGAGCTCCGTGATGCCGCGCCGCTCGTCCGGGCCGACCTCCACGCGGGCGATATCCTTGATCCGAAGCGGAACGCCCTGGTCGGTCTTCAGCACGATATTCTCGATATCGGCCGGCGATTTGATGTAGCCGCGGCCGCGCACCATGAACTCGAATTCGGAGAGTTCAAGCGTCCGCCCGCCGACGTCCCGGTTGCTGGCCCGAACCGCATCGCGCACGGCCGACAGCGAGATGCCCTGGGCGCGCAGCCGCAGCGGATCGACGATGATGTTGTACTGCTTGACGAAGCCGCCGACGCTCGCGACCTCGGCGACGCCTTCCGCCTTGGACGCAGCGAAGCGGATCACCCAATCCTGCAGCGAGCGCAGCTCGGCAAGGCTCATCTGCTTGGCGACGACCGCGTATTGATAGACCCAGCCGACGCCGGTCGCGTCTGGTCCAAGCCCCGGCGTGACGCCGGCTGGCAGGCGCTTGGCTGCAGCATTAAGATATTCGAGCACGCGGCTGCGCGCCCAATAGGGATCGGTGCCATCCTCGAAGATCACATAGACGAAGGAGACGCCGAAGAAGGAGAAGCCGCGCACCACCTTGGATTTCGGCACGGTCAGCATGGCCGTCGTCAGCGGAAAGGTGACCTGGTCCTCGACCACCTGCGGCGCCTGGCCCGGATAATCGGTATTGACGATGACCTGCACATCCGAGAGGTCGGGAATGGCATCGAGCGGCAGGGTCTTCAGCGCATAGACGCCGGCCGCGACCGCAAAGACGGTGCCGACGAAGATCAGGACGAGATTGCGGGCCGACCACGCGATGAGGCGGACGATCATGGCTTGGTCTCCGGAGATCCCATGCCGCTCAACGCGGATTTGAGATTGCTCTCCGCGTCGATCAAAAAATTAGCGGCTACGACCACGCGATCACCGGCCGCGATGCCGTCGCGGATCTCGGTGTAGCCACCGCCTTGCGCGCCGATCTGGACCTTGCGCGGTTCGAAACGCCCGTCACCCTTGTCGAGGATCACGACCTGGTGCGTGCCGGTGTCGATCACGGCGCTGTCCGGGACCGCGAGCACCGGATCGCCGCCGCCCGCCGCGATTTCGACATCGGCATACATGTCGGGGTGCAGGAGCCCGTCGGGATTGGGGATCGCTATCCGCACCTTGGTCGTGCGGGTCTCGCGGTTGACCTGCGGATAGATCAACGCAACGCGGCCGCGGAAGGTTCGCCCGGGCAGGCTGCGGACGCGGATCGTCGCGGATTGGCCAGGCTCGACGTTCGCGAGCGCATATTCGGGAACGTCGGCCAGCACCCAAACGCTCGACAGGTCGGCGATACGGAACAGAACGTCACCGGCGGCCATCTTCATGCCTTCGGTCGCGTTGCGGATCAGCACGACGCCGTCACGCGGTGCGTACCATGTGAAGGCCAGCGGCACTTGGTGGGTCCGCACGATCTCGTCGATCATTTCGGGAGGCACGGCATAATTTGCGAGCCGGCGACGGGCGCCTTCGGAGTCGGGATTGATCTGGAACTGGATGGCCGCGGCCGCGATATCGGGCGAGCGCAGTTGCAGCAGAGGCTGGCCTTTGCGCACCCGGTCTCCGGTCGTGACATTCTCGACCTTGCCGACATAGGAGTCGGCCGGAACGGTCACGACCGAAATATTGCGTTCGTCCGGCTGCACCGTGCCTGGCACACGGACCTGCCGGATGATGACCCGATCGGAGACGGTCTCCGTGCGAACCCCGGTCCGCTGCAGCTTGCCGGGCGCGATCTTGACGGTCGAGCCGTCCTCATCTTCGCCGGCATAGACGGGGATGTAATCCATCCCCATCGAGTCCTTCTTCGGCACCGGCGAGGTGTCGGGCAAACCCATGGGGTTGCGGTAGTAAAGGACCATCTTCGGTTCGACGGTCGTGGGCGCAGGGGCTTCGGCTTGGCCTTTCGGCTTGTCGTCGAAGCTGATGTCCTCACTCGCGTGGACGGCGATGAACTCGCGTCCCGCGGCGGTCTTGCGCGGCTCCGCCGAGTAGACGGGTTGGCCATCCGGGTCGCGATAGTAGATCACCGCTCCTGACGGCGCCCGCTTGGGGTCCGCCGGACCGGATGCCGGGCTTTCGAGCCAGGGAATGGCGTGAAGCCAGGGAATGGGCGGCCGCACAATTGCGCGCTGGCCAGCCCAGTAGCCTGCAGCCCCCGCCGCCAGAGTGGCGACGAGGGTGAGGCCCGTGCGGCCTGCGCGGTTCATGGGACGACCTTGAACTCGAGCTTCTTTTCGAGCGTGCCCGTCTCGCCCTGGACCTTGGCTCCCAGCGACAGACGCCAGCCGCCGGCCATCACCAGAGCCGTTTTGAAGCGATAGATTCCAGGTTCGGTGGAGGGCAGTTGCTCGATCGGCTCCGTCATCTCGGCCATGCCGTCAGGCGCCATGTCAACGCGTTTGGCGAAGATCACCGCACCCGATACCGGCTTGCCGGACCGCTTGTCGACGAGACGCACGGCGACGACGGCGCTGTCGCCCTTCTTCACCTCGCTTTGCACGAGTTGAAACTCATAGTCCCGGATTTCGGCCCACGCCTGCGAGGCAGCGCCGACGGAGATAAGGCCGACCAGCGCCGTGGCAGCAGCGTGTTTCATGTTCGGAAAATTCATTGTCAGAGATCTCCAAGTTCATCGTTCAGCCACGCGGAAGCGCGGCCGGGTGATGGTCGACCTTGCGGCCGGACCATGCGGCTCGGTCGCGTGACCATTGGCCACGCGGCGTCATGCAGCTCGCGAGAAGCTGCCGATGAACTCAGGCTCGGGGAGGCTTAGGCGGAGGCGGGTCCGGCAGAAGATGACGCCAGATCTCGTCACCTGGCACTTTCACGTCAGCCACTGCGAGCCGCACCGGAAGGAACGCGGACGCGGCCGGGACGAACATGCCCATGCACATGACGGCGAGCGGACAGGACTTCGAGCAATCCGGCCAAACGGGCTTCTCGTGCGGACAGCAGGGCATGTCGTCCGACATGGTTGCCATCTCGGACATCGACGCGTCCCCCGTCGCCGCGCTCGTCGGCATCGCCAGCGGAGCGGTCAGAAGGCCCGCGATCGCGAGGATCGAGAGCAGACGGGCTATGAGCGACCAGACCTGCACGGCCATAGAATGCCATAGTGCGCCGCACAAGAGAAGGGTGAGAAATTCACGTTTGTCAGGACGCCGCGGCTGGAGGTGCAACGAAGGATGGACCGACCCGTTCACACGCCGGCGAAGCGTCGCGTCGGTTACGGGATCGGAATGAGCAATCCGACGGTGGCGCCGAACGATTGCTCGTGGCCGCTGCTGAACGAGTAGCTGTAGGCCGGCTCCAGGAACCAGCCGTACTTTCGGTCGGCGGTCGGCCAGAACATGAAGTCGAGCGCGAGCTCCGCGCCGATCTGGGTGCCGTCCCGCGAGAACGTCCATTGCGGTCCGATGCCGGCCATGAACTCGAGCTTGTCCGACAGGGTGAACGGCTTCTTGAACAGGAGGTCCGTATCCCACTCGCCGCGCCCGCCGTGAAACATGCGCGCGACGCCGGCCTCGATCTCGAGCCAATCCTTGATCGGCGTGAACTCGACGGCGAGCGATGGGCCGTAGCCCGACGCGCCCGGCAGCCCCCATTCGCCGGCGAGGCCGAGTTCGACGATGGCGGTCGGCTCCTTGTCCTCGGCGTGCGCGGCCGCCGCGAGCAGCGGCGGCGCAAGCATGAGCAGGCACACGTGTCGCCGGGCCATGGTCCGTAGCCCTTCCTCCCGCTCGCATCCGAAATCGGCCTTGCCCAATTTCGGCACTCTTGGACGGCCGACGTCGGATAATCACGCCACACGCCGGTTTCTCCAAACGATATCAACGCGACTGATTGCGGACCGTTCTAATTTACCAGGGAACCTCTGTGTGAATCTGTGCATTATTGTTGCATCGTTGAGAGTCGAGCCCCGTCCAATGCCGAGCGGAAATTTCTACCGGACCCAAGCCCAGTTGGTTGCCAAGCTGGCGCTCGCGAGTTCAGACCCATCCGTGGTTGCGCGATACAACCTCATGGCGCTTGAGTATTTGGCCAAGGCCGAAGAAGTCGAACCGAACGCCGGACAGACCGAGACCGCGGTTCGGATTGGCGGTGGCGGCGACAGCGACATGGATCGCGACTGAGGCTCGTCTCGCGTCCCCTCCCGGATCAGCTTCGCTAGTCTTGATCGCGAGCAATGCGACCACGGACGCTCGTATTGCCCTCAGGATCGTGCTGCCCGTCCGCTAATTCGATCACCTTTTTTTCGCGACCGGCTCGCGCGAGTGGCGCGCTTTGTCGCTCACACGCAGATCAGCACACGCGCCTTCGAAGGCGGCGGAATGGCAAGCTCTTCGGGATCGAATGACTTGCTTGCGAGAAGGTTACGAATGGGCAGCCCCCGGCGATTGCGCGCTGTCGACAGATGGCCTCTCGCCATGGAACCGGCTCCGTTCGAGACTGTTCCGATCAGGTCCTTGGTAAACCCCACACGCGAGTCGGGCGCTGCCGAAATCTGACGTAGCGTCCTAATGCGAGACCCGTTTCCTCATTTCAATTGTGGATTGTCCCAATTTGCCGCTGACCTTTTGATGAGCTTGCGGCATTAATTCGAGTGTCCGTAGAGTCGGAATCCCGACAGATGCCGAGCTCAGGGTATTATCGGAAGCAAGCTCAGATATGTGCGAGCATGGCGCTCGCCAGCCGCGATCCGGGAGTGACCGCGCGCTATAACCGCATGGCGCTCGAATACCTCGCCAGGGCTGACGAGAGCGAACTCTTCTCCTCGCCCATGCGCTGCGCGATCTTTGGTGACGTCGGCAGCGACTTGGATCGCGACTAGCGAATCCCGTCGCGCGACGCAGGTGCTCGCGGCGCCATCATACCACGTGGTCGGGCGCGAGCCGACATTCGCGGTCGCCCGCCTCGATCTGGATCGTCGCGTGGTGGATGGCGAAGCGGCGCTCGAGCTCGTGCGCGGCGGCGGCGAGGAGGCCGTCGTCGAGGCCCGCGTTCGGCCGCACCAGATGCACCGTCAGCGCGGTCTCGGTGGTGCTCATCGCCCAGATGTGCAGGTCGTGCACCTCGGCGACGCCGGGCAGGGCCGCGAGGTAGGCCTCGACCGCGTGACGGTCGACCGAGGCCGGAACCGCGTCGAGCGCGAGGTTGAGCGCATCGCGGGTCAGGCCCCAGGTGGTGAGCAGGATGACGGCGGCGACCACGAGGCTCACCGCCGGATCGAGCCAATACCATCCGGTCATGCGGATCAGCAGCGCCGCGACCACCACGCCGAGCGAGACCGCCGCATCGCTCGCCATGTGCAGGAAGGCGCCGCGGATATTGAGGTCGTGGTGGCGGCCGCGCATGAACATGAGCGCGGTCGCCAGATTGACCGCCATGCCGAGCGCCGCCACCGCGACCACCACGCCGGCCGCCAGCGGCTCGGGCGCGAGCAGGCGGCGCACCGCCTCGGTCGCGATCGCGCCGGTCGCCGCGAACAGCAGCGCCGCATTGGCGAGCGCCGCGAGGATCGACGCCCGGCCATAGCCGTAGGTGCGCGAGGCGGTCGGCCGCCAGGTGGCGAGCCGGGCGGCGCCCCAGGCGAGCAGCAGGCAGAGCACGTCGGAGGCGTTGTGCAGGCCGTCCGACATGAGGGCGAGCGAGTTGGCGAAGAAGCCGACGCCGAGCTCAACGAGCGCGAAGGCGGCATTGAGCGCGGTGCCGATCGCGAAGGCCGTGCCAAAATCCTTTGGCGCGCCATGGTGATGGCCGCCATGATGGTGGTGATGGCCACCGGGATCGTGGCTATCGTGGCGGTGCTGGTCCATCGCGTCTTTCGCTGTGCTCCCGAGTCTTAGCACGTGGGCAGTTGAATGTGAGGAGAGCACGGTGCCTGCACTCCTTCTCGCCCTTCAGGGCGAGAAGGTCGGGATGAGGGGGCGCCGCCACAAACTCCGAACTCGCGGATAGGCCCCCTCACCTCAACCCCCCCACGCAGGTCGGGCCTGCCCGACCTGCGCATTATTGATGCCGAAGTCGGGCAAGCCCGACTTCGGGTAGGGGGAGAGGGAGCGCCAGCGCCGTGCCCAGCTTGGATGCCACGCTCGCGCGCATCGTCCCGCGGGTGTATCGATGGGCCATGGAAAACTTCACCCCGCTCTCGGCCGCGATCGGCGGCGCCCTCATCGGTCTCGCGGCCGCGCTGTTGATGCTGAGCCTCGGACGCATCGCCGGCGTCAGCGGTATCGTCGGCGGCCTCATCGGCGCCGCCGCCGACAAGGCGTGGCGCGCCGCCTTCGTGGCAGGCCTGATTCTCGCGCCGCTCGCCGCCGGCCTCGTGGGCTTCCGGCTGGCGCCGCCGCCCATGCCGGGGAGCTGGGTGATCCTCGTGGCCGCCGGGCTTCTCGTCGGCTTCGGCACGCGCCTCGGCGGCGGCTGCACCTCCGGCCACGGCGTGTGCGGGTTCGCGCGCCTGTCGCCGCGCTCGATCGCCGCGACGCTGATCTTCATGGGCACCGCCATGGTGGTGGTCGCGATCGTCCGCCACGGGCTCGGAGGCTGACACGATGCTGGCGCTCGCGAGCCTGCTCTGCGGTTTCATCTTCGGCTGCGGCCTGCTCGTCTCCGACATGGTGTCGCCCGCCAAGGTGCTCGCCTTCCTCGATGTGCTCGGCGCCTGGGACCCGAGCCTCGCCGTCGTGATGGCGGCGGCGCTGGTCGTGACGTGGATCGGTTTCGCGATCGCGCGCCGGCGCGGCCGGCCGCTGCTCGACGCGCAGTGCGACTGGCCGACCAAGACGGCGGTCGACGCGCCGCTCGTGATCGGCGCCGTGATGTTCGGCGCCGGCTGGGGCCTCGTCGGACTCTGTCCCGGCCCGGCAGTCGCGAACCTCGCGACCCTGTCGCCGCCGGTGCTCCTGTTCGTCGCCGCGATGCTCGCCGGCATGACGCTGCATGATCTGTGGCAACGCCGCCGCACCACGGCCGCACCCTCGCCGAGCGCCACGCCGGTGGAGGCGGACGGTTAGCTCGCTCGCACGTGTGAGGTGAGCACGGCGCCCGCGCTCCTTCTCCCCCTTTAGGGGGAGAAGGTCGGGATGAGGGGGCCGATCCGCGGGCGCGGAGCTTGCGGCAGTGCCTCTCTCCCGGGGAGAAGGAGTGCGACTGCCTCACACCGCCGGCAGCGGCCGATAGCCGATGCGCGCCATCATGGTCTCGAAGTAGTCGTGCGTCTTGGGCGGAAACCGCAGGTCCTTGACCACCGCGGCGGAGCGCAGCAGCGGCAGCACGCGGACGTCGTCGAGCGAGAGCGTGCCGTTGATCGCCGAGGGAGTCTCGATCAGGCGCTCGAGCGCCTCGAGGTGGGGCATCAGCGCCTTGATCAGCGCCCGCGTGGTGGCGCGCAGCTCGACGAGGTCGCCGAGCGCCTTGCGCTTGCGCACCTGATAGTGGTCGAGCGCCGCGACCGTCGCGAACTCCGGCAGGCCGAGCAGGGGATAGCGCGGCCAGGTCAGCGGCGCGGCCTTGGCAGCGATCATGTCGGCGAGGGCGGCGATCTCGCCGCGCTCCGGGCCGGTGAGGACCGGCGCGCCGATGCGCTCGATGTGGGCGACCATGTCCATGCTCTCGAGCATCGACGTGCCGTCGTCCTTGACGAGGATCGGGATGACGCGCTTGCCGACCAGCCCGATCATGGTGTCGGAATCGTCGTCGAGCACCACGGTCTCCTGCAGATGCAGGCGCTTGAGCGCCGCGGTCATGCGCACGCGGAAGCACAGCGAGCAATGCTCGAACATGTAGAGCCGCATCGGGTGCGCTCCTTCGCACGCTTGAGTCACCTTTACATTTCAATAAATATTGAAATATTTCGGCGCGTCAAGAACTATTTCAATGAGTATTGAAATATTGCGCGAGATCGGCGATACCGTGCGCACCGCTCCGTGAGGACATGCGGGCATGGGCATTGGCATCAACGGCATGGGGCGCATCGGACGGCTCGCGTTGCGGGCGGGCCTCGGCGGTCTCGTGCGAGCCCAGGGCGATCCGCGCGCCAACAATCGGCTCGACGTGCGGCATCTGAACGAGCTCAAGGGCGGCGCGGCCGCGACCGCGCACCTCCTCGAGTTCGACAGCATTCACGGCCGCTGGCACGCGAGCATCGGCGTGCAGAACGACTCGGCGATCACGATCGACAATCAGTCCTTCGGCTTCAGCGCGGCGGCGGCGCCGGGCGATGTCGCCTGGGGCGATCTCGGCTGCGACATCGTCCTCGAGTGCACTGGCAAGTTTCTCAAGCCCGATCAGCTCGAGGGCTACTACGATCGCGGCGTGAAACGCGTGATCGTCGCCGCGCCCGTCAAGGACGACGCCGCCCTCAATATCGTCGTCGGCGTCAACGAGCATCTTTACGATCCCAAAAGACACCGCCTGCTGACCGCCGCATCGTGCACCACCAACTGTCTCGCGCCGGTGGTGAAGGTCGTGCACGAGAACATCGGCATCGCGCACGGGCAGATCACCACGATCCACGATCCGACCAACACCAATGTCGTGGTCGACGCTCCGCACAAGGACCTGCGACGAGCGCGATCCGCGATGCTGTCGATGCAGCCGACCACGACCGGAAGCGCGACGGCGATCGCCCTGATCTATCCCGAGCTCAAGGGAAAGCTGAACGGACATGCGGTGCGCGTGCCGGTGCTCAATGCCAGCCTGACCGACTGTGTTTTCGAGCTCAAGCGCTCCACCACGGCGGCCGAGGTCAACGTGCTGTTCGAAGCGGCGGCGAGCGGCGCGCTTGCGGGCATTCTCGGTTTCGAGCCGCGGCCGCTGGTCTCGGCCGACTACAACAACGACACGCGAAGCTCGATCGTGGATGCGCCGAGCACGCTGGTGACGGACGGGACCTTGCTGAAGGTCTATGCCTGGTACGACAATGAGGTCGGCTATTCGTGCCGCATGGTGGACTTGGCCACGATCGTCGCGCAGGCGGGAGTCCGATCATGATCCGCAACTATGCCATCGTCACTGCGTCGTATTGGGGCTTCACGCTGGTCGACGGCGCGCTGCGCATGCTGGTGCTGCTGCACTTCTTCCGGCTCGGCTACACGCCATTCACGCTGGCTTTTCTCTTCCTGCTCTACGAGATCGCCGGCATCGTCGCCAATCTGGGCGGCGGCTGGCTCGCATTGCGCTTTGGCATTCCGCGCATGCTGGCGACCGGACAGATCCTTCAGATCGCCGGTCTGCTGATGCTGTCCATGCTCGATCCGGGCTGGAGCGCGGCGGTCTCCGTGCTGTGGGTGGTCGTCGCGCAGGGCATTTCCGGCGTCGCCAAGGATGTGACGAAGACCGCGTCGAAATCCGCCATCAAGGCGACCGCGGCCGACGGCAACAGCCAGCTCTTCCGCTGGGTGGCGTGGTTCACCGGCTCCAAGAATGCGATGAAGGGCGCGGGCTTCTTCGTCGGTGGCCTGTTGCTGGAAGTCGCCGGTTTTCGCGGCGCGCTCTGGCTGATGGCGGGGCTGATCGGTGTGATTCTGATTGCCGGCTTCCTGTCGCTGCCCGCCCAGCTTGGCAAGGCGAAGTCGTCGAAGACGGTTCGCGAGCTTTTTGCCAAATCGCGCGGCGTCAACCTGCTGGCGGCAGCGCGCATCTTCATGTTCGGCGCGCGCGACGTCTGGTTCGTGGTCGGCCTGCCGGTCTTCCTCTACGCCAACGGCTGGCACTTTCTTGAAGTCGGCGGCTTCCTTGCTCTCTGGACCATCGGTTACGGATTCGTCCAAGCCGTCGCGCCGCAGCTGGTGCGGCGAAGCGAGGACGGATTGAGCCGCGAGGTGCCGGCCGCGCGTCTCTGGGGCCTCCTCAATGCGCTGGTGCCCTTGGGGTCGTTCGCGCTGCTCGAAACGCATGTGTTTGCGCATCCGAACTGGATGATCGTCACTGCGCTTGCACTGTTCGCGTTGCCGTTTGCGGTCAATTCCTCGCTGCATTCGTACCTGATCCTGGCCTATGCGGGATCCGAGAAGGCGGCTGAGGATGTCGGCTTCTACTACGCCGCCAACGCGGCCGGCCGATTGATCGGCATTCTGCTGTCCGGCGCGCTGTATCAACTGGGCGGCATCGGCGCCTGCCTCCTGGGCTCGGCCGGGATGCTGCTCATCTGCTGGCTGATTACCCTTCTGCTGCCAACCGCCGAAGCCGTGCACGCCGAGGCGCGCACCGCATGACGCGCGACACGCCGATCCGCAGCCTGCTGGCCCGCGCAAAAATGGCTCACGACTGCGGGCTGGAACAGGGCGGCGCTGGAGGTGACGGTCTTTCACTCTTCAGCTGATCGGCGCTTGGCCGCGGCATCGAGGTGGTCGAGCACCGCCCGGCTCACGGCGGATACGTGGGTGATCGGCAACAAA
>Ga0126381_100009576_pt1 | contig 10876 bp, 10 predicted proteins | sample PanSoiMetPlot_28_FD_96465 | JGI IMG/M metagenome (GOLD analysis project Ga0126381, IMG submission 96465) | Tropical forest soil microbial communities from Panama - MetaG Plot_28 | ecosystem: Environmental > Terrestrial > Soil > Tropical forest > Bulk soil | place: Panama | collected 2016-02-17
AACGACTCTGTAATAAGGCCGGTTTTTCGTGCCTTCTCTTCGTAATCTAATTGAAACTGCCATGGTGAATTAACTTCTCATTCGCGCCATTTGCGCCATCATTTTTTTCATCTTTCCTGTGTTCTTCATCAGCTTCCGCATCTGATCAAAGCGCCGCAGCAAATCGTTTACCTCCGTGACGGTGGAACCGCTGCCGCGCGCGACACGTTGGCGCCGCCGGGCATTCAGAATGTCGGGGCGCGTCCGCTCTTCTTTTGTCATCGAAAGCACGATCGCTTCCGTGCGCTTAAGCTGCTTCTCGTCAACGGAGAGGCCTTGCACGTTACTCATTCCAGGCAACATGCCAAGAATATTCTCCAGCGGGCCCATTCGACGCATCATCTTGAACTGTGCCAGGAAATCGTTGAAATCGAAGGACGCAGTACGGAGTTTCCGCTCAAGCCTGGCAGCGTCTTCCAACTCCACTGCCTCAGCAGCTTTTTCGACCAGAGTAATGACGTCGCCCATTCCGAGAATCCGCCCCGCAAGCCGCTCTGGAATAAAAAGCTCAAACTGATCGAGCTTTTCACCTGTGCCTGCGAATTTGATCGGTCGGTGCGTGACTTCGCGCATGGACAATGCCGCGCCGCCCCGCGCGTCTCCGTCAAGTTTCGTAAGAATAATTCCTGTGATGGACAAAGCAGCATCAAAGCCGCTGGCTACACTCACCGCTTGCTGCCCTGTCGCCGCATCGGCAACGAGCAAAATTTCGTGCGGCCGCAAAAGTTCTTTGAGCGCCTTGAGTTCATTCATAAGCGCTTCATCGATTTCCTGCCGCCCGGCAGTATCGAAGATGCTGATAAGCGGACGATCTCCCGTGAGCGCGGGTATTGCGGTCGCATCAAGAGAGGCCCCGCTGGAACTCCGTGCTCCAAGTTGCGCCGCTGCCGCCGCGGCGACACGCTGCACATTTTTCTCCCGCGGGTTCGGAACATGAACAGGGACGTCTATCTGTTTTCCAAGCGTTGCGAGTTGTTCGATCGCCGCAGGCCGTTGCAAATCACAAGCCACCAACGACGGCATGCGACCTTGCTTCTTTAACAACAAGGCTAACTTTGCAGCCGAGGTTGTTTTGCCCGAGCCATTGAGCCCGACGATCAAGATGCGCGTTTCATCTTTCAAGCGAAGCGGCTCTGCATCGCCACCAAGGAGCACCGTCAATTCATCGTGAAAGATTTTTACGATCTGCTGACCCGGAGTAATGCTGCGAAGTACATTTTCGCCGAGAGCCTTTTCTTTTACGCGAGCGATGAATCTTCTGGCGACCTGAAAATCGACATCCGCTTCGAGCAGCGCCATTCGAACCTGGCGCAGCGCAGCGTCGACGTTCGACTCGCTGATAACGCCGTGCCCACGGAGATCTTTGAAAATCTCCTGAAGTTTGTCGCTAAGTTGAGGAAACACGTTCGTTTAAAGGTGGATCGGCTTCTCCGAAGACGATTTCATGTTCACGAACAGCAGCGTCAACGTGTTGAGGACAACACGTTCCACGACCTGATCGCGCGACTATTTTTTAACGCCTGCCGCGGGTGAACTTGCAGCTGTAGCTTCTTCGAGTCCGAAGGTCCAATGCGTTTCGACTCTTTTGCCCTCGGATTTCGCGCTCACGATTACGGTGCACGTTTTGTCGCGCAGCTTTTGCGGAACCTGATACGACACGGTCCCAGTTTTCGGATCAAAGTTCGCCGGAACAAGGCCCAGACCGCTCACTCGCATTTGGACACTGCCCGGCTCGATCTGACCTATGCTACTAAGATTAGCTTTGATAAGAGGCGTTGCCGTGCGCACCGTGTCGCCGTCTGCAGGTTGTGTCGTCAGATCTTTGGCACCCACTTCGGCTACCGCCGTGCCGCCGCCTCCAGTGGAGGCGCCGATCATGCTCACTGCATCTTGAAAGACTTTCGGCTTATTCGCTTCGATCGCATAGCGGCCGATCGCATCCATCGGAGAAGTAAAGGTAATCGGCTGCCCGTATACGGTGAACATCGCTTCATAACCGGCATTGCGCGCCAGTTCCTTCACATGCTCGTTGTAATTTCCAAACGGCACCGCAAAACAATTCACCTTAATACCGAGCCGCTTTTCCAGCAGTTCCTTGCAACCGACAACTTCATTTTGGATCCATTTTTCATAGTCGGCCCCCGTCAGTTTCTTTCTGCTTCGCTTACCGCCGGGCTCAATCACCGTCACCGCGTGGCCTTCGCGCAAATCCTGGTGCGTGGCTGTGTGCGCTTGAATATCAACGCCGTTATCGCGGAGCTCGGCCAGCTGTTCCCAGGTGATCGCTTCTCCTCCGCCGAGTGCACCGCCACGCACGCCTTCGGTGTAGATGAACAAAGTGAAAGGATAGCCGTATTTTTTCATAATCGGCCACGCCACTTCATATTGCGATTTCCAGCCGTCATCGAAAGTTATTACCGCGCTACGCGGCGGTATGTTTTTCTCGCCCCGCTTCCATGCTAGGAAATCCTGCATTGGTATCACGGTGATGCCCTTGTCTTTCAATTCTTTCATCTGCGCTTCAAAGGCAGCAGGCGTAATCTCTGTGCCGGGGTAACGGATTTTGTCGACCAGGCGATGGTAACAATAAATAATCACCTGTGCGGTTTGATCGACGACCGGCTTCTTAATCTTGGGAGTTGCCGCCACAACGGGGGCAGCCGTCGCAGCAGACGTTGCAGGGGCCGCGCCACCAGCAGATTGCGGTTTTTCCGTAACAGCTTGTTGCTTTTTGCACATCGAAAAATTCAGTGCCAGCAGTAATGGAAGGAATGCAAATCGGATCATCATAAAGGTGTTAAGGGATTAAGCGCAGTGGCGCAAAACACAAGCATTTTATACGCGATATTGGAAACATGCGAATCGTTGACAAGCATTCAGTTCTCTTCTTCTAGTTTGAGCGAAACATTTTGATGCAGCAACGGTTTTTGCTATTAGATGAGAATGCCGCGCCTGGTTATTCGTATCGTTACGCTTGCGTTTGTCGCGTCGTTAGCGGCATGTAGCACTGTTGGAACCTCCAACGTTAAGAACACGACCAAAACGTTTAGTACTGTTGTCGTGGATGCCGGGCACGGCGGGAAAGACAGTGGTGCTTATCGCCGGTACGGTCCACCGGAAAAGACGGTCGCGCTCGACGTAGCGCAACGTCTCGAGCAAAAACTGCACGAGTCGCAGATAAAAACCATCATGGTCAGAGATTCTGACGTCTTTATCCCGCTCAACGATCGCGTCGCAATCGAAAACAAGCAGAAAAATGCAGTGTTTGTGAGCATCCATTTTAATGACTCACGTACACGCCGGGCCAAAGGATTTGAGACATATTATCATTCCGGGGCGTCGTGGGACTTAGCCAATCGGATCCAGCAAAAACTCATGACGATCCCGAATTCCTCGAATGGGGGAGTTCACACGGCGAACTTTCGCGTGCTGCGACTTGCGAGCTGTCCCGCCGTTCTCGTGGAATGCGGGTACCTGAGCAATCGCGCTGAAGCCAATCAGGCGCGAGACTGGGAATATCGCGAATTACTGGCAGACAGAATCGCCGAAGCGATCGTCGAACAGCGTTACGGTTCAGGAGTTTATCGGCCCTCTCCTCAAATCGCGGCTCAATTACGGCAGCAATCGCAACCTGGCAGCAGCAACATTGCCCCAGCGGGCTCAAGGTAAAGTCCGGTAGCGGCTACTAAAATTCCTTCCCGCGTTCTCTGATCCTGGTCGGGCACCCGTCGAGGACAGGATCCGACCGACGAAAAGGATGCGGACAGTTGTTTCTCTTGTGAGGACGGCATTGACAAAGTTTTGAGCGCGCTTCTAAGATGCGCGACGGAGGAGCAATTGTGGTCATAGCGTTCACAGGCAATGCGACCCTAAGTTGGGGATATCTAATTTGTCTACTGTTGGGGTTGTTCTATGGCGTGTTTGCAGGGCTGTTTGCGATTCTTGGCGGACACTTCGGCGAACACCACGGCATCGAATCACTGGGCCACAGTCAGGCCGAAGTTTCCGAAATGGGCCACGACCCGGGCACTGTCGATTCCGGTTTGCATCTGACGCCGCTCAATCCTGTGGTTGTTTCGATCTTTCTGGTCGCGTTCGGCGGGACTGGTTTGGCCACGATCGAGTTGTTAGGCTGGAACATCGGCAGTCTCGCGGTCGCAACGCCTGCGGCATTCGTGCTGGCCGCAATCACGTTTGCGATTTTTGATAAACTCTTTAGCGCGACACAAGGCTCCAGCGAGCCGGGTCAGCAAGAAATTGTTGGGAAGGAAGCCGAGGTGATCACACCTATTCCAGCGAACGGCCTCGGCGAGATCGCGTATACGCGGCGCGGCTCGCGGTTCACGGCAGCAGCACGCTCGGATTCGGGCGCGGCGGTGCCGAAAAACGTGATCGTCACGGTGACCCGCATTGTAGGACACACACATTACGTTAAATGCACCTCAGTCGTATCATGATTACTCCTATCGTCAGCGCAGCCATCGCGCCGGGAAACTTCTGGCTGCCGATCACAGTCGGCTCAGTCGTCTTTCTCTTGTTCGTATTCATGTGGCTGTACGCCCGGCGCTATGTGAAGGTCGGGCCGAATGAAGTGCTGGTCATCTCAGGACGTCGCCGACGCGTGCGCGAGGCGGACGGCTCGGTGGGCACCGTGGGCTTTCGTGTCACGAAGGGCGGCGGTGCGTTCGTGTGGCCGCTGGTAGAAAAGTACGACATCCTCTCGCTGGAGTTGCTGACAATCGACGTAAAAACGCCGGAGGTCTACACAGTTACCGGCGTGCCCGTGGTCGTGGACGGGGTAGCACAAATCAAAGTGAAAGGTGACGACGTGTCTATCGCAACGGCCGCCGAGCAATTTCTCTCGATGAAGCAAGACCAGATCATGAACATTGCGACTCAAACTCTTGAAGGTCATCTGCGCGCGATCGTCGGCACAATGACGGTGGAAGATATTTATAAGAACCGCGACGCCTTCGCGCAAAGCGTCCAGGAAGTCGCCGCTGCTGACCTCGCCAACATGGGGCTGACGATCGTCTCGTTCACGTTACGGGACATTCGCGATAACCAAGGTTACCTCGACGCACTGGGAAAACCACGCACCGCTCAAGTCAAGCGGGACGCCATCATCGCTCAGGCGGAAGCCGACCGAGATGCGGTGATCAGGAGCGCCCAAGCCAACCAAGCCGGCCAAGAAGCCAAGCTCGCAGCCGACGCAAAAATCGCCGAGGCCAACCGGGATTACCAAATGAAGGTGGCCGATTACACGGCGGCAGTGAACCTGAAAAAGGCAGAGGCCGATTTAGCGTACGACCTGCAGCGCAACAAAACGAACCAAGCCGTCAAGGCCGAAGAAATTGGAGTCATGGTCGTCGAGAAAGAAAAAATGATCGAAGTTCAGGAAAAGGAAATTCTGCGTAAACAAAAGGAACTCGAAGCGACGGTTAGCCGCCCTGCGGACGCTGAACGTTACCGGGTACAAACCCTCGCCGAGGCCGAGAAGTTTAAGCGCCAAACCGAAGCGGCTGGCGAAGCTGAAGCCAAAAGGCAGGTCGGCCAAGGCGAAGCGGACGCGAACAAATCCCGGGGTCTCGCGGAAGCTGACGTCATTCTCGCGCAAGGCAGCTCGACCGCGGAGTCGATGCAGAAGAAAGCTGACGCATGGCGTGCGTACAATGAAGCCGCAGTCGTGCAGATTTTTATGGAAAACGCCCCGAACCTCGCGCGAGCGATTGCAGAACCGCTGGCCAAAACGGAAAAGATAGTCATCGTCAGCAGCGGCAGCGATGGAGCCGGCGCGGGCGCCAGCAAAGTTACACGTGACGTAGCGGATGTGATGGCGCAATTGCCAGAAGTCGTGAAAGCGCTCTCGGGACTCGACCTTAACGAACTCCTCGGCAAGCTCCAAAAACTGGGCGACCCGAAAAAGAAAGACTGACGAGGTTCGGCCGTGCGCCTGATGGAAGCGATCGTTGCGGCCAATCAAGCCGCAGTAATTGGCAAACCGGACGAAGTCCGCGTTGAACATTTTAATGATTCGCTTCCGTTGGCGGTGCTGACTTGTATCGATTCACGCCTCACCAAACTCTTACCGGGCGTGCTCGGCTTGACCGACGAGCAACTGATTTGGCTGCGAAATTCGGGTAACGTCATCACCGGCCCGTTGTCCAGCATGGCGCGCTCGGTCGCGATTGCCGTTTACCTCAAAGATGCAAAGGAAATCGCAGTCATCGGTCACACAGACTGCCGAATGGCCAAGTTAAGTATGTGAGAGTTGCTCAGTCGGATGAAAAAATGGGGCATCGACCGCCATTCCCTGCCAATCCCGAACCTACACGAATTCTTCGGCCTTTTCAGCAGTGAAAGGGCGAACGTGATCAAGGCCGTGGGTTTCCTGCGTGTCAGCCCGATTATTCCGCCAACGATTCCTGTGCACGGATTGATCATAGAGACAGACAGCGGCAAGCTGGAGTGGGCGGTAAACGGTTACGAGGCGCATAGGCGCGCACACGTTGTCGGCGCGACCGAAGAAGCGCTAGCCAGCTACGTTGCTGGGCCGCTGCATTCGCTGGTCACCGAGGAATCGCGCAGACGGGGAACCTAATTCATCACAGGTTCGTGATCGTGGGCAGTCTCGCCGGTTCTTGACAGCGGCTCCCGGGCGATTTCGCTCTTTCAACTTTGGAATAGGCGACACCATGCGTTTGCAAAGTCGCGTTGCAGTTCTGATGCGATTTAGCGGATTAGCGTCGAACCTAAAATTCCTTCCCGCGTTTTTCGGGACCGATAGCGGCGAGAATGATTAGGATTGCAAACATTACTAGCGTGAAAAGGCCGAGCGCCTTTGCGTAATCCGGATGTCCGGTGGCATCGCGGAAGTGATAGGCCAACTGGGCCTCCACAACCGCTGTGTTCGCGGCGAACAAATTTCCCAGTTGATAGGCAAGTCCAGGAAACGTTCCACGGACCGCATCGGGCGACAGTTCATTCAGATGCACCGGCACAATTCCCCACGCGCCTTGCACCATGAATTGCATGGCGAATCCGCCGATCACCAGAAGCGCGTACCCTGGTGAAAATACCCAGAGGGGTATCAGCACGATTCCAAGCGCACAACATAAGGCGATGGACCGACGACGTCCCCATTTTTGCGAGAGATGGCCGGCCACTGTTCCACCGCAGATTGCCCCTAAAGCGTAAATGATTCCGGTCGTCGCCTTTTGTGTAACATCGTATTGGCGCTGTTCGCCAAGAAACGTTTGATACATGTCTTGGGTTCCGTGCGACGTGGCATTAAACACCGTCATCAGCAAGATCACGTAAAGAAGAAGCCCCCAGTGGCGTTTGAGTACCAGAAGGGCCTGCCTCCAAAAATCACCCATCGCATGCTGCTGCCGTAACCAGACAGGCGACTCAGGCACACGCGCACGAATGTAAAGCACAAGCAATGCCGGGAGCGCGCCTGCGATGAAGAGACCGCGCCACCCGAAGGATGGAAACACAATCCAATAGACAACCGCCGCCAGCAGATAACCGAAAGCATACCCTTGCTGCAAAATCCCCGAGAACAATCCGCGCGCTTGGGTTGGCAACGTTTCCATTGCCAGCGACGCACCCAATCCCCATTCGCCGCCCATGCCGACCCCGTAAAGGGCGCGAAAGATCAGCAGCACCGTGAAATTCGGCGAGAACGCTGTAAGCAATTCCATGAGCGAATAAAAAATGATATTGATCATCAACGGAATGCGCCGCCCAAAGCGGTCGCCGAGTAGACCGAAGATGAACGCGCCCACCGGACGCATCGCCAGCGTGATGGCAATCGCGTAAGTGAGATCGGCGACGCTCGTGCCGAAATCGGCCGCCATCGGCACGATCACAAACGTGAGCAGAAAGAAATCGAATGCGTCCAGCGCCCAGCCGAGAAAACAGGCGAGAAACGTGTTGCGCTGATCACGGTTGAGGAGCTTAAAAAGCCGGATCGCTTCCACAGCGTGTTTCAACTATTCGCCTGACTCTTGCATCGCAAGCTTGAAACGCATGAACGGGCGATCGCGTACGAAAGTGCCCTCGAGCATTATTGGAGATAGGGCCTTCGCCGCTGCAAGCTCTTATAACTTTGTCTCGTCGCTAGGGCCAGCTTTGTTGGCTTCCAACATATTTTCGAACGGCCGATAAAAGTTGGCGTAGAATGGGTAGGGTCGATCAGGATTCGCCGGACGATAGCGCCAGTGTTTGTACATCCAAAGCCAGGGCGCCGGGTTTTTGCGCACGTAAGGCTCAAATGAATCCCAGCAAGCCTGCGCGATTTGCTGAGGTGTTATTCTATCAGTCTTTCCGATCTTTGGGTGAAATACCAGTCTGTAGCGTCCGTCCGGCAGCGGTTCAGTGTGCGCAGGAACGATGGGAACACCTGTCCGCTCGTGCAGCCACGCATGCGCCGACGTGACGCTAGTCTCTAATCCAAAACAATTGATTCCTACCGCCCCTTGACTCGGCGGAACTGTGAGGTCGACCAGCATCGCCGTGCGACCCTTTCGACGAAGTACCTTGTAAAGCCGAGTGATGCCGCGCTCGCGTGGGACAAGCTCGTGACCAGATTGCTCACGCAATCTTTTGAAAATTGGATCCAAGGACGAATTCTTGAATTCCTGCGAGATAATTGTGCCTTTCAGATCGAGAAAACCGCAGGCCAGACTGAGCCATTCAAAATTGCCGTAGTGATAACAGGCGATCATCAGGCTGCGTTCCGGTCCTGTATCGCGCGCCGTTTCCTCGAAATTTTCCAGGTCAATATATTGAGAAAAGTTTTCTTGTGTTAGACGCGGGCTCCAAAGTAGATCGACCATGGTCCGGGCGAAATGCTGGAAGGACTCACGGACAATTTTTTGTCGCTCTTGAGGGGAGAATCGATCCCCAAATGCGACCTCGAGATTGCTAAGCGCCACTTGATAGCGCTGCCGATCAACAAAGCTCAGCAAAGCGCCTGCTGCTTGGGCGATGTGATAACACGCCTTTCGCGAGCACAAAGGAACCAGTTTTGTGGCAAGAATAAGCCCCAGCCACTCCAACCGATATCGGATTCGCTTCCAGCGCAACCGCATTGCGGAGTTTCAACAAGGAAACTGGAATGTCTAACGCCTTCCGACGTTATGACGATTCACTCGGTTAAGCTACCAGCCCTGCCCCGGATTAGCTACTGGAGGCAAACTTTTGCGAAACTCTTTCTGCTGGAGCTCGGCGTCTCTCTGCTGCTCCGCCTCTTTGATCTGTTGTTCAGGGCTGGGACCCGGAGTGGCACAGCCTAACAATGCAGTCAGGAGCATCAAAATCAAAATTGACCTGCTAAGCAACTTTTTCATACGGAGATGGGAACAGGACGATAATCAGGGCGATCAACGCAGCAACCTCTGGTCAGAGATGTTCGACGGGGCGACAAAGCCGGACTATTCAACTTTCGTGACGTCGTATTCGTCTACCGTTCGCTCACGGTAATCGCGCTCGAGCGTTCTTAAACGCTCAAGAATCTCATTCAATGCGAGCTCGTTCTTCAAATTCACTTGATAATCGATTTCCGCGCGCAGCCGGTCTTTGTGAGATTGTCGGTTCTGCGACATTAAGATGATCGGCGCCTGCAACACCGAAAGCATGTTAATCGCAGTACTCAGCAACAAGAACGGATATGGATCGAAGCCGATTTTGCCAATCCACGACAACCAGAGGTTTATCCATACCCAAACATTAAACAGGAAGACCGCGATAAGAATGAATTTCCAACTGCCGCCAAATTCAGCGATGATATCCGCCGCGCGATCGGCCAGCGTAAGGTGCGCTGCGTCCTCGACATTGACGTTGCGGGTCGCAGTGTGGCGCAAGAGTTCATCTGTGTGACGCAACCGATTGGCAAGCGCTGTAAGCATCTCCAGACCGACATCTGGGTTGCTCCGCACAAAAGAAAGAAAATGATCGCGCGAAAGGACAGCCAGCCGTGCGTCCTCGGCAACTCGTGCGTCAGCCGAGCGGGGCTTACCGTCGAACAAGGCCATTTCTCCAAAAAAATCTCCGCGGTCCAGTTCGGTAAGCGTAACCTCCTGCCCGTCCTTGGCTCGCATGTAGATACGGACCTTCCCCTCCTCGATCAAATACATCGCGTTACCTGCGTCACCGGTGCGGAACACAACCGCGCCTGCTTTGCAATCGAGACTCTCGAGCAGCTCGCACAATTCATGGGCAGCTTCTGTATCGAGCGACTCAAATAATGGCACATGGAGCAGCGTCTCGACGTTCATTGGCAGGAAAGCGATGGGATCGTGGTCACAATAACCGCAATGGGCCCTCGCGAGAAGCTACAAATCACTGGCAAAAACGACGCTCGTCGATCGCCAGAAATTGACTTGGGCAGGTTCGCTTTTAGTTTGATAAACACGCCCGCTGCGCGTGCCGATCCGTGAAAAACATCCTCTTTGTGTGCACAGGCAATATTTGTCGGAGCCCGATCGCAGAAGGGCTTTTTCGCCGCTTGACTGGCAACCGGAAGGACATCGAAGTCGCATCCGCCGGCGTGCATGCGGTTCGCGGCCAGCCACCAAGCGTGTATGCCGTAGAAGTCTGCGCGGAGGAAGGCACAAACATCGGCGATCTACGCAGTCAACCCCTGACCGGACCACTGGTCGATCAAGCCACACACATCTTTGCGATGACCGGTGCGCATCTCGAAACCATACAAACATTGTTTCCACAAAGTGCAGAAAAAACATTCTTACTTCGTGAATTTGAAGAACCTGGCACGACCGTGTGGCGGGACGTCCCGGACCCAATCGGTCTCGGTCGCGAGGTATACGAG
>Ga0126381_100009578_pt1 | contig 10875 bp, 11 predicted proteins | sample PanSoiMetPlot_28_FD_96465 | JGI IMG/M metagenome (GOLD analysis project Ga0126381, IMG submission 96465) | Tropical forest soil microbial communities from Panama - MetaG Plot_28 | ecosystem: Environmental > Terrestrial > Soil > Tropical forest > Bulk soil | place: Panama | collected 2016-02-17
CTGCTGGAGGGCGAGTTCGCCATCGTGATGCCCGACCCGATGACGCTGTGGGTCGGGGTGCCGGTGGCGATCGACGCCACGGGACGCAAGCAATTGCCGGTCGGGCGAGTGTTCGTCGGCGACACTCCGCCCACCGCCGCGCAGGGCACGCTGTGGTTTAATTCGCTCGATACCCAGCTTTACGTCTACTACCTCGACCCCACGGGTCCCGGCCAATGGGTGGTCTCGGTCAATCCCTCGCAGGCCACCGGAACAGGGGGCGGGGGTGGCGGTGGGGGGATTCCCGAGGCGCCGTCTGACAATCACAGCTATGGCCGGATCAATCAGTCCTGGGGGCAGGTGATCGCGGCCTCGGGGGACGTGATCGACGGGGGCAATTTCTGATGGCAGACGTCCTCCGCATCAAGCGCCGGGTATCGGGTGCACCGGGTGCACCATCAACGCTGGCCAACGCCGAGGTCGCCTATAACGAGGTCGACCACATCATGTATTACGGCGAGGGGACCGGAGGCGCGGGCGGCACCGCCTCCACCATCGTCGGCATCGCGGGCCAGGGTCTGGCGTCCAACGTCGCCCCGCTGATGAACGGCACGGCTGCGGCTGGCTCCGCAACCTCGTGGTCGAGGTCCGATCACGTGCACGCCTCTGACACCTCCAGAGCCCCCCTGCTGTCGCCCAATTTTTCCGGCACCCCACTCGTGCCGACGGCGGCCAATGGCACCAACACCCAGCAGGCAGCCTCCACGGCCTATGTCTTGGCCACTCGGCTGGACCAGTTGGTGGCACCGGCCAACAACGTGTCGATGAACAGCCACACCCTGACCAATCTGCTCGACCCGGTTAACCCGCAGGACGCGACCACCAAAAACTACGTTGACAACGCCATCCAGGGGCTGGAGGCCAAGGCGCCTTGCGTATGCGCCACCACGGGCGCCAACCTCACGTTAAGCGGGTTGCAGACGATCGACGGCTACACCACGGTGGTGGGGGACCGCGTGCTGGTGAAGGACCAGACCGCGCCAGCGCAGAACGGCATCTATGCGGCGGCCACCGGCACTTGGAACCGCACCGCCGACATGGTGATCTGGGCCCAGGTGCCGAGTGCTTACGTGTTCATCGAGATGGGCACGCTGAACGCCGACACGGGCTGGCTGTGCACCTCCAATCCCGGCGGCACGATGAACACCACGAGCATCACGTGGGTGCAGTTCTCGGCGGCCGGGCAGATTACCGCAGGCAGTGGCCTCCAGAAGGTCGGCAACGTCATCTCGGCGGTCGGCACCGCTGGGCAGATATCTGTCGGGGCCGCCATCGGCATCGACCCGACCTACGTTGGGCAGACCTCGATTACCACGCTGGGCACCGTCGCCACCGGCACCTGGAACGCCGCCACCATCGCGGTGAGCAGGGGCGGCACGGGCGCGGTCGCGCTGACCGGCTATGTATCAGGCAACGGCACGGCAGCCTTCAGCGCCAGTGCCACCATCCCCAACACCGCCATCACCGGTCTCGGCACCATGAGCACCCAGGCCGCTGGCGCGGTGGCGATTACCGGCGGCACGATCGACAACGTAACCTTCGACATGGGGACGTTCTGATGATCGAGCGGAAGGACGAGCATCCGTCGATGACGGTCTGGCTGCGGCTGCCGCCTGGAGTGGCCGAGATCGTCCACTGGGAAGCGTTCGACCAGAAGATCAGCCAGGATGAGTATGTGCTGCGGATCGTCTGTGACGCGCTTCTGGACCCCAACCGGAAAGCCTGATGACCGACATCCTGCGCATCAAGCGACGCCTCTCTGGCTCTCCTGGGGCGCCTGCGTCGCTCCAGAACGCCGAGATCGCGTTTAACGAGGTCGATAACACGCTCTACTACGGCCAGGGCACAGGCGGTGCAGGAGGCAGCGCCACCGCGATTATCCCGATCGCTGGCTCTGGCAGCTTCGTGCCGCTGTCAGGCAATGTCACGATGACCGGGCCATTGACGCTCAGCGGCGATCCGACGACCGCGCTGATGGCGGCGACCCGGCAATACGTCGATGCCCATGCCGGTGGTGGTGGTGGCGTCTCGGTGACGATCTCAGACACCGCGCCCGCCAGCCCGACCACCGGGTCGCTCTGGTGGGATAGCGTCGGGGCCCAGATGTATCTCCGCTACGCCGACCCCACGCCGAACAACTATTGGGTGCCGGTGATCAACCAGGGCGCGGCGAGTGCCAGCGTGGCGATCGGTGACACCGCGCCCGCCTCGCCCGCTATCGGCTCGCTCTGGTTCGACAGCGTGGGTGCACAATTGTATCTACGCTATCAAGATCCGACCAGCACGGAATGGCTGCCGGTCAACAATCAGGTGTCCTCGGGCGGGTTCGTCATTCGCTCTGGCGACACGATGACCGGCCCGCTGACGGTGCAGGGCCTCTTCACCTCCGGCGGCGGCATCGTGGCGAATGCCGGGATCGTGGCTAATGCTGGCGTCTCGGTGGTCAATAATCAGGCGCTCTACTGGCGCGACACCTTCGGCAATTCGGCGTCATTGCTCTGTCAGACCGACAACAACTGGGTGTTCTATGGCACCGACTCATCCGGTGTCGGGCGACCGATTTTCTCGTGCATGATGCACAGTTCGAACAGCGCGTTCCAGATCAACAACACTGTCGGCATCGGTCCTGGCTACACCATTCCGACCAACGCTGCGACCGGGACGCTCTTTCTTCAGCAGATCGGGGCCAGCACGGCGATGGGTTATCTCAACATCGCCTATAACACCTATCAGGACACCGGGCTGAACTGGGTGCGACTAAACACAAGCGGCATCAGCACGTTTCAGGTCTTCGGCAATCAGTTCACATGGTATGTCGCCCCCGGTGCTGCGATCGGCACGGCGCCCGCGTGGCAGCAATTGATGGGCCTCACCTCCGTCCAACTGACCTCTTACGTCCAGATTGCCGCACAAAGCACCACCGCCAGCACCGGCTCGATACGGATGAATGCTGGCGACGGCACCCACACCGGCTTTCTCTCCTTTTGGGACTGGAACGGCACCCGCTGCGGCTATGTCGGGTTCTCGGCGGCCAGCGACTACGTCAACTTGGTGCCGGAAAACCGCATCGGGTATCGCATCCTAGCGGGGACCGGCGGCACCGCCAATCTCAGGATTGACGGCACCACCTATTGCGGCAACCTGCTCTACGTGGGCTATCCCGGCATCACCGATTTCTACATCCAGCAGGCGGCGGGCACCGGGCGCATCATCAACTTCATCGCCGGGTGGTATCTCTACTGCCGCGAGTCGGACGGGACGCTGATCTGGTCGACGCCCAGCCAAGCATATGCGTTCTATGTGAACGGCGCAGGCGCCGGATATTTCACTGGCAGCCTCACGGTCAACGGCAATTGCTCCACCAACGGCCTGTTCGTTGGGGCGGGAAATAACTACGGCGTCCAGTATACCACTGGGTCATATGCCACCAGCCATGTGGTTCTGTTCGGCTGGAGCAATGTGGTCACCAATCTGGCGACGATCGGCATCTCCAACGGCGGTGCGGCTTATGCCCTCGCCAACGGCTCCGATGCGCGGCTGAAGGACCGCATCGCGCCATCGACGTTCGATTGTCTGGCGATGCTCAACCAAATCGAGTTGCGAGAGTTCTACTGGAAAGAGGCTCGTGATCCGCGCGCGCTCAGAGAGGCGCGGGTGCCGGAAGGCCGGGAGAAGGTGCGGGTCGGCATGGTTGCCCAGGAGGTGGCGAAGCTATTCCCCGAGGGGGTGCGCGAGGGCGATGATTTCGAGGACATGCTGGGCCGTGTCTGGGGCATCGAGAACAACGTCATGGAAGCGGCGCTGATCGGCGCCATCCAGCAGATCAGCAAGCGGCTCGACGCGGCTGGGCTATGATCGACTTCCCGGACAGCCCGACCAACGGCCAGCAGTTCACCTCGGGCGGCGTCACGTGGCAGTATGACGGGGTCAAGTGGGTCGCATTGGGTGGTGGCAGCGCGATGGCACCGATTGCCAACCCGGTGTTCACTGGCGATCCGCAATGCCCGCTTGCTCCGGTCGGGGACAACGACACCTCCCTGGCCAATACCCAGTTCGTCACTCGTGCCGTTGCTAATCTGAATGCGCCCAGCAATGTCGGCAGGAACGTCATCCAGAACTGCACCTTCCTGGTGCAACAGCGTGGCACAGGGGGGTGGTCGGCGGACGGCAACTACACCGCCGACCGCTGGCAGATGCAGATCGGCTCCCCGTCCACCATGACAGTGTCGGTTATCGGCTTGGTGGATGCAGACCGCACCGCGATTGGTGATGAGCAGGCGGCGGCTGCCTTGCGGCATGTGTTCACCGGCTCGACCGGGTATTGCGCCATCGTGCAGAAGATCGAGCAGTTGCGCCGGTTCAGCGGCAAGCGGTTGATCTTCTCGTTCTGGGCGCGGTGTGCCAGCGGCACGGTGACGCCCGAGATCGTGCTGTGGGGCTCATACGGTTCGGGCGGCAGCACCAGCAGCCGCAACAGTCTGGGCACCGTTACCATCACCACGACCTGGACCCGCTTCACCGTGAGCGGCACCATCGCCAGCGCCTCCGGGATGACGTTCGGTTCAGGCGACAGCCTGTGGGCGACGTTCTACTGGTCGCAGTCCGGAGGTCCGGTCAATTCCGGCACAGTGGATATCTGGGGGGTCCAGTGCGAGGTCGCGCAGTCGGCATCGCAGACCCTCCCCTCGCCGCTGGAGAAAATTCCCTACGACGACGACCTTCGCCACTGTATGCGCTTTTATTACCAGGGCGTGCCGCCGTTGCGTGGCGTCGTCACGTCGGCCACTGGAATTGGCAGGCTCGCTTGCCCGCATCCGGTGGCGATGCGTGCGGTGCCGACATTTGCCATTGTCACGCCGTTGCCGGTCTACGATGGGTCAGCGGTCTCTACGATAACCGGTGGCGCCACTGGGGCTGTCACGACGACTGTGCTGGAATTTGATGCCACCGGATGCAGCGGTCTGACAGCCGGTAGGGTGGGGCTCGTCTATCAAAATGCGGGCGGTCTGATGACCGTGAGCGCGGACCTCTGATGGCGGTCGATTTCCCAGCCTCGCCCTCGGTCGGCCAGCAGTTCAACGCCGCTGGCATGTCCTGGCAGTGGGATGGCGTGAAGTGGGTCGCCTATGGCGGCGGCTCGTTCGCACCCGTTGTCTTTGTCGGTGACGTCCCGCCATCCACACCTAGCCCTGGCACCCTCTGGTGGGACAGTGTCGGGCTTCAGATGTATCTCTATTTCGCGGATGGCACATCCACCCAATGGTGCCCCGCGACCAACTATAACGGCCCGCTGGCAGAAGCCCCTGCTGACAGCAACTACTACGCCAGACGGAACAACGCCTGGACCGGGATCGGCAGCACGCTCAGTGCCGCGCAGGATAGTGTCGGGCGCAACCTGCTGATGAACCCATTGTTCGCAGTTCAACAGCGTGGCCAAGGCGGTTGGTCCACCAACTATGCCTTCACCGCCGACCGCTGGCAGCTATGGGTATCTGGCGACACTCATTCGATATCAATCTATGCTATCGCGGATAGCGCGCGGGCACAGATCGGTGACGAGTGGGCCAGATATACTCTGACCTCGGCTGTCACCGGCACCTCAGGAGCGACCGCCTATTCCCGCATCTGCCAGTGTGTGGAGAGCGTCTATCGGCTCGCAGGTAAAACCGTCATCATATCGTTCTATGCCAACGGCCCGGTGGGAGCAAAGATTGGCGTCAGCGTTGGTCAGACCTTCGGCGTCGGCGGCTCGCCCTCGGCAGATGTGGTTCTGAACGGGCAATCGGTCACTCTCGGTTCATCGTGGGCCAGATATTCGGTGTCAGTCGCCATCCCGAGTGTTGCCGGGAAGACGCTTGGCACTAGTGGTGATGACCGCACGCTGATCTGGTTCTGGCTGAATGCCGGGAGCAACTACACGACCCAGTCGGGTGGTGTGCCGGTGCAAAGTGGCACCTTCACCTTTTGGGGGATGCAGCTTGAGGTCGCCCAACCGGGTCAAACCGCGCCATCGGCATTGGATTATGGTGGCACTCAGCAGCAACAGCTTGCCCAGTGCCAACGCTACTACCAGCGGAACGGGATGCTGCCGGGGTGGACGATCTCCGCGTCGATCATGTCGGTGCACTGGACCCCGATTGTGCCGATGCGAGCCGCACCGACCGCCAATCTGCTGACCACGACGCCCTATGGCGAGCAGCCCCCGTGGGCCACGGGACGCACGGGGTCCGGGTCGACGGTGAACAACACCCACAACACCCAGCAGAACAATGCCGGTCTGGGTTATGACTTGCAGATCACCGGCTTCAGCGGCATGACCGCCAACCTATTCTGCACCTTCGGCGCGTTGCAGCTAGAATTCACGGCGGATATCTGAATGTATAACTTCCCCGACGCGCCCTCGCTCAATCAGGTCGTCACTGGTCCGGGCGGCATCCAGTATTCCTGGGACGGTGTGAAGTGGGCTTCGGTGACCCCGCAGGGCCAGCAATTATCGTCGCCGGTCGTCTTCGTGTTCGGCAACAAGCCAGCGTCGTCAGCCATCCTGAGTGCGCCGACCCCGATCCCGCTGACGGTGCCTGCCAACCTTTCCGGCACGGTGGTCTATGACGCCACCAAGGCGACCGCCAATGCGATCTTCACGGTGAATAAGATCACCGCCGCCGGGGTCACCACGGCACTGGGCACCGTGACGGTCACTCCGGCCTCAAACGTCAGCGCCACCTTGGCCGGTGCTGGCGGCAGTCTATTGGCGGGCGATACGCTGCAAGTGGTCGCACCGTCGTCCCAGGACGCTACCTTGGCCGACGTGAGCATCACGGTCCTGGCTTTGAGGGCATAATGGCATCGCAGAACATCGGCGTGGTGATCGGCGCCAACAGCGGCACGGTCTATGCCGTAGTCAATCCTGACGACGACAGTGAGTTGGACAATCCGCGCTGGCTGTTGATTAGAGGCGAGACCGAGGCGATGCGGCTGATCCTTGTGCCGCGCGGCGACTATGAGGGCGCGTTGTCGATGGCGGATGTCGCGCAGTTGGTGGACCGGCTTAAATGACGCAGGTGTTCCTGGTCAGTCCGCTGAATACCAACGCGACATGGCCAGACCCTGGCAACTGGAACCCGACCAACAAGATCGAGATTGTGTCGGCCGGTTCTTCGGGAACCGCTCCCAACTATAACACTCCACCCGGCTGGTCTGGCTTTGGTGGAGGGGGCGGCGGCTACGGGGTGGTAAACAACGACACCGTGAGCTTCCCCGCCAACTACTACGTGGGTCAGGCGGGCTATCCTACCCAGTTCAACACCGGGGTGGGTTCGACCACCAGACCCACGAGCGGGCCGGGTGTCTGGGTCGCCTCGGCATCGTTCGGCACCAACGGTCAGGTAACTACGGGTGGCCCAGCAGGCTATCCATCAGGATTTGCCGGTGGTTCTGGGGGTGCCAACGGCACCGCAAACGTCGGAAGTGGTGGCGGTGGCGCGGCTGGACCGCATGGCGCGGGAAGCGATGGCGGCTCTTCTCCCGCGTATGCTGGTGGCGCAGCGGATGGCGGCACTGTCGCGGGACCGACGGCGAGCGGTGGCAACGGCAACTCAGGCACCCAATTCGACGCCACCCATGGCTGCGGAGCGGGCGGAGCCGGTGGCGCCACGACCGGCGTGAACGGCGGGATTGGTGGTGCTTACGGCGGCGGCGGCGGCGGTGGCGGCGGTAATTCCAGTCCGGGCGGTAACGGCGGTTCGCCTGGGCAAGCCATCATCATCATCACCTACACACCGCTTGCGAAGCCGCCCTTTGTCCGCGCAGCGATGATGACATAGGGAGGCGCGGCCATTGTATAATTTCCCCGATGCGCCGACCAACGGGCAGGTCGTATCTACACCCGGCGGCACCTACACCTATGACGGTCTGAAGTGGATTCCCGGCCGGTCGACCGTGACAGAGGCGCCCACCGACGGGCAGATCTATGGCCGACAGGGCAGCACCACGTCCTGGGTGCCGACGGTGCCGGTAGCAGGCGGCACCATGACCGGGCCGTTGACGATTAGTCCCGCCGCTAACCATCCGCAGCTTCTGCTAAATGCAGCCACAGGCTTCGGCAGTCAGTTGATCGGTCAGCGGGCAGGGAGTTTGCGCTGGCTCATCGATATGCCCGAGGGCACCACCGAATCGGGCACCGCGACCGGCAGTGACTTCGGCATCTATCGCTACGACAACACCGGAGCCCAAATTGCCCGTCCGTTCGCGATCAATCGGGCGTGCGGCGCGGTCAGCGTCGGTGGCAGCCCCAACCCGACTGACGCGGCTGCCGGGTCGCTGTTCCTCGGTCAGGGACTGTATTCATCGCCGCCCGCGAACTACGTCAATCTCGCCTACAACGCCTATGTGAACACCGCCGCAAATTGGGTGCGGCTGACCGCCAACGCGACCGCGACGTTCCAGGTCGGCTCCACGTTCTATTGGTATACCGCGCCGAGTGCTGCGATCAGCGTGGCGCCCGCCTGGGTGCAACTGGCCACCCTCAACACCTCCGCTTTTTCGACCATCGGCAGCGTCAACTTGGTTTCCGGCAATACCATCACCGCCAGCGGCGGGGTGGTGTATTTCAGCAATGACGGGGGCAGCTATCTCGCCGGTCCGCCCAACACGACCAGCCCCTACATCAACCTCAAGCCGAGTTGCTATATTCGCACCGACGGCACCACGATGAACTACTATTCCAACGGCGGGCAGCACGTCTTCAACGCCACCATCAACGGCAACATCACAGGCTCGGCCACCTACGCCTACCACCCCTATTTCTACACCACCGGCTGGGCGACGATGAACTGGAACGACCCCGGCGGGAACCCAAGCTACGTGGTCGGCGGCAATGACGGCACCAACTTCAATGTCTATCCGCCTAGTCGATTCAGCGTGAATTACGCCACCTACGCCGACAACACCACGCAGGGCTCGTTCAATATCCAGGGCGGCGGCTGGGTCATCGTGTTCAACAACGGTGCCTACTACATGGGCCGCCGCAATGACGGCCATTGGATGTTCGTCGAGAACAACACCGCCATCATCGACGTCGTCAGCGGCACTTTCAACACCAACGGCCAGATCTGGGCCGGATCGGACGTGGTAGCCAGGACCAGCACCTATCCTGCCTATAACAGTCACCCACCATGGCGGCTTTATTCCGACGGCGCGTGGGACTGGAACAACCACACCTCGGACCAATGGCGCGACGGGATGAACGGCCAGACCGGGGACTGGGCGTGGATCAGATACGACGGGGCGTGGCTGTTGCACCTCGACGGCAGCGGCAACCTCAACGCCGCCGGAACCATGACGTGGTCCGACGTCAGGCTGAAGCAGGACATCGAGCCCTACACGCGCGGCCTCGACGTGCTGATGCTGCTCCAACCCAGCAGTTTCACCTATAACGGCAAGGGCGGCACCATCCCCCATGGCCGCCGTCATGTCGGCATTCATGCACAGGACCTGGACGGGCTGATCCCAGAGGCGGTGGTCCGCCGCACCGCGCCAGCGCCTACGCATATCACCATGGTCGAGGACCAACTGGCGGTCGACGCGCAGCCGATTCTGATGGCCTGCGTCAATGCGATCAGGGAACTCAACATGCGCCTTATCGTCTTGGAGAACCGCTGATGCCTGTGGCACCGCCCGAATGCACCCACGACCACACCGACTGCCGCATCGTCGCCTATAATCACCGGGCGCTGACGGTCAGCACGGTGACCTCGGTGTTTGACGGCTATGGGATGATGATCCCGGCGGGCACGCCCTCTGGCTCAGCTACCGCCCAGGACTGCATCTGCCAGACCTGCGGTCTGATGTGGACCGAGGAGACGCACTACCAGCCACCGCCCGAGGTCTCGCCGGAGCCACCTACCGATCCCGGTGTCAGCCCGGCGGTCCCCGCGCTGCCTGCCGTCACGGTCACCAACGTCCGCAAGGCTGGCGGCTGATGGCCATCCCCGGCCTGCCGGGGGTCTCGGTCACCAAATTGGTCGACCGGGTCCAGCAGATGCTGGAGGCAACCGAGATGCTGGCCCGCTCAGACGTGCTGGTCGGGGTGCCCTCGAACAAGGCCAATCGGCGGCCGATGCCGGGCAAGAAGCCCGACCCGATCACCAACGCCTCGCTGGCCTATATCCACGAGTTCGGCTCGCCCGCCCGCAACATCCCAGCACGGCCGTTCCTGTTCCCCGCCATCCGCAAGATCAAGCCCCAGGTCAGGGCGCTGATGAAGAAGGCGGCGCAGGACGCGCTCAAAGGCGACAAGGGCGCGGTCAAGCGGGTGCTCAACGAGGTGGGCCTCCTGGCGCAAATCGCGGCGCAGGCGGCGATCACCGACCCAGAGCCGCCATTCGTGCCATTGAAGCCCGCCACCATCAGGGCGCGGCTGAGACGCACCCAGGCAGGACGGCGGCAACTGGCGCGGCTCCAGCAGAACGCCAAGGCGGCGGGGCTCTCCACCTCGCAGGTGCTGCTCGATTGGGGCGCCTCACCGACGCTGTCGGGCAACACCAACATCCAGCCGCTGATCGACACCGGGCAGTTGCGCCAGAGCCTGCGCTACGTGGTCAGGGAGAACCTGTCCGGTGCGGCGATGACCATCACGAGGAGGGTGCCATGAGCAGGCTTCCCAACAACGGCAAGGTGTGGTTGGCCCAGGACGACGAGGACCTGTGGCAACTGCGCGGGCTGAAGGTGCCGCTGCATATCTGCGCCAAGCGGTTGGGGCGGTCCTATTATTCGGTCGAGATACGCTGGCGGCTCTTGCGCAAGCAGCGTGGCAAGGAGTTCACCACCCTGCCGCCA